>JAABUK010007832.1_pt1 | contig 15256 bp, 23 predicted proteins | sample 5559141 | NCBI WGS metagenome assembly JAABUK01 (sample SAMN10711869, study PRJNA513367) | rock metagenome | isolation source: Antarctica rocks | place: Antarctica: Victoria Land, Pudding Butte nord | collected 2016-01-03
TGTGATGTTCTTCTGCAGGGCCCGGTCCTCCCAAACAGCCTCACTGTCGCTGGGGAAGTCAGATGCCTCTGCAGCCTTTGCAAGACTGTTGTATCCAGTGATTGGCTGTGTCAGCTCCTGCAACAGAGGGCAGTACTAAGTCATGACAACTTGCAAGACTGTTGTACCTGGTGTTTGGCTGCGTCAACCCCTGCAACAACAGAGGACAGTAGCAGCTCGTTGGAATTCAGAAACGTCCACATTCTCAGAGTGACGTCGGTTTCACAGTGCGAATATAAACTCAGAAACACCTGGGGACAGTGAAGATGCCTTTCTATATTGTGGACATTGTGTAACAGGTGATGAGGAACTGCACAGTGACGACAGGACAGCTGGGATGCTTCAGCAGACATGGCAAGAGGGTAGCGCCCAGCATGTGCGCTGTTGAGGCAACGAACGGAGACAAGTCATACGTAACACAAGTAACCTGATGTCAAACCAGGCTGTTGCATTCAATGAAAGGCTGGCCAGCTCCCAGCAATGTGTACCATTTTGTGTGCAAACATGTGGCGTGCATGGTGTCAGTGATTGGCTGACAATAACAGGACATCAGGCTGCAGCCTGTAGACAGTGGACACATGTACAATTATATGGCGTGCATGGTGTCAGTGGTTGGCTGATATCAACAGGACAGCAGGCTGTAGCATGTAGACAGTGGTTACATGACTGCTGCTCACCTTCAGCAGACCATCACCCACAGCGTAGGCAAGACCATGCACAGACAGGGTCTGACCCTGGTCCCAGGCAGACTGCACCACTGGACTGGAGCAGACGTTGAAAACCTGGCGGACGGCATTTAGCTCAGTCAACCTGCAAAGCATCATGACAAAGGCCACTTCAGCATCACAGCTGTGGTTCAGCAGCAAGAAGCCGTGCGCCTCATAAGAATGCCTCTTGCATGAGTGTGTTGCAGTTGACAGACCCTGTCAGTCATAGTGCATGCCACTGGAAATTTTAGATGCACATGCAGCAACTTGTATATTGCAAACTAAAACAAAAGTTAGTTGACAGCAGAATGCGCAATTGGTATGTGGGAAGCTGATTACCTGTTCATCTGGGCATCTCCCTCCAGCTTGCCAAGCTCCTCAGCATGCTTGTTGCGGGTCTCCTTGATGTCAGATATCCAGAGGTTGGTCAATCCAGGGGTCTTGCCAGACATGGTCAAGGCACCTCGAACGGCACCGCAGTTGTAGTGACCACAGACAATGACGTGCTTGACCTTGAGCACGGTGACTGCATACTCCAGGCAGGTCATGCAGTTCAGGTCCTTATGGGTGGCCAGGTTTCCAATGTTGCGCTGCACAAAGACCTCGCCTGGGGCCAGACCAAGAATCTGATTGGCCTGCAACATACACAAAAGCAATGACGGGGGGAGACGCAATGATTGCCAACATGACTTGCTGTGCACTGCTACTAGACAGCCCCATCAACAAAGGAATGCAGTGATCCAGTGTTGCTCGGTGATGCCGAGGCGAAGCGTGCAACACTGCTCGATGCACTTCAGATAATAATTGTTGGTGATTCAAACGCTCCTGTCGCAAGCACGTCAAGGCTGCGAAACGTATACCCTGCTGACCGGTAAAACGCTTGAAGCAGCATGCAGAGACTCGTGTCGTTACGTCAGAAGGTAACAAAGGAAAAAGATGGTACTCACCGGGACCCTAGAGTCGGAGCAGCCGATCCACAGGTATTCCGGCGCCTGCTGATGAGAGAGGTTGCTGAAATAGTCTGGCTTCTCCGATATCATCTTTCTGGCCCATTCCCTGCAAGAGACAGCACGAAGGCGTATGAGCAGGATCTACTGGACGTTCCATGCAGAAGCTTATGCGTAAGGTCAGCAACCCAGGCACATATGCGCAACCCGGTCCACCTCGCTGCATGCTCAGTGGCTATCGACAAGAAGAGAACAGACATACTTGTTGTTCTGCAAGACGCGGGTGATTGGCATCTTGATGCGGTTGTTGGAACTCTTCGAACTCAACTCTGTGGTGTGTTGTGAATATGCGATTAGATGCGCAGGAAGGCTCTGTCAAAGGTCCATCTGCATGCAAAAGGTCAACGACCTTCTACTAGGGAAGGGTTGTAAAATAAGTCAGATAAGCACGTGAGCCTTGCTGCCAATCATGCTCTGTGACTTTGCCGTACACGCTGTCTCTTACTTCGACTGCAGCGATGTCTGACAAAACGTGCAGAGATTATGTAGATGAGCCAATTCCTATTCTACATTTGGGCTGCGTCATGGTATGCGTTGCGACTGCCGGTTTGAAGCACCGATGCCCATGCTTCAGCACTGCACATGTGTACACCTGTCTGCGTATGCTTCAGCACAGCATGGCTGTCTGAACAAAGACCTGCAACAAGTGAGACTGCGAGTGGTCGAATGCGAACGTTGTACATGAAACAATGCGTGTCATGACTAATCAGGACTAAACACAGCTTGCAAAATGACAGGTTGAACTTTAGCGCCTCCTCCCAGGCCTCCGAGTACAAAGTCGTGGAAGTCAAGTGAACCTGAAGAGACGTGAAGATGTCCACTCGCACAGCAAAGCAATTTCTACCCTTCTGCTCCGAAACCATGAAACTGCTCTTGCACATGACCTCTGTCACGTGCCCTGTCGTAAGTCGCAGCAGGCATCTTTGCGAAACAGCTGGACGGTCGCATGCGTCGCCTGTTTTCAGCATCGCTGGCATACATGCCAGATTATTGCTCCGAGCTAGCCTTGCTCCTCTCACAACGCACACTTGCGTGTCGCAGCAAACGCAGGTCGTGTTGCAGCAACAAAAGTTGCTGCTGAGACATACTACCACAGAAGCCGCCCCGGGAGCAGCAAAGGTGTCAACAAAGTCATCCAGCAGCGGATCAGGCTTCAAAAAAAAGCACTTTGTTTTATACCCAGCCGCTGCGGCAGTAGCCTTGACTTCTGTTGCTGCGGTCCAAGCTAATCAGCAGCCTGGAGTGCAAGAGGACGATGAACAGTCATCTTTACTCGATGCTCAGTGGGTGCAGCGGATACCTGAGCAGCAGGATGTTCTGCAAGTACTATCAGCAAAGTCTATAGAGACACATCCTCTTCTCCGCCAAGACCATATTGTGAGTCAGACACAAGTAAAGTGCTAGTCAACATCTAGCGAGCCGACGCAGCACATTATACATCCGTGTTGATGCTGTGCAGTTCACTGTATTCCTGAGGAATGGGCAGCTACAAGACATGGTTTGCTTCTACAATACTTCTGCAAAGAAGTACTACACTGTTCTGCAGCTTGGCAGGTACAGCCAAACTTCCTGCAGCTTTACTGGTCTTCCCAACACCTGCATCTGCACAAGCACGACATGTCTTTCTTTGTCCCATGACAATCCCCTCATCTGCAAGCATTGTCCATGACCACATTGCTTCTCCTGCTGAAGGGAAGTCTGCGGCTTTCCCACCATTGTGCATGGTGGCTTCACAGCAACAATCATGGATGACACCCTAGGATTCTTGCTGTTTGCCCTAAAGAAGCAGAGAGCACTGCCTTTCTGGGGTCCTGCATACACAGCCCACTTGGAAGTTGAGTACAAGGCGGTGAGCTTGATGAGGCCTATGCACAACAAACTAATCCCTGATAAAGCTCTAAATTGTGATAGGCTATTGCCACAAGGCTTCACTGTCCAACATGTGACACTGCTGCAGCCACTCAATGCAAGCACTGGGCGTTGGTGCACGCTGCCTCAAAGCCCAAGCCTGAAGATTTCAGACATGACATGTTTTTGTGCGCATAAAAGCACATCAGCAGTACTGCGACTACTTCTAGCACTGCTGCATGCAATATCAGACATGGCACCTGCTGCGTGTAATAGCAGAAATGGCACCTGCTGCAGCACCTGCTACCTGACATGACACCTGCTACCTATTAGACATAGAACCTGCATGCAGCAACAAAGGTTTGCAACTGATGAAGCACTCTGTGTCCTTGCAGAAAATAAGTGCTGGAGCCACCATTCTTTGCACAGCAGAGGTGGAGAGCGTGAACGGCAGGAAAGTCTGGATGAAGTCAACTGTCTCAGATGGACCCTCTGGTAAAGTGTATGCAACAGCCAGGGCTCTGTTTGTGGCCCCTTCATCAACGAGACTTGCACAAGATGCTGTCAAACTGCTGAAAGATGGCATTTTCCCTCCTGACAAGATGGGGTCCAGCATGTGATTGCCATGTGTCTTCTGCATGGTTGTCGTTGTGCTGCCAGGCTGGTCCAGTATGACAACTGACCTTTGTGTGCAAGGTGTGACGCAGTTCTTGTTCTTGTAGCTGAAATGCCATCAGGGCACTATAGCCAAGGTTGTTAGGGCTGTAGCTCAGGCGCTTTTGGGGTGCAACATCTGCCCTCAGCTGCTGTGTGATGTCAATTAGTCTCTGTAGTTTGGTATTATATAGTTTGATTAGCATAGCTCATTTCATCTTGTTCATACCCTACCCTTTATCTATGGTGTGTGTTTGCAATCAAGCTTAAGTCTAGGTTTTGAGCAGTAGAATAGGCATATCGTGAATGAACCTTTGCTGAACTCTGCTAATTTATTTGATCCAAGCATTGCCTCAACTTCTTGCTTCCCCTGGGCCGATAAGTAGGTCCCCTCGGCATTGCCAGATGTTGCTCCAGATGTATAGCCCTGCAGGGCTGCAAGACAGCTACGACGCTGCATGACATTAATGGACAATATTGATATCTTGCTTCTCCACATTATGCATAGCATAACTGGCTGAGGGACTAAGCACACTGATGCCTGGACCCATTGACCGTCAAACAGTGGTGTTGGACACAGTTCATTGCCTCATTCGAGACATAGTGACTGATGTGCCCACCGCATCTGTCTACCGATGTGTCTACCACTTCCCTGAACATGTCCACATCTTGTCCAATTTTGACCATAGCACAGCAGATGCCTGACTTCGCACAGCGAATCAGCAGGGAAACTGCGTGAGCTTGCCTTGCTTTGCTGGCACTGCTGTCAAAGAGCGTAACGCGCTCAGTCACTGGTTCTTCGTTGCTGGTTTCGTTGGCGTTCACGCACAGTGTGCTAAGCGTGGTAGCACCTGTGCTCTGGTTTTGTATCTGCTCTTGACAGCTTCACCTTGCTGCGTTCACACAGGCTTGGCAAGTGGCCTGGTGCAGCCTGAGCTGTCGCACTGCCTCACTCTGAGCTGACAGAACCTACAGCTGACAGTACCCGATCAATCATAACTCCGTGCAGCGGGTTCGTCCGGAGCACGTATGTCAAGAAGTAATCCGTTTTCGGATAACCCGTTTGCTAGCAACACTGCAAACACCAGTCCTTTTGCGGTGCGGCCTTGAATCCTTGTGGTGAAGCTGTCTTCCCTTAGCATTCGAGTTGATCTGAAGCTGCATCTAGCGCTGTTTGACGTGCAGGATCCAGCAGAAACCAGCTACTCGCTTCAGAATGTAGGTACCCTTTGACGCTGTGAAGGCTATGAGTAAAAGTGCCCTCACTGAGGTAACTTGCCGACGTGTGCAGGGTCACACATCTGTGCCCGCAGTGTCAAGTGGAGGTGCCTGGGGGACAAACAATGGTAATGCCTTTGATTCAGTTCCAGCTACCATCGCTGTAGATAGAGAAGCCGGGGTGAGCAGTCTTGACCCAAGTTTGTGTACCTGCTGCACTCACCATGCCAGTGCAAAATTTATTGCAAGTGCGTATGCAAGTCTTTCCTCATATCAACAGGGCTACTCAGGTTGCAGCCAGACCTGACATGGTATCAGGCCAGGCTGTAGAAATCATCTTGAGATGCAAATACACTGCTACATGCCCTCACAGCAAACCTCCAATATGCACCATACCCTATCATGGATGGCGTATACCTGACAACACACCTCAAGTGTGCTGTCAAACAATTTGCCATTCAACGCACAAATAGCTTACTCAACCTCATTCATCATTCATCAAACACACATCCTCCTGACAACGTACAGTCGTGAACAGCTGTCCCTGCACAGTTGAGCTTTGCCAGTCTTTGTGCCATTCCCGAGCTGCACTTGTGGCACTTGCAGAGTATAGAGGCGCTGAAAAGGACAGAAACGCTGGATGCCAAGGAGAAGGCTCTTCAAGCAAAGGAAGCAGAATTGAGGCGATGGGAAGCTGACTTGAGAGCTACTGGTGGCCTCAAACCCAAGAAGAACTGGCCCAATCGGTTCTGTCCCATTGTGCACCATGATATTGCTGCTGAGGTGAATCTGAAGCACATTGCGCTGTGAATCTTTATGCCTCATGACTTGGACAATGAAGTCAAACTCTGAGCAACGCAATGCAGATCTACTAACGTGCTAGTCAGCAAGCAGACTTGGCATGGTCTCACACATGATGAGACCTGTCACCATATAGCCATGATTGGACTTGTCCTGTGTACCATATGCCATGCAATTGCTGTTATCTGCAGCTTAGCTGTATGTCAGAACCAGGTGGAGGCGGCGTACCGTAGGCTGATCACATTGTCTGCATGATGCTGGCACACAATATTTACTGCGCAAGAATCCACTCAGAGCATTTCAGGTTCTCAATTGTGTTCCCAGTGAGGCACAGCGTCATGTTTGTGTTCCAGCTGATTATCAGCCACTATCAGCATTGCTGTGCATACAGGCACGTCCCTTGCGCAAGTCAACAGCAACGCATGGCAAATTGACAAGACTCACATTCGCCAGTACCCACAGCTTGTCTCAGCGCCTATCACTCATGCTGCGATGCAGATTCCAGCTGCGCTGCAAGGGACAGTGAGCAAGGCCTACTGGAGTTACTTGGCCATGGTAGTTTGCATGGTCTTCAACTGCTTTGGCTCCCTCATGGCTCTGTGTGTCATTGGCAATGGGGATGGGCGCCTGTCTGGCTGGTTCCTGTCCTGCATCTACCTGGTTGCTGGTGTCCCCATTGGTTGGTGGGCCTGGTGAGCTGCCTTGTGCAATGCAAATGTGTAATCTCACACCCATTCAAATCCTGCCTTTTTCCATATAATTTGAGATGTTGAAATGGGAAGACAGACTCGGCCTAAAGCTGTTGTGTCGAAACTGTGTGTTTCATGCTGCTTTATGCATGCCTGCTTGTGGGGACTCCATGTCTTTGCTCAACACTGTCCTTGTTCCTTGGACAGCATTGCCTGTTTGTATGTATGCTGATCAACTCCAGCAGTGCACTTATGTGGTTAAATTAGTCGTGTCATGGGTGTCGCTTGAGAGCAAAACCATGGCAGCTGTAATCTACACATGCTGTGCTGTGCTATGCTATGCTATGCTATGCTATGCTATGCTATGCTATGCTATGCTATGCTATGCTATGCTATGCTATGCTATGCTATGCTATGCTATGCTATGCTATGCTATGCTATGCTGTGCTGTGCTGTACTGCTGGCCAGGCAGCAGTTGGGAAGTAGGCTCATGGTGTGCAGGTACAGAAGGCTGTACAATGCAGCCATCAAGGACCGGGCAGTCACATATGCCTGGTTCTTCCTCATGTACCTCATACACATTGCTTTCTGCATCTGGAGCGCAGTATCCCCTCCCCTGCCTGGAGCCAACGACTGGTCCCATACCGGTTTCATAGCCTGCATCAAGGCTTTCCACGCCAGCAAGTTCGTGGGTGTGGTATACACCATTGGTGGTGTGTTCTGGGCGCTGGAGTCCTTGTGGTCCTTGTGGGTCTTGAAAACGGTATGCACCTGTGCTAGTCCAAGGCTCAGTCTACAGCATGAGATGAGATTTGCTGTTGTGGGCGTTGCACTGATTAGAGTTGCCGTATCTGTTCAAAGCATGCCAGTCTGATGTTGATGCAATTCTTGCAGTAATGCTGCATCTTGGCGGGCTGCTGGCTCTGCACTTCAGGGCAGACAGTTGCAAACGGCAGGGATGGAATGTGTGACACATATTGACCCCACCTTGCGGTGATACATCACCCATTGTGCCAAAGTTCTAAACAATGCAAGCTCTTTGCATGCTTGGGTCTAAACAAATTGAGCCACGCAATGTTAAGCGCCACATACACTCATGCCCTGCACTAGCAGTTGCAGCATGTTTTGCTGGAGCTTAATACCAAGAGGTCCTGTTTAATCAGGAAAACAGGCTACTTCCCATTTTTCCTAGTCTGACATTACTCATGCTGGCAGGTATACAGCAACTTCCGTGGAGGGGGCGGAGAAGCTCAGCTTCGCCGCGAAGTTGCACAAAGCGTAGCAACTAACGCTGCTGCTAATGCTTTCAGCTCTAGAGTGTGAAGCCAGCCACGTCTTGGTGGGTCCAGCTGTGATAGTATTGCGTCTATCAGACGCCCTCTAGGCCCCAGTTGCAAGACATGCTTAGATCGGAGCAGCTCGAAGTTGAGCCCATGCAAGTTTTGGCAACGCAAGATCTTCTAGAAGCTTGGATGTTACAGAAAGCAGAGACAACACACATGTGATCAGCAAAGCACCCTGGGACATCTGCAAAGTTTCTGCAAGATCTTTAGCTTATGCCATGATGCCTGCAGCTGGCGTCTCGTTTCTGTCTTTGCCAGTCTGCAGCTAAGGTTGAGTTCTGTGTCAGACTATTGCAAATGGTAGCATGGCTTGCAACCCTTGCTATAAGAATGAACTCATTGGTACTTGTTAGTGTTTAAAGCCAGACTTGATACAGTAATTATTATAGTAACTATTATAGTAAGAATGGTCAAGTTGACAAAATGCTCTTGCCACGCTGAGTGTTGTGTGTACTGGTATGTGCAACACTGGACATCTGCTGCTACTCGCATTGCGAGAGTAATCTCTTTGCCATGGTGCCAGACAATTGCATGACAGCCAGTTTTGTTTTGAAGCACAGGCCAGCTTGAGCAACAGTCGTGTCTTTGGCTTCAACCGCACATACTGCTGTACCAGACTTGATCAACGACTGTGCCTCCTTTCGACGCACACAGTAATGTCCGGCATGATGGCCATACTCATGCGCCACAGCAACAAGTCTCCATTTTCCCTGTCACCCGAAGCACATCCCCAGCTGCAAAGGTGCGAAGACTGAGACCATCACCGGCCGTGTAACCCAAATGTGTCTGTCCTTGTTGCTCATGCTTGCCGTTGACGCTGATCAAGTCCAAAGAGGAGACCATCAGTTTTCCTTGAAGACTGTGTATAGGCAGCCTGTTGCCAGCTGACAGATCAGTGCTCACTTTGCTGACCTTCCCCTTATGCTCAAACTCAACGGTGACTTGCTGAGGCTCAGACATTTGATGCCGTTCAAGCAGATGCAAGTTCTCTGCGGGTAGTACTGTTGTCAGTAATTGTAGCCGGCAGTGCACATGTGTCAGAACTTGCTGTGGTCACAAAAGTCACGGAGCTTGTCACATCACGGCAGGCTCAGAACACACAGGTCTCACCTGTCCCTGTCATGTCGAACGGCTTTGTGGGAGCCTCCATAATTGTCCCGCCGGGTCTTCTGTGTGTAAGATAGGCCAGCCTATGCCGTCCCTGGGGATGTTCAAATTCCAAAATTGGGTAAGCCAGTGTGATTGGATGACTACTGCCCACTTCAGTAGCAGCTCTGCGCAGACCTTACAGGCAGTTTGTTTTTCACAAAAACAGGCAGTTTGTTTTTCACGTGCACCGACCTGTCTCTCCTCCTGATAGCAGAGTCACTGTGTCAAGCTCAGTCAGGCACCGGCCCAGCTGCAATGCAAGATAAATCCAACAGGGTCCCAAGCTACAGCTGCCGCAACAAGGTTCGTTATGATTGTTTGGTAATACTAGCATGCAAGCTCGCGTGTTTACTTGAACTCAAACGATTTACATGTGTACACAACAGCCCGGCATTGCATACAACCTCTTGCTGACAGCGATTTAAAAGACAACAGCAACATTTAAATGTGAGCTGTGCTCTTCTGTATATCTGCCAAAACATTAAATTGGCGTTTGGTGTGCGCATACAAATTCTAGTATGACGCAATACAAAACTGAACACAAGAGGCAGTAATGTTTTTGACCAATGCTGAGCGTTCAGAACCATGGTATATGGCAAACAAAAAATGCTGACAGCACTCTGGGTGTTCAACAGCAAAGAACACTTCAAGCATGCCACTACGCGCCAAGGGAGTGAGTGCACATGCTTATGGCATGCACATATGCCATGAGAAGCAGTCTATGCCCTGCTCCATAGAAAATGGGGAAGAGGTTGCATCAATGATACTGCAGATGTGCAGCAGATGTTGCATTGTCCTTGGATGACTCTCAAACGCTTTGAGCCTGGCCCCAAATAATAACAAGACACCCTCAACCAAACTGCCCCAAATCACTCATAAGCCAATCTTACTATCTGCCACCAGATGCAACAGGCTCGGCGGCCCGTAAGTACGCCCGTAAGTACTCATACACTCCGTTGATGATGGTCTCGCGTTCCCCAAGTGCATGCACACCCAGCCTCTCCAAGCCTTCATGGTCCATGCCCAGCAGAACATGCAGGCGAACCTTCTCAGCCTCAAAGCGGTCAGCATACACCTGTACAAGGCCAAGTTTGAGATGCAAGAAACTGATAAGCTGGAAACAGGGCCAGCTTGGTTGCTGCATCAGTTGGTTCAGCCTTTGATGTGCTTACATACATGCTGCAGCGCAAATGTTGGTTGGACAGAAGGACTGCTCGCCATCTTCATGCACCTGCTGGTCCACATCATGCAGCACAACGTTATACTGAAAGCGTCACCTTTGTGATCACCAGATTGTCATGACAAGTCTTGCTGCATTATCATGCAGCGTGACTCAACAAGACCCCAGTCATCAAACAGCACATGCAGAATGACTCCTGTCGGGCGTGTAAACAGGTGACCCACTGCTCTGTCGCTCCCCTGATAAGTCTCCAAGACAGAAAATGTAACTTGATGGATTGGATGGTCATACCTCCAGGCCCAGGTCCTTGAGCAGGGTACGCACATTGTACCCCAGGCTGGCCCCAACCTTGGCCTTGCTGTCAACCTCCACCATGGCACTCACTCTCTGTACCTCCTGGACGCTGCTGTCTGTTGACAGGTTCCTCTGAATCTGCATCACCAGACAGGCCTGGTTTGCGAAAGATACAAGCACAGACCAGAATGGTAAGCCCTAGGCAAAGACACTTCGCATGAACAGTTCCCTCTGAATCTGCGCTGTGTCACACCGCCAGTAGGCAGATGGATTGGCTTTGCCAGGGATATATGCAGAGGTTTAGAACGGTAAGCCCTGGGCAGTGACTCTTTGTATGGACAGATTGGGCTGAACTTTTTGCTACAGTGGGAAAAGCCCACAGCTTCACAGCTGCTGCAGGACAGACAGGTCAGCTGTGCAGACGCACAGAGCGACAAGCATGCATGTCAACAAGCAGCACAAAGGCAAACAGACCCTTGTCACCATCACATTGCAGACACGCCACAGGCATCCATGCAACCCACACACACACACGCGCGCACCAGCAAGTAACAGGCATGCTAGCAAGCAGACCAACTGGCAGGCAGGCAGTCTGCGGGACTAGGCACACCTCATGCAGCAGCAGCTTCTCGGCCCTCAGCTCGGCCTGTGACTCCTGCAATGCCGCCTCCAAGCTGTGGACCTTCTGTGAATCCTCCTTCCTCAATCCCTTCTCAGTCTGCACCACACGCTCAGATGAGGGCGGACTGACAGAAGGCAAACCCTAAACCCTCAACCCTTCCTCAAACCATTCTCAGTCTGCACCACACACACACACACACACTGACACATGCTCAGATGAGGCGGAATAAAGAAAAGAAAAGAAAATGCTTTCAAGTGATCATGACAGGTGCCTCCCAAGGTGGCAGCCTAGAGCTGAGGCGGACTCACAGAGACATCTTGGAAGCAACATACACACCTTCAGACCAGAGTGTGCAACACACATGCCCCACATGTAGTGGCGCAAAGCCGCAAAAGTCTCGCTGGACTCATTGCAAACCACCTAGAGAATGAAGTACACTTGTTCGCTTTTCAGCGATCATAACAGGAGCCTCCTAAGGCCGCAGGAGCTGCAAACCACCTGGGACGCTGATATGAGGCGCATCTCATGGCACACCATACCTGCAACTTGGCCTTCAGATCCTCAACTTGCTGCTTCAGCCCCTCAACAGCCTGTGCCCTCTTGCCTCCAGCAGTGTTCAGGTTCATGGTGGCCTGGCGGGTGAGTGGGTTTATGGTTGCTGTCCTGCCCAGCACCCCAATCTTGCGGGTACCCTGCCTACTGAGCCCAGTTGGGCTGAGGGGGATCCCAGCAGTCTGCTCCTTCTGGACGTTGTACCTCTCAAGGGCTGCCTCCCAATCGCCCCCCTGCAGCAATCAATCAATCAATCAATCAATCAATCAATCAATCAATCAATCTGCATTTCTTGTCTTTATGACTCATCAGGGGAGTCAACAGACAATAACTGGGAAGACAATATACACTAAGCACTTAATGTTCAATGCATGACAGGAGTTGCGGAGGGGTGGAGCCCACATGAGGGGACTGCCTGCCAACCGAACCCAGTTGGCCTCAAAGGCACAGCAATTGAGCGTATAGCCCACAACATGTGCATAGCAGTCGGGCTGTCTGCCTCACATGAGCACTGCACCGCCTTGCAAACAGCAAGACAGACAGTTGCTGTGCTTGTCATGATCACTGCATTTGCCGCACAAATGCATGGCAAGCAATCAGCCTGCTCCTTTGTAGATATGAAAGAGATTGTTGAGGCTACTTTTCTCGTCCGAAACGTTTGACAGCAAGAAACAGCAGAGGCTCACCTTGTAGAGAGAGGTGACCATGACATCAAGAAACAGCAGAGGCTCACCTTGTACAGAGAGGTGACCATGATGCCCTTGCCCTTGATCTGCCTCTCCCCCAGGCTCACAAACTGATCCCTGTCGGGGTAGCGGTCCACGATAGCCTGGCTGACGTGGATGCACATGGGGAAGCTGTTGCTCTCCATGCGGCTGGCCGTGTTGACGGTGTCACCCAGGAAGCAGTAGCGGGGACACTTCATGCCTATCACCCCGGCGTACGCGCCGCCGCAGTGCACACCTGCACATCCAGCACACGCTCAGTGCAGGCCAAAAAAAAAGGCTTGGGGAATATTTTTATAATTATATAATAATAATAACTATAATGTCGATAATAACCACAGGAACTGATGAAGATGATGATGATGAGCTGACAGCTCGTGACGAGTACATGACGAGTATGTGCAAGGCAAGGTCTTGTCTCTCCAGGCTTGATCTTGCGTGTGGAATTTGCGAGAAGGCAGCAGCTTTGGCTGATAGAAAGCTGCTGCTGCTGTGACTGATAGAAAGCTGCTGCTGTGCCACAACGGTTGCTAGCATGGCACGGAGAGGTCCCTTTCTGGGCTTCTCTCGGCTGGCTGTATTGATTACTATGCTCTGGGAAGCAGCATAATGGGCACTGCATGCGTCATGGTTAATACAGAAACGTCACCCTTACACTGGAAATCGTGTTTAGATCAGACAAAGTCATGCCGATTCTGATCGTAAGGTTCTTGCCATCGGGTGACTTGAAGGTCTTGATAGATGAGGCAAGGTTGTACCTAATCTGATCCTGAGGCTGTGGCCAACAAGTGATTTGAAGTTTCTGATAGATCAAACAAGGGCATACCTATCCTGATCCTGAGGCTCTTGCCATCAGGTGACCTGAAGGTCTTGATATTTCTTTTCAATCCAGAAACGCCACTTTTAGTTCAGAAACATCATCCCTGCACTCGAAATTGTGCTTGAATCAGACAAGGGCATACCGATTCTGATCCTGAGGTTCTTGCCATCAGGTGACTTGAAGGTCTTAATGGCGTCCAGCATGGCATTGGCCATCAGCAGCACACGCTCCAGGGGAGTGCCGATCTTGACCTTCTCCTCGTCTTCATCATGCCCTGCAATGCACTGCTCATCAGTAAAAAGGCTTGTCTGCCATACACAGTGTGCTGAACGAGGTTAAACGGCTAGGAGTTGTTTGCCTGCTGACATTGAGTCAGCAGGCCTGCCCACAGTACACATTCTGTGTACCAAGCTGTAGTGCCTATAATCTGTAGTGCCTAGGAACTCTGAGATCAATCTGCGCGTTGACAGAAGGCCTTCTCCTCGTCTTCATCATGCCCTGCAATGCGCTGCTCATCAGTCAGCAGGCCTGCCTACAGTACAGACTCTGCGTACCAAGCTGTAGTGCCTAAAATCTGTGGTGCATAGGAACTCTGAGATCAGTGGGCCTGATGACAGAAGGCCTTCTTCTCGTCTTCATCATGCCCTGCAATGCGCTGCTCATCAGTCAGCAGGCCTGCCTACAGTACACATTCTGTGTACCAAGCAGTGGAGGCTAGGAACTCTACCACCTGGGAACTGTGAGATCAGTCTGCCTGATGACAGATGCAACCTGCACAGACCCAAGCCCAGTCTGTACATCTAGCAGATACAGAGTTGATAATGTGTGTGTGGCCATTCTGCCTGGACGTGCAGATCAGCTCTGCCTGTTCTGATGCATCTACCTATGACAAAAGGTCATTGGATTAAAGGGGTAAGTGATGCGCTTTGTGTTGGTCTATGGTGCATACCTGGGCTTGTGGAAACAGCCCCACCCTCCATGTTTCAAGATCAAACGTACTTGGATGCTGTTGATTGGCCAAGTGCCAGGTTACACAGCTCCACACTACGCAGCACCGGGACCAATTCTGCCGGAGGTAGACACCAGTATCTCTACCCCTTTTTCTGAAAGAAGAAGGGGTGTGGCACAGTCTAAACATGTCTGAAAAGCCTTTGTGGGTGACCACATGACTGGCAATGATAGTGCAAAACTCTGACCAGAATGGTGAGGACTGAGCATGAGGAGCTGCAATCAGTGCCTCCTGAGAGATTGGTGGTGGTGGTTGGTTTTGAGAGTAGTGGCTGACTCAAAGGGCTGGCGCTTTGCACCTTAGCATGCCTGCCACTACAACCTGTTGTGCCAGTAGCTTCTGGACAGTCATGGCTGCTGTGCTGTGTGGCGTTATGACCTTGCTTGTCAAGGCTCTGAGGCCCAGTGTTGTGTTCCAGCAGAGCCATTGCTGTTCACAACAGAATGTGCCTGATCAGGACTTGACTGCAGTAGAGTAGGTGCACCAAAATGCGTTTGTGAAGCCTGTTGATCAGGCTGCAGGAGGCTCTTGAGAGTGGCAAGGTGTTCAGTCTCAGATCACCCTGACAACAGTGCAGGTGTGAGCTCTCCAGAAGAGGG
>JAABUK010007833.1_pt1 | contig 15255 bp, 2 predicted proteins | sample 5559141 | NCBI WGS metagenome assembly JAABUK01 (sample SAMN10711869, study PRJNA513367) | rock metagenome | isolation source: Antarctica rocks | place: Antarctica: Victoria Land, Pudding Butte nord | collected 2016-01-03
CTATCTAATAATACTATTTATAGAATCTGAGCTATAATTATTAGCTCTATATAATCAATTAAGCTTTAAGAACTCTTTAGAAATTTGATTAAATATTAGTTTCCAGCTTAATAAGTAGTTAATTAATAGATATAAATAGACTATTATATAGAGATTTACTAGCGCTTTCTAATAATGCTATTTATAATATGCTAGCTAGAAAGCTTATTCTGGTATAGCTGATTTAAGCCCTTTTTATCTTTTTAATTTTGATGTTCTTAATATCAAGACTGCATCCAATTCTGACGCTATAACGCGGGAACACTATTCCTAATAAGGAAATGTTGTCAGTTCAGTAACACAAGGAATAATATCTAAGAGTTTAAGTTTATAAATTAACTTATTTAAGACTTTCTAAACTAAATAAAAGTTAAGTTTTATGTAATTCAGTTTTATATTAAGTCTTTTAATTTTAATATTTCGATAAAGTAAATATATTAAATCTTTCTCTTTAAGATTTGATTTATTAATTCTCTTAAAGTTATAATATATATCAAATCTTTAATTAATAAATTCAAGATCTTTTATTAATTCTTAGTATAAATTAGTTAATAATTATATATTAATAACTGATTTTTGTGCAAGTTATTCCATTTCTCTTAATTATTTATACGAAATTAATTCTTATTCGTAATTAATATAGAAAGATAATACTTCAGTTACTGCTGAGATATTATTATATGTGAATTATGTTAGTGATAAAAGTACTACTCAGTTATTCTAATAATAGTTCACATAATATTATAAATATTATTTTAATATCTAATTAATTCTCTCAGTTTATTTATTTATTTATAAGTAATAGATTATAAACAATTTATATTTAGTTTTAAGTTAATTTATTAATAACTTTTAAAATTTAAAAGTGAATAGTTTATTCTAATCAGAGATAATCTCTATTAATATATCGTAATTTATAAATATTATTTATAAAAATGTATAGATTAAATCTTCGGCGTTCAATACTTTTATATAATTAATAAAGTAGACATACTTTATCAATCTATTAGAAATGATTAAAATGCTGTTATAATCAATATCAATTATTAAATTCTTGAATAATAATAGTTTGATAATAAAGTCTAATATAATGAATTTTCATGCTTCTTTAAATTATTTTGAAGATTACATCTTCTTATATAATTTATATTAAGAGTGCTTGATTTTCTAATAAATATTGTAGTTAATAATTCACTATTAAATCGCTTTATTCATTTCTAAAAAATAATAGAATTTGAAAATATATTTTAGAGTCTTCTTTATTTCTTAATATTCATAAGACGTTTCCTCATAATATTATTAAATAATTATTTTCTTTACTTAATTTATGATATATATCAATTCTTTATATAAAATCAGCTCGCTATCATTTTTTGAAATTCTTTCGAATTTCGCGGAATAAACAATCATTTAAATATGATTTAATAATTCGGCCTTTCTAATCTTAATTAGAGATCTGAAATATCGAAGCGATTATAATATAATTATATATTATAAATTCGTTCTTATTCTCGTGTAAGACTGACTATAAAGTAAGTTTAATATCTCAAGCATGATTCACTTAATAATTTAAAGTGTTAACTTTAACGTTATTATTCTTCTTTTAATAGAAAATTTTAAAGTTATAAATTAATAATAATTCAGACTATTATATTTAATATTTATTTAACATCTTAATAATAATAAAGTATAACAGATTTTTATAATTTATATATACTTTCACAGAATACTTAAATCCTTTTAAGTATACTCGTTATTTATTAAACGCGATAATTATAACTAGAAGTTTCTTATTATAAATCTCGTAATTGAGTTTCGCTGAAATTATCTTTCTAAAATAGAAGATGATGAGTTTCAATCATTCTTCATTATCTAATTAACTTATGCACATATTAATAATATAGTTTAATACATTTATCTTGAGCACGATTTATCTCTTAAAGTTAAATATTATGAGAATAAAGATTATTATAAATTTCTATTTCAATTTCTAAAATAAAGACTTTATTTCTATTTCTTAGATAAAGAATATTTTCTTCCGAGTTATTTATATTAATAAGGCGATCATCTTTAAGTAATCTGTAATAAATCTTCTATAAAAGTTAATAAATTCAAGAAATAATTGTAATTCTTTCATCAATATAAATTATAATTATTTAAGTATAATCATTATCTTAAATTTATTTATCTAAATTCTTATAATTATTAAGATAAATTTAAGAAACTTAATACTTTACTTATAAAACTTATACTTCTTAATCTTTACTAATAAATTTTTCATCTGAAAAACGCGAAGCATCTTTCAAATATATTTAATATATTATTTCTTAATTTTCAAGTATATAAGAATGTTATCTAAGTAAATAATACAGAACTGATTTAAATATTCTTTTAGAATATTATTTATCAGAAATTAAAAGAAGATAAAGACGTTTATTAATTTAAAGAGTATAATTAGATACTTGTAATAATCATAATAAGTTTGAAATGCGATTTTTTATTTCTCTTTCTTTTTTATTCTTATTAGATTATACACTTCTCGTAAATCGAGTGTAATAAATTACTTTGTCTTATAAATATAATCGTGTAACTCTGAGATCAATAATAATGCGTACTGATTTTTTATCATGATATTATTAAGTTATTAATAATTAATATATAAATATATTTCATTATTAAATTTTGAAATAAATAAAACTGAGTATTCTATAGATAAAATTGAAGATTAAATAAATCTCTTCTTCTAATTCTTATTAAGATACTTCTATAAAATCTTAAGTTCTTTCTCAGAAAGAGAATAAATAAATCTATAAATAAATTTCTTATTAAATTTCAAAGAAATTTCATGATCTCAAAATTAATACTCAGATAGCGCTAATATACTTTTATTCTTAATAAACAAATATTTAAATTCGTTATATTTAAATGAGTAATTAAGAAAACTCTCTATTATTTTTACTAGACATCTATTATCGAGTTTTACTTATACTGCTTTTATAAATAATATTATAATCATATTTAATTTATAAACGCAGTTAAGAAAGTTGATAATCCGTTATTTTTAATTAACTACTAAATTATAAGCTTTTAGTTATGAAATGCTTAGAATAATATCATATTTAATTTTCACAATATTTAACACTACTTATTTCGTGTATTACTGAATATTAAGTTTTAATAAGTAAGTTTCTACTTTTATTCATTCTTAATCTTGTTTAATAGAACTCTCATCTATTAATATCAATTAATAAGATTTGTTTTTTTCTTATATAAACAGACGGAATCATATTACATACATTAAAGAGACGTAATTTTCAGTGACTCCGAAATTAATTATAATTTTTATTTAATATTATTCTATTCGAGTCTGTATAATTAGATATCGTGTGTAATTAGCGTTAGTTACTATTATTTTCTGAGATTTAAGAGTAGATTCTTTATTATATCTTGAATTTAAAAAATCTTCTCATTTTTTAACTCTTTTAATTTAAGATTTCTAAAATAAGTATATTCTTCTTTCACGAAGTAATATTCTGATTTATCACATGAAAAGTGTGCGTATAACTCATAAGAGATGCGATATTCTTTATCGCAGATTATTCTTATTACTTCTAATTTCTTAAGTTCTTAAATCTATATTATACTTACACTTTATATTTCTTTAAAATAAACAGGAATATTAATCTTATATAAATTAATTACTTCTCGAAGATTACTACTTTAATAATAATAAATTTATTCTTAATTCTAATCTGAACAGCTTTTAATATAATATATTCTTAATTATAATTTTGACTTAATTCTTTATAATATTTTCTCGGGCGCATATATTTTATATTAATGTTGAGACTTTAACTCGCAGTTTATATTTATATATAACATTAATTCTCAGAATTTAATAATCATTTCTATGTAATTCTCGTTATATTTAAGATTACTTAGTATTTATTTCTAAAGTATCTTAAAGATAATACTTAATAACTATTATATTTTCTTTTATTTAAATTTCTTGAGATATTATCTTAAGTTGTTCTTATTTAATCTGTAAATAACATATTAATTGTTATAATAAGTAGTTTAGAATATATAGGCGTGAGATGATTTTATAAATTCTTAATCGCGAATTTATTTAAGTGATTTAATGATCATTTTTAATATTAATAATATGATATTAGCGCAGTTAATATTTCACGTGTTATTTAATTCTTTTATTATCTGTTCTTTTAATCTGCTCGAAATAGCGTGTAATTATTATTTATTTAGATAATTATTAACTTAATATCTAGATTTTCTGTAATAAAGATATAAATTCTTTTTTATTCTCTCTTCTTATTAAATTAAAGAGAGTTTATCTTAATTAAATTTCTTTTTAAATCTTTTATAATTTATAATATTCAATTTTATCTTTCGAAGATAATAAACTTATTTTACTTAATATTCATCTTTTTAATATTTATTAGAAATAAAGATTTGAGAGTATTCTTATTCTTTTTCCATCTATCTTTTATATAAATAATTATTTATTTTAATAAACATATTAATCAGACTTTTTAGTTTATCTAATCTCTTAATTTAAGTTAGTTTATTCTTAACTAAATTCTTTAATTCTAAATAATATTTTATTATAAGTACTGCGTTATTTTATTTAATTTTTAATATGATTTATTAAAACTTAAACACATACTCTATTATTAAGTCTATTTACTAAAGTTTCTAAACTTTTTATTTAATAATTTATTCTTCATTTACTTCTTTATATATTCATTTAATACACTTTTTAAAGTAGAGATAATTAATAAAGATTCTTTTTATTTTCATTTTCTTATCTTTAATCATCTTCTTTAAGTAATCTATTAAATGTAATTTAAATTAATTAAAGACTTTATTTCGAAGATACGTGACTGTAAATATTATCTTAACTTTAATCATCTTCTTTAAGTAATCTATTAAATGTAATTTAAATTAATTAAAGACTTTATTTCGAAGATACGTGACTGTAAATATTATCTTAACTTTAATTATTCTTAGCTTTTAAGTATTAAATTAAATATATATATTAACTTAAATTAAGAAGATCTGAAATTTCTTTCTATCTTTATAAAATGTGTTAAAGATATTAACTTTTAAGAAGATATAATCTATATTAATAATTTCTTCTTAAGATTATTCTTATTTAAAGTGTGATATATTTTACTTAAATAAGATCTATTGTAATAGAGTGACTGATATTTAATAATAAATAATTAAAATATTAGAAACTATTAAGATTAGTTATAATAAGATTTAGATATTAAAGAATTATAAATAGAAATTATTATTCTTATAAAGAAGAGTTAAAGATAAATTGTAATTAATTATAACAGCTTAAGCTAGATATATTTAATAATCTATAGAAATGAATACTTAAGTTATAGAAACTAATCTAGCTTATAAAGAAGTTATAGAAGTATTAAATATGCACTACGATCATTAATCTTAATACAGCTCTCTAGTTCTGAAGTCTAATTAGAAGGCGTAACTCTAACGCGTTAAGCTCGCGTGTTAAGTCTTAAGCATTTTGCTGTACTGTACGTATAATGAAATAGTTAGATTTCTATAATTAAATCTGTAATCATCTCTCGTGTATAACTATTCTTTCTAGCTATAGTAACTCATAATATTATTCCCCGACTTATTAAGTCGATTATTCTTAATTAATAGTCAGTAATATTATTCTTCTATTCTTAATTATTAATCTTCTTATTATTAATTAAGCTTATTAACATCTCTTTCTTAGATAATAACTTAGAAATATTATTCTTCTTCTCATCTTTAGCTCGCTTCTTAAAGCTGTTTTCTAATTACTCAGATCTTAACTTATCAGCATTTCTTAAGTAGTAATTATTGAGAATCTTCTTTAAATTTTTAAGATTCTTAATTAGATAATAAATTAAATTCTTTAAATAATTTATTCATTATACTTTCGTCTTAAGATATCTTCTCACTCTTTTAATATTAATAATATTCTTCACTTCTCATTCCGCGTTTATCTTTATTTTCGTAATAATAGAGAGAGATTTAAGATATTTCTATTTAAATAAGAGATTCTCTAAATCTCTAAATAATAATGCGGTATAAAAGATCAAATAAATCTTTATAAATATAAATAATTTAAGTCTATACACGCCTCTCAACTTCTTTAATATTTTATATAAATCTATTTATTTCGCGTTTAACTTCTTATAAAATCTAATCGTTTAAATATTCTTTGTTAATAATTAAATCTTCTCTTCTTCTTCGAATATTACTAATTAATAATGCTTATTAATCTATTTCTTCTATCTCTTTTAAGCTTAAGTCAAATATTCTTTTATTTAATTTTATATCTCAGCTATTAACTCTATTAAACTTTAAATCTTTTATAACTTAATTTATTATCTTGTCATCTTTAATTTATTTACTGCGTTAAAGCTTATTTATAACTTATATCCTTTATTAATTATAAATAAAGATAGTCGAGTCGATTTCGATATAACTGTATTAATCGCGAATTCCGCACTTAATAATAATTCCGTTCAATTCTTTTAATTGAAGTTCATATAATTACGTAAGTAACACTTCATCTTTATATTCGCGATCTCTATCTGTTCATCTGTTTATAAATGGAACGCTGTGAATAGCTTCACAATAATGCCCAGAATTGTCACGAGTTATTATAGTTAGAAAGAATAGTTATTAAATAGTCTGCGTCTCAGCCTGCGTCTCAGACTGTTTATCGATCTAATTAAGTCAATCTCCAATCTGTCTTAACCTCATTTCCTTCATACTTAGATCTCATTTCAGAAGGCATTCTAAATACTTATTAAACAGTCAATTCTATCATTTTGATTATACTCAATTCAATTCTATATAGACAAAAAGAGCTATTTCAATTATTTATCTAATAGTTATGAGTTCGGAGTTGTTTTCTACAAAATAATATTTATTTTTCAATTCGTGTTCGCTTTTCAGCTTAATTAATCTTAATTACAGCTAACAGAATGATGTTCACTATCATTTCTATATTCTCAGCTGTTAAAACGATCATTATTCTTGATTCTTTAAGAGATTAAGATAAATGACTATTTCTGATTCAAAGCAGAATCAGAGATAGCAATATACTGTCGTATATTAATACTGATTTGGCCTCAGAATTCTTAACGCTTGTTAAACTCTCAAATTCAAAGCTAATAAATGTTAATCGAGCTATTAAGTTCGTTGTTAATTTAAATCAAAATAAGAGAGAGATATATAAGCTGCTTCGGGATGAATATAGAGCTGAGATAATTATATATAAGAAGAAATGTGCAGCACTTAATAATCTACGAAGATTTATCATCGAAATCATTACTTATATAAATCTAGCCTTTATTATAGATCTTAAAATAATATACAAAATTCTTTAAACTCTTAAAAAGAAGCTAGTATTGATAGATAAAGCTTGTCGGCTAAAGCTATCTTAATAATATTAAGCGTTAAAAAAGGTCTTAAGAGCTCAACAGCTTAAGAAATGATTATAATTATGAGAAAAAATATATATAAACGCGAAGAAGATAAATCTGTTTAATGTTCAGAATAAGAACTTTTTATACAACTTCATAACGATTATTAAGAGCGTTAATTCTATCTTCACCGGTTTATATAAGATAGCTCTAAAGAGAGACATTTATAGAAATATTAATATATTATTAATATTCAATCTAATCGAGTTATTTCGGAATTATTTTTAAATTAATAAGATCGTCTTTAAAACGCTCTCTTATATAGCTTTTATAATATTGTAAGAAGAACCTGCGGAATTAATTATAATCACTTAATTCTCTACAAAATCACATCTATCTTCTCACTCTTATCTCTACTTAAAGCTTCATTTCTTCTCTATCTATCTCTATATCATTAAGCAATACAGATTAGCTGAATGAGTTTTAAATGCGGAAATATAAGAGATAATAAATAAGAAAATTAAATAAAATAAAGAATTTAAGAAAATAATAGAAATTATAAGAAGAAGAGCTTAAAATAGAGGTAAGAAAAGCTCGAATTTATTATCTAAATTAAGAAAAGAGAATATATAGTCTAGACTATTTACATTAATAATATTAATGTTATTTGCGGTAGATTAGAAGGATTATAAGCTGTGAGATACGTGAATTCTTGATTTAGAAACTAATTCTCATATCTGTAATAATTTATCTAAATTCAAATTCGAGCGACTGACGATAAAGAATAATTAGTTAATAATAGACAAATCTATATATCTAATTAAGGCGTTTAAGAGTGTTAATATCTTTATTTAAATATTTATAGATTCGAAAATAATCTCTTTAATTAATATTACTCTTGCGCTCGATTTTTTCATAAATATAATCTCTCTTCATTAATTTACGTTAAAAGAGATATATTAGAATACAGAAAAACAGCGCTTATATTATTAAGATAAGATCTTTTGCTTCATATAATATATTAATGATTATTAAATACTTAAATATAATTCTTATTCAAAATCTATAATCATCTCTTTATTTATCTTTAGTCAGACTTTTTAAGTAGATATAAAGATATTAGTTGATTACTAGCACGCTCTTATAAATTACTTATAATAAGAAGCTATATCTCATCTTTAACAGAGCGTTTTAGACGTAGTTGTTTAAAATTCATCTATATTAATTATATACGAGATCTGTGTGTTAAGCAAAGTAATAAAAATAATATTAAGACAATTTAATAAGAAAGATTCTACGAATAAGTCTCTTGCCCGCGTTATATATAATCTAATTCAGCTATCTACGATCTATAATAACAAGAAATGGGTCAGCCACTTCTACTGCTATTTTACTGATATGGATTTCATTTATATTCACGCAAAAAAGTCTCAAAGCATTAATATTATTACTGAGTTTCTTAATATAATGAGAACTTAATATGAATAAGTTATTCACTATTTTCGAATTAATAATGAGATCTCTTTAAATCGTAAATATAATAAATTAATTATAGATAGAGATATAATTATAAAACATTTAGCGTCAGTTACTTAAGCTTAAAATAACTCTATTAAACGCTCTGAAGAGATGATTATTTAGAAGACTTAATACATACATATAATAAGCTCTTTATTAAGCAATTTATGATCTGAAATTATTAAAACAGCTAAATATCTTAATAATTATATATCTAAACATTATTTAAGCTGGAAAACATCTATTAAAACTCTTACTAACGCAAAACTTAATCTATCATATCTTCACGTTTATAATTATCGAGTCTATTCTCTTAATAAGTATATTTCTTATATTCAGAAGCTTAAGTTAAAAGCTTATATTAAACATCTCATTAATTACAATTTATTAAATATCTACAGAATATAAATACTTAATTAGAAGAAAGTGATTAAAATAAGAGATGTTAAATTTAATAATTTTCAATTCTTTAATTTAGAGGATGTCGATTTAAACCATTTTCTACGCGAGAAAGTTGAGCAGATTATCGAAATTATTAATATTCAGCTCTTAATCTTTTCATCATTAATTACAGCTGTTAATAATGAAATAGATGAATCATCTTATTCTCTTAAAGACTTTAAATTCTCAACTCTCTTAAATTCAGCTTTAACATCTTTTATAGACTTAAATTCAATATTAAATCAGTTACTTATATCTAAATTTATCTCTAAATTCTTTAACATCTCTAATTTATTTGAGCAGATTTGCGATCATCTATTAGATATCTATAAAGAGTCTGCGTTTACAGCTTCTTCGAATTCTTATATAACAGTCGAATTTAATACTTAAAATATACTCTCAGAAGATGCGAAACGCACTCGAAAATTTACGCGTCACGCAGTTTACACAGTATTCCTCTCTCAGAGCTCAGAGCTCATCTCCTTTCATTCTACTTTCACTCTAATCTTCACACGAGATTAAATCGATAGAAGAGAAGATCTATATAGAGATATACTGCCTACTGAGTTAAAAGTATAAAGACAGCTTATTAATTATTAATTTGCGAGAGAATTTAAAGAGGCAGCGCAGAAGAAAATTTAAGAGCTTGAAAAAAGAGATATATATAAGTAAATAGATAAAAATATCGAGCTGAGAGCTAGCTTATTACTCTTATTATAAATATTTAAATATAAATTTAATATAAATAATTATCTCAGTAAGTTTAAAACTCGAATTTACGTGCAAGAAGATCTACAGTAAATAGAATAAGATATTTACGCAGTTACTCTTATTATTAGAACATTTCGAGCTCTAATAATTATCGCAGTTACTTTTAATCTCGAAATTCATTAATATAATATTATTAACGCCTTTATTAATAGTGAGCTGAATAAGAAAATCTATTATTATTTATCTGAGGAATTTTAACGCTTAAATTCAATCTAATTACTTTTACGCGCTCTATATAATCTTAAATAATCTCTACTTTTATAATATATTCTTTTTAACACAGCTCTTAAAAAGCTAGATTAGTATTTAATATTAGATGTTAATTATCTATATACTAATAACCGTCTTCTCATCTTCTTCTATATTAATATTATTATTATTCTTTATAATAAGAAGAATTCAGAGCATTTCCGAGTCTTTAAAATCACTCTTTTACGTCGATTTAAAATGAGATCTTTAAAAGAGCTGAAATGATTTCTAGATATTCGAATTAAGCGAAATTGAAACACTTAAAAAATCTGATTATATTAAGACTTATATATAGCTAAAATCACCTCTAAATTTAATTTTATTAATATCTCAAGATCTCTAAAAAGCTCTATCTTCTTTATCGATATTCTTTTTTAAAATAATAACGCGCAGATCATTTCATAATAAATTTTAATCTATTAACAGCATGTAAAATCTCTAAATTTTGCCGCCGTCATTTCTCAATCTAATATAATGTTTTCTATCTTTAAATTATCATAGTTTCTTACTAATTCATCTGTAATTTATTTAGCTGTTTTAAATCGCGTTATTTTCTATCTCTACATCTCTTAAAGTCTAATCATTAAATACTTAGAATATAGTGCTAACGAGCTATTTAAATGCTTAAATAACGCCGCCTTTACAGATAATTTAATCTCTCGCCGCAGCTCCGATAAATATCTTTTTAAGCTATATCAAGAACTTATTAATTAGAGAGCTGTTAAGCAGAAAACAGTTATTATATTAAGTATTAAGATCGAATTTCTATCGCTGTTCTTAATCTCTTAAGAATTGTTCTGATAAGAACATTTTTTTCAAGCTATTTAATTTAATATCGAGTAACAGATCATCATTAACTGCGATAATCAATAAACTATTCAAATCATCAAAAAAGAGATATTTAAGCTCGATATTAAGTTACATTATATTAATATATATCAGCATTAACTCAGATAAGAGATTTAAATTAATTAAATAGCAGTTAAATAAATACTCACAGCTGAAATGCTCGTTAACAATCTTATTAAGATATTATTTACTTAAAAACATATTATATTTATATAATAACTGAATCTGATTAATATATTAAATAAACTAGTCCGCATTAAGAAGAAGAATTATAATAATAGTGAGTAGTCTACTATAAAGATCTAATCTATCTTCTTCTTCTTCTTCTTCTTCTTTTTTCTTCTTCATCATCAAATAATATAAGAACTAAGACAGAATGACGATAATGTGATGTTAATAACGTTAAGTATATCGCGTTAGTGAGTCTGATTTAATTAGAGCATTTCTACACATTTTCAAGTCTATTAGACTTATTCTCATTCTTTACGCGAATTTTCTATATTCGCAGGCACGTCTTAAGTGTCTTCACAGCGTATTTACATCTTCTCAGCTCTTCAAGATCTGTTCTCCTTATTTAATATTATTTCGCGTTATTTCGGCTCATCTCCAGCTTTAATTTCGCCCGAAATAGAAGCTGCGGGAATGTGTTAAATAGTCTGCGTCTTAGTCTGCGCCTTAGACTGTTCATCAACCCAATTAAGTTAATCTTCGATCTATCTTAATCTTATTTCCTTTATACTTAAACTTCATTTCAGAAGATATTCTAAATACTTACTAAACAGTTAATTCTATCACTTTAATTATACTCAATTCGATTTTATATAGATAAAAAGAGTTATTTCAGTTATTTATCTAATAATAATTATACGCGAGAGATGATTGTAGACTTAATTATGAAAATCCAACTATTTCATTATATATGTAATACGGCGAAATGCCTGAGACTTAACAAGTGAGCTTAACGCGTTAAAGTTATATCTTTTAATTAAGCTTCAGAGCTAGAAGGCTGTATTAAGATTAGTAATTATAATGCGCATTTAATACTTCTATAGCTTCTCTACAAGCTAGATTAATTTCTGTAACTTAAGTATTCATTTCTATAAATTATTAAATATATTTAGCTTAAATTATTATAATATACTTAAGTTCACTTTCTTTACTATTTAAATAGATATAAAACAGTTATTCTTTAATTAATTCAAATTTCGAGTAAATCGACTTATCTTTATTAGATCTTCTTCAAATCACTCTTAAACTCTTTAATAATGAAATAGATTTTATGAACAAGCTTAATATATTAAGTTCGATTATCTATTTTCGAAGAGAGAGAAATTAAAGACGTCTTTGAAAAAGCAAGATAATTTGAGAATTAAGCTAGTAAATTTAAAATCTATTAATTAATAATTAATATTCGCGAATAAAAGAATCTTAAGAACACTTAAAATAATGTAATTAAAAGTAAAATCTAAAATTTAATTTCTAAGTTAATTAATATTGATATAACTCGATTTAATTAAGAAAGATTAAAGAAACATTCTGCGTTATAAAGTGATCTAGATATTGATTAACAACAATCTTCTTTATAAATAAAGAATATCGAGATAGAAATAATTTAAGAGATGACAACTTTAAGATAACTTACTAAGAATTAAGAAGTAATAAAGTTTATTGCGAGAATATAAAATAATATAAGTAATATACTGCGTATATTTAAGAAATTCTATAATTTATATAATAAGATGATTAAGACTCATAATAAAGAGATTAATAAGATAACAGAAAATTATTAAATAATTCAGAAGTTACAGAATTATTAATAGAAAGAAAAAGATATTTAAATAATTAAATAGAAACAGCTAATTTAGAAGAATCAGATTTTAATAGAAATGTTAAGAGATAAGAAGATACTAATAAAGAATTTATTAATAAGATCTGTAATATTTACAGCTTCTCTATTATATTAAAATAATATAAAAAGTGTTTAAGAAACGCTTAAAGCAGTCTTTAATGCGCAGATAAGTAATCAGTATAATAAAAGTGAGAAATTATTAAATTCTAACGCGTTTAAGATAGAAACTTTATAGTAATTCGCGGCATGATTATCAGCATTAAAGTTAAAGTTGCTTATAAATAAAGATCGATATTTCACAGAAATAAATCGTATGATCTATATAAGATTGAGAATTAAGAAAGAGATTAGTAATCTATTAAAGTTATATTTAGAGATATCTCAGATAATTATAGTTAAGAATCTATTATAAATATTATTAAATCACTTTAAAGATCTCTTTTAAAGAGATACTGCGTGAGATAGTTATTACTATTTACATTAGTTAAATAAGAATTTATTTAGTTTTCTTAAAAAGTTCTTTTAATACACTATAAAGATAAATATATTAGAGAAGAATTAAATTAGAGATATTTAATTAAAAATATCTGATAATTTAAAGTTAGTTATAATCTTAAAAAGATATATGATTATTAAGAAGATTGTGAAGAATTTATAATTTCTGAAGTTAAATTTGTAAAAAGTAGAGTGATATGTAAAAGATTCTCAATCTACTTAGACAGATTTAGAATTCTGAAAAAGAAGATCGGCTGAGAGATTAAAGAATAGAACTCAGCTCACAAAGATGATATTTACTTATATATCGAAAACTAATTATAAGAAGTTTCGATGCTATAAATATTAATAGTTAAAATATATAATTAGAAACTGCTTAAGCTTAACAGCTATTAAGAAAGAAGATTCTGATATTTCAAAGAAATTGAAAAAAGAATAGTTTATTATAAAGATGCTGTAAATAAATCTACGAGCGCAGAAATAATTGTGAAGAAGTTTAGATAGAAGTGTTAATTAAGAGTGTTATCTGCGATCATCTTTATAGTAGTTAAAGATTGAATAAAATCTTTATTTCTAATAAATATTATAATAAGCGAAGAAAAGATAGATTCGCTAATAATATTTATATTAATAAATATTAACTATTAACTTATAATAGTAATAAATTATTAGCTAACTGAGAATCTATATAAGAGACTGTAAATTGAGCTGATAAATCTAGTTAAGAAGATTTTATTAGCAGATTTTATTGAAAGAAAGCACTCTATTATAACGCAGACGATTTATATACTTATACTAATTATAAAATATTAATAGATATCTTAAATCTTTTATATAATTTAGACGATATATTTTATTATTTTAGAAAAGAAGTGAATAAGATTATATAATTATATACTCAATTCTATTATAAATAATGTGAGTTTCGAGCTAGAATATTATTAGCATAATGATAGAAATCCAATTATTTCATCATACGTGCGGTATAGTGAAATGTCGAAAAATGAGAATAAGTCAGATATAAATAACTCTAACTATTCTTAAATAAAGAAAAATATATCTAATTATAATTAAATATATAAGAATAACTCTAAATATATATATCTAAATTTAAATAAATTAGAATAGAAAATGAAACGATCTTCTACTAAAATTTTAAAGTGTGAAAAGATGAAGATTAATTTAAAATTAATCTCGTTCTCAGCTAAGTCTTTTATAAAGAAAAGAATAAAGTTTTAAAGATCTCAAAAATAAAGAGATAATATAAGTTTAAGAAGCTTAATCTCTTTTAATTTAAAGAATACTAAGATAATAAGTTTAATAGCTTTTAAAGAGCTGATTAAGAAATCTGAAGCAGAGATTATTATAATCACTTCCGAGAATATTAAGAAGTAGAGAAAGAATAATAAGAAGATCGAGAAGAATTTATAAAAGATAATTCCGTCTAAGTTTCGTGAATATACTTATATCTTTTTAAAAAAGACTTCGAACACTCTTTCTTTATATTAAGATCAATATAATTATCGAATAGAACTGTAAAAGAGCGCTGAACTACTTAGAAGATAGTTCTATTAATATATAAAT
>JAABUK010007834.1_pt1 | contig 15252 bp, 23 predicted proteins | sample 5559141 | NCBI WGS metagenome assembly JAABUK01 (sample SAMN10711869, study PRJNA513367) | rock metagenome | isolation source: Antarctica rocks | place: Antarctica: Victoria Land, Pudding Butte nord | collected 2016-01-03
ATCATCAAGATTGTCAAGCAAGATTGTGTGGAAAAGCGACCCAACAGGACTAGCAGCTATCTTGTTCCAAAATTCAAGTGTCCGTCGCCACCAAAAAACCTGCAGTGGTGACAACCCTAACTCCTCACACCAATCTTTGTCGTGGGAAGAAGAAGAAGATTACAAGCAAACGAACGAACGCAGTACGAACAACAAACCTTCTCTGTTGAGTCACGACGATGAACTTCATAGTCTGCTTGCAGGTCTGCTTGCAGGGACGGTCTTTCGTCGTCTAGCTGTATGTGAAGCACGCACAGGAGCTTCCCAACGCGATGAAGAGCCTTTGTGGGGCTATAGGGTGTCTGTCCGACGCGACTGTCAGCAGACTTGCTTCCCACGCTGCGGCTTCTTGCTCAGCAGCCCCGAGCAGCCTGCGCGAGTCTCTGCAATGCCGTGTTGTTGCTTCTCTCATTGGAGCGCGGCTCTTTGCAAGTGGCATCGACTACACACAATCTCCTCCAGGTCTAGTTCAGCTGCCTGTGCTACTCTTTGCTGCAGAGACATATGGCCAATCAAGATATGAGGCGTGGCGCAGCGCTAGCTCGTAGAAGCTGCTTCAAAGCACCTCTTGACTACAGGTGCAAATGCTGGAGATACAAAGGTCAAGAGTGAGGATCAACCAGGAGACAGTCTTGAGGCTGAGCTGACGCGCGTGAGAGCAAAACGGCTTACCCGCGCTGAGAAGCCCCAATACCTTGGCAATGCAGAGTTCGAAGAAGAGGTGTGCCTGATGTCATGCCGTGCCTTCCCTTGTTGGCCCTGGATGCTAAGCGTATTACAGAATTGCCATCATGGTGTGTTTGCGCAGCTCAAAGAATCCAGCATACTGGTGGAGCCAGACATACCCATATATGACTTGCGAGAAGCCATGAAGCAAGTTGGATATCCTGTGGAACCTCGTGTACCCCTTTTTGACACGCTTCAGGTAAAATTGGGCATGTGCATGGTATCATTAGAGCGCCAGTCTACGAGCAATGCAAATTGCCGCACTGGGTATGTCGCTCTGCACAAGGGAAAACAGCCTTGCACTGCACAAACCTGCGTTTGCATGCAACCTGGTGCTCTTCAGTGCTGCTGCAGTAGAGCCACCTGATGGCAGCCCTGCTAGCAACACAAGTTTACTTCCTCATGTCTGTGCTCCAGCACCTCTCCCATGAAAGCAAGATGTCAAAGAGGGCTGCACATGCAGAAAATGCCTCTGGATTCACCTGAAATCCAATCTTTGCTGAACATGGCGCAAGAGGAGGAGCCACCTTTTCCTGGAGCCCGACGCATCCTGCAGTGGGAGCAGCGCATTGTGAGTTACTCCAAGCTCAATTAATGCTTCTTGAACATTTACCAGCTCCAGACCCTTGTCTACCAACTTTCTGAATCACACAGCAGCAGTTCACCTCTGCGAGTGCAGCCTGCACCATCCTACCAAGCCAAAGTACCCTAGAATGGAAGCATTCGGCTGGAATGCAGGTCTTCTCTCATGGCAGTTTTGCAGGAGAGCACCCTGTGAACAGGAAGGCCAAGTGCAATGTATACTTGCGAGATCTGCAGGAGCAGACAGGCCTGACTGATGAAGCTTTGCAGCTGATTGCCAGAGTATGCGGGCCCAGGTGGGACTACAACATTTTTTCACACCTGTCAGTACCACTGGCTTGTTAGCTTATGTCATGGTTTTGCCTGTGATATCGACAAGCTGACTGTCATCTTTGTGGCATGTACTCATCTGTATATGGCAAGCCTGACCAGATGCTTTGCTGGCTGTTTGACTGTACCTGTATGGTGTCAGGTACAATGCAAACAAGGGCTTGTTGACATTGGTCAGTGAGAAGTATAGCATGAGAGAGGAGAACCGACGGCACATTATGGAGATGTTGGCACAGCTAGTATCTGAGGGGCATCAGGCTTTCCCAGTGCCTGGTGCAGACATGCCTGGAGACCAGCAATCAGAGCAGCAAGTTGCCTAGCCAAACACACCAATGAGCAGAAACTAAATGAACAGCCAGAGTGTTTCCCATAGCACAGCAGCTCATGTTGATGGTTGCGTTGAAGCAATACATTGCAGAGGACAAGGTCGCGTGTCTGTCGCTGACAGTGACTGCCAGCAAGATAATCCCCATTGACCTTCAAACTGTAGTGCTTTTTTGACGTCCTGCGGGCGTCAATTGAGTCATGCTCACACAAGTGTGGGAAAGGTTGCAAGAGAGGAGTGCATGAAGATAACTGAGGGATGAGCTCATCTGTGCATGCAAGCATGTTACTGCCCCAAGCTCAGCCTGTGCACTTGTTCATTAGTTGATACAACAAGGCTTACAGCTGCAGCATGTACACATACACCGAGCTATGCAAAAAGCCACTCCCTCATTCTGTCCAGCTTGAAATTCAGAAAAAAGAGTTGACACAGATGCAGTCATATATAGTATATAATATATTATATATGACTGCATCTGTATACCGTACTCGTATTAATGATCCTCGCGTACTAATGTTTGTCGCGCTCCGCTAGAATAAAATTTAATCGATTAAATACTCGTTGCATTGTTTCTTATTTATAATGCACCTCGGACAGCTGGCGAATTGTTTTGAAGACTTTAATGATGATCGAGGAGTCTTACAAGTCCAAAACGATTGCTTTGCAACTGTCACAGTCTTGCTACAACAACAGCATAGAGTCCCAAGGCAGGCCCAACCTCTTCTTAACCGTACTAAAGCAACCAAAACCGAGCCTATCCAGTCGGCAATGACCACCGGGGAGCATTGCAAAAGCCCTAGGTAATGCACAATGATGATCAAGTCCAAATGAATGGCTCGATCAAGTTTGCAAGCGCAGGACCCCCATTGCAAGGTGACATGAGCATGATCACAAGCATGAGCAAGCTTTTGCTCAAAATCGCGGTCTTTTTAAAAATGTTGGAACACTTTTAAAGAACATCGGAAGACGATAATAATTAATTTAATCCTTTTATGTCGGCTCGGCCTCAGAATAATCAATAATTAAATTGAGAAACATTAATACGAGTACGGTATATACTGTATATATACTGTTGAGTACTGTATATACCATGCCAGGCTAGACTTACACACATGTGAAAACCTCGACTACCGTAGTGACCATGAAGCCTGGTGCCAACGCACAAGCTGGCTGCAGCCTTTCTAGAGACTTCACAAAGCAAACAATCACGGCCTTCCCTGTTTGCTTCCTGGCGTGCATATTCTTGACCCGCTTGCATGACTCTTGACGTACCAAGCAATTTAAGTCTATCATATGCATAAAGTTACCAGCTCATTACTGGTACTGTGCTCAATGCTTGGCACACTTGGTCAAAGTTTCCACATCTGCTTTGATGCAAATTCTCATACAACCTGCATGAGCATATATTGAATTCCAGCTTGCCTTAGCCTAAAGCGTAGTACGGCCATCACCTTTTGTACATCCTATGAAAATGTGCAAGCAAGTGACAAGAAAGCCTTTTGTACCTCCACGCACAGCTGCACCTGGTTGAGCAGTGCCTATACATGCTACTTTTTTGGCATGTTGCACTTGACTGAGACCTTAAGGACTACTACTCCTGCAAAGACTCACCTTGCCCCCATGACCCTCTGATCATGTTGCATTGCGCTCTGCAAGTCAAGTCAACGCTAAGTGGCACTTTGAGACACCTTGAGGTGCAAGCTTGCACATGATGAATCCTGTATGACTGATCAAACTTAGCACAGAGATGCAGTGCCTTTCATAATACTTCGCGTCCGATGAGATACTCGATACTCATGTTCTCATGACTGAATGTCAAGCAGTACCCACCTTTGGGCTTACAAAGATCACGCACGAAGAAGGCTAAAATCAGTACAATAGGCACCTTGAAGGTAGGCACGATGTGTGCGCGTTGCACTGTTTGCTTCTTCTCACAACTACTTGAGTTCGCTAATATGCTGGCTTGTGGTTGCTCTCGCTCGGGTGTTTGCAGGCGGACTTCTCGTGACCGAAATTTAGTCATCAGATGACGGTGGCGTGGACACCCGTACGGGTCCACGCGTGGCTCGGTGAACCCTTGCTCGTAAAACAAGGGTGCCCTACATGGCCACGTGGATGGCACATGCAAATGCCATCTCCACAAGCAAGCTCACTGCACACACATTTACTGAGGTTTGATGTTGTACAACGTGGCAAGAGGCTGAGCAGCGAGAGGTCGGCAACAGAGTGGCACACAGTATGGCCCAGTGGTCTCTTTGTTGGGGCTATTATTGCCCAACACATTATAATACACATAGCTAGCATGCACGTATACATAACATGCATAAAGCAACAAGCAAGGGGAGGAAGTAGGACCAGCTGAGAATATTGACAGTGACTGTTGCTGACTCTCATACAAGCAGCCCCACAAGTGAGCGTCATGAACTTCAGAACTTCGGAAGGTACATCAGTCAAGAACAGTAATTCACCAAGAACAACACCCTGCATCTTTGCACTTGTGTGGTTTGTCCAAACATGCTGACACTGATTCTACAGCGCACACACGTTAGAACAGTCTATACAGCTCAAACTGTCTCATACCTATACAAACATTTAACATCGTGCAGTGTCATTTGCCACAACAAGCATATCAAGGAAACACAGACCAAGCAACCATAGATTCCTGCTCCTCACAAAAGAATGCAGCACTTGTCAAACAAGCTACTGACTGTCACTCATACATCAGGGCTGGCTATTCACACAAAAAGCAAGGCACAGCAGCCATGCAGGCTCAACTCAAAGGCTCTGCAGAGTTCAAAAACCAAACATGGTTGAAGTTTCTAATTGAGACAGGTGTTTGCCAGGTCTGCAGCGCACTGCGCAGGATGAGATCAATGCCTGCATCTGGAAAACAGTTATGCTGGTTCTTGTAAAACGGATCATCGGCACCTGCGCCCTCCCAGCTATGTGTATGCTCCAGCTGTCTGTTATGCCACACAAGCAAAGAAGTGTCTGTTGCTCGTGCCAAGTTGCAATGACCATGTGTGAAGTCTTGTGCGAGTCCATGTTTGTAGGCCTTCACTTCCACCACAACTGCTTGTGGTGGCAGAAACACCATCATTGATGCTGCAGAGCCGTGTGCAGCAATCATGATGGGTCTGTGCTCAACATGAGCTGAAGTTGTTCCTCAAAGATAGGTCTTGCAGCCTGACCACTTGGACTCTCCCAATATTTGCAGCACCTACAGCAAGCATATCTTGATTGATAATTCGGCGTGCAACAGGTGGGGGTCCTCTATCTATAATTGTGATGGCCGGGGTGCTTGGGTGTGCTTTGTTTTGCCTTTGATACAAATATGAATGCACGTACATGCAGTGTGAGGATGAGACTTGAACATGAGGCATACAAGGCAGACTGGGATGTGTGCACCACTGAAAAACCCTCCCCAGTCAAACTGTTGGCCAGCTGATTATGGTTGGTTGGAGCCACTGAGCCCAAGTCTGAATGTCATGCGTTGTTGTCTATAGTAACATCCACATTGTTGTAGTTGAGGTACAGCCTGTCACAGGCAGCTTTGCCGGCAAGCTGTTCTGGGCTGGCTACCAAGGCATAGTTGATGTCAATCTGCAGTGGACAGCCATCATGCATGCTCACTGCGCATGCTGCACTATGCATTTTAAAACATGTCATGCACAATGTGGGACCGTTAATTCTGGCTATGCAGCAACTGAATTGACGCTGAAGGTCTTCACGATAAAATTTGCAGCTATTTTGAACACAGGAACCACAATGACGTGAGGAATTTACTTACAGGCATCTGTGCTGCTGGTATAGAGAAGCCTTTGTACAAGATGACAGTGCAGACAAACAACCTACCAAGCTGCCCATCAACATTATAATGTAATTACTTAGAGCTGCTTCTGACACCCTAGAACCTGTGGCTTTTCCTTGGTATGAGTATGCTGCAAAAAACTGTTTCAGCAACCTGATCAACTTTTGCAGTGAAAGTTGTTGCGTTCAAATCATGTCCAACAATCTTCCAGACTTCTTGGAAAAGAGGCATAACAGTGCTGTCAGGAAGCTCTCCTGCCTAGAGATATGGTGCAAAATACGAATTCGGGCCTTTCACTGTTTGCGCCCACGTTTGCTGAGGTGCCCTTGCTAAAATCGTCAGGAGGATGTTGAGCACCAGGCAAGATAGCGCAAGCTTTTCCTGGGTCACTTGACCTTGCTGCTGATCTTTGCAACCTTGGCAGTATGGCTTCCATCCGGTTGCGGCACATATGTGAAGCAAGAAATGTGCTTTCATACTGCTTGGCGCTTACTGAAGTATTCATGGGAGAATGACTGAACGCCAAGCGGTACCCGTTTCTGGGACTTGCAACAAACAAGGATCTGTTCAGCGAAACGGGAACCTCATAGATTGTCACAACGTCTGATCGTTGCAACATTTGCTTGCTTTTCGAGACTAGTTGACTACTCTTACACGCTAGCGTGATAATGATGCTTTCGCTCAGATGTTTGCAGGCGGGCAATTCTGTCAGAAGTGACATTAGTAATCTCGGTTGACCAGTTCGTTTCGTACGAGTTCGTACCAGTTCGTACGATCGTAAATCTTGTGCCAGCTGTCTGCAGACAAGTGAGTCCTGTGAGAACTTCGGTTAGAGCGCACGCATCAAGGCCCAGACTATTCAGCACCTGTACCGATTATACTTACTTTAAATGAAGCTAATTCGAATCGGCTGCATATTTGCTGTCTATAACACATATGAACGAAGGCATTCCTTGGAATCAAGCAATGTTCGAATTCACTCATGAGCTCTGATCATGAGCTCTGATCAGCTTGCATTGCATCTCACTCAACAACGCATGATGACTGTGTTGACACGATGCACATCGACAGATCGCAGAGCACTGCTTTTCGCCTTTTGTTGCATTATTTCCTATTTTTTAATGGGAGTTGTGGACGGTAATCATACTTTATATGTTTGTTAATCGGGGTCGTGCAAATATGAGTTAAATAAAGTAAACGACTAATATTCGAGGCAGTACGGTATGTGCAGAACGAAAACAAGTTAGGCCAAGGAGTGGCCACGGGGTCTTTGGTGGGCCCAGCTCGGGACGAAGCCCAACTTTTGAATAGCATGTGTACAAATATCTCACCCTTGTTTGGCCTAGGCCTAGAAATTGCTGTCAGCAGCTTGTACATGATTAATTCATATGACATGCATGTTGGGAACACGTGAAGCAAACTTTGTGACTCCACCTATCGTATAGACCTCTGAGACAAGTATCACGTGATGTGCACACCCGTTCAATTAATGAAGAGAGTATTTTCTGCAACCTCTTCACAGCCATCCTCTATATATACAACCCAGAAGGATGTTACAATGGTATGATTGTCTACAAATTTGTTTCACACTCGTTAGACATGATCATGATACATGCGTCGTCCGCGTACTACGGTATTCAGTAGTCTGGTGTTTTCGACCAAGGTGTTTTTGACCAGGATACTGACAAACATGATCCGCTGAAGACGAAGAACTCTCTCCACTGTAGTATGGTTTCCCGCATTACTCATGCAGCATGTGTCTACTACTCAGGGATCTATGGAAAGATGCTTTGGCATATTCGCATGTCATCATCACGTGCCATGTAGTAGACACGGAAGCTTGCTCTGAAGGTCTACCTGCAGTCAGCTCTGAGCCCGGACTTGGACATGCAACAGGCCCCATTCTCCGTTTGACGTGCTGAACTGCACTTTTGCACTTGTCGTATTGCAGAACAAACTTGATTGCTCTGAGTCACAAGCAAGCGCGCTGTTTTGCTATTTTGCTGTTCTTGAATTCTACAGCCGGACGCAGCGATGCGATACACGGCGCTTGCAGTTGCCATATGTGTACTGCATTTCCTTGCTTGCGATGTGAGGTAAAGGCAGCTGAAAGTGCTGTTGCGAACACATAGTCGTTGACGTCAAACATACGAGACGGCCGTCGGTACCTGCTTTTTATCCGTGTGATCACGCCGCGTGTTTTTTAATTATCCGCGAGACCTTTCAATGACTGTCTGTATTGATCATCAGGAGAGCCCCAACATGTGTGCTGTGACTCAAGCGCATTGTGTCACGCAGGGCAGATTTTCCCAGCTGGGTCATCACCCCTGGTGAGGTTAGGTCATGGCGGAATGAGTTTGAAAGCAATTTCAAGTTGATAACGCAGCACTTCGCGCTCCGACACATTGTGTCCTTTAATCTATCTCTGCACGTCGAAGCTACTCAAAAACTTGCTTCCCTGTACCCGCATACTGCTTTGACCTGGCACTAGTGACGACCTGCGCAGGGTCATCCAGTGTGGTGCAGACAGCCAGTGCTAACTTTACATGGAATGATGTTGTGGAGCGATACTTCAACTTCTTCTCCGTAGTCTATGCCGTAAGCCTCGATCTTTCAGGCATCTGGCAGTCGTGGCTTGTCTAGCTGCCCAAGATCCTCTCACAACACTCTCACAACTGCTCACAAATGTTCAAGCAATGCAGTTCAGCACAGTGTCAGTGGTGTTTGCACAGACTCAGAACATCAATACATACATCAGTTTGCATGACTGCAATAAAGTGGTCCTGAAGTGAGTATTGAAATCTCTTTACCTAAGACAGTATTGTTACAATTGATGACAATACTGTGCAACTGCCTAAACTAGTTTGTCAAGCTTGAAAAGCAATTTGCAGTGCTTTTGACAAGGTCATCGATATTGATGACTAGCAGTTCAACCTTCAGGTCACTGACAGCCCATTTGTGAATGACACGGGAGCATGCCTTGTTGGGCAAGGCACAGAGGGGATATGGTTTGGGGGCTATCGTCCTTCCTATGCCAATTGCACTGTTGATTCTGCTATTTTTCAGGTATGGCTCCTGGAGCCCAACACTCCTTAGTCTGGTTGCATGAGGCTTGCGTACAAGTTGCAATGCTGAATCAAGCCTGTCTTTTCTGCACATAAAGCCCTTTGTCACCCTTCAGCCATCTTCTATCTGTACTGTTGCCAGACTACTTAGCTAGAACACTCGCGCGAGTGTTGGGAAGTCTATGCAGCCTGTCGTAAGTAGCACAGCATGGGATCAATTTGTAGCTAGCTTTCAGAGCTGTATCAGCTTGGGTTCTGACTATGTATGGGTGTATATTGTCAGTGTGTCCTTATGAACCCAGAACGTTGCCATGCAGTTGGCAGTGTTGCCTATAGGCGAATACATCTACCTTCAAGCAGACAACCTTGGTGCCTTTGCCAACCCAGTTGCAGCCGAACAACTGGTGCGAGCTTCTTGGCACATTCTCATGTTGTGTATGTACAGGCCAGTACATCACATCTCCACCTTTCAGCATAGATAGGTTTGATAGCTGATGATCATGGGGAATGACACATTCATAGTCACAGCAATGTTGTCGAACCAATGTTTTGGAGTGCAACACAAAATTTTCTGCCCTGACAGGCTGTTAGGCTATACACACTGTGCATTGCACCAGGATTCAGTGCGTGCCATGTGAGTTGAGACTTTGGCTTGTCTGTCTGACTGCCACCCAAAAGGCATGCTTGCGGGATTATGAAACCTCAATTACTGTACACCATGAGCTCTCATATTGTGTACGTTGCATTGGGTGCCTGAGCTTACCGTGTCCTTGGATGCATGCACATATGCGCCAACTTTGCTGAATTTCACACATGCAGATTGAGTGTCAGAATCATGTGACTTGACCATCATGCCTTCATCTGCATGTGGCATGTATTGATGTGCTGATGCAAGGACACAAGCCAAAGCAGGTATAAATATCGTACTGAAGCAATCCTGGCTTACAGTGTGCTACTGGACCCATTGACACACCAGAGGATGACATGTTGGTCATTGCTGTGGACGGAGTTGTGGCCTACAACCAATCGGCATCAAGTGAGTACGTACACAAAGCACTTACATGAAGGGTGCCATATTGCCTCTAGAACACTTGTACACGTATAAGTTCATCAAGCCCATAGCCCATGCATTTTATGCAACTGTAAGGCATAGCACAAGAAGTCTGAAGCCTTCATGACATGTGCTGTTTGCTTCTCTAAGCAGCAGACACCCACAAAGTGGCCTTTTGTGGCATCCACTGAGCCAAAAGGCACAAAGCTGGCTGAAGCCTGCAGTTTTGGCCTGCCTCTAAATCCTCACAGCTGGTGTGACTGTTTCAACAATATCATATCATGAAATTGGGGCTTCTAATAGGCTACCACAACTTGAAGCCTGGTCGTGATTCACACCCTAGCCTCATGTTGAAGTGAGTCTGATCATCACCAACTCATGAGCACCAAATCAGCCGGACATACTTGAGTTCTATATTACACAGATGTGTTACCTGCAGATGGAGGGGCGAAGGCCACACTTGCAATGACGGACCAATTTGAGGTAAGGTGAGCCTGTGTAGCCAGAGTTGAGGGCAATGCATACAGTGCTGTACGCGTTGTTGAGTACTTGATTGGAAGCGTTAGCCTCTAGGGCATGCAGTCCTCAAGTTTTACATGTCCAGTTGCAGCACATCATGGTCTTGACTTGGGTCGTACTGCATTTCAGCCCTAAGCACCAGCATTGTGGACAAAGTACAGCTGCTTTACTTTTGACATCACATCACATGATGTCACCCTGCTGAATGTGCATTTTGAGCCATGCAAGGTGCATGAAAATTTGTTGCATCTGCAGTTTGCCTGGGACATCAGCAACACAACGGAAGCTGGAAGGCTAAACCAAATGACCCTTGCAGCGGATTCACCTAATTTTCCCAATCCAGCAGAGACAAGGATTGATGCTTTGATGTATACAGCTGCAACTCTTGCTGATCCAACCCTGGCTGCTCCACCAAATGATGCTGCTCCGGTAAGCTTGCAATCATGGGATCCCAAAATGGGTGTGGTTCCCGCTGCCATGTCATCTCTTGGAGTTGTCAAGCCAAATAGCAAGTCTGTGATCGGCCTGAAGTGTCAAGACGCATAGCAAGCATGATTGTTCATCCTGATTGAACTTACTCATTCTCATGTGCTGAGTTGCATGATTACAGCACAATAGTCACTCTTGATGTGCATATGTCTAATTCCTGTCATAAATCTGAGGTCAAGAGATAAGTATCTGTACTAGTTGTCTTTGTTGAGCAAGTGGCCTCATGCAACACCTGTACATAGATCTGGTTTTGGTATGTGTACATTGGTGAGGATTGGACAGGCAAGAGTCAGCAGACGCACATGCAAGGCGTACCACAACTGCATAACATAATGCTCATGGTGACAGCTGGCATGAGCTGTAGGGTACAAGAAAGGCAATGCTCTAACAAACTATTGCTGCGCAACGTTCTAACTTTTGTGTAGGCATATCCCAACGTCTGGATTTTTCAAGGCTTTGCCGGTGGTCACTTCCTTGCTGTGGACTTGACTACTGCTCCTGTCAACTTCAACATTTCTACTCTGGATTATCAATACACATCTGATGTATCAGCACGCGCCTCAGCTGATAGTTGTGCCCTGTGCGGTATGTGTCCACCTGGTGAGAGGTGCCCCTTGAACACCTCAGCTTTCCCTGAGAACTCTCCTGACTTCTGTGACATACAGACTGCAGCCATCTTCAACATCAGCGGGGATGGGCCCACTGATGGTCTGGGACCCTTCACTTGGAGTATCTCTATTGTATGAAGCTGCTTGGTGATGCAGCCCTACAACCTGTTGTGCATGCATGGCAAGGCAACTCAGTTTTGTAAAGCATGTACATGTGTGAAAGCAGCGTATTGAGCTCAGGTGCAGTGTGGGTTGGCAATAGCAGATGTGCTCTGTTAAACCGAATGCGACCACTGAAGTACTTCAATTTTCTGAAGCAAGCATGTCAGCAACACTCTGCACTGACACATGTACAGGTCATTATGCTGGCAACATGCAGTGCTGTGTTGCCAGCACCTTTCTGCTTGACATGCCATCAACCATGGCTTCGATCACACATTGTATATAGAGGTATAACAGTAAGAGATGAAGCAAACACCCAATCTATGATTTAGGTATAATAGCTACAAGTTTACTCATGCCCGCAACTGCCAGTTCTTCTTTTGTACTAGGACTAAAATTGGCCTCAAGCCTGTTCTTTATATGTTGTTTGTGTACATATCTGTACGTAGTGTCATCTGTGTTCATTTCACTACATACATACATTATAGAACAGAACCCCATGTTGTAGAACAGAACCCCATGTTGCGCATTAGATGCCCCTTCACCCATTGCTTAAATGTACCAGGATCTAACAGGAGTGCACATGGTCTGTCATGTGATATGCATGTGAGACTCAGGTCAGGGCATCTGCTATACTAGCTTGCCGTGCAGCCAGCGGCCTTTCAGTTTGTTGTGTGCTAGCCAAGCAAGCTCACCTGGTAACAGGGGTGTTCTCTACCAGATAAAAATTGTCCTGCCCGTCCGCCCTTGTGTGTCTCTAGGTGCCCTGGTGCAACGTCTTTGGGGAGTTGAGGCCGAATGCAGATGTACCCAGATGTATGGTGTGATGTCACATTTCCTTAGGGGTATGAACCCGATGACCAGGTCCCGAAACTGCACTTGTCAGCAAAGTAAAACTCGGTGAACCGTCGGGATCAGTGTGTATGTACGAAAGTGCAAACTTTGCTGGAAGGCATTTAGGGGTCTCGTATGCACGTTGGAAACATTGAATTCCAAAGTGGTGTCACATTTGGCTCATACCAATTGTGCATGACCAGGTCAGTTTGTTTGATGGTGTAATTTTCACATAGTCTGACTTAAGAAAGTGTCACTGTGCTCTGCTACTCTGTGTGCACTCCCTCTTCCCCCCCCCCGCCCCCCCCAATTGACCCGAATCCCCGACCACAGGTTCGTCCCAAATGCCGGAATCGACTCCAGGTATAGCGTGTTGCCTTGTAATCTCTCTCTCTCCCTCAACAAGCATTCAGCGCAGGCCCCCAGGGTCAGACTCGCGACTTTCCACCTGAAAGCCCAACGAGCTACCGAATCCGAAACCAGAAAGAAAGAAAAGAAAAGAAAAGACGACGCCGTCAGGCGTTCAACATAGAGAAGCTTGAGATGATGCCATATTGGGCTCAAGCTTCCCTTGTTCCGAAGCCACTTGTACTAGGTAGCAACGTAGTGACAAAGGTATTGGCTTGATGATGTAAGGCACCAACCAGAGCGCGACGATAGTCTGTCTGCATGCGATCCTCCTATGAATGTGAATGTTGTCACTCCTTTGCCTGCTGCCAACTCTTTTGTTGGAAAGGTGAGTGCTGCTGTGAGCAGTGCTCGTGATTTCATGCTCAGTACATGAGTAAGTATGCTGGTCTTGCTAGGCGTGATGAACAGTTGAGTGTTGGCAAGTATGTGTTGCTGTCAACCAAATTTCTGAGGTTGTTCCATGTGGGCAGCTGCTTAACTGCTCAGCTGCTAAACAAGTATCTGGGACCAATTGAGATGCTGTCATTGCAGGGTGCTGTGGCATATGAGTACTGCTTGCCTGCATCAGTGGGTAGGATGTTCAACGTGTTTCATGTGTCCCTGCTTAAGCGGTACAAAGATGGGAACTGGGGCTGTGCTACTTGAGTCCCGACCTCCTTTACTAAGTCCAGAAAGCAACTATATTCCCACTGATGCTTTACAACGCAACACGCAAGTGGTTTCTGTCAACGTTATTATTATGCATTCCATGACTGATGCAACAGTCTGCATGCTAAGTGCCTGTACATACAGCAAGCTCAGGCCAGCTAAGTGCCGCCTGATACACACTTGCTCGCACATGTAACGCTCGTCACAGACTTGTCTTCTTTTGCATGCGGAATGTACTGTGATCTGAACTTACAGAGGGTCTAAGGCTCTTTAGGGTCTTTTCTTTCCAGCTCATGCACACTATATACGCATTGGGGTACGATCTGTTCCATAGTTCAGAGGTCGCTTTTCTTACCCCAAAACGCAAAGCAAATTCTACAATTGGGCATTTTACAAGCTGGAATGTCATGCGACGTGGGAACTAACACTTAGCAGTCGCCAACAACTGCACATGCTGGGCAAGGGTTGCCAAGGCTGGTAATCTCGCAACCCCTAGGGGGGGCTAGAAAGAAAAGAAAAGTTTACGCTTTTCAGCGATCATAACGGGAGCCTCCTAAGGCGGCAGCCCGGAGCTATGACCATAGGCCATAGCCCTAAGGGAAGGGGAACCTAAGGTGGATCTGGCCTGTTCTGTCTGCGTTTGTCTGTCTTCTCCCTTTCTAGTACTCTCCTAGATGTCAACATCTTGTGAAATGTCAAAACATAATGTTCATGTAACTTGAACATAACTTTGCTTGCACGTCCATGCTCTATACCAATTTTTGCTAGAGCGTCAGATGTAGTGTGATACTGTGACCCAGATTGTTCTGTGATAACAGGCAGAGTGGTAACATTGTAACCATACTCCTTGAGAGCTTCCTCCAATGCTTCATGCTGAGATCCCTTTTCTTGCAGCTTTTCCTCATATCTTGTATCAGAGCAATATCCTCCTTCCACAATCTTTATGCTCCTTGGATTTCCATTAGGCATCATTGGTGTCAAGGGTGTCAGTCTGGATCCAGAGTTGTCATCATGCTGCAGGTACTGCTGTTGTTCTGCTGTTGTCATTCCCACTATCATCATGTCTGGCCTCATCTTGCTCCGTGTGTCTGCTGCTCCACCCTGCAAGAAACCCCTCTCCACCTTAGGGTCCAAGCCCCTTGCTTGTAAACATCTGTCTGGGAGCACAAAGGCTGGAACTCTCTTGCTGTGCACGCCGATGTCTTTGAGTCCCTCAATCTTTCCAACATCTGCAATCAAATAGTGACTACCGCACTGCCCTTTGGTGAAGGCTTGGATGACTGTTCTCATAGCTTTATCATGTCTAGCTATATACTGTTTGCTCATGTCTGGGTGCATGCAGCTCCCGAAGATGTGGCCCTGAGAGTCATCACCTCTGCAGAGTGGGCAGCGTGTGCCCCTGGCTATTGGCTGCCCGGGCATGTATGGCATACGCCTCTTGAAGGCTATGTTCTTGTTCCAGATTTGACCTGTCCTGTATTTGAAGATATTTCTCTTGTGTGATTCTGGGATTGATGGCGTGGTCCACAGCGCATCACTGTGTGGCTTGACCCTGAATGGCTGCACCTTGTCCCATAGCTGAAAGTACAGTGAGTCTTGCTTTGACTGGCCTAGTTTGTGCTTATCATGCAAAGCTTTTCTCAGTGAGTCAT
>JAABUK010007835.1_pt1 | contig 15251 bp, 15 predicted proteins | sample 5559141 | NCBI WGS metagenome assembly JAABUK01 (sample SAMN10711869, study PRJNA513367) | rock metagenome | isolation source: Antarctica rocks | place: Antarctica: Victoria Land, Pudding Butte nord | collected 2016-01-03
CGACGCCCGTCGGGCCTCCCTGCCACACTGGGTGCGCCACTACAACGAGCGGCGCACCCACAGCGCCCTCGGCAACCGGCCTCCCATCCAGCGCGTTCGGAAGGTCACCGGGTTCGACACCTAGCCGCCGATCGCCGACATCGAGCGCGCGGGCTGGACGAACCCCGGGTCCCCGACGCGGTGCTTGAGCTCCTTGCGCCAGACCGCCCCCCGGACGACCTCATCGAGCTCGTCGTCGGAGGCGCCCTCCCGGAGCGGACCCCGGAGGTCGGTCTCGTTCAGGGAGAACAGGCACGTCCGCAGGCGACCGTCCGCGGTGAGCCGGATCCGGTCGCAGTCCGAGCAGAAGGGCTCCGAGACGGGGTTCACGAACCCGATCCGGCCGCGGGCGCCGTCGGTGAAGCGCCAGGTGCGCGCGGTGGCGGAGGGCTCGCGCGCCTCGGGCTCGAGCGGCCAGCGGGCGGCGATCAGCGCGCGCAGCTCCTCGCCCGGGAGGACCTGGTCGGCCGTCCACGCGTGGTCGGCGTCGAGCGGCATCCACTCGATGAAGCGGACCTCCCAGCCCGTCTCGCGCGCCCAGGCGGCGAAGGGGAGCGCCTCCTCCTCGGTGAAACCGCGCAGCGCCACGGCGTTGACCTTGATCTGCGGCGAACCGTCGGGGCCGCGCTGCGCGGCGAGGACCTCGAGCCCGCGCAGGACCCGGGGCAGAGCGTCGCGCCGGGTCATCGCGAAGAAGCGGTCGCGCTGGAGTGAGTCGATGGAGACGTTGAAGCGCTTGACCCCGGCGGCCACCAGCGCCGCCGCGTCGCGGTCGAGCAGGTAGCCGTTCGTGGTCAGCGCGAGGTCGTCGAGCCCGGGAACGGCGTCGAGCATCGCTACGAGGCGCGGGAGGTCGCGCCGGACGAGGGGCTCGCCGCCCGTGAGGCGCACCGCGGAGACGCCCATCTCGGCAAGGAGGCCGACTAGCCGGGTGATCTCCTCGAAGGTGAGGATCTCGGAGCGCTCGAGCCACGGCAGACCCTCGGCGGGCATGCAGTACTGGCAGCGGAAGTTGCAGCGGTCGGTGACGGAGACGCGGACGTCGCCGATGGCGCGCTCGTGGCCGTCTCGGAGCGCTTCGCGGACCATGGAGCCGAGGGTACCCTGCCCCGCGTCGTGCGTCGCGCTCCGCTCGCCCTCGTTCTCGCCGCCCTCTTCGTCGTCGCCCTCGTCGTGGGCCGCGGGGACAATGGGGCGAAGCCGCCGGCGGCGCCCGAGGCGGCGCGCGCCGCCGCCGTGGGATTCCGCGACGCGGTCGCCCAGCACGACTACCGGCGGCTGTGCACGCGCGTCTTCGCGCCGGTCCTCCTCAGCAAGCTGACCCGGATCAACTATTCATGCGAGACAGCCATGAAGCAGTATTACGGCACCACCCGCAGCCCGCGCCTGAAGATCCTCGGCGTGCGGGTGGACGGGCGGCGCGCCCGCGTGGGGATCGTCACGTCGGCCGCGGGCGAGGCAGCGGTGGAGGGGTCGTTGGGGCTTGTGAAGACCGGTGACCGCTGGCTCGTGCAGACGCTCGACACCGCCGCCCCGGGGCGCTGATCCAGCGCACACGCGGGCCGCCGCCTCCGTCGGCGGCTGACCCTAGCCCGCCCGGTCGTCGTGGGCGGTCTCGTTGCCGGCATCGGGCGGGTCGTCCCCGGTGCGCTTGACCTCGCCCGAGCCCACCGTCATGCCGCCGCCCGGGGCCATCCTCCCGGGGCCCCTCTCCCCCTCGGCATCCGTCCCGCCGCCGGGCTCCTGGCTGGTCCTGGTGTCGTCGTCGTGCTCCATTGCTACCGCCTACCCCGCGGAGCCGTCGCTGTCCCCGGGAACGTCCCCGGGAAGGCGGGAGAAGAGCACGAGGTCCTGGCGCTCGCCCTTGAGCTCCTGATAGGAGCGCAGGACGCCCTCGCGGACGAAGCCCGCGCGCTCGGCGACCCGCTGCGACGCGGAATTGCCCGTGGCCACCCGGATCTCCACGCGGGCGAGGCTCCGCTCCCGGAGCCCCCATGCGGTGACGAGGCGAACCGCGCGCGTCATGACTCCGCCGCCCCGGGCGGCCGCGCCGAGCCAGTAGCCGATGCTCGCCCGCCCACCCTCGAGCTCGAGCCGGAGGTCGATCACGCCCTGCGGCCGTCCGTCCGTACAGATCACCCAGGCCGCGTAGTGGCCCGACAGGATCCACGGGGCCTGGTCGGCGCGGAACGCGCGGACGTGCTCGACGGTGTTGTTCTCGCGCACGCGCGTCCAGCGGGTGATCTCCGGATCGTGGGAGGCCTCGGCGATCGCCGCGAGGTCGTCGTCGCCCCACGGCCGGAGGACCACGTCGCCGTCCGTCAGCCGGGGGATCACGGCCGGCGCAGCAGGACCCACATGAGCACGGCGGCGAAGCCGATCTGCCCGAATGCGAGCGCGGTGCCGAGGTTGGCGGCGCCGAGGAGCCCGGCCAGCAGGGTCGCGCCGACGAAGGCGACGAGAAGGATGGCGAGGTCGATGATGCGCGAAGCTACTCACCTCGTCCGGTGAGGCGCGCGAGCCCCGCGGTCAGCGCGGCGACGTCGAGCCCGGGAGGCTGGGCGGCGAGCCAGGATTGCGCGGCCCGCCGTCCCCCGAGCGCCCGGAGCCCGGCCGCGCCGTGCTCGACGACGAAGTCGGCCAGGGCGTGGTGGCGCCGGGCCGCGAGCCGCCGGGCGGGGAGGTCGAGCCGCTGCGAGTGGGCGTCCAGCGCGTCGAGGAGCTCGTCGATCCCCTGCGGCGGAGGGCGGGAGGAGACGGCGATCACCGCGGTGTCCCGGGCGCCGAGCGAGCGCAGCGCGGCGCGGAGATCGCGGCGGGCGCGGAGGGCGACGGTCCCGAGGTCCGCCTTGTTGACCACGAGCACGTCGGGGATCTCCATGATCCCCGACTTCAGGAACTGCAGGACGTCGCCCGAGCCGGGCTGGACGACGACGGCGACGGTGTCGGCCACGTCGGCCACGTCGGTCTCCGACTGCCCGACGCCGACGGTCTCGATGACGACGACGTCCCACGCCACGGCGAGCGCATGGCCCGCGGCGCGGGTGGCGGGGGCGAGGCCGCCGAGCTGCTCGCCGGGCGGTCGAGCGGATGAACACCCCGGGGTCGTCGGGCGCGGTGCGGATGCGCGCGCGGTCGCCGAGCAGCGCGCCGCCCGAGCGCCGGGAGGACGGGTCGACGGCCAGAACGGCGACCGTGCGTCCGCGCGCGCGCCAGCCCGCCACGAGCTCGGAGAGCAGGGTGGACTTCCCGACCCCGGGCGGACCCGTGAGCCCGACGATGTGGCCGGCGGGCTCGGTAGGAAGCGCCGAGAGGAGCGCCGCGGTCTGGTCACGGTCGGCGGGCACCGCGCTCTCGACGAGGTTGAGGACCGCGGGGGCCGCCCTCAGGTCACCCGCCCGCAGCCGCCCGGCGAGCTCCGTCCCCGAGCCCACCTACGCGGGCTGACCGACGCCCCGCCGCTCCGCCACGAGCGCGACGACGTTCCCCATTATCCCGTTGAGATCGAAGTCCTTGGGGGTGTAGATCCGGGCGACGCCCGCCTCGCGCAGGGGGGCGACGTCCGCCTCGGGGATGATCCCCCCGACGATCACGGGCACGTCCTCGCCGCCCGCCTCGCGCAGGGCGGCGATCACGGCGGGGATGAGCTCGCGGTGCGAGCCCGACAGGATCGACAGCCCGACGACGTGCACGCCCTCCTCCAGCGCGGAGCGGGCGATCTGCGCGGGGGTCAGCCGGATCCCCTCGTAGACGACGTCCATCCCCACGTCCCGCGCGCGGACGGCGATCTGCTCGGCGCCGTTGGAGTGCCCGTCGAGCCCCGGCTTGCCCACGAGGATCTTGAGCCGCCGGCCCAGGGCCTCGGAGACGCGCTCGACCTCGTCGCGGACCTCCTCGAGCTCGACGCCACCGGTGTGGATCGCCTCGCCCACGCCCGTCGGCGCCCGGTAGTCGCCGACCGCCTCGCGCACCGCGCCGGCCCACTCGCCCGTGGTGACGCCGGCCCGGGCGGCGGCGAGCGTGGCCTCCATGATGTTCTCCTCGGTGCCCGCGACGACCCGCCGCAGCTCGGCCAGCGCGCTCTCGACCGCGCCCGCGTCCCGCTCACGCCGCCACGCGGCGACGGCCTCGCGCTGCTCGGCCTCCGCGGCGGGATCGACGACGAGGATGCCTCCCTCGGCGTCCGCGGTCAGCGGGGAGGGCTCGGTCTCCGTGAAGCGGTTGACCCCCACGGCCACGAGGTCGCCGCTCTCCAGCCGGGCGATCCGCGCGCGGTGGGAGTCCACGAGCGCGGCCTTCATGTAGGAGACGGCCTCGACCGCGCCGCCGTGCTCCTCGACGACGGCCAGCTCGGCCCGCGCGCCCGCGAGCAGCTCGGCGACGAGCCCGTCCATGACCTTCGACCCCTCGAAGATGTCGGGGTACTCGAGCAGGTCGGTCTCGTAGGCCAGGACCTGCTGGATGCGCAGCGACCACTGCTGGTCCCACGGCCGGGGGAGCCCGAGCGCCTCGTTCCACGCCGGGAGCTGGATGGCGCGGGCGCGGGCGTTCCGGCCCAGGGTCACCGCGAGGGCCTCGAGCACGATGCGCTGCACGTTGTTCTCGGGCTGGGCCTCGGTGAGGCCGAGCGAGTTGACCTGGACCCCGTAGCGGAAGCGCAGGTGACGCACGTCGGTGACGCCGTAGCGCTCGCGCCCGAGCTCCTCCCAGAGCACCGACATCGCGCGGAGCTTCGCGTGCTCCTCGACGAAGCGCACCCCGGCGTTGACGAAGAACGAGATGCGGGCGAAGACCCGGCCCATGAGCTCCTGGTCCACCCGCTCTGCGACGGCATCGAGTACCGCCTGCGCGTTCGCCAGCGCGTAGGCGATCTCCTGCACGGGGGTGGCCCCGGCCTCCTGGAGGTGATAGGAGCAGATGTTGATCGGGTTCCACTTCGGGACCCGCTCCACGGTGTAGGCGACCATGTCGGCGATGAGCCGCATGGAGGGCTCGGGCGGGAAGGCGTAGGTCCCGCGCGCGAGGAACTCCTTGATGATGTCGTTCTGGGTGGTGCCCTGGAGGACGGCGGGGTCGAGGCCCTGCTCCTCCGCGCAGACGACGTAGAGCGCGAGCAGCCACGCCGCCGTCGCGTTGATCGTCATCGACGTGTTCATGACGCCGAGGGGGATCTGATCGAGCAGCGCGGCCATGTCGCCCTTGTGGGCCACCGGCACGCCGACCTTGCCGACCTCGCCCCGGGCGAGCTCGTGGTCGGGGTCGTAGCCCGTCTGGGTGGGCAGGTCGAAGGCGATCGACAGCCCCGTCTGGCCCTTGGCGAGGTTGCGGCGGAAGAGCTCGTTGGACTTCTGCGCCGTGGAGTGGCCGGCGTACGTGCGCATCATCCACGGGCGGTCGGGCTCGGGCAGCCGGTGCATGGAGCGAAGATTCTAAGGTGCGGGCCATGGCCGAGGACGAGGAGACGACCCGGGCACTGGAGCTCACGGGGCCGCGGGACACCCTGCCCGACGACCCCTCGGGCTCGGTCGCCCACCCCGACTTCCCGCTGGACCGGCGGGGGTACGACCGCGCCGCGGTGGACGCCTACGTCCACCGGGTGGTCAAGCTCGTCGGGGAGCTCGAAACGGTCCGCTCGCCCCGGGCCGCGGTGCGCCAGGCGCTCGAGCGGGTGGGGACGGAGACCGCCGGCATCCTCGCGCAGGCCCATGCGGCGGCCGACGCGGTCACCGCGGCCGCGCGGACGGAGGCCGAGGAGCTCACCACGAGCTCGCGCCGGGCGGCCGAGGAGCGGCTCGAGCGCGCGCGCGCCGAGGCCGAGGAGATCGTGCACGACGCACGCGAGCGCGCCCGGATGCTCGACCGTGACGCCGACGTGATCTGGCAGGAGCGCGCGCGGCTGCTGGCCGACGTGGACCGGGTCGCCGGGGAGCTGCAGCGGGTCGTCCGCGCCGGCGAGGAGCGCTTCCCACCGGAGGCCGAGGCCCTCGAGGAGCTCCCCGCGGAGGGCGAGACGACAGAGGAGCTCCCCGCGCAGGGCGAGACCACGGAGGAGCTTCCGCCGTCGTGAACGTCGAGCCGATCGACCTGCGCCACCTCGGGCGCGAGCGCGTCATCTGCTGCTTCCGCGCGGGCGATGCGCTCGTGGACCCCGGGCCGTCCTCCTGCCTCGACACCCTGCTCAACGCGCTCGACGGGTGGGAGCCGCGGCGTCTGCTGCTCACGCACGTCCACCTCGACCACGCCGGGGCGTCGGGGTCGCTGGTGGAGCGCTACCCGGACCTCCAGGTCTACGTCCACGAGCGCGGGGCGCCGCACCTCATCGCTCCCGAGAAGCTGCTGGCCAGCGCGACGCGGCTCTATGGCGAGGACATGCACCGGCTGTGGGGCGAGTTCGAGCCCGTCCCGGAGGGCAACCTCCACATCCTGCGCGGGGGAGAGGAGCTCGACGGTGGCTGGGAGGTGGAGTACACGCCCGGCCACGCCTCCCATCACGTGAGCTTCTTCGTGGAGGACTGGGCCTTCGTCGGCGACGTGGGCGGGGTGCGGATCCCGCCCGCCGGCACCGCGATCCCACCCACGCCGCCGCCGGACATCGACCTCGAGGCCTGGCACGCGTCGCTCGACCTCGTGGCCGCCCGGGCGCCCGGCCACCTCGCGCTGACCCACTTCGGCCCGTGGGAGGACGCGATCCTCCAGATCGCCGATGTCGATCGCCGCCTCGACGCCTGGGCCGCGCTCGCGCGCGACGAGGGCGAGGGGGAGTGGATCGAGCACATCCAGACGGAGATCGAGCGGGGGACCGACGCGGACCTCGAGACGGCCGCGGCCTTCACCCAGGCTGCCCCGCCCGACCAGCTCTACGCGGGTCTCCGACGATATTGGGCCACCCGCCCGCCCCACCGATGAGCGGCGGCGCGACGATCGAGAAGCCGCGGGTGGGCGACCCCGGCTCGGGCCTCGGCGGCGCCTGGCGCGTGATCGTCCTCAACGACGACCACAACACGTTCGACCACGTCGCCCACACGCTGGCCCGGTTCATCCCCGGCGTGTCGATTCCCGAGGGGTACGCGTTCGCCGAGCGCATCCATGCCTCGGGCCCGGCGGTGGTGTGGTCGGGCGGGCAGGAGCCCGCGGAGCTGTACTGGGAGCAGCTCGCGGAGGCGGGGCTGACGTTGGCGCCGCTCGAGCAGGGCTGAGCCACCGCTCTTGTAGCTTTCTGACAATGAGCGAGCGGCGCCCGTGGCACGACCTGCCCGCCGCCGCCGCGCCCGCCCTCCGCGCCGAGCTCCCGGTCGTCGCCGACGAGATCATCGCGGCGCTCCGCGCCGGGGTGCCCGAGTACGCACGCCCCCTCGAGGGCGCCTTCGGCCGGGGCCTGCGGGTCGGGGTGGAGGCCGCGCTGGCGCACTTCGTCGCCGAGATCGAGGCCGGCGACCGGGTTCCGCGCGCCGACGTGTACCTCGGGCTCGGGGGCGGGGAGTACCGGGCCGGGCGCTCGCTCGAGGCCCTGCTGTCCGCCTACCGGCTCGGCGCCCGGGTGGCCTGGCGGCGCTTCGCCGCGGCGGGACGCGCCGCGGGCCTCGACCACGACGTCCTCGTCCCCCTCGCCGAGTCCATCTTCGCCTACATCGACGAGCTCTCGGGCGAGTCCGCCGAGGGCTTCGCGCTCGAGCAGTCCGCCGCGGCCGGCGCGGTCCAGCTCCGCCGCCGGCGCCTCGCCCGCCTCCTGCTCTCGGCCCCCGACGCCGAGCCCGACGCCGTCGAGGCCGCCGCCCGCGACGCCGGGTGGCGCCTCCCGCGCGCGCTCGCCGCGCTGCTCGTGGTGGGCGACGGGCGCGAGGCCGTCGCCCGGCGCCTCTCCGACGTCGCCGCCGACCCCCGCGAGGACGAGCTCGTCCTCCTCGTGCCCGACCCCGACGGCCCCGGGCGCCACGAGGAGCTCCGCCGCGCGACCGAGGGCGAGCTCGCCGCCCTCGGCCCGACCGTCGCCTGGCCCGACGCGCCGCTCTCGCTCGCACGGGCCCGCGCCGCGCTCGCCCTGGCGCGCGCCGGCGCCGTGGAGGCCGGCGGCCTGGTCGTCGCCGCCGACCACGGCCCCGCCCTGTTGCTCTCGAGTGACCCCCGTCTCGTCGAGGACCTCGTCCGCGACCGTCTCGCACCCCTCGACGCCCTCGGGCCCGCCGCCCGCGAGCGCCTGACCGTGACCCTCGCGGCGTGGCTGGCCGAGCAGGGCCGCCTCGGCCCGGTCGCCGCCCGCCTCGGGGTCCACCCCCAGACCGTCCGCTACCGGCTCGGTCGCCTGCGTGAGGTGCTCGGCCCCGCCCTCGACGACCCCGACGCCCGCTTCGAGCTCGACCTCGCGCTGCGGACCCGGACACTCGTGGGCGGGGGCAGGGAGGAGCAGGAAGCCGCGAGCTAGAAGGCGCCGCCGGCGGGCTCGTGGAAGCCCGTGTGGCGCAGCTCGTCGGCGTCCACCTCGAGCTGGCCGTGCCCCAGGCGCTCGTACCACTCGGGGAGGATCGGCACCTGGTACCAGCTCGAGTGCCGGGCGCGCCAGGCCTGGAACTCCGGGCCGTCCCAGTAGCGGTAGAAGTCGTCATGGTCCTTGAAGGTCGCCGTCTGGGAGAAGCGGTAGCGGTCCTCCGCGGAGCGCCGCACCTCCCAGTCCAGCGCGCCGTACCGGAGGGCGACGGGGGCGATCTCCTCCAGCGACGCCGCGATGCGGTCACCGCGGAAGAGGGTCGCGTACCAGGGGATGTGGACGATCCCGGCCATGCGGTCCTAGCCTACGCCCCCACCTCGGCGCGGATCGCGCCCGGTCCCTCCGCCGTCCGGCCCTCTCCCTCCGCCCCGGCGCCCACGAGGATGGAGATCTTCCCGAGGTGCTTGTTCTCGCGCATGAGCTGGTGGGCCTCGGCGACGCCCTCGAAGCCCATGGTCCGCCACAGCACGGGGCGGATCTTCGACTCCTCGATGAGCGCGTTGGCCTTGTTGGCCTCCCAGGGGCTACGAGACGAGCTGGGGGTCCTTCGCGCAGTTCACGAAGGTGCAGGCCCGGCAGCTCCTGCCCAAGCCCGCGCATCTCGCCTGGGGAGGAGGCGGCGTCCTACGGGCTCACGTACTTCACCGCCTACCGGATGCTGCTCGACCGGGCCAAGCTCCAGGCCGGGCACAGGGTCCTGATCTGGGGCGCCGCCGGGGGCCTGGGGGTCTTCGCCACCCAGCTCTGCGCGCTGGCGGGCGCCGACGCCGTCGGCGTGGTCTCCTCCGCCGACAAGGGCGAGCTCGTCAAGTCGCTCGGCGCGGTGGACTACATCGACCGCAACGAGTTCGCGGGAATGATGCGCCGCGGCGGCGAGGACGCGGAGGAAGAAAAGGCGCGCTTCAAGGAGTCGCGGAGGTTCTCCCGGCACGTCGAGGCGCTCCTCGGAGGCCAGCCCGACATCGTCTTCGAGCACGTCGGGCAGGCGACGTTCCCGACCTCCGTGCTCGCCGTGCGGCCGTTCGGGAAGGTCGTGATCTGCGGGGCGACGTCGGGGTACCAGCTCGACTTCGACGTGCGCTACCTGTGGATGCGCCAGAAGGAGATCCTCGGCTCGCACTTCGCGAATGCCTGAGATCTTCTGCGACGGCGCAGCCAGCGGATCGAGCCCGTGGACCTCGGGATCCTCGTAGGACGCCTGGTTGCAGTGCACGACCACCTCGTCCCCCGGCGTCCAGCGGGTGACCCCCGGCCCGACCTTCCAGACGACCCCCGAGGCATCGGATCCGCCGATGTGGTGATCCTCCCCGGGGTGGTAGCGAAAGACGGAGACCGGTCGCCCCAGGGCGGCCCAGATGTTGTTGAAGTTGACGCCGGCGGCCATGACGCGGACGATGACCTCGAACGCGGCGGGCTCGGGGACCTCGATCTCCTCGACCTGGAAGGCGTCGACGGGCTCGCCCTCGCGGTCGGCGCGGATGACCCAGGCCGCCATGGTCTCCGGGAGCTCGCCCGGCTCGGTCGCGACCCGGGAGACCCGGGTCAGATCGACTGCCACGTATCGATCCTCACTTGGAAGGTGGGGGAAGCGCGGCATCCTATCCGTGGCCTCGGGTGCGCCCGAACGCGCTGCCGATGAGCATGTGATGGACGTCTCGAACCTGCGACCCCTCCTCGAGGTCTCGCGCCTGCGCGCGAGCGTCGCCGGCGTGGGGCGCGGTGCTCGAGGCGCTGGCGAGCGCGGTGGGGGAGTCGCTGGGCTACGGCACCGTGGTGGTCAATCGCTACCGGCCCGCATGGGACGACCTCGAGGTCCAGGCCGTGCACGGCCCGCGACAGGCGCGGGACTTCCTGCTCGGGACCGCCGCCCCCCGGAGTGTCTGGGAGGAGCGGCTCGACCCGCGCGCTGGGAGCACCAGGGGGCGTTCGTCGTTCCGCACGACGCCGAGATATGGGCCTCGGAGGAGTCGGAGAGCAAGGTCTTCCTCCCCGACCTCCCGATCTCCGACGATCCCGCCCGCTGGCATCCCGAGGACGCGCTCTTCGTGCCCATCGCGGGGTGCGGGACGAGCTGCTCGGCGTCCTCTCCGTGGACGATCCGGTCTCGGGCCTGCGCCCGACGGACTCCGACCTCGCGCTGCTCTACGCGGTGGCGGCGCACGCCGGGCTGGTCCTCGCCGCCGCCCAGCGCGAGGAGGAGGCCGTGCGGTAGAACTCGGCGGCCGACCATCTGCTCCGGGTCTCGGCGGAGCTGCGCGCCCACGAGGGGACGGACACCGTGCTCGGAGCGGTCTGCGAGGGGGTGCGCGAGGCGCTCGCCTTCCAAAGGGTCGCCGTCCTGCTGCGCGAGGACGGCTCCGACGAGCTCTCGGCGCGCGCCGAGGCGGGCTGGGGCAGCCTCGCGCCCCTCGCCGCCGGCACCTCGCTGCGCGCGCTCGTGCCGCTCCTGCAAGATGAGTTCGAGCGGGAGGGCTGCTACCTCGTCGACGGGCCCACGGCGCGTGCGCTGGGCGTCGAGCCGCACCGGCTCTGGTCCTCGGAGCGCAACGGGCGCGGGCCGTACGGGTGGAACCACCACTGGCTCCTCGTCCCTCTCCAGGGCTCGGACGGCGAGCCCCTGGGGTTCCTGTGGCCCGACGAGCCCGCCGATCGCCGGCTGCCCTCCGCCGGGCGCCTGCGCGCGCTCCGGCTCTTCGCCAACCAGGCCGCCGCGGCGCTGGAGGCCGCCGCGCAGATCCACCTGCTCGTCCACCTCGCCCAGCACGGTCCGCTCACGGGCCTGCGCAACCGGCGCGACCTCTCGACGGCGGTCGACGACGCCGTGCGGCGCGGCCCGGCCCCCGTCGCGGTCCTGCTCTGCGACCTCGACCACTTCAAGCGCATCAACGACGTCCACGGCCACGAAGCGGGGGACCGCGCGCTGGAGCGCTTCGCGGGCCTGCTGCGCGAGACCGCGGCGCCCGACGGGCTGGCCATCCGCCTGGGTGGGGAGGAGTTCGCCGTGGTGCTGCCGGGGCACGGCGCCGAGGAGGGGGTGGCCGCGGGCGACGACCTGCGCGCACGGACGACCGAGCGCTTCGACTCGGAGCTGCCCGGCCTCACCGTGTCGGTCGGAGTGGCGTGCTCGGGACGTGACGGGACCACCGCCCGCGAGCTGCTCACCGCCGCCGACGCGGCCCTGTACGCGGCCAAGCGCCTGGGCCGCGACCGGGCGGTCGCCCACGACGCGGGACTCGTGGCCCGCCTGCGCGCGGCGGAGGACGAGCACTCCCGCGAGCTGCTCGCCGCGGTGCTGCTGCTGGCCGAGACGCTCGACCTGCGCGACCCCTCGACGGCACGCCACTCCGAGAGCGTGGGGCGCTACGCCGAGCTCATCGCCCGCCGGCTCGGGCTCCCGCCCGACCGCGTCGAGCGGGTGCGGATCGCCGGCATCGTCCACGACCTGGGGAAGATCGCCGTCTCCGACGCCATCCTCCACCGTGCGGGTCCCCTCGACGAGGGCGAATGGGAGGAGGTCCGGCGCCACCCCGAGCTCGGCGCGCGGATCGTCGCCCGGGCGCACCTCACGGACGTCGCCGAGTGGGTGCGCGCGCACCACGAGCGACCGGACGGCGCCGGCTACCCGTACCGGCTCGAGGGCAGCCGGATCCCCCTCGAGGCCCGGATCCTCGCGGTGGCCGACGCGTACGAGGCGATGGTCGCCGAGCGGGCCTACCGCAGCGCCATGCTGCCCGAGGAGGCGTGGGCCGAGCTCTCCCGCGCCGCCGCCGACGGGCAGTTCGACCCCGAGGTCGTCGACGCGCTGCTCGTGGCGCTCGGCACGGGCGGGGTGGGGACCGACTTCACGTCGATCGCCTGACCCATGGCCGGCCGCGGCAGACGCTCGTGGGCGGCGGCCTGCGCTGGCTCCTGCGGCGATGAGGTGCTACCACTCCTGACCAGGAGCGAGAGGAGACCCGATGGCCAAGAAGATCCCGGTACGGATCACCGTGAACGGTGAGTCGCACGAATCGCACGTGGAGCCCCGGCTCCTGCTCGTGCACTACCTGCGCGATCAGCTCGGGCTGACGGGGACCCACGTCGGGTGCGACACCTCGAACTGCGGCGCGTGCACGTGCCACGTCGACGGCGAGTCCGTCAAGAGCTGCACGGTCCTCGCCGTCCAGGCCGACGGCGCCGAGATCACCACGATCGAGGGCCTGGCCGCCTCGCCCGACGAGCTCCATCCGCTCCAGGCCGCGTTCTGGGAGCACCACGGCCTGCAGTGCGGCTACTGCACCCCCGGGATGATCATGGCCGCCGCCGACCTGCTCGCGCGCAACCCCCACCCGAGCGAGGAGGAGGTCCGCCACGGGCTCGAGGGCAACCTCTGCCGCTGCACGGGCTACCACAACATCGTCAAGGCGGTGATGAGCGCCGCCTCCGCGCCCGCGCCGGTGAACGCATGAGCGTCACCGACGAGCGCCCCACCAACGGCTACGTCGGCCAGTCGCTGAAGCGCAAGGAGGATCCGCCGCTCATCCAGGGGCAGGGGAGCTACGTCGACGACATCGTCCTCGTCGGGACCCTGCATGCCGCGATCGTCCGCTCCCCCGAGGCGCACGCGAAGATCACCTCGATCGACACGAGCGCCGCGGCGGCGCGCGACGACGTGGTCGGCGTCTTCGTCGGCGAGGACCTGTCCGACCTCCTCGCCCCGCTGCCCATGGCCTGGGTCCCTCCGGGGGTGGAGATCAAGGCGCCCGAGCACTGGCCGCTCGCGCGCGGCGAGGTCAACCACGTGGGCGATCCCGTCGCCGTCGTCGTCGGCCGGGACAAGTACACGGTCATCGACGCCGCCGAGGACGTGGTCGTCTCCTACGAGTCGCTGCCGGTGGTCGTCGACCCCGAGGAGGCGATGGAGGACGAGATCCTCGTCCACGCGGATCTCGGGACGAACAGGACGCACGAGTGGTCGCTCGGCGGTGGGGACCTCGAGGCGGGCTTCGCCGAGGCCGACGTGGTCATCGAGCGGCGCATCGTCAACCACCGCATCAGCGGGGCTCCCATCGAGCCCCGCGCGACCCTCGCCGAGTGGCGCGGCGGGGAGCTCACCCTGTGGACCACCACGCAGGTGCCGCACATCCTGCGCCTCCAGCTCGCGGGGATGCTCGGCGTCCCCGAGGACCGGCTGCGGGTCATCGCCCCCGACGTGGGCGGCGGCTTCGGCGCCAAGCTCCAGGTCTACGGGGAGGAGGCCCTGACCTGCTGGCTGGCGCGGAAGCTCGGGCGACCGGTGCGCTGGACGGAGACCCGCTCGGAGCACATGATGACCTCCCACCACGGACGCGACCAGATCGACACCGTGCGGATGGGCGCGAAGTCAGACGGGACCGTCACCGCGTTCCACGCGAAGATCCTCGCGGACTTCGGCGCCTACCACATGCTGCTCACGCCGCTGATCCCCACGCTGGGGTCGTTCGTGATGAACGGCTGCTACCGCTTTCCGGCGGTCCGGACCGACATCACCGGGGTGTTCACGAACAAGATGGGCACGGACGCGATCCGCGGCGCCGGGCGGCCCGAGGCCACCCACATGATCGAGACGATGATGGACCAGATGGCGGCCGAGCTCGGGATGAACCGACTCGCGCTCCGCCGGAAGAACTTCATCGGCAAGGAGGACTTCCCCTACGACACCCCGGTGGGGATCACCTACGACTCCGGGGACTACCACGCCTCGCTCGACAAGCTGCTCTCGAAGCTCGACTACGCGGAGTTCGAGCGCGAGAAGGCGGAGTTGCGAGCCCAGGGCATATATCGCGGGATCGGGTTCTCCACGTACACGGAGATCTGCGGCCTGGCGCCGTCGCGGGCGGTCGGGCCGAGCGGGGTCGGCATCCAGGCCGGCTTCTGGGAGTCCGCCGTCGTCCGCGTGCATCCCTCGGGGACCGCGACCGTCTACTCGGGGACCTCGCCGCACGGCCAGGGCCTCGACACCGCGTTCGCGCAGATCGTCGCCGACAAGCTCGGGATCTCCCCCGACCAGGTCGAGGTGATCCACGGCGACACGGGCCGCGGCCCGATGGGCATGGGCACGTACGGCTCGCGCTCGCTGTCGGTGGGCGGCGAGTCGATCGCCCGGTGCGCCGACAAGGTCGTTGGCAAGGTAACCAGGATCGCGGCGCACCTGCTCGAGGCGGCGCCGGAGGACATCGAGCTGCACGACGGGAAGTTCTCCGTACGCGGGACCGACCAGGGCATGGGCCTCGCCGACGTGTCTCTCGCGGCCTACGTCCCCGAGAACCTGCCGGAGGGCATGGAGCCCGGCCTGGAGGAGACGAACTTCTACGACCCGTCGAACTTCGTCTTCCCCTTCGGCGCCCACGCGGCGATCGTCGACGTCGACGCCGAGACGGGGAAGGTCTCCGTCGCGCGCTACGTCGCGGTGGACGACTGCGGCCCGGCGGTCAACCCGCTGCTCATCGACGGACAGGTCCACGGGGGCATCGCCCACGGGATCGGCCAGGCGCTGTTCGAGCAGATCGTCTACGACGAGGAGGGCCAGCTCGTGACGGGCACGTTCGTCGACTACGCGCTGCCCACCGCCGCGGAGCTGCCCTCGTTCGAGACCGACCGCACCGAGACGCCGTCCCCCACCAACGGGCTCGGGGTCAAGGGCGTGGGCGAGGCGGGCACGATCGCCGCGTCGCCGGCGATCGTCAACGCGGTCGTCGACGCGCTGGAGCCG
>JAABUK010002434.1_pt1 | contig 15249 bp, 16 predicted proteins | sample 5559141 | NCBI WGS metagenome assembly JAABUK01 (sample SAMN10711869, study PRJNA513367) | rock metagenome | isolation source: Antarctica rocks | place: Antarctica: Victoria Land, Pudding Butte nord | collected 2016-01-03
TCGCAATTTCTTCAAATGACCGGTGATCTTCTCGATGAGGTCGCGCGGCACGGTGCGTCCACCAGCTACGATTGGCTAAAGTACCTGATTACCCGGTTCGAGCCGGGCGATGGGCCCCAAAACCAGATGCTCGCCTTCTTAAGGTCTATTTTCGGCGAGCACGTTCTCATTCACCCGATGCTCAAGAGCACGGCGATCTCGGATGCCGGTCTTACCAATCAAACGATCTTCGAGGTCGATCGAGGGCAATTTACCCGGTCAACTTACGATCGGGCGATCGAGTCGGTGAACAGCGTCAGCGCTGAAATCGAGGGTCAAATCCGTAAGGCCTGGGGGAGGGCAGCTTGAGCCGAAAAGCACTCTTCGCGAACCTCACACCGCAAGCGTCCGACCAAGCCGATGTGCTTTCTCCAGACGATGACGCCGCCAATGCAGCGCGCCAGCAGTCAAGCCGTTTGCGGACGCGTCCGATCCTCGGATCGCCGGACCTCATCGCCGATGCACAAGCAACTCCAGTCGGTGCGATCGGACAATCGCTGGGCGAATTCAGCGAGCGGGCAAAGCGAGCTGACGAGATCGAGCGTAAGCTGACTGAAGGCCAAGTGATCGTTGAGCTTGATCCTGGGCTCATTGAGCCGTCCTTCGTTGCCGACCGAATGCCTGCGCCGCCTGAGGCGCTGACGAGCCTAATGGAGAAGGTCCGGGACCACGGACAGCTTAATCCAATTCTCGTTCGGCCTCACCCGGATAATGGAGCACGTTACCAGGTTGCTTTTGGTCACCGTAGGCTAAGCGTTGCCAAGATGCTGGCGAGGCCTGTCAGAGCCGTAGTCCGGAAGCTGTCGGACGAGGAACTTGTGATCGCTCAGGGACAGGAGAACCATGAGCGCGAAGATCTGTCATACATCGAGAAAGCGCTGTTTGCTCAGAAGTTGGAGCAACGAGGCTTTACTCGAGCGACCATCATGGCCGCGATGTCAATCTACAAAAGCGACCTTTCAAACATGCTGTCGGTCGCGACGAAAATTCCGGAAGAAATCGTCTCCGGGATCGGATCGGCGCCAGGCACTGGGCGTCGCGGTTGGATCGAGCTGGTTGGTTTGCTGGCCAATAGCAAGGCTTTGACCGTCGCGAAGAAGGCCATGCATGGCCCTGATTTCGGCGGGCTCGGAAGCGACGCGCGGTTTAAGCGCGTCTTGAATGCTGCCAAACCGCCTCCCGCGTCAAAGCAGACCGAAAGCTGGTCATCAGTCGATGGCCGGACATTGGCGACGGTTGCTCAGAGTGGCGATCGCGTCCTGTTGACCATCGATCGACGCAAATCGCCGGAATTCGCCGAGTTTGTACTTGGCCGACTCCGTGACCTTTACTTGGAATTCGAGGCAGGCTCGCAAGGCCGGCCCTGATGGCGTGAGTACCCCGAACCCCGCAACCAAGGAGCAACACCGGCAAAAGAAAAAGGCCCCCGGAACGGTGTCCCGGAAGCCCTTCTCGTAGTTTGGCGACTGAGAGAATCGCACTTCCTCGAATCACCGTCAAGTGTTTTGACGCGCTTTTTGCGCCGTTTCGGCGAGCGGATTTCCTTTGCCCGTTAGCGAGGCAAAGCGATGGAGCCCTATCAATCGACGACGCCCTTCGGGCGGCGAACGCTGACGCTTGCCCATGTGGCAAGCCAAGTGGTCGCGAAAGAACGACCGCTCGAGAAGGCGGTCCACAAGTGGCATGTTTACCAGGCGATCTGCACGGCTAAGGCGCCGCTCGGCATCACCGAGCGCGCGCTGGCCGTTCTCAACGCTCTCCTGACATTCCATCCGGAAACGGCGCTGACGGGTGACGGCCTGATTGTCTTTCCCTCTAACGAGCAACTCGCCCGGCGGGCCCATGGCATGCCGCCGTCGACGCTGCGTCGGCATCTCGGCGTGCTGGTCGACGCCGGGCTGATCATCCGCCGGGACAGCCCAAACGGAAAACGATACGCCCGAAAGGGTCGGGACGGCACCGTGGAACTCGCTTTCGGCTTCGACCTCGGGCCGCTGATCGCGCGTGCCGAGGAATTCGACCGGCTCGCGGCCGAGATAGCGGCGGCCGATCGGGCGGTTAAGCTCGCACGCGAACGCATAACCATATGCCGACGCGACATCGCCAAGATGATCGCGACCGGGATGGAGGAGGGCGTTCCGACCAGGCCCGGAGGGCAGGGCCCCACCGACTGGTCGGAGGTTCATCTACTGTGTCTGGGGATCCTCGCGCGCGTTCCGAGAACTGCGACGCTGGCCCAGCTTGAGCCGATCGCTCAGGAATTGACTTTGCTAGCCGACGAGATACTCAACCTGCTGGAGACACACACGAAACTATCAAGTTCAAGCGCCAATGAGTCCCAGGATGAGCGCCACATACAGAATCCAAAAACAGATCACTTAATTGCTCTTGAACCTGACCTCCGAGAAGGCAGGAGGGGCGGGCTGGAACCCCATAACGAACCGAAGCAGGAGCGAGAGGGATCGTACCCCTTAGGGATGGTGCTCGAGGCCTGTCCTGACATTGTCGACTACGCCAAGGGGAGGATTTCCAACTGGCGCGACCTTCTCGCGACGGCGGCCGTGGCACGATCAGCCCTAGGTATTTCCCCAAGCGCCTGGGAGGAGGCGCAGACCATCCTGGGTGAAACGCAGGCCGCGGTCGTGGTCGCCTGCATCCTGCAGCGCGGAGCCGCGATTAACTCCGCGGGAGGGTACTTGCGCAGCCTTACGCGAAAAGCTGAGGCAGGCGAATTCTCGCTCGGACCGATGCTGATGGCGTTGATCGGAAGCAAGATGCGTGGAAAACGACGCGCTTAGTGGGAGTCCCTTTCCACGTCCTAGTCGACCATTCCGACGATGTCGCGTTCCCTCTCCGGTGCTTGTGCTTTGGCTGGCGACGAATGCCTGCGGTGCGTCGGGGAAACTCGGGCTGTCGAACGGTTGTGGTGACGTGGCGATATCGTTGGAGACCCCGAGCTTGCTCCGGGTAGGTGCGCGGATCGATGGGCCACTGGTCTGCGTCCCAAGCGCACCGTCGGGCTGCGATCACCTGTTGTGGCCGGTTCGGGCGGGCGGCTTCGGTCTGTGCCGGCGTGCTCCGGTCAGAGTGCTCGGAGAAGGGCAGGGGGAAGGTCGTCGGTCCGGAGTGTTGCGGCCGCTCTTGACGGGTTGGCGGCCGGCGAGCCCGGAAGCTCGGAGCGATCGGCAGTGGCGTGCTCCTCGGTGCCGGGGGCTCGACGGACGTGAAGTGGCCAGGGAGGGCCGGCCCGGCGTTGTGAAGCCTGGTCGGGGCGGGGGGCGGCGATGATCGGCTCGTGCTCTCTCGTGTGTCTGCCTGGGCCGTCCTGGCGTCCTTTGATGGGCTGATCTGGCCGAGGGTCGGGGCTGAAGCCCCTCGTTCGGCTCCGCAACGGCGGCCTGGCGCTATTTTCCCCTGACTTCGGCATCGCCTCCGTCATTCCTCGCGGGTCAAAATAGCCGCCTGCCTGAGCTGGCTCGACCAGGACGTCACGGCGGGATTGGAGCGGTGGACCCCCACCGCGGGAACGCCGCAGGGGGCTGTGATCAGCCCGCTGCTGGCCAACCTCTACCTCCATCCGATCGACGAACTCATGGCGGGCAAGGGATACCGGATGGTGCGCTACGCGGACGACTTCGTGGTGCTATGCCGAAGCCGGAACGAGGCGGATGCCGCGCTTGCAGAGGTTCGGGGATGGGTAGAGGCTAACGGCCTCACGCTGCACCCCGACAAGACGCATGTGGGTGACTGCCGCCAACCCGGCTGCGGCTTCGACTTCCTCGGCTATCGGTTCGAGGCGGGTCGCCGCGTGGTCCGCAAGAAGAGCCTCGACCGGTTGAAGGACCGGGTGCGGTCGATGACGAAACGCCAGCAAGGCAGAAGCCTGCCGCGGATCGTCGCCGACCTGAACCCGGTCCTGCGCGGGTGGTTCGGCTACTTCAAGCATGCGCGTGGCAGCACCTTCCGCGCCCTTGACGGCTTCATCCGAAGGCGGTTGCGCGCCATCCTGCGAGCGCAGGAGAAGCGGCCCGGCTTCGGACGCTGTGCTGACGACCAACGACGCTGGCCGAACGCCTACTTCGCGACCGCCGGGCTGTTCGCCCTAGATACGGCCTGGCGGGCCGCGCGCAATCCCCGATGAGGAAACCACCAACTGGAGAGCCGTGTGCGGGAAAACCGCCCGCACGGTTCGGAGGGCGGGGAGGGCGAAAGCCCTTCCCGACCCCTACTGCGTCCGTGAGGGCGCTTTGTCAGCGGGGTGCGAGTCCCCGTCGCACGAGGTCGCATCGTGCGTAGTCGAATGTAACGGCGTCGCCGCGAGGCGGGGTGGAGAGCAACAGGAGACGAACCGGCAGCCTGTAGGTTAACGAACCCGATTCGGCGGCACTTCGCGGCGAGCCTGCCTCCATATGGCGAAGCCTGGAAAGACATCCGACGCGCTGAGAGCGACTGGGAAAGCGACGTGGGAGCGGATGACGTGATTGGGGACGGGATGTCGGGACGGCAAAGCGCAGTAAGCGGAGAGACCTGCCGGGTTCGGGGCGAGCCCGGCAGGAGTCGGAGCCCTCATAGTACCGATGCGGCCGTGGCCGTGGGACGGGCGGGAAGCAAAACCGCCTGAAGGGAAGGGGGTAGGGAGGTGGACGCGTGAAGGCCACACACGGACAAGCGCCAGCACCGGCAGTGCCGGCAACGGCTAAGCAAGGTGCAGAAGCCCGCGACTGGTCGTGGGTGGAAGACTACGTGTGGACGGAACGCATGGTTGCGGCGCTGGTCAACGGCGTCAAAGGCGGCTGCTGGTTCAGCCTGATCGACAAGGTGTACGCTCCCGCCACGCTTGCGGCGGCCTGGACCAAGGTCAAGGCCAACAAGGGTGCGGCGGGGGTGGATGGTCAAAGCATAGAACGGTTTGCGGCGCGGTCGGAAACCTATCTGGCCGAGCTTGCGAGCGAGTTGCGGGCGAAGCGAAGCTCCCCCTCGTCCGAAGGACGAAGGGGAGCTTCGCGGAGGGGGGCACGCACCGGCCGCAGGCGATCCGGCGGGTGGAAATCCCCAAGGACAACGGCAGAACGCGACCGCTCGGCATCCCGACGGTCAAGGACCGCATTGTCCAAACGGCGATGAAGCTCGTCATCGAACCGATCTTCGAGACGATGTTCCTGCCATCGAGCTACGGCTTCCGGCCAGGACGCGGCTGCAAGGACGCGCTGCCGGAAGCGGATCGACTGAATCCCGCTCCGAGCACCCGGTCAAGCCCAGCCGTAAGCGCCTGCTCCGCGCTCGATCACACGGGCGGCACCCAAGCGAGATGAGCAGGTACATGTGGAGAGCTCATGCTAGAACAGTACATTAATTAGAAATGTTCAGTGGGCAAGCTAGTTTCCATCCCGCTCTGAGGCGATCTCCTTCTCCTTTGAATCTTCCGTCGGTAATCAAGCATTGTCGGACTCGATCAACGCGAAAATGCCGGAAGTCCGCTCGAACTTCGCACCAAGCGGCGAGAACGATATTATCCACGTAATAGATGAGAGCGATAGGGCACACCGTCCGTTCGGTACTCCGCATTTCAGCGTCATGGTAGTGAAGGAACAGCTTTTCTTCGTCACGGATCGCTTTTCGTATCGCTTGAACATCGACATCGGATGGCGGAATGGAATTCCAGTGCGAAACACGGAGAGGTGACCCGTCGATGCGAGCTCCTGCGGCATTCGGAAGAACGTCGGAAATCTTCCGAGTCACGCATGACGCTGCCTTTTGTAGTCCGGTGTCACGCGTACGGCCGATGAGCGACAGGCCCACAGCGATGGCTTCGATCTCGTCCGGGGTGAACATTAGGGGCGGCAGATCGAACCCCGCCCGCATGACATAGCCAACGCCCGCTTCACCTTCTATCGGCACCCGCATGGCCTGAAGTGCAGCGATATCTCTGTAGATAGTGCGTTTGGTCACCTCTAAGGCATCCGCGATCGCCCAGGCAGGGGTCGGCTTGCTCGCGCCCCTAAGGAACTGGATCACCTCGAACATGCGACTCGATCGGGCCATATGGCGTGTCCGTGGGCAAATGGTGCTGACATTTGATCATTGCTGACATGCTGTTGTCAGCAGGGGTGATGTATTTGGTCGTTCGTCCACCCCTCAATCGAGGAATGCGCGATGATGGAGCAGGGCTTCGAGACTCAATCCGTGCGAATGGAGCCGATGCTCCTGCTCACGCTGCAAGCTCCCGTCGGCGACGTCGAGCGCATCATGGCCAAGGTCGTCATGGTAACACCTTTGCCCATGGGAAAATATGACAGCAATGCCTACCAGTCCGGGAACGGCATCGAACGCTATCGACCGTTGGAAGGCGCCGCCGCGGGCATGGAAGCCGAGGTAAGAAAGCGTCTCGACACAGTCGAGATTTCCTTCGAGCTTCCGGACGACTCTTCCTTGGTTGCCCGAGTAATCGAGGCGATCTTCGAGGTTCACAGTTATCAGGAGCCCGTTATCCGCCTGCAAACGATCCTGGCCAGCCGCTCGAAAGGGCTCGACGACAAGAACAACCCGAACCGGTGGTGGAACACCACCGGCGACTGGAAAAAGAACGCTGCGGAAACTGTCGTGACGCGTTGATCGGTGATGGCGTGACGTGGAGCAACGAGGCCAAGGCGTGCCCCAATTAGCGCCGCTTCGCTCAAGCAAAGCAGGTGAATGGTTCGTTGATGCTGCCCGATACTCGGAAACTTGGCCACGAGCTTGAGCGGTCAGCAGCCACGCCGCTTTCGAAGGTTCCCATCTCCCGTCCGAAGCGGACCATATTCCGGAGACGGTCCGATCAAGCATCAAAGGGGTTCAAACTTAAGCGAGGCGGGGGAGCACCTGTCGCTTGCCGGAGTCATGGCCCTACAAGCACGGGAATGCGGAAATGAAGCGTCACGCTGCAGTTGCCGATAACGCGTGAGGATAACAATGGATAATACCCAATCAAAACAATATACCTTAGGTTGTTTTTTTATTATCATCTCTGCTATTAGTTACAGCACGGCAGGCCTTTTCACGCGGATCATTTCCACAGACATATCGACCATGCTATGCCTTAGAGGTTTTTTCGCCGCTGCATTTCTCTTTTTATATTTATTAATATCGTACCGCGGCCGTATATCAACCGTAATTAAGATGATCAGCCTGCCCGCAGTTATCGCGACAGTGGCGAGCGCGCTGGCGATGATCTGCAATCTAACGGCCTATCGGAACACGGCCGTCGCAAATGTCGTCGTGATATACTCCGCCGCGCCGTTTGTCTCGGCCGCCCTCGCCTGGATGGTTCTCCGGGAGACATTTCCACGCAGGACACTGGTCGCGAGCCTCGTCGCACTCGTTGGTGTCGCCATCATGATGGGCGGCTCCGTGGTAACCGGACACCTGTACGGCGATGTGTCGGCATTCGCTATGACGCTGTTCATGTCAGCAATGATGGTCGCCATAAGATCCGGCGCCGCGATCGACATGATCCCGTCTGCATTCCTGTCCGCGGTCGCTTCCGCACTTCTCACGGCTCCCTTCGCCAGCGTGACATCTGTGTCCAGTACGGACCTTGGCTATCTTGCGATCTTCGGTGTCCTTCAACTAGGCTTGGGGCTTCTGTTTCTCACCGAAGGCTCGAGACGAATTCCAGCCGCGCAGGCGGCATTGATCGGCTCACTCGACATCCCGTTCGCCATTCTCTGGGTATGGATTGCATTTTCGGAAATTCCACCACCGCTTACCATTGCTGGAGGAGGTGTGGTCCTCGTCGCAGTCGCGGCGTACATGCAGTACAGCTTCAAAAGATCATCCTCAGCGTTGGTGACGCAGCTATGAAGATTACCGAGATTGACGTCTTTCGTGTCTCCATTCCATTCGGAGAAACATCGTACAAGACCGGTTCTCAGGAAAGCATCTCTTCGCTTGATGGAACGATCCTGTCCATCAAGACCGACGAAGGCCTTGTCGGCTGGGGCGAGATGACACCGTGGGGCAGCGCCTATCTCCCGGAGTACGCCGCAGGTGTCAGAGCTGGGGTGAACGAGCTTGCGCCGAAGCTCATAGGGGAAATTCCCACAAACCTCGCTGCTATCAATGAGAAGATGGACAACGAACTGTGCGGACACAGGTATGTCAAATCAGCGTTTGATATGGCTTGCTGGGACATCCTCGGCAAAGCCTCCGGTCAGCCATTATACTCTTTGCTGGGTGGCATGCAGACTATCCACGCCCCCTTAAATTGCGCCGTCTACACGAGCGAAGTCGAAGACATGATCTCCCGCATCGGGGCATATCGCGAGCAGGGTATCAAGATATTCTCGACGAAACCCTCTGCAGAGGCAGACACCGACATCAAGCTGTTCGAGGCGATCGCGGCTCAGCGTCACGAAGGAGAGACCTACATTGCAGATGCGAACCGATCCTGGTCGGTTCCGACCGCTCTGCGCGTCGCGCGAAACCTAGAGCAGTATGGATTCTACAACCTCGAGCAGCCCTGTGAGACCTACGAGGAATGCCTGAACGTCCGTCGGCAGACGCATCTGACGATGGCAATCGACGAAACCCTCACTGACTTCGACGTGCTCTGCCGCGTGTTTCGGGACCGTGCGGCCGACATCATGCACATCAAGTTGTCTCGTGTCGGGGGACTGAGCCGAGCACGGCAAATGAGAGACTTTTGCCTCGTGGCAGGTCTTTCCCTGAGTTGGGCGGCCTCCGGAGGCACCGAAATATCGGACGCCGCGGCGACGCACATAGCGTGCAGCACTCCACCCAAGAACCTGTTCGGGCTCTGGAGCTGCCGCGAATTCAACACGGAACGCTTCGCCGAAGGAGGACCGATAATTCGAGACGGCCGCTCGACAATGTCCGACGCGCCAGGGCTCGGCGTCGATATCATGGTTGAGAAGCTCGGACAGCCGATCGCAACTTATCGCTAAATTACGCGAGGCCACGGTGAGGGCACCAAGTACAATACGCAGATTGGAGGACTTGGGTCGAGTTAGGCTCAGCTCATCCTTTTTCTTCCGTGACTTTCTCTTCTCCGAGATCGCAGGATTCGTCGGGATCCCTAACATCCCGGAGGATCCGTCTTTCGCCATCGAGAATGGTAAAATGCTTTGCGAAACATTGCTTGAACCTTTGCAATATGTCTTCGGTCGAATCGCTATTCGATCGGGTTATCGCTCCAGGATTGTTATTGATTTCGGGAATAAGCTAGGTATCGGGGCGCACTCACTCAATAATGCGGCCTACCATGTTTGGGACCTCGTCGACGTCCAGGGCCGTAGAGGTGCCGGCGCATGCATCGTTCTGCCATGGCTCGCCGACCGTTACCGCGATGGGGCGGACTGGAGGGGGATGGCTTGGTGGATCCATGACCACCTTCCCTATAGTCATCTCCAGTTCTTCCCCAGATTATGCGCCTTCAACATCCAATGGACCGAGACGCCGGTCCGGCGCATCGACAGCTATGTCGCTCCTATTGGATGCCTGACCAAGCCGGGGATGGCGAATCACAAAACGTGTCACGCGGACAGCTACGAAGGGTTCCCCCCGCTCGTTCCAATCGCCACCCCCGGCAAGCATCGCGGTATATCCAGGTAAGCGCAATGTTCCATTCGCCTACAGCACCGAGTAGAGCACCGAGGAGAGCACCGGGAAACCCGCCGGGTTTTTGAAAGCAGGGGATACCTATCCGTCAACAATCCAAGGAGGACTCAATGCTCGCCAAGAAACCTAGGATCATCCAATACGACGGAAATAAGGACTCGGACTTCTACAACCAGCGGACGCTGAGGAATGGCTGCTTTCTTGGTGTCGACGCTACCCAGCAAGCGGCTTCCCAGGAGAAGTTAGCCAATTCGGTTGTCGGCATAGCCGGAGCCGGTGGCTTGGGAAGCAATCTGGCAGTTCAGTTAGCCAGAATGGGCGTAAGACACATAAAGATAGGCGACCCTGATCACTTCGAGGCCTCGAACATCAACCGGCAGTTAGGCGCGGGCGCCCCGACCATCGGCAAGAACAAGGCGCTCGTGGTCGGGGAGATGATCCGGGATCTCATGCCTGATGTGACCGTCGAAATATTTCCTGAAGGCTTGCAGCGCCACACGGCCAAGGAGTTCGTGCAAGGAACCGACATTTTGTTCGATTGCACTGACTTTTATTTGGTCGACGAGCGTTACGCCCTGCATCGCGCCTATCGGGAGCATACGCGGACCAAAACGATGCTATGCGCCATGGTGTGGGGATGGGGATGCGCCATCTACAGGTTCGATCGGCACGGAATGACGTATGAAGACCTGACCGGCCTCAAAGAAGGAGAAGACCTCACTCCCGAGAAGATCGACGTCTTGGTGCGGATGCAGGCCAATCGCCTTCCGAGATTTCCTAGCAAGAAGTACATTTACGACTGGATGGAGGAAGTTGGCAACATTCCGATCCTTGGCGCAGTCGTGCCGATCGCCTGCGGCTTTCTAGCCGCACAAGCGACGCTGGTCCTGTGCGATCTCGACCGGGAACCTTACAGCCCCGCACTGCCGCCAATACCTCAATATCACTGGGTCGATGCGCTAGAGCTCACGTCCGGGTTTCACGCGTTTGACGGCAACTGGGTGAACCCTGATGTCTTCCAGAAGCATTTCCCCGAGATGGCGTGATCCAGATGACCTTTCAACTCACCGATCTCGACAAACTTTCGATGGAGCAGATTGGAGCCATACTAGCATGCTCAGCCTCATTAGAAACCGGCAGCGTCGATTGCAGTAGCTGGATGAAGGGAAGGATACTTTGCCCGCTCTTCCTTCAGGATAGCTCGCGCACGTACTTAAATTCTAGCACCAGCTTCATGCGAATGGGCGGTTTGGTCGTCCCGCTCAACGTGGCGAACACGCGCCTCGGCTCTGCATGGTCCGAGCCCATCAGAGATTTCTGCACGCTAATCAACGCTTGTTGCGACCTCGTGATACTCCGAGTTCCGGCAGCGTCGATGCTGACCGAATTCAGCCAGTGGCTGAACGTTCCACTTATTAATGCTGGAAACGGAATCGGTGCTGGTTCTGAGCATCCGATGCAGGCGCTTATCGATCTATACGTAATAAGGAGCCTAGTTAAACCAGAGAAAGTCCGGGTCCTAATGATCGGGGGCGTTCACGTCCGCACGACCCGCTCACAGGCAAAGCTCTTTCATAGAGCGGGTTTCGATCTCGACGTGATCGCACCGCCGACGCCGACTGCCAACGACGATATGCAGGAGTTCTACGCTCAGCATACGACCGCTCATGCAGATGTTAGAAACCTCGATCTTTCTAAGTTCGATGTGATCTATCACAACGGCATGGATGAGGATGAGACAGTCCTCACGAACGAAAGATATAACCTTAACACCACTATTCTTCGTGCAGGCGGCTTCAGGGGTAAGGTAATGCATTCCCTTCCCCGCCTTAAAGAACTCGATCACGACGTTGATGATACGGATTACAACCTATATTATTCGCAGATGCAGAAGTCCAGGTATGTGTTTCAAAGCGTATTCCAGTTTTTGTGCCGTGACGTTAATCAAGGCGGCACGTTGGCTCTGCAGTAGTAGGCATTCGATCCGACAGCAACAATGTAACCGGGAGGTCGATTATGCACAGCATGTCCGCACTGAATTCGATGTCGATATCTAAAAAGATCCTTGACACAGAGGGGATCATTTCGACGCCTTCGGCAGTACAAACTGATGTGCAAAGTGTTCCTGGTAAGGGTCGTGGGGTCGTCACGCTCACGTCAATCTCAATAAACTCAACCATCGTCCGCGATCCGGTCGAACGATATACGGGTGAAGTAGCGCGCCGTCTTCGTGATCATTCATTGTACTATCATCTGTTCGTGGACCCGAGGACTTACGGAAACACGCGGGACTGCGACTTGCTCTGGGTGATTGGCCCTATCTCAATCGTCAACCACGCTGACAACCCAAACTGCAGCGTCCATTGGCAGAAAGATGAGGTAGGGGAATGGGCGGTCCTGAAGGCCGATCGTGAAATTGCACAAGGAGAAGAATTGCTCGTGAGCTACACGAATATCGACGAATATATGGATATCGAACGGGTGGTACAGAAATACGACGTTAGGGAGGAGTGCCCCAATGATGACTCATGAGGTAACGCATACGTCGGCAACCCAGCGGACCTTTGTGCAGGAGGCGGTCTCATCAGAGGAGTCTGAGTCGTTCGAGCGACTGGAATCCAACGTTCGATATTATAGCTATATCTACCCGAAAGTTTTTGTGAAAGCGATTGGGTCGTCGATCTGGTCGGAGGACGGCACAGAGTACATAGATTTCATGAGTGGAGCTGGGGCATTAAATTATGGGCATAACAATCCTCTGCTCAAATCTGCGCTGATCGACTACGTTGCCTCGGATGGCATATCCCATTCCCTAGACCTACATACACAGGCCAAGCGTCGCTTTCTGGAGCAGTTCGAGTATTCTATTTTGAAACCACGTCGGTTGGACTATAAGGTTCAGTTTGTTGGACCTACGGGGACGAATGCGGTTGAGGCGGCACTCAAGCTTTCCCGCAAAGTGACCGGCCGCAGCACGATCGCGGCATTCTCAAATGCATTCCACGGCGTATCGCTTGGTTCCCTTGCTGTAACAGCCAGTCGCTCGAAGAGAGTGGGCGCCTATGCACCCCTTCCCGGGGTCGTGAGGCTACCCTATGAAGGATTCTATGGACAGGATACCGATGCCGCCGACGTCATAGAGCGCATCCTCACGGACCCCGGGAGCGGGGTCGATGAGCCGGCGGCAATCATCCTCGAAACCATTCAGGGCGAAGGTGGACTGCAACATTGCAGCGCATCTTGGCTTAAGAAGGTTACCTCGGTGGCCGAGCGGCTCGGAGCCTTGTTGATCATCGACGATATCCAAAGCGGCTGCGGTCGCTCCGGATCTTTTTTCAGCTTCGAGGAACTCGGTGTCATGCCCGATCTGGTCTGCTTATCGAAGTCGCTTAGCGGCTTCGGATTGCCCATGTCGGTCGTGCTGATCAAGCGAGACCTCGACCAGTGGGCGCCCGGTGAACACAACGGGACGTTCCGGGGTGGCAATCTTGCGTTCGTGACCGCCACAGCGGCGCTTGAGTCCTATTGGCAGGATGGAGTCTTCCAGGCATCGGTCCGAAGCAGTGCTATTTGGCTCGCTCATGCCCTCGAGCAGATCGTAGTGAAGTCGCCGGATCGGTTAGCTCGGGTCAAGGGTCGAGGGCTCCTGATCGGCATCGAATGCATGAACGGGGACATTGCGGAACGGGTGGTTGCGAAATGTTTTGACAACGGGCTGATCCTTGAGGTTTGCGGATCGCGAGGCCACGTTTTGAAGCTGATGCCTTCCTTGACGATCTCACGACAGCAGCTCGCCCAGGGCGTCGCGATCCTCGCGGAAAGCATCAATGCTGCCCTCGCGGCGATGTCTTAAGGCGTTGCCCTTGTCCGAGCGATTGTATGGGAGTGAACAGTGAAGAAGCCTCTTTCGGCTGCAGCCCGCCGCCTCCGTCCAGCAAGGACCTGTTATGGTCATCTCGCAGGAGTTCTCGGCGTTCGAATAGCGAGATCGTTGGTTGCGCGAAAAATTCTCTCGTTCGAGCAGAACAACATAACTATGCGCGAGAAAACCGGGAAATTATTTTCCAAGATCGGCATCGATCTGTCGCAGGTTGCTTTCAAAGATGGAAGACAATCGCCTCACCCGATTGTCGATCTTGCATGGATTGGACCGAACACGAACCACATGTAGGCGGGCCGCTAGGAACGGCCCCTTGCGATCACTTTTTATTGAACGGTTGGGTGAATCGTGTCGGAAACACTCGAGAAATAAAGCAACGATAGACGACGTGCGGGACGGTGACCAACGAGCCGTGGAACTGCCATCTATAACCTAATTGTAGGATAAGCAGCAATGATGAATCAATTTGACGCTGTGGAGTCCATGCCCGTGGAAGAACGTGAGAGTTGGCAAGCGGTCGCGATACATCAACTAGCTGAACGGCTTAGGCCGCCGTCCGACTTTCCTTGCGTCTTCTCTCAAAGCGCATTTAGCCGTGGGAAAATCTTGTTTTCATTCGTTCCATCTCTGACGACGCTGGGAATGCGGATCGCGACAAATGATCTTCGAGACTACGTGGAACTGTCTCGTCGATGGGATGGGTCTGTTGCAAACGCAGAACCCCTTATCATGTTCTTTTGCCCAAACACGATTGCTGCTGACACTGTCGAGGGATACCATCAGATCGTTGGCAGATTCTACAAGACTGGCATCGCGAGGATACGCAACCGTGGCCGGCGGAGGTCAGCAGGGACCCTCATTCGCCATACTGGGCGATGTGTTTCGGGGGAATGCAGCTCTTTGTGAACATGAGCAGTCCCAAACATCACATTCGGAGGAGTCGCAACTTAGGAGACGCCCTTGCATTTGTCATCAATCCGCGAGAGCGTTTTGACATCGTGGCCGGGAATGACGACCATGGCCGTCGTGTCCGTGCACAAATCCGAGACAGAATTGAAAAATACGACGGCATTCCTCATGCTCCTCAGCTAGGGAGCTATCAGGCAGGCGAACTAGAGTGGTGGCAGTATGGAATTCCAGAAAATAACCGAAGCCGCACCGACCGCTGCCCGTTCAAGCAGCGGACGGAAGATGATTCTAGTGGATAGAATCTAACGCTTGGTGCCCTCGTTTGACGGAAGCGATGATTGCGTTGGGGTCCCTGGTCCAGGCAAACGGCTTTGAGCTGAGATTATGCTCGGCGATGTAACGTTTGATGGCGCCCTGCAAGTCGATGATCGAACGGAAGACGCCGCGCTTGAGCCGCCGCTTGGTCAGTGTGGCGAAGAAGCCTTCGACTGCATTGAGCCAGGAAGCCGATGTCGGGGTAAAGTGGAAGGTGAAGCGCGGATGCCGCGCCAGCCAGGCGATGATCTTGGGATGCTTGTGCGCGGCATAGTTGTCCAAGATGACATGAACGACTTTGCCGACCGGCACCGTCGCCTCGATAACGTTCAAGAACCTGATGAACTCCTGGTGGCGGTGTTGTTGCATGCACTGGCCGATCACCGAGCCGTCGAGCACGTTGAGAGCGGCAAACAGCGTGGTCGTTCCATTGCGCTTATAGTCGTGCGTCATCGTCCCGCAGCGCCCTTTCTTCAAGGGCAAGCCCGGCT
>JAABUK010007837.1_pt1 | contig 15244 bp, 13 predicted proteins | sample 5559141 | NCBI WGS metagenome assembly JAABUK01 (sample SAMN10711869, study PRJNA513367) | rock metagenome | isolation source: Antarctica rocks | place: Antarctica: Victoria Land, Pudding Butte nord | collected 2016-01-03
TTGTCGGCGGTGGCGTTCACGTTGGAGTACGCGGTGAGCCGGGTGGCGAATCTGGCGCACGGCGAGATCTTGACGGTGGGGGCGTACACGGCTTTCCTGGTGCAGCGGGCCACCGGCAGTGTGCTGGCGGCCGCGGCCGCAGCCGCAGTGGCCGGGGCGGTCACCGGCTACGGCACGAACCTGTTGCTCATCGAGCGTTTCTCGCGCCGTCCGATCTTGGTGACGTTCATCGCGACGTTGGGCGCGTCGTTGGTGCTGCAGAACGTGCTGACGATGTTCTTCGGCGCGTCCAGTCGCGCCTACACGATCAAGCAGGGCGCCCCGCAGTCCTACGGGCCCTTCTCCTTCACCCACGCCGAGCTGTTGGTCATCGCCTCGGCGGTGGTGATCACGGTGCTGTTGTTCCTGCTGCTGCAGCGCACCAAGTTCGGCAAGTCGCTGCGGGCGGTGGCGGAGAACCGCGACCTGGCCCGCAGCAGCGGTATCCACGCCCGCAGGGTGATCGCCCAGACCTGGTTGCTGGCCGGCTTCGTGGCGGGCTTTGCCGGGTTCGTCCTGGCCGAGAACGTCGGGGCGTTCAGCCCCGGGTTCGGCAACGGCTTCCTGCTGGTCACGATTACGGCGACGGTCGCCGGGGGCCTGGGCCGTCCCTACGGCACGCTGCTGGGGGCCGTGCTGGTGGGCCTGGTGCTGGAACTGGCCGGCGCCTACACCAGCTCGAGCTACGAGCTGGCGTTCGCGTTCGCAATCTTGGTCCTGCTCCTGCTGGTGCGGCCCAACGGGTTGCTGGTCCGCGGCTCCAGGACGGTGACCGCATGATCTACTGGATCACAATTCTGACCGAGGCTTGCATCTTCGGGATCATGGCGTTGGGCCTGAACGTCGTGTGGGGAATGTCGGGTGATTTCGACCTGGGCTACTACGGCTACGTCGCGCTGAGCACCTACCTGACGATCGTGCTGACGGTGGGGGCGCCGCTGCCGCCGGTGCAGTACGTGCTGGGGCTGACCCTGCCCTACCCGTTGGCGGTGCTGATCGCTGTCGTGGTGACCGTCGCGGTCGCGACGCTGGTCGGGCTGGTGGCGTTACGCGGCCTACGGGCCATCTACTTCGCCCTTACCACGCTGGGGGCGGTGAGCGTGCTGTACGTCGTGGTGCAGACCTACACCCCGCTATTTAACGGATTTAACGGCGTATCCGGGTTGGTCGACCCGATGGGCGACAAACTGGGTCTGAGCTACAACCAGTACCGCTACTTTCTGCTCGGGCTGTGCGCGGTGATCCTGGCCATCGTCGCGGTGCTCACCAGCCGGCTGTCGGCGAGTCCGTTCGGTCGGCTGCTGCGCGCGATCCGGGACGATGAGGAGGCCGTGGCAGCCTTCGGGCGCAGCGTGTACAAGACCAAGCTCAAGGCCTACCTGCTCGGCGCCACCCTGGCGGGGCTGGCCGGCGGGCTGTTCGCGGCGTTCCTGGGTGCCTTCAACCCCTCGGCCTGGGCGCCGGCGGAGGTCCTCACCTTGTACGCCGGGGTGCTGGTCGGTGGCCGCGGCAACGTCAAGGGTGTCGTGGCCGGTGTGTTCGTGGTTTACATCGGCTTCGTGGAGCTGACCCGGAGCCTGCCGGAGGTCGGCGGCCACGCCGAGTTCGCCCCCGCTCTGCGCCAGGTGCTGATCGGGCTGTTGATCATCTTGTTCCTGCGCTTTCGGCCGCAGGGCCTGGTTCCGGAACGACTGAACCGCGACCGCGGTGCTGGCCCGGCCAGCCGTCCGGGGGGATGGAACCTGCTGCGGCGGCACTCATCCGCGGCGGTGCCGTCGGCGCCACGGTCGGCGGCCACCGGGGTCGGCGGCCGCCCGTGACCACCTCCGGCGCCTTGACCGTGCAGGGCCTGCACATTTCCTTCGGCGGTGTCCGGGCCGTCAACGACTGCAGCTTCGTGGTCCCGGCGGGTAGCGCCGTCGGGCTGATCGGACCCAACGGCGCGGGCAAGAGCACCGCGATCGACCTGATCTCGGGCTTCAAGGTCGCTGACAGCGGCAGCGCACGGTTCCAGGACCGGGAGCTGATCGGGATGAAGCCGCACGAGATCTCCAAGCTCGGGGTGGTCCGTACCTTCCAGTCCCCCCGGGAGTGGTCCAGCCTGACCGTGCTGGACAACGTCCTGATCGGCGCCCGGGGCTTCGGCCGGGAACGGTTGTCCAGCGGGTTGTTCGCGCTCGGCCGGATGCGACGGGCCGAGCAGGCCGATCGGCAACGCGCCCGGGACCTGCTGGAGGACTTCGGGTTGGCCAAGCTCAAGGACGACCCGGCGGGCAGCCTCAGCGGCGGTCAGAAACGCCTGGTGGAGTTCGCCCGGATCGCCGCTGCCGGACCCGAGATCGTGATCCTGGACGAGCCGATGGGCGGGGTGAACCCGGTGCTCGGTGAACGGATTGGCCAAGCTGTCCGGTCGCTGACCACCGCCGGCAGCAGCGTGCTGGTCGTGGAGCACAACCTGCGCTTTATCGAGGACTACTGCGACATGGTTGTGGTGATGGACCAAGGCACCGTCATCGCCGAAGGCCCGTATGAGTCGCTGCGGGACAACCCGCAGGTCGTCAGCGCCTACCTCGGGGACGTCGAGCATGCCTGACGTCGCCTTGCAGGTCAGCGGGGTCACCGCCGGGTACGGCGGCAGCCCGGTCATCGAAGACGTCACGGTCAGCGTTGCCGCCGGGCAGATCGTGGCCATCGTCGGCCCGAACGGAGCCGGCAAGTCCACCCTGCTGAAGTCCCTGGCCGGCCTGGTGAAGATCTCCGCTGGCACCGTGCACGTCGCCGGTAAGGACATCACCGGCACCGCCACCGAACGGTTGGCCGGTATGGGGGTGTCCTATGTGCCGCAGGTCGCCAACATCTTCCCGGGCATGACGGTCCGGGAGAACCTGGAGATGGGCGGCTACCGACGGCGCAGCGGCGTCCGGGAACGCATCGAGGCGATGTGCGAACTGTTCCCGGACCTGCACCCGGCGCTCAGCCGCAAGGCCGGGACGCTCAGCGGCGGTCAGCGCAGCATGCTCGCCATGGCCCGCGGCCTGATGATCGAACCGGTCGTCATGCTGCTGGATGAACCCAGCGCAGGCCTGTCCCCGATCTTCCAGACCGCGCTGTGGCAGCAGATCCAGCTCGTGGCCGGTACCGGCGTCGCGGTCTGCGTCGTGGAGCAGAACACCCGCCGGACCCTGAAGTACGCCGACTGGGGCTACGTGCTGGTCCTGGGCCGCAATCGGCTCGACGGGCCGGCCAGCGACCTGCTCACCAACGACGAGGTCGTCAAGCTCTACGTCGGCCGCGTGAACTGAACAGCACCACGTTCGGTCCGCCGGGCCGGCGCCTTCCCAACAGCACCATTGATCGGAGCGCAACCGTGCTACGTACACGATCGAAGAGCTTGGCGGCGGGGATGCTGCTGCCCCTGCTGGCGGCCAGCGCCTGCGGCTCCTCCGGAGCCAAGAGCGCGAGCAGTGCCGGTCCGGTGTCCTACGGCGTCCTTTCCTGCTTCACCGGCCGCCTGGCCAGCTTGGGCCAGGCGATGCTGCAAGGTTCCGAGGTCGCCCAGAAGGCGATCAACGATGCCGGCGGAGTGTTCGGTAAGAAGGTCGACCTGGTGCACGCCGACACCAGCTGCGACCTGGCCGATGCCGTACCCGCCACTCAGAACCTGCTGTCGAAGAATGTTGCCGGCGTCATCGGCCCGGAGACCCAGGAGATCGCGGCGGTCGAACCCATCCTGCGTAAGAGCAGCATTGTGGACGAGTTCCAGGGCGGCGACACCGGCCGAGACCACCAGCAAGACCAATACCTGTTCCGGGACAGCCCCTCAGACTCCCAGCTCGGCGTCGCCATGGCCCTGTACGCGCACAAGAAGGGCTACAAGAACGCGGCGCTGCTGTTCTACAACGACGCGGCGGCGCAGACCCTGCTCGCCCCCATCCAGGCGTCGTTCCAAAAGCTCGGCGGCAAGATCGTGAAGAGCGTCAACGTCGCCCCCGGGCAGACCTCCTACCGGGCCCAGGTCCAGGACGTCCTGGCCGCCCAGCCCGACGTCATCTTCACCCAGACCGACGCCCCCACCGCCGCGGTGCTGTTCCGGGAGTTGCAGCAGGCCAACAACCTCGCCATTCCGATGGTCGGCACGGACGTCACCTCCGGCTCGGACTACCTCAAGGCCATCACCTACCCGGTCGCCCGTGCCCACCTGGTCTCGGTCTTCGGGGCCTCGGCGAAAGGCGGCGGCAGTGCGGCGTTCACCAAAACCTTTACCGCGCTGCACCCAGGCCAGCAGCCACTGGCCAACGCCAACTACGCCTACGACGCGGTGATTTCCCTGGCCCTGGCCCAGACCTATGCCAAGACCAGCGACGGCAAGACCGTCGCGAAGGACATGCCCGCTGTCACCAACCCGCCGGGGAAGGCCTGCTCCACCTACCCCGACTGCCTGGCGCTGCTCAAGACCGGCGCGAAGATCAACTATGAGGGCGCCAGCGGCAGCCTGGACTACAACAAGTTCAACAACACCTTCGGTCCGTACGGCTCGTTCGTCTCCGACGACAAGGGCAACGAGCAGCAGACCAGCACGCTCAGCGCCTCCGAGCTGGCCACCGCCACCCCGTGAGCCGGTCGCCTGCCGGCGCGCACGCCGGCCGGCAGGCGACTGCCCCGCCCTTTCCCGAACGAACGAGGTTGACCACACACATGCCCGACTCCGACCACCCGGCCCCGGCCCGGCCGGCCGACAGCACTGGCCCGGACGCTGCGTGGGATCCCCATGGTCCGCCGCTGACCGGCCTGCGGATCGTTGATCTGTCCCGGGTGCTGGCCGGCCCGTACGCCACCATGCTGCTCGGTGACCTCGGCGCCGAGGTGATCAAAGTCGAGCGCCCGGGCGCGGGAGATGACACCCGGCAGTGGGGGCCGCCGTTCGTGGGGCCGCCGGGCGACCAGCAGAGCACCTACTTCCTGTCCACCAACCGCAACAAGCGCAGCGTCGTGCTTGACCTGCGTGGCGCAGCGGACCTGGCCACCTTGAAGTCGCTGCTGGCGACCGCGGATGTGCTGGTGGAGAATTTCCGACCCGGCGTGATGGACCGGCTCGGGTTGTCCGCCGCCGTGCTCCAGGCGCTCAACCCGGCCCTGGTCAGCCTGTCGATCAGCGGTTTCGGCTCGGTCGGTCCGGACCGGTCCCGGGTCGGCTACGACCAGATCCTGCAGGCCGAGGGCGGGCTCATGGGCATCACCGGGGTGGAGGTCCCGACCCGCGTCGGGGTCCCGGTGGCGGACCTCACTGCCGGGCTGTTCGGGGTCATCGCCATCCTGACCGGCCTGCTGGAACGGGCCAACAGCGGACGCGGGCAGCAGGTACACACCTCACTGCTGGCCGCGATGATCGCCTTGCACACCTTCCAGGCCACCCGGTATCTCGTCGCCGGGGAGGTTCCGGAGCGCTCGGGCAACAACCACCCGACGGTCGCGCCGTACGGGATGTTCTGGACCGCGGACGCCCCGATCATTTTGGCGATCGGCAACCAGGACATCTGGCGCCGTTTCGCCCCGCTCATCGGCGTGGACCCCCACGAGCCGGACTACCACGACAACCGCAGCCGGCTGGCGCACACCCACGCTCTGCAGGCCCGGATCAACGAGCGTCTGCAGACCGAGCCGGTCGCGCACTGGATGGTGCTGTTCGCCAAAACCGGCGTGCCCGCCGGGGAGGTCAAGTCGCTGGACAAGGTCTACACCGACCCGCACGTCCTGGCAGAGGGCCTGGTCACCGAAGTGGACCACCCCACCTTGGGCCGGATCAAGCTGCCCGGCAATCCGCTGCGCTTCGGCCGCTCCCAGCCGGCGGCCAGCACCCCACCGCCGTTGTTGGGCGAGCACACCGAGCAGGTCCGGGACGGCCGGTGACCCCAACCGGTACCGCCTCGCCGCGCCAAGCCCAGGGGATGCTCACCAGGGCCCTGCACGTGCAGGACTTCACCCCGTTGCCGGACCCGCCCGTGAGCAGCGATCCGCTGGGCTGGCCGGGCTACCCCGCTCAGCTGCTCGACGCACGGCGCCGCACCGGCGCCGCCCAGGCAGTCACCGCCGGTCACGCCCGCATCGGTGGTCAGCGCTGCGTCCTGGCGGTCTTCAGTTTCGACTTCCTCGGCGGCTCGATGGGCGCTGCCGAAGGCGAGCTGCTGGCCCAGGCCATCGACTGCGCGCAGCACCGCGGCCTGCCGCTGGTGACCGTCGCCCGCTCCGGGGGCGCCCGCATGCAGGAAGGACCCCTGTCCTTGCTCCAGATGTCGCGGGTGGCCGGGGGGCTGGCCCGGCTGGCTGCCGCGGGCGTACCGCACGTGGCCGTGGTGGACGACCCCACCACCGGTGGGGTCTGGGCCGCCCTGGTCGCCGCCGCCGACATCGTCCTGGGCCGGGCCGGCGCTCAGGTCGCCTTCGCCGGCACCCGCCTGCTGCCCGGCGTGGACCGGCCGCCCACAGCTTCCACCGCCGAGGGTAAGCACGCGCTGGGCTTCCTTGACGTTGTGGTCGCCGACCACGCACTCACCGACATCCTCGCCGGCTACCTGAGTCTGCTGTCCCCCGCTACCCGCGGGGAGCCGAGCCCGCCGCCGCCGCCGCTGGCCCCGGACCAGCCCACCCAGCCCCACAACGGCTGGGGAAGCGTCCAAGCCGCCCGGAGCAGCACCCGCCGGACGGCCCAGGACTACCTGGCGCGTTACCTCAGCCACCGGCAGCCGCTGTGGGGAGACCGGGTTGGCGGCGTGGACAGTCAAGTCGACTGCGGCTTCGGAAGGCGCGAGGGACGCACCATCGCCTACGTCTGCCAGCGCGGCGGCCCGGTCGGGGCGGCCGGCTTCCGCACCGCACACCGGCTCCTGGCCCTGGCCGACCGACTGCACCTGCCGATCGTGACCTTCGTGGACACCGCCGGCGCGGACAACAGCCCTGAAGCGGAGCAGCACGGTGTCGGCACCGCGATCGCCATGCTGCTCCAACAGCTCGCCGCCACCACCGCACCGGTCCTGTCCGTCGTGGTCGGCCAAGGCGTGTCCGGCGGAGCCATCGCCCTGATCAACCCGGACAACATGTGGATGGCGCCGGACAGCTACCTCGCCGTCACCGCCCCCGAGGCGGCCGCCGCCATCCTCAAACGCCAGGGCCAGCACGTGCCGCAGCTAGCTGAGCAGCTTGCCCTGTCACCCGCCGCCGTACAACAACTGCACCTGTCCCGCGGGATGCTCACTCCCTAGAGCTCACCTGAGCAGACCAGCAGCACTGGGATGCACCCCTTTGGTCAGGATGAGCCACCGCAACCGCTTGTGAAAGGCACCCATGACAGAGGTCTCGCTGCAACACCCCGGCGGCTCGCTACCGCTGACCGTCTCGGCCGCCACCGAGGGACCGGGCGGGATCGCCATCCCCACGCTGCTGTCCGACACCGGCTTGGTGACCTTGGACCCCGGTTTCGTCAACACCGCCTCGTGCGGTTCGGCGATCACCTACATCGATGGCGACGCCGGGATCCTGCGCTACCGCGGCTACCCGATCGAGGAACTCGCGGAGAAGGCCAGCTTCCTGCAAGTGGCGTGGCTGCTCATCTACGGGGAGCTCCCAACACCGGAGCAGCTAGCCGAATTCAAAGGCAAGATCCGCCGCCACACCATGCTGCACGAGGACTTCCGCGAGTTCTTCCGCGGCTTCCCCACCGACGCCCACCCAATGGCCGTGCTGTCCTCAGCGGTCAGCGCACTGTCCACCTTCTACCAGGACAGCCTGGACCCCTTCGACCCCGAGCATGTCGAGATGTCGACCGTGCGGCTGCTGGCCAAGATGCCCACCATCGCGGCCTACGCCTACAAGAAGTCCGTCGGTCAGCCCTTCCTGTACCCCGACAACACCCTGGGCTACGTGGACAACTTCCTGCGCATGACCTTTGGCGTCCCCGCCGAGGCCTACCAGGTCAACCCGCTGGCCTCCAAAGCGCTCAACCTGCTGTTCCTGCTGCACGCCGACCACGAGCAGAACTGCTCGACCTCCACGGTCCGCCTCGTCGGCTCCAGCCACGCCAACCTGTTCGTCTCAGTGTCCGCCGGCGTCGCGGCGCTGTTCGGCCCGTTGCACGGCGGCGCCAACTCCGCTGTCCTGAGAATGCTCGAAGGCATCGCCGCCGACGGAGGCGACGTTACCCGCTTCGTCGAACGGGTGAAGAACAAAGAACCTGGCCTGAAGCTGATGGGCTTCGGGCACCGCGTCTACAAGACATTCGACCCACGCGCGACCATCGTCAAGAAGGTCGCCCAAGAGGTCCTGGACTCCCTCGCCCGACCCGACCCGCTGCTGGACCTGGCCATGGAACTGGAACAGGTCGCCCTCGCCGACGACTACTTCACCTCCCGCCAGCTCTACCCCAACGTCGACTTCTACACCGGCGTCATCTACCGGGCACTGGGGTTCCCCACACCCATGTTTACGGTGCTGTTTGCCCTGGGACGACTACCCGGCTGGATCGCGCAGTGGCGCGAGATGATCGAAGACCCCGCCACCAAGATCGGCCGGCCGCGGCAGGTCTACACCGGCCCCGCGCTCCGCCACCTGAGCTGACGGGGCCGCCCTGGTGAGGTCGTCGTATGAGCACTTCGCAGGGCAGCGCGCGCGCTCCACAGCATCACGGACGAGGACAACACGGGCTGACCTAGCTCGACCGCGTCAACACGCGTGCACTCAGCGGCGGCGGCGCGCTGGGCGGCAGATGGGTGCGTCTAGCTCCTCTAGTGACGTTCACATCGGGACGGAAACCGGCGCAGGAGAACCGCCGTAGAGCGTGCGCGTGCCCGTCGTTGATGACTTCGCCTGGCTTCCTCATGAAGTGGCTGAGTTCGCCCAGGCAGGGCCAGCGCTGAGGTCTGGTGACACTCGCAAGACGCGGAGCGCGCGGTGAGCCGGCTTGCTGCCGCCAGGCATGTGATCGTGGGGCTCGAGTCGAACCCTTTACCGAGGGGCACTTCCGATGCACAACGTGACCTACTCGATGGGCGTGTCACTCGACGGTTACATCGTTGGGCCGGAGGGTGACTTCGACTGGACGGCACCAGATGAGGAGGTCATTCAGTTCGTCACTGACGAGCTACGAGAGGTCGGCGTCCACCTCCTGGGACGTCGGCTGTACGAAACGATGCTGTACTGGGAGACCGCCGACCAGGATCCGTCGCTCGACCACTCAATGCTCGAGTGGGCCGCGATCTGGAAGCTGCTGCCAAAGGTGATGTTCTCCACCACGCTGTCGACGGTCCAGGGCAATGCCCGCCCCACTTCCGGCGGCCTCGCTGAGGAGATCGACCGGTTGCGAACGGAGCCGGGCGACGGCGCTATTGCCATCGGCGGCGCGACGCTCGCCGCCGAGGCGGCCGCCTTGGGTCTGATCGACGAGTACCGGGCCCGGGTCTACCCGGTGCTGGTTGGCGGTGGCAGTCCGTTCTTCCCCCAGCGCGAGAGCCGGGTCGATCTCGAACTCGTCGAAAGCCGCACCTTCAGCTCAAGAGTCGTCTACCTCCGGTACCGCGTGGCACGCTAGGGATGGCGAAGTTCTCCCGCCCGGTCCGACTTGCGGCACGGCCAGCGCCTTCAGGTCGCGATGCGATGGAATCACGGTTCCACGACGTCGGCTCGGGTCGACCGCCGCGTCACGTGCGGCAACCCAACATCCCGTTCTCGACACACGCGGTCAGGTGCCCGACGCCATGTACGCCGCGAGGATGTAGTTCGGGTGGCGATCGAGGTTCTTGCGAGCACGGTCGTACCGCATGGTGGTGCGCGGATCGGCGGGCCGAGCGGCGATCTGGACGTCCGGAAGGTCGACGCCTGCATCGAGCATGGTGGTGACGAAGGTGTGCCGCAGCATGTGTGGGTGCATCCGCGGTAACCGGACGCCGGCGTCGGCGGCAACGTGTCGAAGCCGCCGGGTAGCGGCATGCCGGTCCATGCGGACACCGCGCCCATTCAGCAGCAGCGGCCCCATCGATCGCTCGCCAGCGGCCCGGTCAACGGCGCGGCTGACAGCGGGTGGCAGCGGGACCAGGACGACCTTGCCGCCCTTGCCGCGCACGCGCAGGACCCGGTGGCCGTGCTCCTCACCCAGGTCGTCGATGTCGGCGCCTACGGCCTCGAAGATCCGCAAACCGAGCAGTCCGAGCAGGCACACGAGCGCGAAGTCGAACGGGTTGCTTGACTGTCTGGCCGCGGTGAGCATCGCCTCGAACTGGAGGTGCGTCAGCCCCAGCGTCGGTGACTCCGGCGGACGGTCGGTCGCCGGACGTAGTCGGCCGGCGAGTGCTCAGGACGCCGTCGATGACGCAGGTCCGGTAGAAGCCCGCGACGACCGACAGCCGGCGGGAGACGGTGGACGGCTTGAACGGCCGTACGTCCTGCAACCACCGCAGGTAAAGCCAAGGTGATGGCGTTGTGCGGCCAGCGGCGCGAGCTGGCGGTCCTGACACCAGCCGAAGAACACCCGAAGGTCGGACTCGGTGTTCTTACGCGACGTGCCGCGGTAGCGCGACAGGTGGGCAACGGCCGCGAGGCCGAGCTCCCGCGACTGTGCGAAGGAGGCATCGAGGGCCATGCCCCACAGTGCGCCGCACCGCCCAGTCCCGCCATCGGCCACACGAGTGACGACACGCGGCAGAAGAGGATGTTCTAGTAGTGCGGGTTAGGTCAGGCCTGGTCGCCAGTGGGCACCGACGGACGAGACGGTCTCGGGCAAGATCCGGCGGGTGGAGCTCCGCGGTCGGGAGGAGGAGCTCTCGTCCGGCACGATCAGCACGGAGTGGCGTGACGACCAGCTTCCGGAGATGAAGGGCCCGGAGCTGCAGGGTGCTGGTCGTCGGTGGCGGGAACTCCGCTGCGCAGCTCGCCGTCGAGCTGGCCGCGACGCACGCGGTGACGGTCGCCGCCCCGCGTCCCCCTGATACCTGCCGGTGTCGCTGGCTCGGCGTCGACCTCTACTGGTGGACCTACCTGACCGGGACCCTCAACGCCGGCCGCGACAGTCGCACCTCCCGCTACGTGCGGCGGCGCGGCGACGCGATCGTGGGCACGCAGCTGCGCGACCTCGACTGGGCGGGCCGCGTCCGCGTCCTTCCCTCGCGGGTGGTCGGAGCGGACGGCCGCGCGGTGCACCTCGCCGACGGCACCGCCCTGACGGTGTCGTCCGTCTTGTGGTGCACCGGCTTCCGCCCCGAGACGTCCTGGCTCGACCTGGCGGGAGCGGTCGACGCCTCGGGAGAGCCCGTGCACGCCGACGGCGCGTCACCCGTACCGGGCCTGCACTGGATGGGGCTCCCGTGGCAGACCCGGCTGAACAGCTCGATCATCGACGGCGTCGACCGCGACGCGCGTGCCGTCGCCCTGCGGGTCCGGGCCGATCGGCTCCGCGGGTGACGACCGCCGGACGTCAGCCTCGCCCGCCGGCGATCTGCGCGGCGTACGGGGAGCGGAGCAACCGCAGCATGGCGATCGCCCCGAGGAACGGGCCGGGCGTGAGGAAGGCGAAGGCCCACTGCCAGCTGACGCCGTCGCGCAGCACCGGCACGAGGTAGATCGTCACGACGGTCAGGGTGAACCCGACGGCCAGCTGCAGGGTGAGGGCCGTGCCGACGTAGCGCTGGTCGGCGACCTCGGTGACCACCGAGGAGAACTGCGCCGAGTCGGCGACCACCCAGAACCCCCAGACCAGCGCGACCCCGAGCAGCACCGGGAGCGGCGCGTCGCGCAGGAGCCCGATGACCAGGGCGCAGCTGCCCGAGAGCAGCATCGCCAGCGCGGTCAGCCGACAGCGCCCCCAGCGGTCACCGAGAATGCCGCCGACCCAGCACCCCAGACCGCCGATGCCGATCACCGCGAAGGCCGCGAACGCCGGACCGGCGCGGCCCGGACGCCCGGCGTCGGCGAAGGCGTCCGTGAGGAAGACGAGGATCCACGCCCACATCGCGTACAGCTCCCACATGTGCCCGAAGTAGCCGAGCGTCGCGAGACGCACCCCCCGGTTGCCGAACGCCTGCCGGGCCTGCCTCGCGTCGAACGACGTCCGGGGGAAGGGGAACGGCCCGTCCCGACCGGCGAGCTCGGCCACCAGACCGCCCGCCACGGTCAGGACGCTGGCCACGACGACGACCAGTCGCCAGCTCGCGCCCCCGAGGGCGTTGACCAGGTGCGGCGCGGCCGACCCGACCGTCAGCGCACCGACGAGGACGCCCAGCGCGGTGCCCCGGCCGCGGCGGAACCACGTCACCATCTCCTTGAGCGCTGGCGGGTAGACCGCCACCAGGAAGGCGCCGGTAGCGAAGCGCAGCGCGGTGGCGAGCAGGGGGCCGTCGGCGAGGACCAGTCCGGCGTTGGCGAGGGCGGCGCCGACCGAGCCGAGCAGCATCAGCCGCCGGGGCGCCACGACGTCGGCCAGTGCCAGGACCGCGGAGCCCACGGCACCGGCGAAGAAGCCGAGCTGCACCGAGAGGGTGAGCAGCCCGGCCTGCCCCGCCGTGAGGCCCCACTCCACCCGCAGTTGCGGCACCACGGCCGACGCCGAGAACCACGTCGTCATCGACAGCAGCACCGCGACGGCAAGGATCGCCAGCGCGGCCCAGCGCCCGTCCGGGTCGCTCTGGTCGGACGGCGCGGGCTGCACGGCGGGCTGGCTCACAGCCGACCGGCTCTACAGGCCGGGCAGGTCGACCGGGGCATCCGGGTAGACGGGCGGCCTGCGGCCCAGGAACGCCTGGACCCCCTCGGCGCCGTCCGGCAGGGACCGCAGCACCGCCGCCTGCTCCTGCTCGTAGCGCAGCCCGGCGTCCAGCCCGTCGCTAAGGGTGCGCCGCAACCCCACCTTGACCGAGCGCACGACCGCCGGGGAGTTGCCGGCGATTGCCCGGGCCATCTCGAGGGCGGCGTCGAGGGACTGGCCAGGCTCCGTCAGCCGGCTCACCAGACCCACCTGGTAGGCGCGCTCGGCAGGCATCGGTGCGGCGGTCGCCGTGAGCTCGAAGGCGACCGGGTAGGACGCCAGGTCGACCAGCCGGGAGAGCTGCCCGCCCACGGGGAGCAGCCCGATCCGCGCCCCGCTCGCCCCGAAGGCCGCGTTGCGGGAGGCGATGCGCAGGTCGCAGGACAACGCCAGGATGAAGCCCGCGGCGTACGCAGCGCCGTTCACCGCGGCCAGCACGGGTGTCGTCATCGTCGTCGGTCGGACGAACGCCGCGTTCTTGACCGGGTCGCTCGCGTTCTCCGGGTGGGCGAGCACCTCGCTCATGTCGTGCCCGCTGGAGAACGCCTGGTTCCCGGCTCCCGTCACCACGACGCAGCGCACGGCCGGGTCGGCCTCGGCCTCGTCGAACGCCGCCGCCAGGTCCATCGCCATCTCGCTGGTGAAGGCGTTGCGGGTCGGCTGGTTGTCGATGACCGCGAGGCGCACCGGCCCTCGATCCTCGACCTCGATGCCTGCCATGTCGCTCCCTGGGATGGACGGGGTTCCTACAGTGCAGCACGTGACGCCCGCGCGACTCGACTCCCTGGTCGCCGCGGCGTGCGCCGCCCACCCCGAGGCCCCCGCGCTGGTCGGGGACGACCGCACCCTCACCTTCGCCCAGCTCGCGTCGGGCGCCGACGCGGAGGCCGCGCGGCTCGCCAGCGCCGCTCTGTGCCCGGGGATGCCGGTGGTCCTCCCGGTGTCCGGACTGGCCGCCGACGTCGCCGCGATGGTTGGCGTCTGGCGGGCCGGCGGCGTGGTCGTCCCGCTGCACCGCAGCACGCCGCCGCCCGTGGTGGCGTCCCTGCTAGAGCGGACCGGCGCCGGGCACACCGCCGGCGATGCGCCCGCGGGCTGGCCCTCGCCGCCGCCCGGGCGGGTGTCGCCGCCGGTCAGCGCCGACTCGGCGTACGTCCTGTTCACGTCCGGCTCGACGGGTCGACCGAAGGGCGTCGTGCTCAGCCACGAGGCCTTCGCGGGCAAGCTGTCCGCGATTGACGAGGTGCTGCCGTTCGGGCCCGGGGAGGGCACCACCACGCTGCTGGTGCTGCAGCTGTCGTTCGTCTACGCGCACTGGGTCACGCTGCTGACGCTGCTGAACGGCGGCCGCGTGGTGCTGCACCCGCGGTTCGACGCCGGGTCGACCCTCGCCGCGCTGAGGTCCGAGCGGGTCGACCGGCTCGCCGTCGTGCCGACGATGCTCCGCATGCTGCTGCCCCTGCTGGGCGAGCAGGAGCGGGCCGAGCTGCGGACCCTGGCCTCCCCGGGGCTGCTCCTCAGCGGGGGCGAGGTCCTGCCGCCCGGACTCGGGCGCGCGGTGCGGGCAGCGCTCCCGCACGCCGGCGTCGCCGACGTGTTCGGCACGACGGAGACCAGCACGTCCGACTTCATCGTCCGACCGGAGGACTACGACCGGGATGCAGGACTGCTGGGCCCGCCCTCGCCCGGCGTCGACGCCGTCGTGGTCGACGAGGCGTCCGCGCCCGTGACCCCCGGCGGGATCGGCGAGCTGCGCATCCGCACCCGGTTCCTGATGACCGGCTACCTCAACGACCCGGAGGCGACCGGAGCCGCGGTCGTTGACGGGTGGCTGCGCACGGGCGACCTGGCGACCGCGCGGGCCGACGGTCGGCTGCAGCTCGCCGGCCGGGCGGGAACGCTGATCAGCCGGGGCGGCACGAAGGTGTCCCCGCTCGAGGTCGAGGCGGTCTACGCGGAGCACCCCGCGGTGGCGATCGCCCTGTGCACCGGCGTGTTCGACGAGGTGCTGGGCGAGCGCAACCACCTGCTCGTCGTACGCCATCCCGGCGTGGAGGTCTCGGCGGCCGACCTGCGCGCGTGGGGCCGCGGTCGCGTTGAGCCGTTCAAGGTGCCCGACGTCGTCCACCTGGTCGACGAGGTGCCGCTCGGCAGCACAGGCAAGGCCGACCGTAGTGCGGCGAAGGAGTGGGCGACCGGCCGTACGGAGTGAGTTCGCCCCCCCGGACGTGCGGCTACAAGCCGCTTACGGCACGTGGGTTCCGTGCACCAGTTGCTTTAGACGGGCCGTCTCTGAACGCAAGCTGGCGCTGCGCCTGCGTCCCAACGCCCCGGCCTCGGGCGGCTGACGCGACGAGGATGCCGAACTGCCAGCACCACGAGTGCGACGGGCCCCACCGCTGCTTCCACCACGCGACCCGACCG
>JAABUK010007838.1_pt1 | contig 15243 bp, 8 predicted proteins | sample 5559141 | NCBI WGS metagenome assembly JAABUK01 (sample SAMN10711869, study PRJNA513367) | rock metagenome | isolation source: Antarctica rocks | place: Antarctica: Victoria Land, Pudding Butte nord | collected 2016-01-03
GTGGGGGTTGGGAGGGAGGATGGGGGAGGGGGAGTTGAAGGGGAGGAAGGGTACGAGGAGGGAGTTTGTCGAGGTTAGGAAGGAGGATAGAGAGGATTTTGAGGTTGTGGGGAGGGAGTGCTGGAGGCAGATGGAGGGGTTGAGGGTGGCGTGGGAGGAGTTGATGAGGGGAGTGGATGATGACAATTGATCATTTCGTTTCGTTCAATCTCGAAGACGCGTGAGGTTGCTGATTTTCCATCGTTCTTGTTCGTCTATAATTTGGACCGCTGTCTATATCATACTCCTTCTATCTGGCTCATGTCCATAAGTGCACAAGGGAAAACCGCCCATAGCTAATTCAAGTTTTTGCTCGTCCAACCAATGCGTTATCATGAAGTAAGTACTTACTTTGGCCCCTTGTCGTATTCTTATCCCGTCAACTATCAATCGGACTCTTGGCCCCTTCAACGCTTGCTGAGCAGACCGGAGTTGCGTCGAAGATTATTGAATGCCTTACCCATCGTAGCCATCATATCACGTAGCCTACATATCACGTACCGTAATCATACCTTCGCGTCCTGTCCGCCCCACAGATCCCTCCAGAAATCCTTGAATCCATAATGCGGTTTCCGAGTATCATACACCTTCACCTTATCCGTCGCAAACTTCTCCAAAACGCCCCCAGGTCTATGTCCCACAATCCCCACCCTCACTTTCTCCGGCCTGCGTGCTCTTTCTTTAATTTCATTGGGCAGCTGGGGCCCCACGTCAGCGAAACAGGAGCGCAGTTCGCGGTCGAGTGAGAAGTAGGGTTTTTTGGCCAGGTCGGGCGCCTGTAGATTGTAGGTTCGGGTCAGGTTATTGAGGTTTTTGATGGCGAGGGTGTGGTAGGCGTGTTCGAGGGATTCCCAGTCTGGGTCTCGGAAGGGCGCGGGGGCTGGGAGTTGTGGGTTGGGCTCGGAAGTCTCTATGTTGGATGGAACAGGGGATCGTTCGGTGCTTTCGCGATTCTTTGTGCTAGCTGCAAGTGGCACGCTGTCTTGAAACGCGGCTTGGGCCTTGGAGGAATTAGACGACTGAGTGGCCAACTCCTCCGAGACTGTGATACGTGAATCTGACGTGGCACTAGAAGGGGTTGGTGTCTCGGTAAGGGTAAGCTGGGAGAGCTTCCCTTCGTGATTAATCTCGGTCATTGACTCTGTCTTCACCATCCTCGGTTTACTAGCCACTTCAGCCGCAGCATAAGCTTCTGCTCTTCGAACCTGTGCGTCAATTGACCCTCCTTTGCTGGCGATTACTCGTGCAGCATGCCTCTTCCAATCGGCTCTAAGCCTTGCACGAAACACAGCGGCCGCCTTCACAAGCTCCTGTTGCTTCTCAATCCATGGCGGCACAATTTCCTGCTTCTGAATGATCTTGTTCATGAAGTATTCGGTGGTGTCAAGGAATGGACTGTTAGCATTGTAGTCGCGTTCAACGTTCTTGCCTTTCCCACGTGCAATATTCTTGAACTGCCCTCTGGCGATAGCATCCTCAATTCTCTCGTTCGCTAATGCAGCCAACCCTTGCACCGAACCTGGCATTGGCCGCGCTCCAACAGTAAACCGCTCCTTGAGAATCTTCCGCATGTTCTCCCTCTCCTTCTCGGACAGAGACGGATCCTGGCTCAAAGCGTATACAGAAGTCCGGTCTCGAGCGTTTGCGAGTCGGTCGGCGCCAGACTTCTGCACGGCCTTCTTCATCCGCATATCAACGCTCATCGAGGGTGCTCTAGGTTGAGGAATTCCCCGGGGCCTACTGCCACGCAGGGGCTTGCGAGCGTCATCAAGCATCCGTAGAGCGGCATCCTCCAATTTTTCGGTGCCTGCCCAAGGTGCGGCGGTTGCTACATCACGGGTCCCTTGGCCTGCACTCGACTACCAAGACGTTAGCCATACACCTGAGTGATATCTTCGGAACAGTAGACGTACCGGCATATTGATCTCTGCAAAGGCGGCAGGATTCTCACTTCTGAATGTGTCATTCTGAATTCGAGCTTCCAACTGCTTCTTCAAGTCCTCAGAAAAACCCCCTTCTTCAATAGCCTTCTTTATACTACGACCGCCTTGCTCAATAGACTCTTCGGTCATCTGGGAAAGTCGCTGTGACATTCGCCCGTGCTCTTCCTCCTTCCGCTCGACCTCTTCAGGCCCTGCAGCCTCTCCATGGTCCTGTGGCAAAGGTGATGATCGCGTGGAGTACGAGTGGATAAATTCATGGTAAAAAGGGAGCGCAGATAGTTTAGACCACCTAAAAAGACAGCGAGCGCAGAAAAAGGTATTTTTTTGCTTTGCAACGGTCATGTAGAAGAGAAATGAATGCGATCTTTCGATTTGCTACGCCAATAACTTACCTTGATAAGGTTTGAGATTCGGACTTTAGCCGGCTTTACGAGAGGTTCGGCTGCTTGTCGAGCTTGTCAACCCATCCCTAGAACTCGATGCCCACATCATTCACTCTTCAAATCATGCTACACGAAGTCTCTTCTTCATGATTCCTGTGATTCGCGCCCATCTCTGTTGTATATATCACCCCTCACCGCTTTCTCAGGTCCATCTCTACATGTGCTGACTCGTGGGGCTTCGAATACAGCTCCACCTTCGCATTGAATTCCTCCAACTTCCCTGAGCTATCGCGTGGTGAAGATGAAGGCTTTTTCGGGCTCTGCGATGGTTGAGCAGCCTATAGCATCCAATAGACGTCAACCGGTCCGCCATACACGTACCAATCCTGCAAGAACTGCTTCGAATGTCGTCCCAACCCAAGGGCGCCCCGCCGCCCAGACTCCAGACAACGAACAGAGTGCGAACCCGGGATTCTACCCTGCTCTTACCCACTACACGGATGCAATCACCGCGTTGCCGAAAGAGATGATTCGACACAATACCATGCTAAAGGAGGTTGATGCAAAAATCTTCGGTCCAGAAGCACAGCTAGCAGAGCTCGTCAATTCCGCCCTCAAGACCCCTGTGCCCCTTCGAGTGGTGAAGACCACCACATCGCAAGCCAATGGCTCGACAGTTCTGAACGCCGCATCCTCCTCCAATGGACAGCCTATGGCAACAGAAGGGGGATCGCGTTCGGAAACGTCATCCCAAGCAAATACCCAAGACCCCTCTGACCCAGCCTACTCTCGCAGAGTACAATTTCAGAATGTTCGCTCGACACTGCTTGGGATGCTCGCGACTCTCGATGAGAAGAACCACGTCATCAATACGGCGCTTGACTGCCTCGAGAAGCAGCAAAGGCGCTGCAACAGCTCGTTCCCTCATATCGAAGATGAAATAAGCGAAGAAGCTCGATTGGGTAGTCTGACGCATTGGGCGTATACCGACAAGGGTGCAGAGAAAAAAGGTATAATCGCTGGTGAGCGGACTCGAAGAGCTGCGAACAATGCGGCGGCGATCCATGAAGCGGAGGTAGCAGCGCTACGCAGTGAATCGAGGCGAGAAGCTCTAGCAGCAAAGAAGCCTCGCAACCAGCATCTTGACTCCGATTTCGATGACGGAAGGACCGTGAGTAAAAAGGCCCAAGTTGGCGGCAAGGGGCGGAAAGCTGCGGACGCAGGCGGTTCGAATAGTATAGGCTTGGGAATCGCAAACGGCGCTGCGCCTCCAAACAAACGACGCAAGATTGAGAAGTCGACGGCGGGAAATCTAAGAGTGGAGAGGGCCATGGCTTCGGTATATGGATCCAACACGGCTTCTGGTGGACGAAATGGAGCTAGCCCTAAAGACGCATCGCTCAATGATGCGGCTATGAGGAAAAAAGGGAAGGGAGGCGCTGCGCTGAACGGGACTGGGAGACGAAGGTCAGTATCTTTCACGTTCTACTTCCCTGGTCGTTCACTGATGCTTCTGGACAGGGCCGGCACAAACGCATCGGCAATCAACTCGCCATCATTGGCATCATCCCCTGTAGTAGGTACCTTTGCTGCTTCGAAAGACAGACAAGGCCGAAGCCCAGCGCCTGCGGCGATGCAGCGGATGCCTTCGTCGCGGGCTCGTCAAAACTCCACCCAAAAGGTGCTGCAAATGGCAACAAATCGTTCTTCATCGACGAATCACAAGGCTGCTAATGGTAATGGGATGTACGGGACCACAGCCGATGTTGACAAGGTGTCCGGTGTAACAGGACGGAGTGCTAGCGACGTCAAAACTTCCATGAAGGATACCGTGAATGCAAAAGGCGAGCATTTGATTGAGGCCATCGGCACAAGCGATGGAGCGGGCGACCTGCGTGGTGGTCTCGTAGTTGGCAGCAGGAATCAAGACAGAGTGTTGAAGCGAGAAGAATCAGCCAATTGCCGGACCCGACCACCGTCAATATCAGTGTCGACGCGTGGAGGCAACAGTAAACAGCCTTCCAAAACAGGGACGCCTATAAACGCTAGCTTCACGGAACCAACGAGGACCCGAGCACCACGTGAGGCACCACTCAAACGGTCTCACAAGAAAGGTGCTGGCCTGGCAGCTCAGCTTGCAGCAGCAGCTGCGACGCACGGAGACGATGTCCTTTCACTGCAAGGAGATGAAGATGACGAGGAAGGAGACGAGCCGAGATATTGCTACTGCAACGGAGTCAGCTATGGAGAGATGGTCGGCTGCGATGGTAAAGAATGCCAGAAAGAATGGTTTCATTTGGAGTGCGTGGGCCTGGAAAAGGCGCCCGGGAGAAACGGTAAGCTTGCCTTCAAATGTCGAGTCCTACCCTGCTGACAGAAGCTTTGCTTTCAGTGAAATGGTACTGCGATGAGTGCAAGGAAAACTTGAAAGACAAGAAATTCAATGGAAGTGCGAGATGATACTTATTGATTTCGTGATGGTGTAATGCACGATACCCTGACAACTTCTGATCATGGAGATCTTTCTGTCTAGCATCTAGGGTATGAGAGAAAAAATCACCGAATAGTCCATCATTTGGTTTGGATGAGGACGATGAAGGATGTAGCCAGAATAAACACGTCCCTAGTGACAGCTTTTTGTCGTAAAGTCGTCGTTCGGCGCTGGTATTTAGCACCGTCATGTAGTCCTAGGCCAGCATCGACTGAGGGATGCTAGGTAATAAAAATGCCCGAGATTAGTGGAAATGAGTTCCCATGAATTGAGCCTTCTCCCCTTGTGCGTTGTGCAGGCCATTCACCGTATTTTAATAAATATATGGTGGGCGCGTGAATTTGCAGGGGTCCAAATTGTACGAAAGCCCGTTGGGGATTTGCCCCGGCTAGGGCTCCTTGCTTCATCGAGCATACAGAAGTCAGCACGATCCTCACGCTCCCTTCCCACCCCACACTTTGCTATTCATGATGGAGTTATGGCGTTTATGAGATGTTTGATTCCCCGTTGAAGATTTGAGCGTCCTTTCACGTTTTTTCGATTCAGCGTCGGTCCACGATTGGCTCTCAACAATTTCACTCGCTCTAGCTAGGCTTGCCAACCTCCCTCCTTGTCATTACCATGCCTTCCATGCATTTATCTCAAATCCGACGATGGTTCTTGCAGTCTCCTCCCGTGGAATGGGGTATCCTGCAGCTACGCGACCTTCTCATCGGCGCTCTACGCCAAGGACCAATACCTCAGCATGTGGCATTTGTTATGGATGGGAACCGGCGGTTTGCAAGAACGCATGGAATAGAAACCGTGGAGGGTCATAATCTAGGATTTGAGGCATTGGCTAGGGTGAGCACGCCTCTTGACCCTGAGATCATCATGAGTTAAACCGTACAGGTACTAGAAGTGTGCTATAAGTCCGGTGTGAAGGTAGTCACGGTCTACGCTTTCAGCATTGAAAATTTCAAGAGATCCAAATACGAAGTCGACGCGCTCATGGAGATGGCCAAAGTCAAGCTCTCACAGTTGGCCCAGCACGGGGATCTTTTGGATCGGTATGGAGCCAGCGTCAGAGTCCTCGGTCAGCGCGAGCTGCTCAAGCCCGATGTCATTGAGGCGATGGACAGAGCTGTCGGCATGACCCGACATAACAAGCAAGCTATTCTGAACGTCTGCTTTCCCTACACATCTCACGACGAGATAACGACTGCCATTCGGGATACCGTGATCGATTATTCGAGACCACTGCCTTCCCAACACCGGCCATTTTCCGAATCGCACATCACGCATACCATTCGCTCTCGACATCTCTCTGCTGCTACTCTCAAAGTCAGATCACGTTCCCCGTCCTCTAGTGCAAACTCCGATACCGAAGACTCGTTATCATCATCCACAACCCTCCATCCGGACTCTCCACCAGACGAGCCCTTACTTCTCGAAGACAAGGATATCGAAGTCAAACATCGGGAGATGTACCCCGATCCGGAGACCATCACATCCGAAGTCTTAAACGATCACATGTTTACTGCCGATCTGCCACCGCTAGATCTACTCGTCCGAACGTCCGGTGTGGAGAGACTGAGTGATTTCATGCTTTGGCAATGTCACCAAGACACTGAGATCGTATTCTTGAGGTGTCTCTGGCCGGAGTTCGACTTGTGGACCTTTCTCCCCGTTTTGGTAGAATGGCAGTGGAAAAGGAGAAAAGCTGGAGAAGGACTGCGGGCTAGTAACGAGAAAATGGTGAAAATGAAAGCTGGATAGATCGCGTATAACAACATAGCTATCATATACCGGTGTCAGAAGCAGAAAACTTTCAAGGTCCAAGGCCAATGACTACACCATATGGTCACGACGAGAGTAGATTCTGACGAGTTGGCGCAGGTTCTGCCAAGAAATCTATGGAGCATGTGGAAACCACATTCACTTGCTACTCCTCCCTCGCTCATCTGCGTACTTGACTATCTCAGTTTGGCAGCTCTGTCACCTAATTAAACACCCCTCGTCGTCTGATCTTTCCGGAAAGGGCGAGGAGGGAGTAATGATTTCAGATAGCTCATCGCTAACGGCGACAGACGGTAACTGCACAGCATTATAGGTGGTACATCAAGCCTATTCCTGGGTCACAGATTGGCCCATTGCTGAGGGGATGGGGGGCAGTCGGCAGCCGTAGTGACTTGATCCCGTTCAACAAATTTTTCTGAAGTTCCATCTGTCCTCATCTTCATCGCCACTATGGAAATCCAAGCTGCCTCGAAGCTTCGAAATGCTGTCTCGAAAGATTGGACGCCGGCCAAAGCCAACCAAAGTTCTTGGATCAAGCGACATTCGATAGCTATAATCCATCCGTCACTCGCCCTCTCTCTCACCCTTCGACTTATAGCCTCATCTGAGGAATGGAATTTATGCACGTACAACACTCATATCCTTTTGGGGATTGAAATTCTCGAGGCTGTCCAGGGGTCCATATTTCTCGCAAAGATAAAGCATATCATTGTAGGCTCTAAAGAGATTCATTCAGCAGCCTAATCTACCGGAGAGGATATTTACTCACATTCGCCGTGACACGCTTCCTGCATGTCCTGCGGAGTCATTCAGATACGGATGAATGCTATATAGCCGGTTACGGTCGTCCCATTCTTCCGCAGGGTCCGAGGGCTCGAAATGGCGTTGATATAGCCTCATATAGATCGGTGAATTAAAGTGAAACGCCCAGGAGCACCTCCATGTCCCAAATTCCATTTCATTATGGGCATAGGTGCATCCGGTATCGAAGACGATGGTCCCTCCCGTGTCCATATCGATACCAACATTCTGTTCCCACAAATTGCCATGTATCAATGTCGGCGTGATCTCCCGGCCGTCAGATTGCAGGACTCCCAAGAGTCTCGGTATAACAACATCGATAAGCTGCTTGCAAGCGGCGTCGTACTTTGGCCATGGACCGTTAGTCTCATTGTCATATCCGATAACGTCCTTCAACTGATGAGTGAAGGATTTCGCCCAACTTCTTTCCCAGGTTGTTGTACGTTTTAATCTGCCAAGTACGGTCTGAACTGGAAAGCCAAACAATCCATTCGGAGATATTCCATTCCGATGAAGCTCTGCTATTTGGGTAACGAATTGACCGGGATCTGGAGCTGCGGCAATATCCATATCGTGAAAATCTCCCAGGACGAAGTATTCCTGCTCTACGCCGTTATGATACTCTCCCCATCCAGCTGGCTCTGGCACGAATCCTGGTACCAGAGCATGGATGGCAGATGCGCCATGAAACTCACCCTCGGCCAAAGCTCGTGCACCCTTTCCTGCCGTGCACTGCCCGTATCAACTTGTATCGACAGACATTGGTCCATCAGGACAAAGACTGGCTCACCTTGACGAAATATCTCTTCGGACTTCCATCTGGCAGAATGACCGACACCTTTGCAGTCTTCGACCAAGCGGATGTACCAGAGGGCTCTGCCGAGACAATCTTTGTTCCTCTAGGCATGACTACAATATTGGTTTTACTTTCAGCTGATCTATAGGTTGTGGACTATATCAATACCTTTACCGACGGCTTTGTGAATAGGGAAGCTTCCCCCAATCTCCGTCTCCCACTCAGACGAGTCTGCCATGGTTTCGGTATTATGGCATTGAATCGAGGGAAAGCCAAATTAGGACAAGACGTACTACGTAAAATGTAAAATTATATCTCGAGTAGTTTGTTCGGGCCGCATCTTGGTCCTACCTTAGGAAGGGTTGGTGGGGCACCATCCTTCTGGTTGAGGGTGCTACTGCAAGCGATAACGAGGACCGAGGCGATTGGCTTCCTTGCTCCTGCCCCCTGTACGCGAACCTACATACAGCGTGGTGCCGTCAGAGTGGCTGGAGAATCGTCGGCGCATCCCTAGCAATCACAAAGCCTTACCAATAGATAGATAAGGTGGTCGCAGAATACTATTCGAAAGAGCTTTGGTGTCGCAAAATCATCACAGTCACTGACAGCCAACCAAGTAGCCCGCGAGTGCTAGGACTAAAGCCACAACGGAAAAGCCGTGTTGCTTGAGCGGTAATATCTAATCTTTGAGGCAGCATTATCGACGTCACCCTACTTATGCACCTTTCCACGCCTAGGCGCTCGGGTCTTGTCATCCATACGGGCAAGCGCCCTCAACACCCCAACAGGAGCATATAGTTCTGTTGCCTACTAGAATAGCGGAAACCTACTACCTCAGACCACTTTGCCAGCTGAAGTACACAGCCACTTCAGAGATCATGGTCAGTGACCGGTCCAATTCCCCATGACGCTGAGGGCTGTCCTACAGCTCATTGCTTTCCGATAGTTTCGAAAAGCTTTCAGCTTAAGGAGAAAAGATGATGACGAAAGTCACCAGCCGAGGTCCCCACAGACCACATCGCAGTCTTACAGTGCCAATCCAAGCCTATCTAACGTCGCCGTTCCAATTCACGAGGATCATGCCGCATCCTTAACGTCTCCACAGCACACGTCCATCTCTTCTCATTTTAGCAAAGGTAGCAATCACCCTCAAAGAGATAGCGGGACTGATCCCGGGCCACTTGGTCTAAACATCGTATATACTCCCCATAATGGTCACAAGGTAGATATTGTCTTCGTTCACGGTTTGGGGGGAACTAGTCGCAGGACGTGGTCAAAATATGAAAATCCAGAGTTATTCTGGCCGTTGACTTTTCTACCCCTGGAGCCAGATATCTGTCTGGCCAGGATATTCACGTTCGGGTACAATGCCAATTTCCGTGCAGCAGGCAACGTTAGCACCTCCGTATTGGATTTTGCCAAAGATCTGCTTTTCGATTTGAAGTATGCGAAAACTGAACAAAAAGACGATCTGGATCTAGGAATTGTGAGCAAGACTCGTTCATCAGGATCGGAGAGAGATCTAATTTTGACATAAGGTGCCTCTGATCTTTGTGGTCCATAGTATGGGAGGCCTCATTATCAAGGAGGTGATGATGCCTGCTGTTTCCCCTGTACTATACTGACGGCAACTAGGCCTACATGCAGGGTCAGAACGATCCTGAGTATGAATCAATCATCTATTTTAAATAGTTTTTTACTACTATTATAATCTTAATTAGGCTAGAATATATGTTCGCCCTAGACCTCCCCTAATAAATATCTAAGCCTAGATAGATATTATCTTTAAGCGTGAATTTCCCGAGAAGAGGAGGAGAGAAATTTCCGGTATATTAAAGAAGATATCCTAAAGTTTTATTAATAACCTTCGAGGGGCCTATAAAGAGGATGATCTAATTGAACTAGTCTATAAGGCTCTCCGTATAATATATAAGGACGAGACTTTTAACTTTCTAAGGAAAGTAGGTATCGTACTCCCTATAACTCTAATATATAAGTCGTTACGCGCTAATATTAACCTAGACTAGGACCTAAGTCTTAAGCCCGATATTTAATAAGAAGTTTAGGACCTAGATACTTTAGGTTAACCTAATAACGAGGCTGATATTATTAACCGTCCTAATAAGCGATAATAGGAGGAGCGATCCTTACCTTCTCCAGATATATTATAGTTAACTATGCCGCCCCTAGTAGCTCTATCCTACTCTAAATAAGATGCTGTTAAAACTCCTCATCCGGATTTTATAATTAGTCTTCGTTATTCCAAGATATCTAACGTACTAATGAAGCGTAGACTTAGTAAATTTAAGGCTGATAATTTCCTTAAGGTTTTATAACGCGAACGGAAGCTTTACTCTAATCTTATATAGAACTTCTTAAACGTCCGGTTTCTAATCTTAGTAATTAAAGGTAAAGTATACGCTACTAGAAAGACTATCTTCGAAGTATAGAACTAAGTTATAGTATCCGGAGGCTATATAGTTAATCTCCGATAATAGTTAACTAATCTTTTCGAAGGCGTCTTTTCTAATCTTTAAGGCGAAAAGATACCTCTTGCCTTTTCAATATATATAGAAGGGTCCTAGATTGAATTCTAGGTATATTATACTTTATTAGAGGATAATATACGTAGCTATTATATAAATATATTTAGGACGTGTTATAAGTCTTTTTAAGGCGGGCTTAAGGACTTTCTTATAAACGTAGAGCGTTTAATAAGATAGACTAAGGATAAGTTTTTAAAAGAGGTAGTAGATTAACTATATAAATTAGTAAAATATATAGTATAAGGATAGTATACGCTTTTTAAAGTATCTCTAGCTCTTATAAATACGTCTTGTTTAGGCTATACAAGACTTATATAAATTAGATATCTACTATAACGCTAAGATTTCTTTTAACCTTCCTATTATAAGCCTATTATATAGTTAAACTATATTCTTATTGGAGATTTTATACTTTTTAACCCTCCCTGTAGTACTAACTTATTCTGGGCTATAGTTAAGATAAGGGCGGGATCTTTATTGTTTTCCCCCCTCCTTAAGATCTATAGCTTAAGGTATTTATAACTAGAGGTATCCGGAATTAGTAATATCTATAACTAGTAATATTTAGAATTAGCGGCACCTATGATTAGTATATAAGGACTAGAAGCTTCAGTATATATATTAGTAAGTCCCCCTTATAATAGTAATAATATTAGAGTTTTTAATTAAGATAATAGTAAAGTTAAGATATATACCTTATTATTATTTTTTAATTAAGGTCTTATAATGAAAATCCTTCCTAGCCTTTTAAAAGTCTGTTAAGTAGATAGTTATATTATAAATTCTAACATCTTCTTAATAATTATAATATACTTTCTAATAAGCTATCTTAACTATTATTACTTAATATTACTCCTACGAATATATTTACTTAGGGAAGTAGGGAATTCATTTCTCTTATAACCTTTTAAATAAATAGCAGCGCTCTTTTATATACTTTAAAAAAATCTATTTATAAATTAAATTAATATTTAATTAAATTAAGTTTTTAATTAATAATTTATTTATTATAATATAAGTATAAGGGTTTAAATTAGGAATTTTTAATAGTTAAAATATAAGGTTATATGATTAAAGATTACTCTTATTTATATATATATTTATAATAATAAAATTAATTTATATCTTATTATTTATCTTAAGGTATCTTAATAATATATTTTAAATAATTTTATAAAATTTATAATTTATTATATAAAGGAGGAATAATAAAGGTAAAGGTAATAATCTATTATAATATTTAAAGATTTAAGAAAGAGAAAGTAAGAGAAGATTATTAAGATATATATAAAATAAAAGTAATATTATAAAATATTAAATTTTAATATTTTTTATTAAAATATTTATTAAGGTAACTTTAAAATTAATAATATATATATAACTCTTAATAATACTTTAAAAATAACTGTTTTAAGAGTAATTTAAAAGTAATCCCCTTAGAAATTTAGGATTCTTATATAGAGATTAATATATAGGATTAACCTTTAAAGTATAAGAGTACTCTTATATTTAAATTATATTAAAATAGTCTAAATTATATCTATAATTTAATAGATTTAGCGTTCTCTCTTATATAAAGATAAAAATATAAATAAATAATACTTTATCTTAATTAATCTATTATCTATAATATTATTATATTAATAAGATAAGAATATTAATTAATTATAAAGTATATTATAAACCCTTTTTATCTTTAATTAAAAGACTTTTATCTCTACTATAATACTACTTATAATAAAGATATATATTGTTAAAAATAAGGATAAATTCTTATATATTTATATTATTCTAGAAGTCTTCATCCTTTACTCTATTATTATATTAGAGTTCACCTAGATATATAATAGCTACGCTACGTATATAAAGAGATAAATTAAAGTTATATTAAAGATTACCTTTTCTCTTAGTTAAATACTTTCCCCTTTAAATATTAATTTAAATAAAGGTTATCTCTAATTAATTATATTATAGAAGAAGATATTATATTATAAATACTATTACTTTAAAATTATTAAAAAGATTATTAATTTATTAAATATTATACTATTAAATCTTCTATTTATAACTTATAATTATAATAGGCTATTCTATTAGCTTAATACTATTGAATTTATTAAAGAATTAAAACCTATTAGGTATTACTAGATTACTATAATTTAATATCTTATAATAAAGTATATAATCTATAAGCCTCCTTTAATATATATTAATAAATAAGGTTATTTAACTTTTACTTAATAAAATTATCCTCTTTAATAGTTTACTTTTTTATAGAATTTATACTCGTTTATTTAGCTTTAATTATAATATAATTTATAAGTTATTTAAGGATCCTTAAATTTAAGAAATAGCTATTCTAGCCCTTTTATATAATAAAGGGATTACGTTAGAATCAAATATAATTAAATAAATTAGACGCTTATAAATAATTTAAAAGATAATATTATATTATTAATTTTAAGAGTATATTAAGAGTATTAATATCTATTTTAAAGAAATATTATCTTTTATTATTATTAAAGTATATCTTATATAATTAATTATATAAAGTAACTTACTTAAACTTAAAAACCTTTAAAAGTTAAAATTAAATATCTTATTTAAGTTATACATTTAAAAGAAAGATAAACTAATATTAATAACTTTATAATAAGCCTATTATTAAAGAATTATAAAAGTAAAAGTTAAAATTTATATATTAATAAATTTTATAAGAGGAAGGTCTTCTCTTTATTCTTTTAAGAAATCTTTAAATATTAAAATTTATTTTTATATAAAATTATCTTTTTTTAATATAAAATTATTAAAAGGAGAATATCTTATAATTAACTTAAATATCTTTACTATTTATCAATAGAAATTATAAAATAATATATAAAAGATATAATACTATATAGCCTAAGCTTTATATATCTATTTATAAGTTTTAATAAGAAGTTAAGATAACTTTAAGAGCTTAAAAGACTAAAGGATAGTAAATTTAATATTATTATCTAAATAAAAATACTTCCTTAAAGTTAATAAGCTTTACCTAATAGTTTAAGAAATCTTATCTTATAAAGGGAGATAATATTAAGAGGATAAGGTATTTAAAGACTTATATATTTAAAGGATATTTAAATAAGGCTATTATATTATTAATTTTAAGCTTACTTAAAGTATATAAAAGATCTATATTAAATTAATATAATATTATTATATTCGTAAAGAGAATATTACCTAAATATAGATTTAAGGATATATATTAGTTAATATTTAAAAGGCGAGTAAAAGGCCTTTAAAAAGAGTGTTATAACTATATAGTAGCGTGACAGGGTATCTGCTAGGGACGTGAATAGCTAGGACTACTCGCCTGACTCGCATCGCTCGTAGACGTCGAGTAGGATCGAGCGTGATAAGACCGCTCGCCTGTCTCGTACTACTCGCAGGTATTAAGTAGGGTCGAGCGTAGTAAGTAATATCTCTTAGCACGATCTCCTTCTACTATATAAACAGCGTGATTTCTAGTATATAGGAGCTCTATATTTAACTTATATTATAATTCTAATAATCTCTTAGGTACTAAATATAATACTTTATATTAGACTTATTTAATATAAGCTTATTTATCCTACTTCCTTAATACTCCTCTTTATAAGAACTAATTATAGGTCTACCTTATCTACGGATAGAGTAAACCGTAATATTTTAAGTACCCTTAGAATAAGTACCTTAGAAAGTAAAGACCCCCCCCTAAGTATCTAGAGTTCCTAACGCCTAACTATAGATAGTAAGGATAGACCTAAGGTCGCTAGACCCGACTTATTCTACGGCGAAAGAGAAAAGCTTAAAGACTAGCTTATATAACTTCAGCTTTACTTTACCTTTAATAGATAAGCCTTATTAATAGTATAATAGCCGGCCTTTACTATCACGTATATAAGAGGACGAGTTTAGAAGTAGGTTTATCCTTTACTTAAGAAGTACCTTAAGGATAAAGATAATCTAGATAACTAGTATATCTAGAATTAGATAGAGAGTTTTATATAATTTTATATTAAGATATAATAAGTCTTTAGTCCTTTAAACGAAAATAAAGTAATTATATAAGTTATTTAATACTTATCTTAGAAGAAGTCTACTATTAAGTATTCTACTTAGTTTCAGTAATAAATGACTAAGATAGACTAGGATGATAACGTACTAATAATAATATACTGCCGCGGATTAAAGTTCAATATTAAAGAAGAACTTATATAAACTAGAGTATAGATTAATAATCTTAATACTTTAATAATAGAAGTTATAGAGGTTAATAATAAGCTCTATAAGTTAGTAATAAAGAAACGATATAATAAAAGAACCTCCGGAATAGGATAATTAAGAATCTTTACTAGTAATAGACTAGGAAGATAATAGTATTAATAACGCGACCTATATAAATATATATTAATAGAACTGGACTTCACTTAGAAATAAGATA
>JAABUK010007839.1_pt1 | contig 15242 bp, 22 predicted proteins | sample 5559141 | NCBI WGS metagenome assembly JAABUK01 (sample SAMN10711869, study PRJNA513367) | rock metagenome | isolation source: Antarctica rocks | place: Antarctica: Victoria Land, Pudding Butte nord | collected 2016-01-03
TGCCCTACTGTGAAGGCCATTGCCAATGCCTTTCACTGCTGCTGCCAACAACCTGCCAGCACCATCCACCCTCTCTGCAGTGCACAGACACAGCCAAGTCACTTCACACTCCAGCTTTCAGCAGGCTCTGAAGCTGTCATGTGGCAGCACTGAACTTGTGCACATTAGCTGCAGGGTGTTGATGACCTGGAGGGTTTAGTCAAGCAGGCTCTTGGCTGACTTCAGAGAGACCTTCCCACGCAGCAAATTGCTGGTGCTGGTAATGGAAAGTGCTGACAAGAGCAATAAGCTGCTGACTGTGAGTCAGTTACATAAATTACGGTGGTGTAAGTTGCCTGTGCTGTCCAGAGGCAAAAGAGGAAGAGCTTGACGAGACTGGCTGGTGACAGGAACACACAGCAGACTTGGCTGCAACTGATGACTTGCAACAAATACAAATGCAGCAGCGTATACAGACTGCAGAGTACTAGTGATCATGAGATCCAGGCAGAAATGCAGAGCAGCATGTTTACTCACCAGACGAAGGTTGCAGAGCTTGCTCAGCTAAGAGAGTCTGGACACCAGACTTCAGGCCAGACTGACTGACATGCCTAAACAGGTACCCAACAGCATCAGCTGCAAGCTGTCGCACATGGGGTGCTTCTGAGTAGCGCAAGCGAGCACTGCTGCGCAATACTGAGTTCAGCTGGGGCGCTACATGCTTGTTGAGGTGCTTGAAAATGTTTGAGAGGCTTGTGAAGAGGTCTGACAACAGCTCTGGGTGTCTGTCTGCGCCTGCACATGCCTTCCATGATAAGTCACAAAGAGTAGCATACATAGCATGTTTGCTTTTCTGGTCAGAAATTGCATTCACACATGCAAGCATGCATGAATTTTCAACCCATTTTGCATTCCCTGCATTGAACCTGTGGTCATGCTCTTTTGGGGAGAAAAGCATATCAGCTGTCAAGCCCCAGTTTTTCAACAGACACATGGCTGATGGTGCAGCACATGTGGATACACACAGGTGAAATGAGGTTCAGGAGCACAGCAGCGCAGTGCAGCGCACATGCAGCGAACACTCAACAAAACCTTCTGTTAATATGCAGCCTAGAGATGCTGAGACTATAACTTCACAGGAAGCATAAGCCTGGAAGCAGACCTGAGTCGACCAGGTCACTGAGGCTGGTCAGCACCCGTGGTAAGTAAGGCAAGAAGTCCTGCTGTAGGTCGCGGGCTAGACAGCTCAAAACATGTAAGATGGGTGGTAAGCTGATAGCTGCCTCCAGCTTGATGGCGCTCAGAAGGATGTCCACAATCTGGGCCTGAGAGGGGACACATGCAGGATACCAGTTTGCATACAATCAACAGCGCAGCCCTATGCGGTCAGAGTTGACAGTGCTGACTTACGCTAATGCTGTGGTTTTTCTTGACAGTACACTTAGGAGCACAGCAAATGCACATGACAACTGCAACACTCCCAATGACTGCAACACTCCCAATGGCCAAGCAAGCAGTCTTACCTGATGATGTAGAAGCAATGGCATGCTTTGAGCCAAAGGGTTGACAGCAGCTGCAACTGCCAGCCATTGTTCTGTGCTGTTGAGCTCACGGCACTCAGCAACTTGCTCCTGCAGGTAAAGTTGCGAGTGATGATAACATACATGTGCAGCGCTCCCTGATAGGCTGGTTGGGACTCAGAAGCCCAAATTACCTGGAAGAAGGAGCTCGAGCCTGGCAAAGGCTCAGCGCGCACGTCTCCGAGACGACGGTAAACGTCAACGTTGACCTGCGGCGTAATTCAGCTTGCTCTGGGTGGGATGCAGTGCAATGGCACGCAGCAGAGCTGTATATCACAAGCTCGCACTGCCAACCAAGTTACCAAGCGTGTGAGCAGCGCACCTGTGCAACTCTCTGAGCAAAACGTTGGAAAGTGAACTGCTTCTGGCGCTTAGCAGGTCTCTCAAGACTGCCATGAAAGTCGTCTTCTGAGTCTGCCATCAAGGCTGGTATACTCGGCGGATACCGGTGATGGCGATGGCGAAACTCCGAAAGCTCTCCGGCAGCTGCCCTATTAGCTCCGGAACCACTGCAAGTCTAGGGTTCAGCTGAAGTCGTAGCTCGCTTCATTAGGTCAACTCGGACCATCATTCTGAAAGTCAAGCCAGTCAGCACAAAAGCTTGTGATTGTTGTCAAGTTCCTCGTCATCCTGCAAGGCCTGCACGGCACCAGCTGGCCACTGATGAGGTCAGCCTCAGCTCACGTGTGCAAGGTCAATCATTGATTGTGAACGGCTGAAACATGGTCGTTTCTGATCGAAGCGGCAGGTGCGCAGCGCTACTTGCAAAGCTCAAGATGATTTGGGGTTTGATGCACAAAGGTGTTTGACGGTACGCACAAAGCTCTTTGACGGTACGCACAGGCGCTTTGACGGTACGCACAAAACTTTGACGGTACGCACAAAGCTTTGACGGTACGCACAAAGCTTTGACGGTACGCATCAAAAGTCTTTGACGGTACGCACAAAACTTTGACGGTACGCACAAAAGTCTTTGACGGTACGCACAGAGCTTTGACGGTACGCACAAAACTCTGACGGTACGCACAAAGGTTTTTGACGGTACGCACAAAAGCCTTTGACGGTACGCACAAAGCTTTGACGGTGCGCACAAAGGTCTTTGACGGTGCGCACAAAGGTCTTTGACGGTACGCACAACAGATCCTCCTGAGCGCCACAGGTCAGGTCAAAGCCTATGTTTCGGTTTACTTGTTTGCAAGCGCGTATAAGCTTAACCCCACGTGAAGGCGGTTCACCTTTCCAGACTAACTTGGTCTGACGACTTCAGGTGCATGCTGCATGCAGCACATGACGACGTCCATGATATATTATATGGGCAACCAGCGCATAGACGGTGGAACTGACAGGCTTACAGTCTCATTGTCAACATTGAGCACTGCACGTGCATCACACACAGGCACACAAACAGCTCTGTCCCATGACCCTCAAACGGTTGTCGGGGGATGCCAGACTTTGGCAGAGCCATCATTTGAGGCCGTGACTATACACTTGGCCTCTGGATGGATTGCTATTGAGCAGACAGCAGACTGATGTGCCTGAATCTGATGCACCATAGTCTCGTCGACTAAATCCCAGAAGCACACCAGGCCTGCAGCAGCCCCACAGCTCACACAAATGCGTAATGCCATCATGTACAGGTACCAATGACAGCAACAGACAGCAACAGCAATCCATCACACCAAGCGTTAATAAGCTCAAAGATGCCATCTGCTGTTGCAGATACGTTGCAATTGCTGCAAGCACTGAGGTACACCGGGGTTGTGCACGTGGAATGCAATGGAAGCAGCAAACATCATTGCCTTCAAACTGTTGGCATGATATCAGAACATGCAGTCCATGCCAAATCTGTGCTGCCAAAGCTATGCAAGCTGCTGCAGAAAAATGAAAAATACATACTATGTTGTATATATGCACATAAGTGCACATGAAGGATGCAGCATCAAAAGAAGAGTCAAAAGGGAGCTACCATCTTCTGAGCCTGAGACAACATGTGCATCTGAACATGTGAAAGCACAGTCCAGCTTCAGCTCTTGATGAGTGTGGCCTGCAACACAAGCTACCATGCTTCAAAATCTGTAAACTGCGTTTTCTGCAGCCACGTATGCATCATTTCCTGTGCATGCCACTCAAGGTGATCGTCATTGCTGCCATGTATCCAAGCTGGCAAGATGCAGCTTAGACAGGCTACACTGCTACATCCTGGATTACACTGTTCTATAACGCATATGGCACCTATCACACCTGTGTAGGAGGCTAGCTGCTCTCCTGAAGCCTTGTCAAGCAGCCTCATGCTGTTGTCCAGGCAGCTTGCCAGGACACAGTTGCCATCATGGCTGACAGCAATGCCTGTCACAGCCTCGTGGAGTGTGTCTGTGAACATCATGCCCATGCGCACATCAAACTGACGCACAGTGCCATCTACGCTTCCGCCCAGCACCTGAACGCTGCACAATCAGCATGAAAGAGTTGCAATGACGGTTCAGAGAGACGCACTGCTGAGTAGCACAGCAGTTGCAATATCTCTGATGTGGCTGGTTCCTCAAAACACTGGTCGTGTTAGGTCTAGGCATTGGTACTGCACCTGAGTTATGTATGGACATATGCTCAGGACCACAGCTTGGTTTACTGACAGGGGAGGGGCAAAATACCTGTCAGCTACAGCAACTGACGTCACAGCATCTCCAAAGTTCTTCATTGTCTGGATTGGCTCAAATGACCTGGATCGGCAGTCCCAAAGTCTGATTGCCTGGTCATAGCCACCAGTGACCAACACCTCATCACTTGCAGCATATGCAATCTGCAGCACAGCACAAGCGTGAGTACAGAGCCTGCAGACAATTGTGGCTGGCAGCAGAGCGCATCCAGTGCATGAGGATAACAAAGTAGAGGCAGATGTCAGAGGCAACTGTGAAGCTGGGCATGCAAGACTTACGGAATTTGCTACCCCATCATGGCCCCTGAACTTGCGAATGATTCGGCCAGTGGCAACATCCCATGAGAAAACAGAGCGGTCTCCGCCACATGATGCCAATCTGCCATGTCCCCAAAAATACCTCAGTTGGAGAACATGAACAGCCGTCTTGAGGAGCATGCAAGTGGGAGATGTACTTACTTGCTGTTATCTGAAGAGACACAGACGTCTCTAACGTCGTAGCCATGACCAGCATAAGTTTTGATATGTACTCCTCTGTGAGGGTTCCAAAGGCGTAAGGTGCGGTCCTATGTTGGCAATAAATCATATCAAAGAGCACAAGAGGACCCAAGACGCTTTGCACATGCTCAGAATCGCGGGTCACTGAACCATCAACAAGGCAGCACATGTAGCAAAAGGACTTCAGCATACTCACCTTACCGCAGGTAAGGCAATAAGTGCCAGTACAGTTGAACCTCACAGCAAGAATAGGACCATCATGCCCTTGGAGACACGCAGTTTCTTGTGTTGGTAAGAGTTCAGCAGGCTCCTCTTCGATTACTTCTGGAGGGGGTGCAGGTCCGTATTTCTCTCGCATGAGCAGACGGGATATGCTATGCTTGACAAAACCGAAGTTGCACTACCTCGTGTGCGAGGAGCATCAGCCGTGGTTTCACAAGTCAAACACGTTGCCTTCTGCAGTTTGACTGACCTAACAAAGCTCGTTTTAGGTCACCCTCGGCGGAGAACTTGGGTGTCTCAAAGCGACGTGCGTTGTACATGTTGATTACGTCCTGCTAGAGTACATCACTCGGTACACAGCGATCCTGGACGCACTTCCCAATGATGTCTGGCTTGCAAAGGACAAGGTGGAGCATTTCTGCAGCTGTGCAGCTGTGACTGTGTTGGTTTACCTCGGATGCTTATACCTGAGTCGCTTAGCTCGATATCGCTTCGTTCTGTCAGCGGGGTGCAGTGTCATAGTTGGTGTATTCAAAGAAGTTGGTGACTACCTAAAGGTGGATCTACTGAGATCACACGTCTTAGTTGAGACTCGTGTGCTCTTGTGCACAACAGCTAAGAGCGAATTAATGGCGTCTGCAGTGGTGGCCCGGGCTATTGAGTTTGCGAGATCTGGCTGCTGATCTAATTGGAACTGTGGCAGGATTGACTGTCCTTGTAGCAGCAGAAAGCACCTGGGGCAGGCCGCTCACACTCAGACCAGGGGGTGCTTCAGCTGCATAAGGACAGGTGGGCTTGTCACGCCAAGTTGCATGAGCGTGCTAATCACAGTGAGCACTCAAACATGCATGCAGGCGCAGCAGCATGGCACTGGTCCCTTTCAGGGTGTCTGGAGCAGCAGCCGATCAAACTTTAGAGCACCGCATATTCCAGATTGGTCAACACACTATCAGGATTGATCAAGATGTGCACAAGAGCGGCAGCCTGCAGCGCGTCGGGGTACAACCAAGCAGTGAGGATTCCTCTCCAGGTGAACATCACCAGTACTTGGCTCTGGGACATGCCTTGCAGCTGCCGTAGGCTGCCTGCAGTACATGCTGTCAAGAAGTGCATGCGTTTTCCGTTGTGTTCTTGTCACCAGCAACAGAGTCACAGACAGATCATGCAAATGCACCCATGCTGTGTATTTTTCAAGGTTCTCAGTGCCTTAGTACAGCGCAGATGTCAAAAGTGAAGAGCATCTTGAGCATGTGGGCCTGGTAGTGTGGCAAAGCGCATTTGTGCTGGCAGAGTATCTGCTGCGGCACCCACCCTTTGGGCAGTGGGATGATGTTCACGCTGTGGATTTGGGAGCTGGCACTGGTGAGCCTCACAGGAGTGTGCATTTCATGCAGGTGATGCTATCCCCCCTTCACACTGCAAAATTCACGCTGCACCATTTGGGCTGCAGCATTGATCAAACGTGCAGACTACCATCGTGATGTCGTTTCCATGCAAACCATCTTTTGTGCCTCTGTCATGACAGTGCCTCTGTCATGACAGTGCCTCTTGCTGCCTTCAGACAGTCATCAGCGTCATCAGCATTGTCTTGGTAGACACAACTGTGGTCTGTGTAAAGTGCCTCAGCACCATTGGTCAATGCAGCTCTGCATGCTTGCCCATCAGCTGCCTTGCCTCTTTCATATGGCTGTGCGATGCATGCTCATGGCTTTGTAACACCCATCTCTGGCTCACGTTTGGCTAGCATTGTTGCTGAAGCAATACGCTGATGCAATACAGGGGTGTGTGGCATAGCAGTGAGCATGGCAGGAGCCCAGGTCATTCTGACAGATCTAAGCCACATCACTCCATTGACAGCGCATAATCTGAAAGTGAACTGTGGAGATCACCAGACACACAGCAAGGTGAGTTGAACCAGCTGCTGGGGTGCAAACACACATGTAACAAAGCTGTGTGCCAGCACATTGCGTAATGTCAGCAGCCAAATAGTTTGTGTAGCAGCAGCTGCTGCTGTATTGCAAGCTGAAACGGCCAGGGAACACTTTGTTCCACTGGAGAACTTCTTGGACAATGTACACTTCTCCATAGGAGCAAAGTGTTTCCTGTCCGTTTCAGCTTGCAACACAGCAGCAGCTGCTGCCACTTCCTTTGCTGCTTGCATTGCAGCATCAGCGGTGTTCCTCCTGACAGTCGCCAATGAGATTGGACTGCTCCTTGAATTGTTGAAGGCAGGGTCGAGACGCCTTTCAAGCAGTGGCAAAACTGTGGGCTTGACCATGAAGGTGTTGTTCACCACCTAATCTAGGATGTACCTTGCGCTCTGCAATCAGAGATGCCAATAGCAAGAACAGCAGTAGGATTAGCAGTGAAACCGGCAGCAGCAGCAGCAGCAGCAGCAGCAAAAATGCACACTCACGCTTGGTCAGACCATCTTTCGCTGTACACAGCATTTGCATGGACCACAGCAGGAGCACATGTAAGGCATAAAAACTGTAACATCTTGTTTTCGGGATCAAGGCAGCCGGACAAGCAGAAAGCAGCTGACAAGGAGACGTCCACTCTGTGCAATGGCTGTGCCACAAGGTGTTGCTGTCAGCTGCCCTGCAGGACTTGAACATCATACTGCTGATACACAAACATGTTTGTCTTTGAAGCCCTTGATCAGGCTACAAGTTTTTGTAGCAGCTGATATTCATCCTTAGGTGCTAGCCATAGCAAAGCTGCTGTTGCTGTAGCTGTGGCTACAACAATATGAACAGCAGGGCTCAAGTATCAATGCCTATGATGGGTTTGGAATGTTGCAGGTTGTGGTTCATTGCTGGGGCCAGGACGTGAAAGAGCTCACGCCGTCACCAGATGTCATCACAGGCGCTGATGTAGTGTATCAGCAGGAGCATTTTGATGCTCTGATTACTACACTGCAGGACCTGGCTGCTGCCCATACCCTCATCTACCTTGCTTTCAAAATAAGAGGCAAGTTGCGGTCCAGTACAGGGCAGGTTGCGCATGACGTTGTTTTTGAATTGCAGCTAGCTACCCTGGCATAGCAGTCGACATTGGTTTTATGATGAGCTAGCAAGACTGAGTAGAAACAGTTTCTTGATCATCTTTTTTCCTGTCTATTTTGTTTTCTGATGAAAGACTGCAACTTTGCCAAATGGGGTAGCTGGCCCCAATGACTGGCTCAAGGATTGCATGGCACATGGCATTATTGCAATTGCAGTTGGCGTTATTGCAATTGAAACATACCCCATACTGATGATGAGATGCTCTGGCAATTGTCTGACGGCAACTGACTTGGTGCAGGTCGTGGAGAGCAAAGCTTCAAGAAGAAACTAGAAAGCAGCAACTTTGCAGTTCAGCAGGTGCCGCTTCAGCACTTGCATGAAGAGTATGCAGATGGGCAATACGAAGTGATACGAGCTTGTAAAATGGGCACTTAATTGAGGCACATCACAATATAAGCTTTCGGACAAGTGTGTGAAAGGTTGCAGAATGCAAGAGTGTGTACACATACTGAAATAGGCAAAACAAGCAAGGTTGTTCACCTGCTGGGAACATACAAACCAGGCATATTTGCTACAGAGAATGCTATACAGTTGAATACGTCTTGTGCTGATGTTTCTGATTGTCTGCCAACTTCATGCCTATAGTGGACATGGTCACAAGGAAATCAAGTCTCACAGCATGACACTGGGGTGACATTCAGCAACACTGCTGCTAAAGCTTGAGACTGAATTCAGACTTGTGGTCTAGTCTGGACAATATGCAGCACGTCATTGCAGTCAAGAACACCTTCTATGTCCTGTGCAGATCCCATCAGCTGCTCAATCTGCATTGATGCAATCCCAATGCTGACAAGCATACTATGTTGATATGCTGGGTCTGCCAACAAGCGGTCGGATGAATAATCAGCAACTTTGCATTGTGGCTCAGCAGACTGCGCTGAGTCAAATAAGCCAGCTCCAGCATACCTGCATGTCAACATCCAGAGCACTTATTTGCAGCACGAACCTATGTCGCTCTATGGAGTCACTCAGCAGCAGAAGCCATGGCAACAGTAAGGGTTGTGTCAATCTAAAGCAAATGCCACAAGTGCATGTGTATCAGTTAGACAAGCGCTGCTGAAGTACATCATTTGGCTTGCACAAGACCCTGAATCAACACACCGTTTTCCAGCATGTATGGTTGACGTACCACTGATATGGTGGCCACGACATCAGCACCAACTGACCTGTACTGCAATGCAGCAGTATCCAATACAGACTTTCAGGCTCAGGAACCTGGATCAAGCAGCATACCCTTCCAGATCTTCTCCATTGGAATCAGATCTGAAGATCATCACAGAGCTGGCTCCATCATTGGCCATGCTTGCATGGTCAGACAAAACCAGCTTGCTGGATTTGCTAGGGTATGCAGAAATGGTCACTGCCTCTCTGGGTATACTTTCCACTCCTGCAAGTAGGGACTGACTGCTGCTTGCTGTGTGAGCTAGGGCCTGAAGTGGCTCCTTTGCTATCACAACACGAAGGGCACTGCCAGGGAAGTTTCCAACTAGGGCTTCCCCAAACCCTTGCACCAGCTCAATGTAGACCTCACCCTTGTTGCCTGCTCAAAACCAAATCCAGCATCACAAGCTGAGAGTCAAGAATCTCTGCCATGAGGTGTATTGGCTGCTGGGTATCAGGTGCAAGTACTCACATGCCTCAGCATCGACTGACTTCAAGCTATGCTTACAGAGCATAGACTGTAGTAGAGTTCTGGAATGACTCACTCTCTGGACAGACAAACGTGGTTGGGTCATGCAAAACATGCCGTTTGCAGATGTAAAACAAGAGTGACTTCAGCATCAATGGTCAGAATGAACGCTGAAATGCGTTGTCTTGAGCTGCAGGTATGCACAGGAAATATCACAGCAGACGTGTTTGGTAACATTCTCCCTGGTCTTTGTGGCCCTCCAGCATTGACTTTTTTGCTGCACTGAACTTTGGTCTTTGCCCAGAAATCATTCCAGTAGGCATTACTGAGACAGCTGGGGGGGGAGGGAGGGGGGATGCAGCAGACCTGTGACCGGATTGGTGGTGTGAGCCACCAAGGCATATTGAGCTGGCACGACAGGCTGGCACAGCACGGCCATCTGCAGGTCTTGGTGCTGTAAGCCTGCCTTCCTCAGGCTAGACACTGCCCTGGAGTTCCATTTAGACGCCCAGACTGCCTTGATTGCATGCCACAAGGCCTCCCAGGTTGGGCTGCTGCCATCCCACTTGATGCCTGTAGGTTGCAGACCATGTGATTTGATGCAGTCGTAGCTGCAGGTTGCTGATCATGTGACTTAATGCACACTATAGCTGCAGAGCATATGACTTCATGTACACTGCCACTGTAGCTGCAGAGCATATGACCTTGAGTACAGTGTAACAGGCAGGTCAGCAGGCGAGTTGTCACAACTTCCAGGCGTGTCAAATGGCAGCTGGAAATGCCGACACATGGCCAACACATGTTGGGATGATGCCGCGTTATGTATGAAGGTTGGGAGGCAGCCTGTGGATACTTTGTGTCGTGTACCAGTCACAGGCAATCCCAGATATCATTCTCGTTCAGCCATGTTGTGTCTCTGGGAAGACAGCAACCAGTAGCAACCATGGGCACATAACGCGGGCATACAAACTGAGAATGAATGTGTCGTTGTGGTTGTAGTTGAGCTGTGCTGTGCTCACCAGACTGCTGCAATGCTTTGGTGACTTGCTGCCGAACCTCTGCAGGAGCCTCCAGCCTCATCACCTCTGATCGAATATTAGCAAGCTGCTCATTGGACAGGACAGCTAGATGACCGACTTTGTGCATGGCCAAAGCTGCCGCAGCATTGTTGTGATGGCCCAAGACTGCCTCAAATGCCCCAAAGGGTAGGGCTGCTGAGCAGGGCAGGTTAAGCCAGGCTGGCAGTTGACCCTGCATCAATCAATCAATTAATCAATCAATCAATCAATCAATCAGTCAGTCAGTCAGTCAGTCAGTCAGTCAGTCAGTCCGTCAATCAATCAATCAATCAATCAGTCAAACAATCAATTAACATGTCTTTGGGACTCAACAGGGGAGTTAAGAGACAATAAAAGGGAAAATGACATACAGTACATGCACAACCTTCCAGCTGGCGCAGCCACATGGCTCAAGCCCATGTAGCAGGGTGCTTAGGACATGACTAGTTGTGGCTTCACACACTTTTGTCATGCCTGTTATAATCTTGCCATAACAATGACCATAGACATAGGCATGACCGCCTCTGTATGTGCTAGACATGTCACTCCATATGAATGGCTGGACAGATATAACAGACGGCTGGATTCCTTACATGTCTCTTAGCTATGCCAGCAACACTTGAGGGGCAGTTTCAGCCCTGACTCTTTATCTGACAGGCTTGTGAAAGAGGGTGACTAGACCTGGTGGTGAGACACAATGTCGTACTCACCTTGAGCTTCTGAGTGTTGAGTGACTTGGCGCCCACATGCGCTGAGCTGAAGCTGTCTGAGCTGATTGCAAAGAAGCCACACCATTCACGTTGCACTATGTGGGGCAAGCTGCTAGTAGCAGCTTGGTCATGATTTGAGGGACCAGAAGCTGAGGAGGAAGCTGATGCTGCATGTTGGGGATGCGCCTCTGCAGTGCTGACCCTGACGGTGGTGTTGCCCTGTGCCAGCAAGGTGCCAAATTTGCGATACCATCTGGTCTAGGCTGCACAATTGTGTTGAAGAAGCAGCCCTCATCAAAGCTAGAAGCCACATGCATAAACCACACAACAAGAGCTGTAACTTGCTTTAATTTGCGACCTGTATAATTTCAGACTTTGAACTGTATGTGTTGTACCTGGGCCAGACGCAATTGGACTGATTGACCGTGACATGCTGCAATCTGAGCCAGCTCTTCTTCATCAGCGCATGCAACCAACATGACAGCGCTGTTGCGTGCCCTGACTGCTGCGTGGCAGAGCACATCTGGAGCATCCTTACTGATCACACCCACAACTCCCTGCAGGCAGCATTTCACATCCACATTCAGTCGTAATGGCTATGAGTAAAATGTACATGACTCAGAGGGAGCTGCTGTCAGCTTCACTGTTTACTACTCTGTCACTCAGCTACTCAGGACTGTCAGTAATCAGAATACTCCCTGACCTCAAGAGAAGACACGTGACAGTCCAATGCATGAATGACTCAATATGCAAACTTGTGGGTCACGGCTGTGCCCAGAAGCTGCAGTTGCATAGCTAAAAGTACAGCACTGGTCTGGGGCTAAGCTCAGATAGGCTACAAGGCATTGCTGTTATCTACTTCAACTCCCCAAATCAGCATTGGCTGAAGACATCACAACTGTCTCTGTTCTTATATGCACAGAGGGCAGGAGTGCTTTATGTCTGAGCAGCAAGCCCATGGCGGAGCGCTTGTCAGATGAAGCAGGAGCTGACTGCTTGCAGATCTCACCTCTGGTATGTCTTCTTCACCGCCAATATGCTTCACAAGCAGCACAGTGGCTTCTGTGTATGACTCATGCTGCACCTCTGACAGAGAGCTCACAGCCACCAGAGTGCCCACAGCAGCACCTGCACCAGCAGCTGATGTGATGAAAATTAAGATAATAATAATAATAATAAAATAGTCACAGTAATAATAGTAAATTTGCTTTCCAGCTCATGTTGAGCTAGGTACATGATGTGATGTTGTCCAAGAACTTTCATTACATGTTCATGCACCAGCAGCAGTGGCTGCTGCAACTGCATGTTTCAAAAATGACTGCCTGCCGAAACAGACACAGCGTTTCATGCATCATGTGATAAGGTGTAGGTTATGAGAGCAGATCTCCTACCAGATCCAGGGCTGATGATCTGCCAGCTGTCAAGCCCTGCCGCCAGCCTCAACTTTGGCGCCAAAATAGCTGCCAGCTGTGCCAGTGGTGCAGCCGACGAACCTCTGACAACCTCTTCAGCAAAAATGACAGTGCTATCTTGGGACAGGCCTAGGGCATGCCCTAGGGCTGTTGCGGTCGGCTGCAAGGATCTGGAGTAACGCTCAGACATGGTGCTGAGCTCACGGCTCAAACGCTCAGATGCTGCTTGAGCTCTGAGCCATTTCAAGGGGGCTGCTAATGCCTGAGAAGCCTGCAATTGCAGCAAATGATTTTACGTTTGGACTGCTCAGAATGCCCAGGGTGCATCAAAAGCCGGTGTGAAAATTGATGCATGATTGGCTTGCCTACCTGCCATGCAGCAGCAGTCAAAACAAAGCAGCACCTTTTCCATTTTGTGTCTGTTGGATAAACACAAAAAGCACTTTGCAATGGTGTATATTCAATAAGACAGCTCTTGAAAGCTGGCTTACCAGCAAGCTGCACTGCAGAGCACCAGACTGGAATGGATTCTCACTAGTGCAGCAGCGCTATCATACAAGTGCATGCAGTTTCAAGTTTTAGACACGCAAGCGCATGATGTTTGATGTAATGCTGCTCACCTGGTAGTCTTTATGCACCATGGTCAGCTCCAAATTAGACCCAGCAGACAGACAAACGCTTTCTGCACAGATGGTGATCAACTCTATCAGCATGCTGGTCGGCGCCTCTTCTTCATCTTCTTCTTCGGTTCCTTTGTCTGCATCTGCTTTGCTGCTGGCTGGACCCCGGATTTGGGTGAGAGATGACTCCACAGCTGACCGTACAGCCCCATCAAGAGCCAAGTCCAGATACAACACATCCCTGCACAGTTCAGTGAGTAACAAAAAAAATGTCCATGTAGGCGAGACTCTCCAAGCAATTGCCAACAAGGATTGTCGCCAGGCTGAAATTTCTAAAGTTCCGATTGAAGGATTCTGCATAGCAATTGCAAAATCAGCTTTGTGAACATAGACAGCGAAAGTGTTGTAAGGTCATGCTTAGCGTTTCATGTGCAACTCAAGCTTCAGCAAGAAACTCGACATCTGCACTGCTTGTGCATCAGCCAAACACATGCCTATGTGGCAGGCTACACATGTCAAGCTGCAACAAAATATAACATGTTTGTTCTCCTGTAAGAAGTCCAGTTAAGCACTCAATCATGCTGAGGGAGTAACTCTGTGCCCAAAAAGTGTTTGCCTGTGTTTGAACATGCATAGGCATGAGAGTTGTGTTGGATATTACAGGGTGTGGTGGCAGCAATATGGCAGCTGACGTGCCAAAGTGCTGTGCCAACACAACTGCCTGCCTGCAAGCTGTACACTGTGGCAGTGTGCTGGGTGTTATGATGTACTGTGTGCAGGCCCAAAATGCAGTCAATCATCCATTCAAGGTGCCGCCTGTTCTTCTCATAGCAGGCGGGTGGCATACATCAGACCATTGTCTTTATCCTTTGTGTTTACGTTTATTGTTATTTGTATTGTTACTGTTACTGCTAGTGCTGCTGCTTTTGCCATTGCTACCATTGTTGTTAGTGCCACCATTGCTACAAGTGTTACTGTGTTTTGCCTGTTACTGCAATTGTTACTATCACTAGCACTATTGCTGTTTACCACCATTTGTAGTGCCAGGTGGTCAGACTTGCAAGCAGTGCATACCTGAGCCAACCACCACAGCCATCATTTCCCTTTGGCATCTCTAATTTGTCATTGATCTGTTTTTTCATGGTATCTTTATCTTTATATCTCTTTGTAGCTCTTTTTTACGGTTATACAGCTCATACCTGAGCCGACCCCCACAGCTGTCGTTCCCCTTTGCCAAAGCAGGCAATAAGTGTCGCCTGACAGCCATCAGCCTCTCCACTTCTTCCAGGCTCTGTGCAACTCCTGTCAAGCCAGGCTGATCTGCTCCCCGTGCTTCTTTGCCCCCCTTCACCAGGGCCGCTTCAAGGAGGGTTTTGAGGTGGGCGGTGGCCACCCCTGGGACTGGGTCCACCTTGATAGCTTTGCCCTTCATGCTGACCTGGTTGTAACCCAGCACTGCATTCCCTGCTGACTCCAAATCTGCTCCAGAATGCACTGCCTACATGAAACACACAGGGAGGACATTTCAACATCACATCCAGACCTGGTGAAAACTCCAAACTGTCCTCTCACAGACAATTGCTGCTATGCTACACTCTGACCTAGGTAGCAACCTGCACCAGCAGCTGATACATCCTGTAACCCTGTCAACCTCTGGTCACTGAACAGTGGTTCCACAGACCTGATACATGTAAGCTTCGGCTCCCAGAGGGATCTTCTACAGCAGTCGGTCACACATGACAGATGGCAAGCACGGAGCCATGAGGAAAATGCAAGAGTCATCAAGGTGCATATGATGACTGTACGTGTGAG
>JAABUK010007840.1_pt1 | contig 15242 bp, 10 predicted proteins | sample 5559141 | NCBI WGS metagenome assembly JAABUK01 (sample SAMN10711869, study PRJNA513367) | rock metagenome | isolation source: Antarctica rocks | place: Antarctica: Victoria Land, Pudding Butte nord | collected 2016-01-03
AGCCGGGCGCTTCGCCGTGGCTCGGAGGCATCGACGCCGACGACTATGGCGGCGACTTTGTCCGGGCCGCGGCCAGCATTCCTGGCGTCACGGCGCTGTCGCCGAACTACGGGTTCCCGCAGAACGGGAAGGTCGGCGACCCTGGCTTCCGCTTCTACCCCGACCGCGCCATGGTCTCCGAGGCCCACGCCCGCGGCCTCAAGGTGATCCCGTGGACCTGTGACGACCCGGCGACTATCGAGGCTCTGATGGACATCGGTGTCGATGGCATCATCACCAACTACCCCAACCAGGTCCGCGACATCATGGGACAGCGGGGGATGCGCCTGCCCACGGCGTACCAGCCGCGCTGACGCCGTCGGCGAACGGTATTGGGGCCTAACCGTGGCCTAAGCGGGATTCGTGAATGCTGTGTGGGCACTCTGGTTGTCGCCGCCGTCGTTGTGGACGAGGACCACACTCGTTACGGGATCATCGACTGCGTGCCACCCGAGTCGCGTGACGGCAGCACGAGCGATCATCACCGGCTGCGGCGTCGCTCTCGACCTGCTCGACGACTGGCTCACCGACGTCAAATGCAGACGCCCGAAGGACTTGACCATCGATTGCGGGCAGGCCGGCACCTTTGGCATGGGAGACGGGGCTGCCGTGGTCAACCCTGGTGTACATCGGCGTAAGCGGCCCTGACGGCGGCGGGTAGGGATCCGCGGTCTCTGACGACGTGTCCGTGGGCGACGGCCCAGGCTCGGATGGCCCGCGAGCTGGGACCCGCGACGCTCCGTGACCGGCCAGGCTTGGTCTCAGCATCTGCTCGGGGTGTCTTCGGCCGCGGACGTCGGGAGCCAGCCGCGGTGTTAGCGCGGGCCCGCTTGCCCGGCGCCGGTCCTGCGGGCGGGGTGTAGTCGGTTGCGGGTACTTGGGCGAGGTCGACGTTGTAGAGGGCGCCGATCACCCGCAGGGCGTCGGCCAGCGGCTCGGTCGAGTCAATGGTGACCTTCACAGAGTTTTCTCGCTTCTTCAAGGTTCGGCGTCGTCGTCGGAACGGCCAGTCGGATGTCTGAGGCGAAACAGTATCGCGAGACCTGACGGGACCGAACGGCTGGCATTCCCGCCCCGGGCCGGCCAGGTCCCGATCCGGCCTGGGGCGGCGCGTGTTGACCGGTGCCGGATCGTCCAAAACTGCTGCAAACACAGCGGATTCGCTCGCACCCGATGTCGCTCTCCACGGTTAGCCTTCCGGTAGGAGGGCTGAGACCGCGATGATGACGCTGCACGTACTGCACGCCGGCGACGGCTACACGTACCTGACCCGGCAGGTCGCGACCGGCGATCATCGGCCGCTGCGCGGGCAGGCGCTGAGCGACTACTACCTCGCCGACGGGAACCCTCCGGGACGCTGGGTCGGCAGCGGGCGGACCGCGATGGGCGTCGACGGGCAGGTATCCGAGGCGCAGATGAAGGCCCTCTTCGGGGAAGGCACTCACCCCGACGCGCAGGACCGGATCCGCAACGCGATGGCGCAGGGGATGTCGGCCGAGGCCGCGCAGGCGTCCGTGCGGCTGGGCCGACGTTTCCCGGTGATCGACCACTCGGGTGACGCGTGGCGGGATCGCCTGGACGCGGCATACCAGCAGTTTCACGAGGCACATGGCCGGCGGCCGGATCGGGGACCGGAGCGCGACCTGGTCCGGTGGAACGTCGCCACCGAGTTCTTCCGCAAAACCCAACACCGCGATCCGGCCGACGACACCGAGTTGAAGGCGTTCGTCGCCCGGGTCGCGAAGCCGCCGCGGCAGGCGGTGGCCGGTGTCGACATGGTCTTCACTCCGGTCAAGTCCGTGTCGGTGCTGTGGGCCCTCGGCGACGAGCGGATCCGCGGTCAGGTCGAGCAGGCCCACGAGGCCGCCTGGCGGAGGGCGTTCGCCTACGTCGAGCAGCACGCTGCGCTGACCAGGACCGGCGCCGCCGGGATCGCCCAGGTCGACACCCGGGGTCTCGTGGCGGCGGCGTTCGACCACCCCGACTCCCGGACGGGGGACCCGAACCTGCACACACACGTCGCGGTCTCGGCGAAGGTGCAAGGCCTGGACGGGAGGTGGCGGGCGCTGGACCTGCGGGTGCTGCACGCGATGGCAGTCAGCGCCAGCGAGACCTACAACACGGCGATCGAGGACGAGCTCCGGACCCGGCTGGGAGTCGAGTTCGCCCCGCGCGAGACCGGGCGGGGGCGGCTGCCGGTGCGGGAGATCGACGGGATCCCGCAGGCGCTGTTGACGGCGTTCTCCTCGCGCCGGGCCGGAATCGAGAAGGGCTACCAGGCGGCGCTGGCGGACTACCGGCAGACCCACGGCCACGACGCGCCGCGCCACGTCGAGTACCGGCTGGCCCAGCAGGCGACCTTGGCGAACCGGCCGGACAAGGACCATCCACGCTCATGGGCGGACGCCCGTCGGGAGTGGATGGTGCAGGCGCGGGAGGTGCTACGGCACCGCCCTTTCCGCCCAGGGCACGGCGTTGAGGCGATCATCCGCGGCGTCGCCGATCGCGGCATACCCGCGGCTGACGTCGACGAGGCCACCGTCGCCGGCCTCGCCCGGGCGGCCGTCGAGAACGTCGCCGAGTACCGCTCAACATGGAACCGCTGGCACGTCCAGGGGGAGGTCCAGCGGCTGACCCGCCCCCTGACTGTGACGCCGGAGGCTCGCGGTGCTCTCGTCGATGAAGTGACGGCCCGCGCGCTGGCCCGGGAGTGCCTCTCGCTGGAGGCGCCTGAGCTCAACCGGGCCCCGGCTGAGCTGCAGCGCGGCGATGGGGAGAGCGTCTACAGCGTCCACGGCACCGGCCGGTACACCTCCGAGCGGCTGATCCTCGCCGTCGAGGACCGGCTCCTCGAAGCCGCCCGAACCCGCACCTGTGCGGCCACCGCCGGGCCGGTCCTCGACGCCGCGCAGGCCCGGCTCGAGGGCGCCCACGGCTGGGCGTTCGACGCCGGGCAGGTCGACCTGGCCCGGTCTTTCGTCTGCGACGACCGGCGGCTCGTGGTCGGCGTCGGGCCGGCCGGCACCGGCAAGACGACCGCCATGCGGCTGGCCGCGGCGGCGCTGGTCGCGGACGGTCGGCGGCTCGTCGCGGTGGCCCCCTCGGCCAAGGCGGCGTCGGTCCTCGGCCACGAGATCGACGTGACGGCGACCACGATCGCCAAGCTCCTGCACGCCCACGACCGGGCCGAGTCCCCAGACAGCCCTGTTCGCGCGGACCTCGAGCTCCGGCCGGGGGACGTGATCCTCGTCGACGAGGCAGGCATGGCCAGCACCCCCGCGCTCGGTCGGCTGCTGAGCCTCGCGGAACGCTCCGGCGCCGTGGTGCGCCTCCTCGGCGACCCCATGCAGCTGTCCGCGGTCGAGGCCGGCGGAGCCCTGCGGCTGCTGGCCCACGCAGGCGCCGCGGCGGAGCTGGACCGGGTGCACCGGTTCACCGACCCGGCCGAGGCGGCGGCGACGTTGGGGATCCGCCAGGGTCGGCTGTCGGCGATCGGCTTCTACCAGGCCCATGACCGGATCAGCGACGGCAGCAGGGAGGCGATGCTCGACGAGCTCTACGACGGGTGGCGCCACGAGCTGACCGCCGGCCGGACGGCGCTGATGGTCTCCGCCTCCACCGTCGAGGTCGCGGCCCTGTCGGCGCGCGCCCGCCGCGACCGGGTCGCCGCCGGGCAGGTCGAGGCCGACGGCGTCCTGCTGCACGATGGCAACCTGGCCGGGGTGGGCGACCTGGTCGTCACCCGGCAGAACCAGCGGGTCCTGACCGTCCACGGCGGGCGGGACTTCGTCAAGAACGGAGACCTCTGGCAGGTCACCGGCCGGCACCCGGACGGCGCACTAACGGTCCGCCACCAAGCCCACGCGGGTGCAGTGCGCCTCCCGCCCGGGTATGCCGCGGCGCACGTCGAGCTCGGCTACGCCACCACCGTGCACCGAGCCCAGGGGATGACGGTCGACGCCGGGCACGTGCTCGTCGACGCCGCGATGAGCCGCGAGTCGTTCTACGTCGCGATGTCCCGGGGGCGCACGGTGAACCGGGCGTACGTCGCCACCGGCGAGGCGATCGACGTCGACCTGCACCTGCCACCCCGCCCGCGACTCGATGCCGTCGACGCGCTCCGGGGCGTCCTGGCGCGGGAGAGCTCCGAGCACTCCGCGACCGAGACCTGGCGTGAGGCTCTCGAGTCGGCTGAGTCCCTGGCCACCCTCGTCCCCCGATACGTGGACGCGTGGGCCCGGGCGGTGCTCACCGACGAGCTGGCGGGGTCGGTCCGGGCCGGCCTGCGCGACGCCGGCGGCCGCGCCCTGGAAGACCGAGTCACCCACGCGCCGGCGTGGAGGCAGCTCCTCCTGGCCTGTGCTGGCGACGACGCGCGCGAGCAGGTGTCCGAGGCGGTCCGCTCCCGGCTGCTCGATGGCCCGGAGGAGGTCCGCGACCCGGCCGCGGTCCTCGCCTGGCGCGTCGCGAACCTCGACCCTGCCGCCGTGCCGCTGGCCGGGGAGCGGTTCCGACCGCCGTGGCTGCCCCCGCCACCCACGCTGTCGATGGACTCGGTGGGCATGTGGGCGGTCGGGCAGGACTGGCTGGTCACCGACCGGGTGGAGGCCCTCGTCGAGCGGGTCGCGGCCGAGCCGCCGCCTTGGGCCCACCGCATACCGGCTCGACCCGAGACCGGACCGGGCCGCGAGCGGTGGGAGCGGGACCTCGGCGTCGTCGCGGCCTACCGCGACCAGCTCAGGATCCCAGACGACGTTGACCCTTGGCCTGGGGCGCCCGCCGCGGGCCGCGCCACGGAAGCGGAGAGGGCCGCCCGGAACGCATGGCAGCGGCTGCACGACGCTGGCGCGGGTCCGGAGGCGCCGCCCTCGGTGAATGACCGACTCAGGGCGCTGGTCTCGCGGCCGACACCGCAAGGTGACGCGGTCGCCGACCGACCTCAAGCCGCCGACCGGGGTCGTGCTGAGGAACCGCGCCGTCCCGTCCGGCTCGAGCGCGGGCCGCGGCTGTGAACGTCGTCCACAGGCTGGTGCAAGGCCGTCCCGTCCTCCACAACTCGCCGCCGACCGTCGCCGTGCGGCGTCATCGGCGTGACTCTGCGAAGAACACTCAAGGAGAGAGGGGATTAGCTCGTGTCCACACTGGAACACCGTGATCCTGCGGCTGTGGCCGCAGCGCTGCTCGAGGCGGCGCACCGCCAGGCGATGGTCCTGACGCGCACCAACCCTGACTCGACGTGGATCGACGCCGCGTCGGCGATCGGCGCGGCCCAGGCGCAGCTGCTCGCCTCGCCGGGATTCGCCGTCCCCGAGCTGGAGCCGGAGCGGGCTTCCGACGCCACGTGCATCGAGCTGCTCGAGGCGGCCGAGCATGTCCTTGAGCAGATCCAGCCCGGCGATGGGCCGTTGTCCCTGGCGCTGGTGCGGTCCTACCTGAGCGACGCGATCGTCGAGACCGCGGGACGCGAACCATGAGCGTGACCACCTTCGGCGACCTCCTCACCGAAGCCGAGCAGGTCCTCATCGTGCTGGCCCGCCAGCGCGAGCCGGACGCACTCAAGCTCGCCGCCGGGTGGCCGGCGTTCAGCCGGCGGGCCGTCCACGCCATCACCGCGGCCACCGGGGCCAGGGACCCGCGCTGGTATGCCGTAGACCGGCTCATCGTCGAGGTCGCTCGGCCCATGGGCGGTGCCGTTGTCGCGCCGGCCGGCTCCCCGGTTGCCGCCGATCCGTTGCTCGAGCGGGCCGGGGTCCTGCTGGGGACGGCGGGCGACGTGCTCGCCTCCGCGTCGCGGGACTCCGTCGCGGATCCGATGCTGCTGGACGCAAACGTGACCGCGGCGCAGTCGCGGGTGGCGGCGCTGCTGGCCGCCGCAGCACACGCCTCGGTGCGGGCACTCGGCCGCTACGACGGCTGCCCGCTCCTGGCCCGGGAGGATGCGCGCGGGATCGCGGAGACTCTGATCCGCAGCGAGAGGCTGGCGACGGCGGTCTTCCAGTCCAGCCCTGCCGATCGCAGCCGCGCCGACGACGTGGCCGTGGTGAGCATCCACCCGAGCCGGTTGTCCCTGGAGGACGCGATGGAGGTGTGGGGCCGGCACGCGCGGGACACGGTGCGCTCACCGTCACCGTCGGCACGCGACCTACAGGCCGTGGCCGCCGACCTCTCGAGGCTGGCCACCCATTCTCGAGTGCTCGTTGCGGCGGCGGTGTCGCAGAACGTCGTCGACCCGGCTCGTGGCCGGGCCGTCGACGCGAGCCTGGGCCGGCTCGCCGCGGGCTGGCTCGACGTCGCCCAAGCCTGGACCGGACTGCACACGGCACAACCGCCGACGCCGACGAAGATCGCCGCATCGCACGCACTCGGGCAGGCCCTCATGGCGGTGGACCGGGACGGCCGGGACTGGGCCGCACCGGCAGTGGTTGCCGAGCGCATCGACGTCGCCCGGGCCTTGAGTGCTCTTCGGAGGGCTCTGGACGTCGGAAGGGATGTCGCAGAAGCCCAACCGCAACTCACGACACGGTTGGTCGACTCAGGGTTGCTGTACGCGCCCGCTGCGTTGACCGCGTCCTCCCTCGAGCGACTCCGGGCCCGAATCCGCGGCGACCTCGTCACGGTGGGTCGGCCCGACATCGCTGAACTTATGCGCACCACGAGCTCCCAACGGGAGCAAGTTCGTGGAGCAGCCGACGCTGTTACCCGTCGCTTCTCACGTCGCGAAGTTGTGCGCCTTCCTGCTCCGACCGGTCAATCTTGAACTAACCGGAGCGTTAGGCCGCCTTCTGCCCATCACTGAGGCAGGTGGGCGGCTGGGGGTACCAGTTGAAGTCTCTGCGGCCGCTCGCTCAGCTCGAGCTCGACCTCGGCGACTCGTTGCTGGGTGTGGATGGACACGTCAGTGCCCTTGGGGAACTACTGGCACAGGAGGAGCCCGTTGGACGCTCCAATGTTTGTCAAGCTGCGCTGGCGGCGTCCTGGAGCCGGACTGCGGCCTCGATCCGGCGGTAGGGGCGTCTGGCGAGTGCAGGTTTGACGGAGCGTCGGATGTCGCGGTGGGTTTTGCCCGGGCGGTTCACCCGAGCAGCAGGGCCTCGGTGGGTAGTAGCCCCCAGCTGACCGGGTCAGGGGCGCCCACAGGACCCAGGACACCGCCCACCGGGCCTGTGGAGCACCACCAACGGCTCATAACCGCCCCGAAGCCCGCTGCCACCACCAAGATCATGAGTCACGACCACGCGTACAACCGGCTCACAGCCGCCGGGAGCGACCACACCGGCCCCCACAGACACCCGTTCAACACCAGCCACCTAGGGGACGCCCGGGACTCCGCTAGCCGGCTGCGTGACCTCCTCGCCGCCGAACCTAACCAGACGGGGCCGAACATCGGCGTATCGGGGCCGCCGTCGGCGGGGAGCCGGCGATGAGTGAAACCCCTGCGCCGTCGTCCAGGTCATCGGACGAGAGCTCGACGAGGTCCGTGACGTGCTGCAGGAGCTCCTCGAGCGACCGGGGCACTCGAGGGACGCCTGCGCCGCCACCAGGAAGAGGCCCGTGAACTGCACTGGAAAGCGGCCAAGGTCCAGCTCGACAACGCCATCACACCGGAGTCGGCACGATCTCCCGGGTGCCGAGCAGCCGTTGGCTGATCGCGAGTGAACGCAGCTGGTCCTGAGTGATGACACTTCCGGCGTTGTGGATCACGTGGGCGTCGCCCTCGGCCAGACCAAGTAGGCCGTACGGGTTCAGGCGGGCGTCCATGCAGGCGATGATGGCGATCTTCTTGGCCGGCGGTAGAGGCAGGTCGCTCTTGTCGAAGTTCGCGGCGTATCGCTGGCGTTGGCGAGCAGCTCGTCGGTGACAGTCATCTGGGTCCTCCGCAGTGGTAAATCTGGTGGGCCTGGCTGCGGGTGCCGCCTCGGGCATGGACAAATCCTAGAAGGCCCGACGGGCGCGTGCCACCCTGACGTCGCAACATCAATGAGCCGCTGCAGGTAGACCAGTCGCCGGTGGACCCGCCGGTGCCCCGCGTCCACGCGCGGGTCGGGTCAGTCGCCGGTGACTACCTCGACGCCCCCGACCTGAAGCGCCTTAACGAGGTCATCGGGAGGTGGAGTGTCACTGACGAACCAGTCTGCGCGACCGAGGTCCCCGACCTGGGCGAAGAGCCGGCGCCCGACCTTGCTGGCGTCGGCCATGACCACGACCTGGGTGGCGCGGTTCATCATCTCGCTCATCATTGAGGCTTCGGCGAGGTTACTCGTTGTGTAGCCCGCCTCCCGCGAGACCGCTCCGACGCAGATCAGCGCCAGATCGCACCGAATGTCAACGCCATCTCGCCCGGCCATGACGGGAAACGCTATCGAGCCCACCGTCGACTGGGCGGACAGGCGTACTGCGCCCCCGAAGACGTAGAGGTCGCGGAAGACCTTCGGCTCTATCTCACCGGGGATGGCCAGGTTGTTCGTCGCGATCGTCAGGTCGCGGTGGTCGCGCAGGGCGCGAACGACCGCAAGGGTGGTCGTGCCCGCGTTGATGATCAACGACGCGCCATCGGGGACCAGCCCGACGACCAGCGACGCGATCCGATCCTTGGCGGCCGCCTGGAGCCGGGCTCGGACGTCCAGGCCGGTATCCGGCCGAGGGAGGGCTGTCAGGCTGACCGCGCCGCCATGCGTCCTCAGCAGGACGCCCTCGGCATGCAGGCTGTCAAGGTCCCGTCGGACCGTGTCGGCAGACACGCCGAACCGTTGGGCGAGTCGGGCGACAGTCACCTGCCCCACCTCAGTGACGTACGCGGCGAGCTCAGCCTTGCGGCCTGCGGGGAGCCGGCGCGCCGACGCATCGACATCGGCTTCCGCTCCCCGGCTTTCGTGGCTCCCCTGACTCACAGACATGCGCATGTCATAGCACAGTGCTGCTTGTTCGTGCAGGAACTGGCCGACTCCGAGAGCGCCTGGCAGGAACCCACGGACCAAGCAGCACGCAAGTTGCCCATATTCGCGAGTTTTAGCGGAGTTCTGCTTGACCGCAGCGCGATTCCCGGTCTAAGTTGCACAAAGTCGCATACTCGCTGCCGGTCGGGTGGGTTAAGGGCGGCATACCTTCTGAGATGGGAGTTCGATGAGCAACGGTGCTCGTAGGAGGGGGCGGTTCATCGCCCTCTGTGCGGTGGGAACCACCGCGGCGCTCGTCGCCGCATGCAGTAGCGGGTCGGGTGGCGGCTCGACGGGCGCCGCGGGTGGCGGCGACGTGACCCTCGAGTTCTCGCAGTGGTGGGAACCGGAATTGCCCCCCGGGGCCCTCCGCGGCGTGATGGATGATTTCGAGAAGGCCAACCCCGGCATCAAGGTCAAGTTGCTGTCTGGGCCGTTCGCCTCGACGAAGGAGCAGACCATTGCCGGCGCGGCGACCGGCAAGTTGGCCGACGTCGTTGGCCTCGATGGGGCCTGGGTCAGCGACTTCGCAAAGCAGGGCGCCATCACCGACCTCTCGCAGGTGATGACCGACGCGGGCTACGACCAGAGTCAGCTCGCGGCGCAGATCAAGGTCGAAAAGAAGGCCTACATGATCCCGGTCCTCAACTTCGTCTATCCCCTGTTCACGAACGACTCCCTTCTGACCAAAGCCGGGGTCAGCGCGCCACCGACAACTCGTACCGAGTTCTTCGACGCCGCCAAAAAAATCTCGGCACTCGGTGGGGACGTCAAGGGGTGGGCGCTACCGCTGTCCCTCGAGGTGCCGAACGGAGTCCAGAACGACGTGATGTCGTGGAACTGGGCCTCGGGTGGCTCCATGCTTAAGAACGGCAAGCCCGACCTGACCAACGCGGACGTTAAGGGCACGGTCGACTACGTCAAGTCGCTCTGGGATGCCCGGGTGATTGCTCCCGGTTCCTTCACCATGAAGGAGCAGGACAAGGTCGAGAACTTCACCAACGGCCGCGTCGGCATGATGATCGACTCGCTCGCCCACGTGACGCTGATCCGTAAGAACAGCCCCGACCTGAAGTTCAGCATCTCGGCCATCCCGGCCAAGGACGGTTTCACGGGCAAGCGAGGAATCCCATACGCCTCGTGGGGGATTGGGATCTCCGACAAGACGGAGCACAAGGCGCAAGCATGGAAACTCGTGTCGTTCCTCATGAGCGAGCAGACCAACGCCAAACTCGCCACCGTCGCCAACGCCTTCCCCGGCAACACCAAGGCCACACCGGACTTCTCTGGCAAGGACGCGCTTTTCAAGACGGCCTTCGAAATCTACAAGGCCGGCTCCCCAGCCAACGAGTTCACCGGGCTGCCCACCGCCGACGAACTGATGCGCTCGTTCGGCGAGCAGCTACAGAAGTCGCTTAACGGCGGCCAGTCGGTGGACCAAATGCTGCAGACATCGCAGACCACCTGGATGAAGAGCTTCTGAGGTCACGGACATGACTCAGACCACCGGGGTCACGGACATGACTCAGACCACCGGGGGCGCGCCGCGGGAGACCTCGCGGCGCGATCAGGGCGGCGCAGCTCCGGAGTCGCCCAGAGCCCGTCGGCGTCGCTCGTTGCGGCGCCACACGGAGTCATACGTGTACGTGCTGCCGACCATCATCCTGCTCGTCGTCCTGATGCTGCTGCCGATCGGCATGGTTATCCGGTACTCGCTGATGGACAATGTGATCACCAAGCGCAACCCTGTGTTCGCGGGGCTGGCTAACTACGCGCAGGTTCTATCCAACCCGGACTTCTGGAACGCGGTGAAGAACACTGTGTTCTTCACCGTCACCAGCGTCGGGGCGCACCTGGTGCTGGGGATGGCTTTCGCCCTGCTGCTCAACACCCCTCTGCTCAGCAACGTGACCAAGGCGTTCTTTCGGGTTCTGTTCGTCCTGCCATGGTTGTTCACCGTCGCTATCATCGCGGTGCTGTGGCGGATGTTGCTCGACCCAAACGGGATGATCAACTTCCTGCTCAATACGGTGGGCCTGACCGACGGCCGCACGGAATGGCTCTCCAACCCGTCGACGGCCCTCATTGCCGTGACGTTCATCAACATCTGGTCGGGCTACCCGTTCTACATGATGAGCCTGCTTGCCGGCTTGCAGGGTATCTCTTCAGACCTATACGAGGCGGCCACGATCGACGGGGCCCGATGGTGGCGACGATTCTGGAACGTCACGGTCCCGCAGCTTCGACCCATCATCGTCAGCATCGCGATGCTGGACGTCATCTTCACGACCCAGCAGTTCGCCCTCATCTGGATGACAACCGGCGGTGGCCCGATCAACGTCACGGAGATGCTCAGCACCTTCACGTACAAGCTGGCCTTCAACCGCTACCAGTTCTCCGTCGCGTCGGCCAGCGCCGTGGTCGTCCTCCTGTTCTCAATGGCTCTGGCCTTCGTGTACGTCCGTTACCAGAAGGCGAGGGACTGACATGCAGCCCGTTGGTGCCCGCAGGACCTTCCTCAAGACCGGGGCGATCCTGGCCCTCGTCGTCGGTGCGGTTTTCGCCGGCTTTCCGGTATTCTGGATGCTCTCGAGCTCCTTCAAGTCGAACTCCGAAATTTTCCTCAGCCCGCCGAAGGTCATCACCGACCACTTTTCTCTCGACGCGTACCGCAGCATCTTCTCGGACTCCGAAAAGGTGCGTTTCTTTATCAACAGCTACATCGTCGCTCTGTCGGTGACGGCGCTGACGCTCCTAGTCGCGATCCTCGCCGGTTATGCGTTCAGCCGGTTCGATTTCCCGGGCAAGCGTGTCCTGAACGTCGCCATCCTCAGCGTGCAGGCGGTGCCGCCGATCACGCTACTGATCCCATATTTCGGGCTCATGGTCACGCTGCAGCTCTACAACACCTACTGGGCGCTGATCTTCACCTACATGGTGTTCACGCTGCCCTACGCGATCATCATGATGACGGGCTACTTCAACACTCTCCCGCGCGAGCTCGACGAAGCCGTCAAGGTTGACGGGGCCGGGTCGTTCACCGCGCTGTGGCGGGTCCTAGTTCCGATCTCGATTCCCGGTCTGGTGTCCGTCGGCATCTACACCTTCATGATCGCCTGGAACGAGTACCTCTTCGCGCTCACCCTCACCCGCACGGTCGACATGCGGACGGTACCCATCGGGATCCAACTGCTCATGGGCCAGCACTCCTACGAATGGAACCAGATGATGGCCATGAGCATCCTCGGCTGCGTCCCGGTGCTGGTCCTGTTCCTCTTCTTTCAGCGCTTCTTCATCGGCGGCATGACCGCCGGCTCGGTCAAGAGCTGACCCGAGCAGCCGCCCTACGAACAGCCGCTACTCGAACGCGTTGCTCGACCACTTCACATAACCAAGGAGCGTTCATGTTGTTGACCGGTAAGAAACTTTTGGATGTCGCCAACAAGCACGGGTTTGCCGTGCCCGCGTTCAACATCAGCGACTGGGCGATGGGACGGGGCATTTTCGAAATCAGCGAGGAGATGAACGCACCGCTCATCATCGCCATCCACCCTGACGAGCTGCGGCACACGGGAGCCGAGCTGATGCCGGCGATCCTCGAACGCGCACACCGGTCCTCCGTCCCGGTCACGATCCACTTCGACCACGGGACGACCTATAACCAGATCCTGTGCGCGATCCAGGCGGGGTTCACGTCACTGATGTTTGACGGGTCCATGCTGCCCTTTGAGGAGAACATTGCGCTCACCAAGAAGGCCGCCGAAGCCGCTCACGCAGTCGGGCTGTCTGTGGAGGGTGAGCTAGGCACCATCGGCAAGACCGACGGGGAGGCCGAGGACGGCGCGGCCACAATCGTCTACACCGACCCCGACAACGCGGTCCACTTCGTCGAGCAGACTGGGGTCGACAGCCTGGCCGTGGCCATCGGCACCTGTCACGGGATCTACCCGTCATGGATGAAGCCGGAGCTCAAGCTAGACCTACTTGAGGACATCAAGTCAAGGATCGACGTCCCCTTGGTCCTCCACGGCGGGTCCGGCAACCCCGACACCGAGATCGCCGAGTCGGTCGTCTTGGGAATCAACAAGATCAACATCTCCAGCGACATCAAAGTCGCCTATCACGACAAGATGCGACAAGTACTGCAGGACAAGGCACTTCGTGAGCCAAACTCGATCCAACCGCCGTGCATTGCAGCCATGAAGGCGACCGCGGCGTTCAAAATCAAGCTGTTTCAGGCCGCCGGCAAGGCGGTTCACTACTGATCGGCTACACACAAGCGACAGGAGCGCCGGAGATGGGCGAAGGTCCTACGGTCGTGCTGGGCCTTGGTGGGTGCTTGGACTACGAGATCGTCTGGACCACGTCGGTCGTCCAGTCCCTGGCAGACCGGTATGCGGTCACCGCCGCTGAGGTCGACCGTCATCGGCTCGTCGATGACGAGCGGGACCTGCTGCTTTCGGTTCTAGGGTTCATGCGCGACGGAGTCGGTGGCGAGCGCTTCGTGGCGACAACGGAGGTGGTAGAGGCGTTCGCGGCCCACTTCTCGGGCCGGGTCACCCTCGGCGGGACCAGCCTGCGCGCCGCGGCCGCCATGAATCAGCATGGGCTGCCCAGCACGGTCCACCTCGTCAGCGTCGACGACCGGATGCGCGAACTGCTGCCGCCGCTGACGGCATACATCACCAGCGCCGACCATGACTCCCGACACCCGCACTTGATCGTGCAGTACCCCGCCGGGGCCCGCATCACCCTGGCCGACGCCGCGATCGTCGCGGCTCGGGCCAACCGGCTCATCTATGTCAACGACGCGCCGAATCGCGAGATGATCCTGAATCCAGGCCTAGGTCAGCTCCTAGAAGGCGCCGACGTCTTTCTCGTCTCTGGGCTCAACAGCTTGCAGGACATGGACACCCTGGAGACGCGACTCAGCGAGCTGCGCGCCCTCATGCACCACCTCCCGACTACGTCGATGGTGGTCTTCGAGGATGCCGCCTACCACGTACCGCAAACACGTGCCCGCGTCCGCCACTCCCTCATCGACCGGGTCGACGTTTACTCGATGAACGAGGACGAGATGGAGGATCTGCTGGGACACAGAGTGGACCTGCTCGATCCCGCCGACGTCGGCGCGGCGGCGGGCGAGTTAACAGGGGCCGTCAACGTGCCCATCATCGTGGTGCACACGCAGTACTGGTCCCTCGCACTCGGCCTCGAGTCCGAGAGGTTCCGCACCGCGCTCCAGTCAGGGGTGTCGACGGCCAGCGCACGCTACGTCTGTGGCGACGACGTAACCCTGCACGACCTCCACGCAATGGACGGCCGCGACCGACACCCGGGAGGCGCGGCTCTGGCGCGGGCCGTCGAGAACCTCCTTCCCGGGCGGGCCTGTTGCGTGGCGGCGCCCTTGGTCTCGCCCGCCAACCCCACGACCGTCGGGCTGGGCGACGCCTTCGTCGGAGGCTTCATCACAGGTATGGTCGCGCCCAGGTACCAATGATGGCGAACCGGACGAACTGGACGGTTCGACCCGCCGCCACAAGGACGGAACCGTTGGACGCCTGGTAAAGCGAACCGGGCCTGAGCGCCAGCGTCGACAGCACCAACCAGTTGATCCATGTCATCTAAGGGGCCCCGGCGCCAAGACCTCGTTCTTGACCCTGACTCAGGCCCAAAATAGTGCGGAGATTTTAGGCTCTCGTGATACATCCGTGGGTCGTTTGGGGGGCTGCTGGGGTGCAGCACGCCGTTCCCGCATAGGTTCTGAGCTGTCTTAAGGTCCAGAACCAGTGATGCGGAGAACGGCGTGCGCGGTGTCAGCCTATGGCGTGCCCTTTTGGGTGTGGACAAGACCGTTATTGAGCGGGTCGAGTTCGACGAGGACGCGGAGCTGCTCGTGGCCCGGGTGCGTGCGGTGCGCCGCGCGCAAGGCCGGTGTGGGTTGTGTCAGCGCCGGTCTGCGGGCTACGACGGCGGCGGGGGTAGGCGGCGGTGGCGGACGCTGGACCTGGGAACGATCCGGGCGGTGCTGGAGGCCGACGCGCCACGGGTGACCTGCCCGTCGCGTCGGTGGGTCCGCTCGGCGATGCGCCCGGCGCCAGCGATGTCCGCTACCCAAAGAGGTCATCGATTCTCATTGCACACAGACCGGACTTCCGCAGTTGGTAGGCATGTTTGGCGATGCTCGACGGGATCGTTGCAGGTCGGAGGCTGGGGAGAGACCTCGGAGCGCCGATTTGTGTAGGCACACGACTTTCGGTGTGTCGCTCG
>JAABUK010007841.1_pt1 | contig 15237 bp, 13 predicted proteins | sample 5559141 | NCBI WGS metagenome assembly JAABUK01 (sample SAMN10711869, study PRJNA513367) | rock metagenome | isolation source: Antarctica rocks | place: Antarctica: Victoria Land, Pudding Butte nord | collected 2016-01-03
GGGCCTGCCCCCGCTCCTCGGCGGCGATCCCCGGATAGGCGCCCGGCGTGTCGATGAAGGCGACGATCGGCAGGCGGAACTTGGCCGCCATCTTCATCTTGAGGATCGCCTTGCGGTACCCCTCGGGGTGGGCGCAGCCGAAGTTGCACCTGGTCCGCTCGGCCAGGGTCCGGCCCTTCTGGTGGCCGACGAACAGCACCTTCTCGTCGCCGAGGTGCGCGAAGCCCGTCACCAGCGCCTGGTCGTCGCCGATGGCCCGGTCGCCGTGAAGCTCGACGAAGCGGTCGAAGACCAGTTCGAGGTAGTCGCGCGACTGCGGGCGGTTCTGGTGCCGCGAGACCCGGACGGTCTGCCAGGGGTCGAGCCCGGCGAAAATCGCCCGCTTCAGGTTGGCCAGCTCGCGCCTCATCTTGCGGATCGAATCGGCCGAATGCGTGGCCGAGTCGCTCCCCGCCTTCTGGTCGGCGTAGAGCGACTCCATCTCGGCGAGGCGGGCTTCCATCTCGTAGATCGGCGCTTCGAAAGGCAGGCGGTGTTCGCTGGCTCTGGACATCGGCCAAGGGTCCTTGGGCTGGCCCACTCCCTCGTCGGCCCGGCTTCGCCCCGGTTCAGAAACCGCGAGCCTTCTCGGGGGGCGCGTCGCCCTGGAAGATGCGGACCTTGGCGAAGCGGCTGAGGAATTCGTGGAGGGTCTTGGGGCGATCGGCGGGGTTTTTGCGGATCATCTCCAGCACGAGGTCCGCATACTCCTTGGTGATTTCCTTGTTGAACACCGTGGGAGGGACCGGCATCTCGCGGATGTGCTTGTTCAGCAATTCGTTGTCGGAATTGGCCCGGAACGGCTGCCGCCCGCAGGCCAATTCATAGCAGGTGATCCCGAAGCTGTAAATGTCCGAGGTCGGCTCCGGCGACTCGCAGCGGATCTGCTCGGGGGACATGTAGCTCTTGGTCCCCTGCCGGGGGACCTTCGTCCCCAGGAGCTTGCCAAACCCCGAGATCGGCCGACGGGTCAGCGTGTAGTCGATCACGCGGACCTCGCCGGTCTTGTTGCACATCAGATTCTCGGGTTTCACGTCCCGATGAATCCAGTTCTTGTCGTGCATATACGCCAGCCCCGAAGCCGCTTGCGAGAGGATCCGGTGCAGGCTGGCGCGCAAGACCGGGAACTCCTTCGGCTTGTGCAATGCCAGGCGGAGCTGGAAGCCGGAGAAGAAATCCATCACGAAGTACGGCTGCTCGCTGTCCTTGACGAAGTGATGCACCTTGATCAGGTTCGGGTGGTGCAACTCCTGCCCGAGCTTGGCCTCGAACTCGAACGCCTTGCGCTCGGAGGAGTCGCCCCCTCGCGAGGCGAGCAATTGCTTGATCGCGAACCGGCGGTTGCTCGCCTCGTGGAGCACTTCCATCACGATCGAAGTGGAGCCCGGGTAGATCGTGCGGATGTACTTGTAGTCGCCGATCCGCTCAACGCCGGTGGTATTCGTCGCCACGGTCGGCCTCCCGATGACGCTTGGCTGGGGACGTGGGTGCGTCACGGCCGGACGGATGCGAGGGGGGTGGGCCGATCGGCGGTCGCGAGGACCAGGGGCCGACCCCTCGACCCGTCAATCGATCGCTCGCGTGCCGTCGACTACCTGCAACAATCCTACCAACATCCGGCCCGGCCCGCAACTTTCGCGGCCGGGGCCGCCGGCCGGCCACCGGGGTTGGCGTCTAGGCGGGGGGATCCGGGCGCGGTAAAGTGGTCGGACCCTTACGGATCAGACGCCGCCCCGTGACGATCCGCTGGATTCGATGAAGAGGTCAAGTCCCAGGCACCTCCTCGGGGCCATCCGGAGGCGGGTCGCCGATGGCAAGTTCCCTGCGAGACGAGCTGGCCTCGCTGAAGATCGAGCGTCGGCCCTCGGGCTTCGAACAGGCCCGGGGCGGCCGGCGGGCCGGGCGAGGCCCCCGGGGCGGATGGGGCCTCGGGATCCTGGCGGCCCTGGCCTGGCTGGTCCCCCTGGCCGCCCTCGGCGCGGGGGGCTATTACGCCTACACCCAGTACGCCGGGCTCCGGGCCAAGCCCGAGGTCAGCGTCGCCCAGGTCCAGTTGATGACCTCCGGCGAGGCCGAGAAGCTGCTCAGCGCCAAGGGCTACCTCCGCTCCAGGCACCAGGCGACCCTGGGCACCCGGGTCGTCGGCCGGGTCCAGGAACTCCTGGTCGAGGAGGGGGCGAAGGTCAAGAAGGGCCAGCTCCTCGTCGTCCTGGAGCACGACGACCTCGACGCCCAGGTCGAGTCGCGGCGGGCGATGATGCTCAAGGCCAGGGCCGACGTCGACGAGGCCAAGGCCGACCTGGAGTACAAGCAGGCCAAGGCCGACCGCGCCCGGAGGCTCCAGGCCAAGGGGATGTCGGTCTCGACCGAGGAGTTGCAGCAGTCGACCTCGGCCGTCGACATGGCCGCCGCCCACCTCTCCGCCCTCGATGCCTCGCTCCGGCTCCAGCAGTCGCAGTCCCGCGAGGCCGAGATCTCGGTGGGCAACATGAAGATCGTCGCCCCCTTCGACGGCACCGTCATCGAGCGCCCGGCCGACCTCGGCGAGCAGGTCAGCGCCAACCAGGTGATGACCCTGGCCGACCTCGACCACATGGAGGTCGAGACCGACGTGGCCGAGAACCTCCTCTCGCGGATCGTCGCCGGCCAGCCCGCCGAGGTCTCCGTCTCCGCCGTCCCGGGGCGGCACTACCGGGGGCGGCTCCGCCAGATCATCCCGACCAGCGACCGCGCCCGGGGGACCGTCAAGGTGAGGGTCGAGATCCTCGACCCCGACGCCAACCTGTTCCCTGAGCTCGTCGCCACCGTCCGCTTCCTGCCCGACAAGGCCCATCAGGGCCTCGACGTCGGCAAGTCGCACCTGTTCGTCCCCAGGTCGGCCCTCTTCGAGGTCGGCGGCCACGCCCACGCCTGGGTAGTCGACCCCAAGGGTATCCTCCGCAAGGTCCGCGTCGAGGTCGTCGACGCCAGCGACGACCTGGCCCGGGTCGAGTCGGGCCTCAAGGCCGGCGAAACCGTCGTCCTCAAGCCCGCCCCCTCGCTCCGCGACGGCGAGGTCGTCAAGGTCGCCGACTGAAGCCTCGACCCAAGAAATCGGCCCGAGGGGCGAATCCCCCCGGCCCGCTCCTTTCGTCCTCCCAACCAACCCCGACCCGACGGAGGGCCTGCGATGGGCTCGAGCCCCGAGCATTCGATCGTCCTGAAGGGCGTGAGCAAGGAATACCGCCGCGACGAGTTCCGCATCCCGGTCCTCGAAGGGCTCGACCTGTCCGTCGAGGCCGGGGAATTCCTCGCCCTGATGGGCCCCTCGGGCTCGGGCAAGACGACCCTGCTCAACCTGATCGCCGGGCTCGACCGGCCGACCTCGGGCTCCGTCGTCGTCCACGACCACGAGCTGACCGATCTCTCCGACGGCCAGCTCACCCGCTGGCGCGCCGGGCACGTCGGCTTCGTCTTCCAGATGTACAACCTCATCCCCGTGATGACCGCCTTCGAGAACGTCGAGCTCCCCCTGCTGCTGACCCCCCTCTCGCGGAAGCAGCGGAAGCAGAGCGCCATGACGGCCCTGCGGATCGTCGGCCTCGAAGGGCGCGAGGATCATTACCCGAGGCAGCTCTCCGGCGGGCAGGAGCAGCGGGTCTCGATCGCCCGGGCGATCGTGACCGACCCCTACCTGATCGTCGCCGACGAACCGACCGGCGACCTCGACCGCAAGAGCGCCGACGAGATCCTCGGCCAGCTCGGCGTGCTCAACCGCGAGTTCAACAAGACCATCGTTATGGTGACGCACGACCCCCAGGCCGCCCAGCACGCCTCGCGGGTCCTCCACCTCGACAAGGGCAGGCTCGTCGGCGACGTGGTCCAGCCGAGGATGGGGGCGGCGTCGTGAAATACTTCGGCATGGTCCTCCGCAACGCCCGACGCAACCCGATCCGATCGTTCCTGACGATCGCCTCGCTCGCCGTCAGCCTCTCGCTGGCGATGGTCCTGTTCTCGTTCCAGACGATCAACGGCGAGGTCTCGTCCTCGGTCAAGGGGTTCCACCGGATCATCGTCATGAGCGCCCAGGGGTTCGGCCAGCCGGTCCCCTACGCCCGGGTCAACGAGATCCGCGCGATGACCGGGGTTGATGCCGTCTCCCCCTTCTCCTGGTACGGCGGCAAGTACAACGAGGAGGTGATGCCCTTTGCCCAGTTCGGCGTCGACCCGGACTCGTTCTTCGCCATCTTCGACGAGTTCGCCATCGACCCGGCCCAGCTCAAGGCCTGGCGGGAAGACAAGGCCGGCTGCGTCGTCGGCCGGAAGCTCGCCGACGAGCGTAAGGTCAAGGTCGGCGACCCCTTTCCGCTCAAGGACGGCGTCTACCCTTTCAATTTGAACCTGACGGTCCGCGGGATCTACGACGGCCCGACCAACCGCGACCTCCGCGCCTGCTACTTCCGCTGGGACTACCTCGACGAGGGCCTGAAGAAGCTCGGGAGCGGCGGGGCGGGCAACGCGGGCGTCGTGATGGTCCGCTGCAAGGACGAGGGCCGGATGGCCGAGCTCGGCAAGGTGATCGACGAGGCCGCCGCCAACAGCGACGCGCCGACGAGGACCCAGACCGAGGAGGCGTTCGGCCAGATGTTCGCGGAGATGGCCGGCGACTTCAAGTGGATCATCGTCTCGATCGGCCTCGCGGTAGGGACCTCGCTGCTCTGCGTCTCGGCCAACGCGATGGCGATGGCCCTCCGCGAGCGGACCACCGAGGTCGCCGTCCTCAAGGCGATCGGCTTCGGCAAGGGGCTGATCGTCGCCCTGATCCTGGCCGAGTCGGTGATGATCGCCGGGATCGGCGGCCTGCTTGGCTCGGTCGGGATCAAGCTGTTCTGCGACCTCGTCGACCTCTCCAAGTACACCGCCGGCTACCTGCCGTTCTTCTACGTCCCCTGGTCGACGGCGATCGGGGGCCTGGTCGTGGCCCTGGGCGTGGGGGCCTTCAGCGGCCTGGTCCCGGCGCTCCAGGCCTCGCGGCTCTCGGTCGTCAACGGCCTGCGAAAGGTGGTCTGATCCGTCATGGTCCCGATCAAGTACAACGTCCGCAACCTCCGGGCCCGCTGGGTCAACACGCTGATGACGGTGATCGGGACCGGGCTGATCGTCGGGTCGTCCTGCGGCCTGTTCAGCCTGGTCGAGGGCCTCCAGCACAGCCTGAAGCTCTCGGGCGACCCGCTCGACCTGATCGTCCTGCGCAAGGGGTCCAGCTCCGAGACCGTCAGCGCCGTGGAGCTGGACAAGTCCGACAAGATCGTCAATCTCCCCGGGATCGCCCGCGATGAGAAGGGGAAGGTCCTCGCCAGCGGCGAGCTGCTGCACATCCCGGTCGTCGAGCGTGTCGGCGGCGGCCGGGCGAACCTGATCATCCGGGGCGTCGAGCCCGCCAGCCAGCCCGGCGAGGTCGCGCCGGCCGAGGCGCTCCGGCCCGGCTTCGCCATCATCCAGGGGCGCAACCTGGAGGCGGGCAAGGGCGAGGCGATCGTCAGCCGGTCGATGAGCCGACGCTTCCAGGGGGCCAACCTCGGCGGGACCCTCCGGATCAGCCCGAAGGAGGCCTATCGCGTCGTCGGCCTTTTCACCGCCAACGGCGGGGCGGCCGAGAGCGAGGCCTGGGTCGACATCAAGGACCTCCGCCAGAACACCCGGCGCGACGGGTTCGTCTCCACCGTCCAGCTCCGCGCCACCGGCCCCGAGGCCCGCGACGCCCTCCGCAAGGCGATCCAGGACGACCCGCAGTTCAAGCTCGCCGCCATGCCCGAGGCCGATTTCTACGCCGAGCAGTCGCGCACGGCCGACTTCTTCAGGGTCGCCGGGATCGTGATCGCCTTCTTCCTGAGCATCGGCGCGATGTTCGCCGCGGCCAACACCATGTTCGCCGCCGTCAGCACCCGGACCCGAGAGATCGGGACCATGCGCGCCCTCGGCTTCTCCAGGGCGGCCATCCTCGTCTCGTTCCTCGGCGAGTCGGTCTTGCTCTGCGCCCTCGGCGGTGTCCTCGGCGTCCTCCTGACGCTTCCCCTCTCGCTCCTGACCATCGGCACGAACAACATCGACACCTTCGCCGAGGTCAGCGTCAACTTCCGAATCGGCCCGCTCGTCCTCGGCGTCGCCGCCGCCATGACCCTGGCGATGGGCCTGCTGGGGGGCCTCCTGCCCGCCATCCGCGCCGTGAGGATGGACGTGATCAGCTCACTCCGGGAGCTTTGAGGGGGCGGGCCGCAGCCCGAGGATCGAGCCGAATGCCGCCAGGATCGAGCCGACGTCGTCGATGTAGAAGCGTCGGGAGTCGATCACGGCGAGCGGCCCGCCGAGCCTGAGGAACTGCCAGGCCTCGCCGTTGGTCACGCAGCCGAAGACCGCGTCGACCGGGCGGCCGGCCCGCTCGTTGAAGATCCGGGCGCCGACCATCTGGGCGAAGCATTGCCAGATCCCGGCTTCGATGTCGTGCTTCTTGGCCTCCAGGATCGTGACGAGCGGGGCCCTCAGGCCCGGCAAGGGGGCGGTCGCCGAGAAGATGAAGTCGCACTCGCCGACCAGCCCACGCGCGGGGTCGACGTCGAGTCGGACGCCGGACTGGATCGAGACCGGCCCCGCCGCCTGATCCTGGCAGGCCAGCAAGATCGGCGCGACGATGAACTCGCTCCGGGCCTTCTCGCTCTGGGGGAACTGTCGGCTTCCACGGGCCAGAGAGTCGAGCAGCCAGGGCGGGACCGGCGCGGGACGGAGTCCCACGAAGAGGTCGCCCGTGCCGACGGACAGGCCGAGTTCCCCGGCGATCGACTCGATGGAGAAATCCGTATAATCCATCGGGGTCTCGCGAAGCGAGCCTGGGCCGGGGAGGAAGGGCCGACCCGATCCCTCCGATCATCGGCGCAGTCGAGGTTCAGAACCACCCCTTCTTCTCGACGGCGTATTCGCGGTAGAACTCCCGATCGTTCTTGGTCAGGTAGAGGATTCCCTCGATCAGGCCGATCGGGCTCATCACCAGGGCCCCGACGCCGCAGGTCAGCAGGGTCGTCAGCAGCATGATGATCCCCGGCGTGGTCAGGCCGAGGATGAACTTGTGGACGCCGAGCGACCCGAGGAGGATCCCGCAGACCCCGGCGGGGATGCGCTTGGCCTGGAACTCCAGGGCCTCGGCGCCCACGTAACCCGGGCCGACGACTTCCAGGGAGACGACCGCCCGGCCGCAGCCGATGCAGACGACCGCGTCATCATGGAGATTCTTGCCGCACGCAGGGCATTGCATCGAGTTGCCTCGCAATCTCGCCGGGGCCTCGACTTCGAGGGCCGGAGCACGCTCTCCGAAAGCCTTCGGGTTCGGTCGAGGTGGCGGGCCGGGCCATGATCGGCGAAGCGCCGACGTCGGTCAATGGCCCAGGGGCGAAGGCTCGTCGACCTCCCGGCCGACGCCCGAGCCGAGCGGCATCGAAGGGCCCCCGGCCTGCCGATCCCCGCTTTTCGCCGGCATCCCCGGCCCCAGGAGCCAGCGGGCGAGCCGGCCGGCGGGCAGGTCGGGCCGGAGCAGGCGGGCCGGGCGGTCGAGGTCTTCGAGGATCCCCTCGGCCGCGCGATAACCGCTGCGGACCGCGCCTTCCATCGTGGCGGGCCAGCCGGTGCTGGTCCAGTCGCCCGCCAGGAACAGCCCCTCGACCGGCGTCCGCTGCTCGGGGCGGAGGGCGTCGACCCCGGGGCGGACGGCGAAGGTCGCGCCGTGCTCGGTGACGACCCACGACCGCTCCAGCTTCGCGTCCTTTGCCGCCGGCCAGATCGCCGCGAGGTCGGCCAGCACGGCCCGGAGGATCTGGTCCTTGTTCATCGGGAGGAGGTCGTAGCTCGCGCTGATGACGACTTGCAGATACTGCCCGCCGCCGCCCGGGGCCGACCGGCCCTGGATCGCCGAGTGGTCGAAGACCCACTGGATCAAGCGGCCGACGGTGACGACGTGCTCGTGGGGGCAGACTTGGCGGTCGAACCAGAGGTGGACGCCGGTGATCGGCGAGGCCGCGATCGCCCCGAGGCCGTCGAGCCCGGGGATTCGCCCGAGGACGTCCGCCGGGAGCAGCCCGGCGACCCGGTCGAAGGGCGGGGCGAGGACCACGAAGTCGGCGTCGACCGACTCGCCGTCGCGGAGCGTCAGGCCGGCGAGATGGCCCTCGTCGTCGACCTCGACCGAGCGAACGCCGGTCTTCAGGCGGACCTCGACCTCGCGCTCGCTTAGCCAGCGCTCCAGCCTGGACCCGTAGATCTCGCCGAGCGGGGCGAGCGGGACCTCCATCTGGTAGCCTTCGCGGGTGCGGAGGAAGCCGTCGAGGAAGACCTTCCGGGCGTGGCCGACGTCCATACGGTCGAGCCGCTCGTTCAGGGCCGAGATCAGGACCGTCCCCCAGTACCGCTCGATCGTCCGGTCGGTCTGCCCGTGCCTGCGGAGCCAGCCTTCGAACGGCTCGCCGGGGCGGTCGGGCCTCGTCGAGGTCAGGCAGGCCACGCCGTAGGCGACCCGGGCGCGTTCGATCCAGCCCAGGTAATTGGCCCTCAGGAAGCTCCCCGAGAGGTGCAAGGGGGCCGGGAGCCTCCCGGCGGCGAGCCGGGAAAGTTTCCCCTCGGGGCTGAGGAAGGTGACGCCGGGGACCCTGCGGAAGAGGTGGTCGACGCCGACGGTCCGGCAGAAATGGGCGAGGTTCGTACAGCAAACCATGCTGACGTGCTGGCAGTTGTCGACCATCTCGCCGGTCGCGGGGTCCTGGAACGAGCTGGCCCGGCCGCCGAGGCGGGGGCGGCCCTCGAACAGGGTGACGCGGAGGCCGCGATCGACGAGCGAGGCGGCGGCGGCGAGCCCGGCGAGGCCGCCCCCGACGATCGCCACGTGAGGCGCGCGATGTCCGGCCGGGTTGGGGTTCATCCGATCCGGGCCGCCTCTTCGAGGGCCGGGGCGGGTTCGGGGGCGTGCCGGGCGAACCGACTGGCGAGCGAGCCGGCGGTGATCGCCAGCTTCCGCCAGGCGGGGAGGCTGACGCGGGACCGGAAGACGTCGTAGTCGCGGCGGATGATCTCGTCGAGCAGGGCTCGGTAGATCCCGACCATCGCCAGCAGGACCGGGCGGCCGACCGGGTCGACGAGGCCGACCAGCGGCTCGGCCTTGCGGTAATAGTCGGAGGCGCGGGCGGCCTGGAATTCGAGGAGGGCCCGGACCCGGGCCGTCGGCGAGGGCGCGGCCAGCTCGGCCGGGTCGACGCCGAATCGCCGGAGGTCTTCCTGGGGGAGATAGACCCGCCCGAGCCGGGCGTCCTCGCGGACGTCGCGGATGATGTTGGTGAGCTGGAGGGCCTGGCCGCAGCAGTCGGCCAGTCGTCCGGCCCGGCCGTCGTCGTCGCGAAACCCCCAGATGTGCAGGCAGCTCAGGCCGACCACCGAGGCGACCCGGTGGCAGTAGACCGCCAGGTCGTCGGGGGTGGCGAACGGCCGGGGGTCGAGGTCCATCTCCACGCCGTCGATCACCTCGTGGAGGTAGCGGGCCGGGATCGCGTGGCGGTGGACCGTATCGGCCAGCGCCGGGAGCCCCGGCCAGGCGTCGGCCCGGCCCGCCAGCGCGTCGTCCAGCGCATACCGCCAGGCCTCCAGGTCGCGAGCCTTGGCGTCGGCCGGGCCCGGGGCGTCGGCGAGGTCGTCGGTCTGCCGCAGGAAAGCGTAGAGGGCGCACATCGACCGCCGCCGCGCCTTCGGCAGGGCGAGGAAGCTGTAATAGAAGTTCCCGGCCTCGCGGCGGGAGAGGGCGACGCAGAAGTCGTAGCTCGATCGGAGTTCGCTCACGACGCCCTCCCCGCGACCAGGGAACTCGGCCGGGCCGGGCGGGCCAGCATCGCTCGGGCGAGCAACCCTAGCTTTGCGAGCTTGCCGACCTCGGGCCGACGGGCCAGCACGTCGAACCCCTGCGCCTCGATCCGGTCGAGGATCGCCAGCCCGCCTCGATTGAACAGGTCGACGTCGACCCCCAACGACCGGGGCATCCGCGCGATCAACGGGCGGCCCCGATGGAGCAGGTCGCGGGCGCGGTCGACCTCGAAGCCGAGGAGTTCGGCGAAGGCGGGGGTGAACCGGAGGGCCCGGAGGTCGGCGTCCTCGTAGCCGAATCGGCGACGATCTTCGAGCGGGAGGTAGACCCGGCCGATCGCGAGGTCGCGGGCCACGTCCTGCCAGAAGTTGGCGAGCTGGAGCCCGGTGCAAGTCAGGTCCGAGAGCGCGGCGTTCTCGGGGTCGAACGACCGGGCGAGGTAGAGGACGAGGTGCCCGACCGGGTTGGCCGAGCGGGCGCAGTAGTCGAGGAGCTGGCCGTAGGTCTCGTACTCGTTGACGCGCTGATCCTGCTCGAAGGCCGAGATCAGGGCTTCGAACGGGTCGATCGGGATGGCGAACTCGGCGACCGTCGGCGCCAGGGCGACCATGACCGGGTGGGTCGCGAGGCCCCGGTACATCGCCCGGAGTTCGCCCCGCCACCAGGCGAGCAGTTCCACCGACCGGGCCGGGTCGCCGACCTCGTCGCCGAGGTCGTCGGACCAGCGGCAGAAGGCGTAGATCGAGCGGAAGGCGGGCCGGAGCGGCCGGGGGGTCAGCCAGGTGACGACGCTGAAGTTCTCGTAGTGGCGCCGCGTCAGGGCCGCGCAGTAGGCGACCGCCTCGGGCAGGCCGACCGCCGCCGGGGCGAGCCCGCCGGCGTCCGGGCCGTACTGGCGGAGGTCTTCGAGGAACGACATGCTTCGGGCTTTCTCCGAATCCGTCCGGGTCGTCGGTCGAGAGCGGCCGATTCTAACCGCCGAGGGCCGCGCCTGGCCAGTCGACTGGCCGGTTGACCCGATTTCGCGGCTGGCGCACAATCGCCCTTCCGGCCCAAGGGCCTTCGACCCGAACCGCTCTCCAGGATCGCCACACCCATGAACGCCCTGATCTTCGGCCTGATGGCCGCCCTCACCCTCGCCCCGAGCCCCGTCGACAAGGAAGAGGGCTTCACCCCGCTGTTCAACGGCAAGGACCTTTCCGGCTGGATCACCCCGGACAACAAGGGCCTCTTCTCCGTCGAGGACGGCGAGATCGTCGGCCGGTCGCAGGCCAAGGAGCTGACCAAGAACGAGTTCCTGGTCACCGACAAGCCTTACGCCGACTTCATCCTCAAGGCCAAGGTCAAGTACAAGAACGGCAACTCCGGCATCCAGTTCCGCAGCGAGCGCGCCGCCAACGGGGCCGTCGCCGGACCCCAGGCCGACATCGCCACCGGCTACTGGGGCCTGCTCTACGAGGAGAAGCGCCGGGAGATCCTCGAAGCCTACCCCAAGGAGAAGGCCGCCCTCCTCGTCCGCGAGGGCGACTGGAACGACTTCGAGATCATGGCCAAGGGCGACCACGTCGTCATCAAGCTCAACGGGACCGTCGTCATCGACCGGACCGACCCGGCCTTCGACAAGACCGGGATCATCGCCCTCCAGCTCCACGCCGGCCCGCCGATGGAGGTCCGCTTCAAGGACATCGAGATCAAGGTCCTCGGCAACTGAGCGATCGACCCGGCCTCGGGAGGGCCCCGGCCTCGCGCCGGGGCCCTCACTCCTTGGTGAAGAGGAGCTGCTGGACCTTGCCGTCGGGCGAGCGGTAGAGCAGCCCCTTCAGCACGGTCGAGGGGAACGTCAGGCGGATCGACGCCACCTCCATCCCGCCGCGCTCGTAAACGCCGAGCACCTCGGCCTTCGTCGGATCGCCCAGGGGCTTGAGGCGGGACGAGGCCCCCTTGAGCTTCGCGTCGGTCAGATAAGCGGAGAACTCCTCGCCGAGGGTCGATCGGTCGAGCGTCCCGGCCTGCATCTGCCCGAAGAACGCGCGGGCGACCTCGGCGGGGGGCGGTCCGGCGACCTTGGGGATCAGGTCGGCCGGGGCGTCGGCCTTGAGCATCAGGGCGACGATCGCCTGGGCGATGCCGGGCTCGGACTGCTCGTCGTTGATCAGCACGACGACGGCCGACTTCGTCTCGGGCACCAGGATGTTCGTCGCCCGGAACCCGCTGATCGCCCCGCCGTGCGAGAGGGCCAGCCGGCCCGACTCGCGCCTCACGTTCAGCCCAAAGCCGTAGTCCTGCACCCGGCCGTCGTTCAGGGTGACGGGTGTCGTCATCAGCTCCATCGATCGCGGCTTGAGCACCTTTCCCCCCATCAGCGCGATGTCCCAGCGGGCCACGTCGGTCGCCGTCGCCCAAAGGCCGCCGGCGGCGGACAGCCAGCCTTCGGCTTCGGGCAAGGCAGGCTCGGCGGGGCCGAGGGCGAACGGCAAATAGCCCTTCGCCTGCGAGGGGCCGCCCGGGGGCGGCTCGACCGCCGCCTGCTCCATCCCGACTGGCCTCAGGATCCGCTCGCGGAGGAACTCGCCGAACGGCTTCCCTCCCGCCTTCTCGACCACACGGCCCAGCAGCAGATATCCCGTGTTGCTGTAAGACCACCGCGATCCGGGCTCGAAGTCGAGCTTGCCCCCCGCATACTCGCGGAGGACCGCGTCGACCTCGACCGGCTTCGCCATCCTCCGGTCGACGAAGTCGAGCGGGTAATAGTCGGGATACCCCGAGGTGTGGTTCATCAACTGCCGGAGGGAGATCTCGCCGGAGTGGGCCAAATCCGGGAAGAACTTCGCGACCTTGTCGTCGACCGAGAGCTTCCCGTCCTCGGCCAGCAGCAAGATCGCCGCGCAGGCGAACTGCTTGGTCACGCTCCCCACGGCGAAGGTCGTGGTCGGCTCGACCGGCAGACGATCCTCCAGCGACCGGAGTCCGTACCCCTTGGCCATGACGACCTGCCCGTCGCGGACGATCGCGAGCGAGAGGCCGACGAGCCCCTTCTGCGAGACGACCCCGCCGACGTAGGCGTCGATCGCGGCGAGGTCGAACCGCTTCGGGGCCTCGGGCGTCGCCGAGACCTGCCCGAGCGCCGGGGTCGCCCCGGCCAGGAATGCCAGCAGTCGCACGCCGATCCAGCTCAATCTCATCGCGATCTCCAACCAGGGCGCAAGGTCCGAAGTCCGAGCGGGCCAGCCTACCAGGAGCGCGTCTGCCGGTCGATCGGCCCGAACCCCATCCCCCGTAGGGAAGGCCGAGTGCCACGAGGCCCACCACGACCCGGGTCGCGGCCCTCCCCGTCAAGAAGCCTTGAGCCCGCGCCGCCCCGGGAGATTTTCCCGGGCCGGATCGGGCCGGAGTCTCGCCTACTCACCTGTCGGGCGAGGCTTCGCCAGGGCGAAGGCCGCCCGCGAGGGGTCTCCCCTCGCGACCCGCCAGGACCCTCGTCCGTGGCCGTCGCCTCCGGGCCGGATCCTCCGGCCCGGTCCGCCCGCATCGACCTCGAAGCGTCGCCGCCCCGGCGCGCCTCGGGTCGAGCCGATTGACCGACCGACCTCGCAGCGGCCCGAGGGGCCGTCGCGCCCCGAGACCTTTGGCCGCCCTCGTACCGGGAGACCTCGCCGTGAACCGACCGAACCTCCGAGGCCCGATCGGTCGAGTCGCCGGGCGGGCGCGGGCCCGAAACCTTGCCGCGCTGGACGAGGCGTCGATCGGCCGGATCGAGCGCCGGGTCGTCGGCGCCCTCGACGGCCAGGCCGCCCCCACGCCCGACCGCGACTGGCGCGAGTCGCTGGCAGATTTCTCCCCGGCCAAGCGGCCGGTCGCCGAGGGGCGTGGCGAGTCGCAGGCCACCGCCGCGACCCCGGCCCCGCCGCCGGGGGGCTGGGCCCGGTTCCGCCTGGCCCGCCGCCGGGGGGTCGCCGTGGTCTCGCTCGCCGACCAGTCGCTGACCCGCGACGACGAGCTGGCCGAGCTTCAGGGCGACCTGCTCGCCCTCGTCGAGGCCGGGCACCTGCGGATCGTGCTCGACTTCTTCGCCGTCGAGCGGCTCTCCAGCTGGGCCGCCTCGGCGCTCGACCGGATCGCCCGCGCCTGCTTCGCCGCTCCCGGCGGGGCCTTGAAGTTCTCCGGCCTGAGGCCGGACGTCGCGGCGATCTTCGCCATGACCGGGCTCGACCCCCGGGTCGCCACCCACCCCGACACCGCCTCGGCCGTCGCCGCGACCTGGCCCGACTCGCCCGCGTTCCGCCCCCTGCCCGTCTCGATCCTCTCGGCCCTGATGCGGGCCGAAGACGCCCGCCCCCCCCGGCCCGAGCCCAGGGCCCCCGAGGAAACCCGAGCCATGACCACCGCCCGACTCGTCCTCCAGGACGGCCCCGACCTCGGCCGGACCGTCGCGATCCAGGGTGACCGCTTCCTGATCGGCCGAGGGCCCGACTGCCAGCTCCGCCTGGGCTCCTTGGCCGTCAGCCGGTCGCACGCCCGGATCGAGCGGAAGGGCGACCGCTACTACCTCCGCGACCTCTCCAGCACCAACGGCAGCCTGCTCAACGGCAAGCCGCTCCGCGACCGCGTCGTCGAGATCCGCGACGGCGACCGCTCCCGCTTCGGCCCCCTGACCTTCGCCCTCGCCCTCGGCGAAGCCCCGTCGAGGCTCGTTCGGCTCGACTTCGGCCCCGAGGACGACGCCGTCGACTCGACCGAGGAATTCCCCGAGCTGGACGGGCCGATCGACCTGAAGCACGAGGTGATCGAGGGGGTCCTCGTCGTGACCCCGCAGGTCCCCGACCTCGACGCCGAGGAGGCCGTCGACGCCTTCCGCGACGCCCTGCTCGCCCTGGCCCGGCGCCGGTATTCGTCCCGCGTGGTGGTCAACCTCACCCACGTCGGCCACCTGTCCGGCCGGGCGATCGGGGCGCTGATCGCCCACCACCTCCGGCTCGACCGGACCGGCGGGGCCCTCCGCGTCTGCCTGGCCAGCCCCCGGGTCGCCCTGGTCCTCGAGCAGGTCCAGCTCGGGATGCTGGTCGACTGCCACCCGACGATCGACGAGGCCGTCCTCGCCGCCTGGCCCGAGCCCGCCGCCGCGGCCCGAAGCTAAGCCAGCTCATTTCCTGAGTAGGGCAGGACTTGTCCTGCCAGTACAACGCGCCCGGCTGGCAGGAGTCGCGGCACCCCGCAACCCCAGGATCGGAGCTTAGTACTACAGCGCCAGGTCGCTGGGGCTTGATCGGTCGCACATGGTGAAACTATGCTTGTCTCCAGGCTTTATGGAGACACCGGCATGGACATCCCGC
>JAABUK010007842.1_pt1 | contig 15234 bp, 13 predicted proteins | sample 5559141 | NCBI WGS metagenome assembly JAABUK01 (sample SAMN10711869, study PRJNA513367) | rock metagenome | isolation source: Antarctica rocks | place: Antarctica: Victoria Land, Pudding Butte nord | collected 2016-01-03
TAATACGCATTGTTACATACGCCCTCCCTTTGGAGCCGTGCCTCAGGCCGGTATGAACCGCGGCGCCCGTGTAAGCGACGGAGTCTCAGACTAATTTCGGCGAAGACAGCCTGTTTGGTTTTTGGCAGTTGTCGGGTCGGAGTTTCGAACCATCGACATGCGAGGATCTTGAGCGGAAGCGTTTAACCATTGGGTTAGCGTACCCAGGGCTCCGTGACCACTAGCCTTTCCAAAAGGGTCCTCATGAGATGCAAGATGGAAAGTTATTGTAACTAATACCCATTGTTACATGCCTCAGATACCTTGCACTGGGTCCCTGTTTCAGCGATTCACCAATAAATTCATTCTGCAACATCAGCATTGGGCGGGTGACAAACCCCAAGGGGCCTTTGTCATTTAAAGCTTTTGCCAGGTATGTGCATGTCACCTTAGCGTACATCACATGCATTGAGGTTAGGCCTAGGCCTGCACGCTCTCTATCTTGGTGGATCATTGCAGACGGCGTCGACCTGGGTAGCTTGTATATTCTTTTGCATATGTTAAGCTTGGTAGCATCACATTTGCTGACATCTGATAATGTCATTAGGCCTAGAGGCATTGAGTATGCCATGCAGCTGCCAATGACAATGTCAAGTGCTTGAGCTTTCTGTTTAATTGACAGGGGGGACATCAGCAGCCTCTCGCCTTTTCCGCCTGGCTTCCTTCAGTACCCTGTCAAGATGTGGTGCCCAATTGAAGGTTGGGGTGATGTCTACCCCAAGATATCTGTAGGGCTCAGTGTGGGGGTGCAGGATTCGGGATAGGTGTGTTGTATATCTTGACTGTTTCCAGCCTCTGCTAGAGCATCTTCATCATTTTGCTTGAAAGCACCTTGTCATTGCCATTTCTGCGGGCTTGGCCCCACAGTATTCCTGTCACAGCACATTTCTTGACATTCACAGCCATGCCTGACTAGTTCACAAATGCTTCAATATTCTCTGCTTGTCTTGCAAGGTCAGTTGCTGATATGGCTGCTGCTAACATGTCATCAGCATATGCAGATGCGCTTGTGGTGTGGTCGGCATGTAGGCTCTTGCTCAAGCAACCATATTTGTAGCCTCTGCCTCCTGATTGCAGCCATCTCAATAGAGGCTCGATGAAGATCAAGAAGAGGAGCGGGGACAAGGTACACTAACAATCAGCGTAAGTATATATACTAGTATATTGTAGTGCAATGAAATAGATGAGCTTTCAACCATATACTAATAAAATTGTAATATTATTTAGTATATATCAGGTATAATCGGACATCCCTTTTTAAGCCTTTGGACAGACTTAATATTATTTTGGCCATGATATTACGATAATATACTAAGCATATATACTTATACATGTGATATATCATGCAAAGGATATATCAGACATATTATTACGTCTGTGTAATATTATTACAGGCCAATTAGTGATTTGTCGACAATTTAGGATATATCACTCGCGAATCAGACCAGATTTGTCATTACAATTGTAGCAATATGTGACTGACACAGAGCTTGAACAGACCAAAACACTCTTCATGTCAATATGCAGGCAGGGCATGGCAAAGGACACAACAATGGACGCTAGCATGAAGACTCAGTTGTGACATGCATGCATGCTGCTACATTTTTACCAATGCAAAAGGTATAGACAATGCCTAGTTCTCTCTTTGTTTTTTGGAACCCGGCATTTTTTTTGGCTGTTGCTTTGAGCCACCCTGGAGACCTTTGCCTTTTTCCTTGCCACCTTTGCGGCTCTGACCAGCTACCTATGAAATGTACACAACATGGGTGTGCACAAAGAATTCATTTCTTTGCTTGTGACCTGAGCTTGCAAGCTTACAATTGTGACTTGTAAGCCAAGTCATCTATGCAACACACATCACAGCACATTGCTGCAAGCAATTTGTATGTGTGCATTTGTATGTGTGCACAACCATGGTAGTAAATGCACAAACATCAGACAGCTCCACCAGAACCTTTGCTTCAAGACAAGCCGCTCGAGCAAGAAGTCACTACCTGATTTGGCTCAACATTCTCGGCCTCTGCATTCTCAATGACTTCCTCTGGCTCCTCATCCACCTATGCAAAACGCATGTCATCTACATAATTCCACCAGCACTGCAAGTCAAGTAACTGAAACTGCAAGTCAAGCAACTAGCACTGCAAGTCTAGTAACTGGCACTGCAAGTCTAGTGACTGGCACTGCAAGTGAAGTAACTGGCTGTAACTGGGCAAAAGCGCTAACAATCTCACAGGATATTGAGCAAGAGAAGCCAGACTGGAGGTATGAGTCACGAGTCTTGTGGCAGAAGAAGGTCTAGACTAGTGTACATGATGCAGGTCAAGACAAAAGGTTTGAGGAAAACAATGGTACTAAAGCATATGTATCACCATATAGTCACTCTTGCTCAAGCAACCATATTTGTAGCCTCTGCCTCCTGATTGCAGCCATCTCAATAGAGGCTCGATAAAGATCAAGAAGAGGAGCGGGGAATAAGATCTCCCTGTATTGTACCTCTCTCTATCTTGATTGGTCCTGTTTCTGTAAAGTAGAGCTTGATCTTGGTTATGGCATCGGTGTACAGTTCAGCTATCACTTCAATGGCATCCTCTGGAAATCCTAGGTCATGCATAGTACATACCAGCTTGTCGTGGTCGATGGTGTTGAATGCTGAGCTGAAATCCACATATAGCAAGTACAGGTCCTGCTGGCTTATTTTTGCGTCTGACATGATGTTCATCACATTTTGCAGCTGCCGAATTGTGTTCTTCTGCTTCCTGAAGCCCTCTTGTGCGCTGCTCAGGATGTTAAAGTGTTCTGCATATTTGTACAAGCATTCTGCAATCACACCTGTCCACAGTTTGTATAGAGTGTTTGCTAGTGCTATTGGTCTCCAGTTTCCCAAGTCATGTTTGCTGCCCTTTTTATGCAGGAGCACTGTTTGAGACTCCTTCCATGCCTTAGGCGTTGTCCCAGTCATCCACATCAAGATGAACAGCTTGTGAATTATCTGGTGCACCCCTTCTGGAAGATGCTTGAGCAGTTCATTTGGTATGCCGTCGGGACCAGGTGCTTTTCCATTTTTCAAGCGTCTCATTTTGTCCTGAAATATGCAAGGGTCTCGAACATGTTCCAGCAGTGATGTGCTTCCAAATCCTGGCTTCCCAGCAGCTGTTTCTAGCGTGAAGGGGTCAATACTGCTGTATGCACCATGTTTCCAAGGATACTTTTTGTTTCCATCGTTTGGTGTGAAGTCCTTTGTCTTTGCACATCCTGAGGCTGGCCTTGCTTGTTCTTGAAAGCTGCTCTGCACGTATTCAAGCACTGCATCGGGATCATTTAGCATTTCTCCAGTCTCTTTATTGAGTACACACGTGAGTTGCTTTTTATCAGTTGCTTCTCCAAAGAACTGCTTGTTCATCTGTTTCTGCTTTGTTGGGTATTGCTTTTGTATGCGTTGTCTTGCTGCAGCGCCGCTCTGCCATTTCAGTTCTTTTGTGATGTTTTCTTTTCTTTTAGCTGCTGTCTTGCGGGTTTTTAAACACAATTCTTCATATTCTTGCCAGCTTTTCCTGTCATTCCGTCGGGGCGGCAGTGGGAACCTGTCGCGATGTTGTTCTGGAAGCTTACTCAGCTCTGTTTGTACAAGGTCACGTAGGTCATTGCATACTTCCTTGCCTGCGTCTTTGGTGTCTCTGTGTTGCATGGCCACCTTTTTCTCAGTTTGCTTAGTCCCTCCAGTTTGCGGTGTGTGCATCTTGTTCTCAGTCTGATTCCGCTGACTGGCCCGCCTTTGGAGAATTTACATATTCTCTGGGCTATGGGCAAGACTTGCTGCAGTATGTCTTGTAGCAGAGAGCTATAGCTTTCAACAGTATCAGCCCCAATGTCCACTGAAGTCAGTGCCATTTTGAGAGTCTCACTCTCATCCAGTGTCTCCTTGACTGTGTATGCCAGTTCCAAAGTGCAGTCTAGCTCCTGTAGTAGGTCTGCTGTTAACGCTCCAGTCTCTTGAGCAAAAGTCTCTTTGAATGGTTTTGGGTCCTCCTGTGGGACTGATGTTTTTAGTCTTGGCTTTTGGGGCAGAGGAGGGGGGTCAGGACCTGGCTTGGAAAAGTACATGCAGGTGAGTGATATTTTGGCCAATATTGGTGCATGATCCGCATCACCTGATGTGTTCAGAATTTCTGTGGAGGGTGCTATCTCTGTGCACATGGACTTTGATATGAGTATGTCATCGATTCTACTGTCTTGGCTACTGTCTGTTCTATGACGAAAAGTATATCGCCTGTGTGGGTGCGTGTTAACATATGTTGTACATAGATGCATTTCATTGATAAACTTCTGATGTTTTGCGTCTTTCATGTCAGGTTTGGCTCTTTAGACATCTTGTTTGAACAGTGCTGCATTCATGTGACTTGGCTACAGGGTTGTTGTGATCGATCAGCTCTACTGAGTTCTGGCTTGTGAGAGATTTGTGCACCGCTATTGCCACTCCTCTAGATCCAGTTCTACAATGTCCGCTGGCGTTGCCCTTGACACAGCTGTGGAACAGTGTATATTCTGGTAAGCATTCCTGAAAGAACACTCTGTCTTGCCTTGCATCAGTCAGCTTGGTCTCTGTCAACACAATAATCCATGGCTTCCTCTGTTGTGCAATTTGCATCAGCTCATCCGGCACGGTTGTGGAGCCCATGACATTCCATGTCAGCACTGTCAAAGTGTCACAGCAAGGGGTGTATGCACCTGCTACCTTCCTCTTCTTCTCCTGTGTGGTGGCAGGCTGCTGATTTGTGTGGCTTGTCATACTGGCCCTGTAGCTTTCTGACAGTGTGCTTGCTTGTCTCATCTTGCGTGTTTTCCTGGTAATGTCCAAGCTTATGCTGCAGTCTGAGTCAATCTTTTCTGGTTGCAGGTGCATTTCTGTGTCAACAGTCATGGCGTCCTTGGCTGGTGGCTTTTGGAGTACAGTCGGGGTTTTTGTACTCACTGCATTTCAAGGTGCTAGCTGCTGCATTCTGTTTAGGGGCTGCATTAGCAAAGCATGCTTGTTGGGTTTGGTGGGGGCAAAATTGCAGCTTGATGTACTGCTGGTTGTATTGTGCTGCATGCCAGCGTCGTTTCTATCATGATGCGCCGGGATGGTTCTGTTGTTGTCCTGAAACCATGACTCAAAGGTGTTAGTCACCTCATTTTGGCTCCAATGTTGCATCCATTGTTATTGTATCCATATTGCCCATATGCCACAGTTCCATGTGTCTCCCCTTTGTTGCAGTCTGGTCGTCCACTCTTTGTACTGCCACCTCCCTGGTTGTTCATTGTCATAAAATGTTTTGATTGATGTAATGATGTCTTGCAGGAAGCCACTGCCAAAAGGGTCAATAAAAGCAACAGTTTGTGACCTAGCATCAGTCAAAATGATTCGCCAATGTATGCCATCTCCCACAACAATGGCTGGGCTGGGTCCATCTGTGGAAAGTGTCTTTTTGAGTGTTCCTGCAATATCAGATTGGAGGTTTACTTAGTTTGACAGGTGCATGTTCATGGCACATTGTTTCAGTGTCATGCAACGCAGAGCCGGTATTCAATGCCTTACAGATATGTTGTTCGTGAGGACAGCACTTATGCATGCATTGATAGCGTGTACCACAATCTTTAAATAAACAAATTTGTTGACATGGTTTGTCCTCGTGCATGCGTATGGTGTGCGTTGAGTTCCCTCGCCATAGCTGTTCTGCGTTTCTTTGTCATATGCAGGGGTGCAGCATTCATGAAGTTGCACACGTTGCACATGTGATAGGAGCTTGCGGAGGGTTTTGATATACTTGTATAGCATTTGGCGACGCATTCTGCGAGTGCGGTGCCTAATTCGTCTCCAGTATGAGCCATATATGTTCTTAGGGTGTGCAAACACATATCGTTTCGGTTTCCGGATGAGGGCAAGAATGGCATGCGTTAATGCTGCTTCAAGTCCTTGGAGCATATGTTCAAAACATGATGGGGCATAGAGTGTCAGAAGGCATGCACTCATCCAATGTGTCTTTGCTATAAAGCTGCATGCAATGACCGTGGCGAGTGCGCAATGGAAGTCAGTGACAACATGCAGAGTTAGTCTCAATGCCATGCCAGATAGTGAGACCAATATAGTATACCCGGTGAGCAAGGGTGGACTGTGCACATGAAAGCCAGCATGCATGCCCTTATGCATGGGCGTTTCTGTGTGCATAGCAGCTAGAACACTCAATCCTGTCAGGAAGAGCCATATGGATGAAGCAACCAGTGGCATCATGTTGCATGCTAGCATGCACAAGACTATGTGCAATGCATTGTGCACCGCTTGTCACCAGGGCTGCCGCTGTGCGCATTGAAGTGAGAAAGGTATGTACAATGATGACACAAGTGAGAAAAGTATGTACGTTGATGATAGACACTAGATGGGCATATAATGAGTGCTTGCCGTTTGGTACCTTTAGTTCAGTGGCTCTCTGCTCAGGGCGATGTGTCTGCCGTGCTTCTGTACCCTTGTCAGGCTACAATACACGCTTTTGCATTGGTGTTGTTGGAGCAGACACATTGCTGGAGTCTTTTGTCCCTGTAAAGCTGAGTGTCTGCAGCACACCTTCTGACAACAAGTCTACAGTTGTCATTGTGTCAGTAATACTGGCAAGAGTCCTAAGACTATCGTGTGTTGGCCATGAGTGACTGCGTCTGTGTGCAAGACAAGGTTGTGCTTGTTGCAGCTGCAGGCTGTCAATCAAGTTTGGCAGCAGACTGTTGCAACAGAAGGGATAAACAAATAGAACTGAGCTTACTGTAGCCAGACTAGATGGAGGTGACTGTTGCAGTGACAGCTGTTCCCCATGCCAGACAGCATGTGTAGTGCTGGGTTGGCTCCGGTTGCTTCGTTGGCTGCACAACCAGGGAGCCTCCGTGTTGTTGGAGAAGAGTGCGATAGAAATGCTGTCGCTAGGGCTACTCCGCAGGTCTCCAGTCTGTGACACATAGCTGCAGAGATCGTTACTGACCGTTTTAAGTAGGACGTATGTGCCAGTCATAAGCACAACAGGTAACATCACAAGCTGCAGTAGCTTTCTTTTCCTTCTTTTGTGTCGGTGGTAATACTCGTAGTACGTTTCAACGTCTGTTTGCGCAAGCTGTTGCTTGCCATGTGCATGTTTGAAAAGGAGGTTGTGTTCCTGGTCGACAGCTCCACTTGGATCGAGTCGGTGGTCAGGCTCCTTGTTGCATATGTTGTTACAGCTCTCGTCAAAAGTGGTGTCCAGACTCCGAAGCAGGTCTGATTAAGACTATCGTAGAGCACACAGCTGCCGAGCTTTTCGATGCTGCGACTCAGGACAGGTCACGATCGATACAACAATGCGTGTGGGGGTTGACCGCCGCGCACAGCAATCACAGCGCTAACTAGGGGTTGTCAAAGCCAAAGCTACTGTCACAGCGAAACAGAGGTGAAAGCACAGGCTGTACTTGCGAGTTGTGCTGGGCTCGAACGGCATGGGGAAGGATACCCTGGAAGGCCCCAGGTTTGTGGCAAAACAACACAGCTGTCTGACTTTCATGTTGCACCCTGAATTGAAGTGTGGCTCTACTAGCATGACAGACTACGATGCACACATGCAGCTCAATAGCACTGCAGACGTTGAAATACAGATCCCAGTCTACGAGTGATTGCCGATTCAGCTGACTGCCATGATTCTACAACTTAAACATGTATCTTAAAATTTGCTACAGTTGTGAGAATGAATTGATTTGCAAAGCTATGCAGAAAATACACATCTGGAGAGAATTACTTCCAAAATTTTGTGAGCATGCAGTAGGTTGGACCACATCATTGTGGAAAAGCAAGCATGTGCAATTGGCATGAAACAGAAAATGGGGTCTGTTTCATGAACCTTTTCAAAAAGCGCTGACCACAATGGCTTTGCATCCAATCCTGAGTGTACAAGCAGTAGTGAGAAACGTTGGGATTAGAGACGAACATGGAGACGGATACATCACACATGCACAGGATCAACAAGGTACATGTGACCACAGTTGCAAAAGCGTACAAGGTGCAACAACTCTGAAGGTGCACCCTTGTCATGCTCAACAAAAGTCTTCACTGTCTAACTCTTGTTGCATGAGTCCCCATTGTGCATTGAAGACGGTGAAAGCTCTCAAAGGGTTGCACGTTGCACATGTTGCCTGTGTACATTGCCATCATGCTTGGCATGAGGGGTTCAAGAAGTGCAAAGTGTGTTCTGGAGGAGCATTTTGTGCTGTACCATACAGAAAACGCTCAATCTTGCGATTTATTCATGTGGGATCATCGAATGGGGGCAAATTCAAGCATCATTGCGTTTTCTACATGAAAGCTGTACACCCTTCAAGAAGATGTGGACAAGCACACGGTGGTTGTGACACAGGGTACTTACTGTTGAAGCACCACTAGTCTAAACTGAATTAAATCACCATAAAGCTTCGTTCCACCCTTGGAGTCCAAGGTCCGTTGGGACTCAGCCTAGGCAAGGTGGTTGATCTCAAGGTGTAAAGGCAGCTTGACCAGCATTGTGTTAGGCATGATCACATGCTTGATTTCTTCATGTCTTTGCAATGAACTGACAGACTCTGACAGCTATTCATCCAAAGGCAGTCAGCATGATGCAAGTGCATCACAACGTCATTTGACTCCATTTAGCAAAATACAACACGTTTTGCTGGCAGGGTGGGAATTAGTGGGAAACAAACTGCGCAGAAAGAAACCTCGCAGAATCCTAAGCTGTCAAGAGTCTTAAAGGGCAGGCTCCCACTGGATTCAATGCGAAAGGTAATCAAGCCCGCAAAAATTCGAACAAACTGCGATGTACCTGTTTAATTGATTGGCAAGGGCGACCAGATTCCTGAAGTATGTCACAGCTAGAACCAGAAAACGACAGGCAAAAACAAAAAACTGCAGACATCAAGGTTGAACCTTGCGCTCAACAGCTAACAACCATAGCATGCACCCACCAAGATAATCCATGAATGTAATGCAGATTTAAGAGCAATCACCTGACACAAATGCGTAATAGTACTGGATGCATGCTTGTCATGACCCTCATATGAATCTGTGGAGTGATTGGGTAGGCGGGAATCAGGGATGGCCAATCAATCAGCAGTTCTTGCCGTGCACCATTGACTCTGCAATGACAAAAACTCTTAAGCGAAATTCTTGGGCAAACAGACAGCCAACTGGAGCAACCAATTAGATTTTGCTCTCTGATTCACACAATGTTGTGCGGCTTGCCTAACAGAAATGCAGCAGCAAATAACAGCATGCTGGCGCAGTCACGTATCACTTAATGCATGTTGCGCAATTTGCCATCAATGTTTGCGTTGCAATTGCAGGCAAACGCACAGAATATGCAATGCATTGCAACCAACGTAGACAGGTAAACCGGGGCACGCTGACCACACCAACTTTAAGTAACTTTAAGTAACTAAGTAACTAAGTTAGTAACTAAGTAACTTTAAGTATTGTTTTTCAAATGACTCGCAACTAGATGTGCTGAAAATTACAGTCGTTCTTACCCCTATGCTGACCAACGACCCTGTTGCAAGGCATCATACCTTGAAGCAGCACAGCCAGTTGTGTGGAGTCAGTGTCTGTCCAATTAGCATGCTAAGCCCATGTGCACAGCTGGTGAAATTGCAATTTTGCCTGCCCACATCTGACGGGCCTGTGTAGTTGGCCACCTACCTGCAGCGAAACTCAGAACTCCTTGGCAGCCAAAACACTTACACTTTAAGTTGGACAATGTACACAAAGGAACTCATACCAGTAGAATCAACAGACACAAGAAGCTTTGCACATGGGCGATCATGCTTGCGCACCATCTTGAGTGCAGTATGTTTGTACAAGAGGCAACGAAAATTAAACATCAATTTTTGCTTGGTGCTGCACGATGCTCAGCCAAATCACTATTTCATGTATCATCAAACGGTCACTCATGGTCATCATTGCATCCAGCCATTTTATGCACAAGACAGCAAAGAGACAGTGTTTGCATGACAAGGAAGGCAAGGGTTGCCCACGTTACTTACAACCGGGTGAACAACACCCTACTTTCATGCACAAGGCCGTAACTTGCCGGCTGTTTGCGACTGCCCTGCTCAGCTTGGTCTTGATGGCCGACGTATGGCTTTTGGCCCTAGCCTGGTCTTGAGACTACTCGCAGGTCAGGGTTCAAGCACAAGCCAGCAAGTATGCCCCAAGCCAAGCTCAAGCAGCTTCATGAGTCAACAATCTATTCATATCTGCCATGTGGCAGAAGATGCTCTTGAGACCAATCCGCCCATGACAATGTCTTTTGCCAAAAGCATTCTTGCCCAGACTTTTACATGCAGCAAAGCAATGCAGCTCATTGCACACTGAAATGCTCCCAGGACTTAGTGAGCATGCAGTAGGCTGGACCACATCATTGTGTAGAAAGAAAGCGCGAGGCAGAGTATGCTTAAAAACACATTGGCATGAAAGCAAAATTGGGTTCTGTTTTATGAGCAATAACTTTTGAGGGCCTGTATAGAATGCCATCATGCTTGTCATGCGGTTCTCAGGGAGTGCAAAGTGTGATCTTGAGGAGCATATTGTGCTGAGCCGACAGGAAACGCTAAGCGTTTAAGCCTTAGTCTTATGATTTCTTCATGGTGTACCATCAGACTAAAGTGGACAACATCAAGCATCATTGCGTTGTCTGCTACAACGGCACACGTGAAAACACTGCAAGAATTGCTGTTCATGCACACAGTGATTGTGACGATGCATTTCAAGCACCACCGGTCTGAGATGGATTGACTCACCAGAAATCTTTATGCATCAACCACTCTTGGAGCCTCGGATCCACTGGGGTTCACGTTGGGCAAGCTGGCAGACGTCAAGGTTTAAAGGTAGCCAAGCTGGCATTTTGTCATGCATGGCCACATACTTGATTCCGTTGGTTTCCTGTAATGACTTGACACTCTGAAAAATGCTTCTCATTAGGCGATGTGCGTCTTGAGCAACAAAGATGCAGACTGCTAACGACATGCTAACGCAGTTGCGTGTCAGTCTTAGTGTATGCATGCAACGGATGTGCATGAATGATTGTCAGTGCAGGTGCTGTGCAACTACATCCACACAGAAAATATCAAATACTTTGCAATTAAACAGCATGGACTGAGTAAGCTTAGCAAAATGACCACACCAGCAACCACTATTGCTGACTATATGGGCTGCATCCAGCAGCTGAAAGTTACCACCATCCCTTCCGCCACTCTGCCCAATCCTTCCAACAGAAGGCGTCAAGCAGCACAGCCAAGCTTGGGGAACCAGTGTCTGTTCAAATGGCATATCAGGCCCGTGTACGAAGATGGTGAAAATGCAGCTTTGCTTGCCCGCGTACGAAGCTTTCTTAAAGGCTTGTGCAAGTGGCCACCTACATGCAGCAAACGTTAGAAAAGATTGACAGTGCACATCATTATGAATCATTTTGATCACATCATTGTGTCATTTCTTTCAAGAGGAACATGAAAGCAAATCAAATATGATCTTTCATCTCCTTGTCGGCTGCTGTACGATGCTCACCTATGCTATTATTTCATATAATGCTCAAATGTATGCACAGATTCATCATTGCATCCAGCTTTTTCATGCATAAGACAACAAGAGATGATGTTTGCATGACAAATTAGGCAAGGATTAGCCACATCATTTCAAACGTTGTGTGAACAACACGTAGAGAAGCTTCATGCACAAGAAAACTCAGAAGTGGCTTTTGATTGGAGCCCATGACTTGCCTGATGTTTGAACTTGCCACTGCCTTGCTCAGCTTGGCCTTGTCAGCATGTGCATGGCTGTTGGCCCTAGCCTGATCTTGAGACCACTTGCAAGTCAAGGTTCAAGCACAAACCGCCATGTATGCATGCTCAAGTGTCTTCATGAGTCAAGAATCTGTTCAAACCTATCCGGTGGCAGAAGATGTTCTTCACACCGATCTGCCCATGACAATGGCTTCTGCCCCAGAGCAGATAGTTTTGAGGATACGCACCATCCCAGGCCTCTACATGCAGCAAAGCAATACAACTATTGAAGTTGAAGTGGAAAATGTCAAGCAACTCTTGGCAAGCTTTTTGTGGTGTGGTCGGGTACACTATGCTATGTGCACTTCGTTGAGCACACAATCCCACTGACAGGGAGTGCAAAGTGTGATCTACAGGAGCATATTATGCCATACCAGACAAAAACGCTCAGTCTTGTGATTTTTTCATGGTGCATCGTCAGAAAAGAAAGGATCTATCAAGCATCATTGCGTTGTTTGCTACAATGTCAGAGTTGCGCACCTTGCAAGAAGTGTTGTACTTGCACACAATGATCGTGATGATGTAGTCAAAGCACCGGTAGTCTAAATTGGATTGAGTCACCTGAAAGCTTCTTTCACCAACCACTTTTGGAGCCCAAGGTCTACTGGGTTTCTGCCTGGGCAAGCTGGCAAAGTGTAAAGGTAGCCTAACCAACATTGGATCAGGCGCAGCGCCGGCCACGTGATTCCTTCATGTTTCTGCACTGAACTGAACTGACAGCTGTTCATCAAGAGGTGATGGGAGTAGTGCAAAAGCATCTACTTTCATCACCTCTTGACTCCAGGTTGCAAAACGCAACACATTTTGCTAGCAGGGGTAGAAAACCAAATGCGTTGAAAGACCAAAAAAAAATCCTATGCTATTAAGCATCATAAGGGAAAGGCGCCAGCTGGCTTCAATGCAATTTGAGGCAAATGCAGCTTTGCCTGCTCAGTTGCATAGCTCACTACAGGGCAGTTGGCCATCTACATGCAGGAAATTGAGACTTGTTTAGCGCCCAAACAGTCGTTGTACTTCACGAACAATGCATACAAAGGCATTCATACCAGCAAGGTCAACAGACACAAGTAGCGCTGTGCATGCTTGCACACCATCTTGAGTTCGTCACGATGTACAAGAGGCAAGGGAAAACTTATATATACCAAATGTCATTTTGTTATTTGTTGTTGTACGATGCTCAGCCAGATTGCTATTTCATGTACATCATCAAATTGTAGAAACATGGTCATCATTGCATCCAGCGGTTTCATGCACAACAAAGAGATGCTTTCTGCATGACAAGGTAGGCAAGGGTTGTCCACGTTGTTTTGACATCTGTGTGAGCAACACACAAACAACTTTCATGCACAAAACCACTCTAAGGCTTGGAGGTCATGGCTTGTTGGCTTGTTTAGGGTTTAAACCCTAAACCCTAAACCCTAAACCCTAAAAAAATAAAGGCCCTTTCCACACCTGAATGGAGGCAGCTCCTATTAACGGATTAGTGCATCCATTAAAAACGGAAAACCGAAGTTATGAACGGAGGCTCAATCCACACCTGTACCTCCGTTGAGGCAGGTCTCGCCGCTGAGTTGCCTTACTCACAGTGCCAGAGTGCGAGTAGCCTCAGTTCAGAGCCTCCGTTATGTCGAAATGAACCTCGGGTGAGGGTTGAAGAACAGAGGCTCAAAACGGAGGCAGATTTGAATTCCGCTAATCCGAGCCTATTTACAGAGCTTCCATTCACCAGGTGTGAAAAGGGCCTTAATTGACCTTGATGGTCTATGCATGGCTTTTGGCCCTAGTCAGGTCTTGAGACCACTCACATCGTAGGGTCCAAGCACAGGCCAGCATGCATGCGCCCTCAAGCAGCTTCACAAGGCAAGAATTTGTTCAAACCTATCATGTGGCAGAAAGCGTCCTCAAGAACAATCTGCCTATGATAATGTCTTAATAAGCAAGGGCAAACAGTACCAAGGTTATACACCGTCCCAGACTTCTGCCCGCAGCAAAGCAACTGGAGTATGGTTAGGTGCAGTATGCTATGTGCACTCCAGTGAGCACACAGTCTCACTGACATTCGGCATCCAACTAAGACGATTTCCTACTACTAAGTCGTAATGTTTGTTGACAATATGTATGACCTTGGCCTATGCTGCTGGCTCTGTGTGTCTCATACTTGTGCTTTGCTCCCGTCATGCACATGCTTCAAGTTGATTTCTGAGCGGAAAAAGGAAGCTAAGGCAAGACAGCTAAAGAGAAGAGTGGAGCCTTACTTTGCAAGCTTGTTTGCATCTGCTTTGTTTGCCCTGATGAGCTTGGCTTTGCTATCTTTTGCATGTGCTACATGGCATCAGCCCAATCTGGAGACCAGCTGACCCTCACATACCACATGCAATAGACAGCAACGCCAAGCTTGAGCAGCTTCACGAGTCAGCACTCTGAGCAGGAATCTGCCAACAATTTGACACAGATAGTTGCCTCTGGGCAGGCAGTCCACATGGCGGCATTGACTCTTCTTGGTGTAAGTATCTTCTCATGTTGCATCCTGAATCGAAGTAGTGGCTCTATTAGCATAACAGAGTACGATTTACACATGAAGCTCAATGGCACTATAGATGCTAGACTACAAACGCTAGACTACAGACGCTAGACTACAAATGATTGCCAATTCAGCAGACTGCAATAGTTCTACAAACTGAACATGTATCTTAGAGTTTGCTATAGCGATATGGACTGGTTTGCAAAGCTGTGCAAAAAATCACACAGAATGCTTCCAAAAGTCTGTGAGCACGCAATAGGCTGGACCACAACACTGTGCAACAAAAAGCATGAGCAAGCCTGTGCAATTGGTGTGAAAGCTTAATGGCAATAGCACTCACGCACGCACGCACGCACGCACGCACGCACGCACTCACTCACATGCTGTATGTAAGCACAACTGCGAAAGCGTACACAAGTGCACCCTTGCAACAGCTGTTGAGGTGCAATCTTGTCATGCCCAACCAAAAGTCCTCATTGTCTGACCCTTGTTTGCATGAGTCCCCATTGTGCATTGAAGATGGTGAGAGCCCTTAAGGGATTGCAAATTGCACATATGGATGCATGTATACAGTGCCAACATCCTTTTCATGCAGGAAGTTCAAAGTGTGATCTTGAGGAGCATATTGAGCCGTACTAGCTAGTCTATAGACAGAAATGCTCAGTCTTGTGATGTCTTCACGGTGGATTGTCAGAAGAAAAGAAAAGAAAAGAAAAGTTTACGCTTTTCAGCGATCATAACGGGAGCCTCCTAAGGCGGCAGCCCGGAGCTATGACCATAGGCCATAGCCCTAAGGGAAAGGGACAATCCTCAACCTAAGG
>JAABUK010007843.1_pt1 | contig 15232 bp, 3 predicted proteins | sample 5559141 | NCBI WGS metagenome assembly JAABUK01 (sample SAMN10711869, study PRJNA513367) | rock metagenome | isolation source: Antarctica rocks | place: Antarctica: Victoria Land, Pudding Butte nord | collected 2016-01-03
ACATGCCCGACCAAGCGTCGTACCAGGTCATCATTGTCAGCGCCTCGTCGCAGGCCATGTGCCGACCCGCTTGCCCTCGTGCGCTGATATCGGACGACATGTTCCCACAGGAGAAGCTCTTCGTCAACATCCCGAAAGCATTTGAGCAGTACCCCACCGGCAGCTTCCGCTTTATTCATGGCACAGCAACAGAGCTTGACCACACCAACCAAACTGTCTCCATCAGCTTAGCGATCGGCAACCCCGAGAAGATTGATTATTACGCTCTCGTTATCGCGACCGGCGCATCTACACCTTCTCCCCTGCTCGGTCTAAACCGGGACGACGAATTCCTCCGAACAAACTGGACCGCAGTCCGGAAAGCACTGCCGACTGCCAAGAGCATCGTCATTGCCGGCGGAGGTCCTGCAGGTATCGAGACAGCCGGTGAGCTCGGCGAATTCCTCAATGGCCGCGCCGGTTGGTTCAGATCGAAGTCAGCGAACCCCAAGGTCCATATTACTGTCGTAAGCGCCGGCTCAAAGATCCTGCCCGCCCTCCGACCCGCCATCGCGAAGAGAGCCGAGGAATATCTCGCCACAGTCGGCGTGACCGTCGTCAAGAACGCGCGAGTTAAGGCCGTGGCGCCATCTGGCGCAGGGACAGATAGCGTGACGACCAAGGCAACGCTGACACTCGAGGACGGGAAGACGCTGGATGCCGACCTCTACATCCCCGCGACCGGTACGAAACCAAACACCGGTTTCATCCACGGAGCGCTCCTGACGGCAGACGGCCGTGTCGACACCAACGCCTCCACCTTGCGCGTCGATAAGGCCGGGCCACGCGTCTACGCCGTCGGCGATGCGGCATCGTATGTACGGCCTGCCATCCATCTCCTCCTTACCGCCATTCCCGTCCTCTGTGCAAATATCAAGCGCGATTTACTTCTGGCCTCTGGGAAGGAGGAGAGCTCCGTTGGTGGGGACCGGGTGTTCAAGGAGGATACTCGCGAGACGCAAATGGTGCCGATTGGAAAGAGCAAGGGGGTTGGCGCGGCGATGGGGTACCAGCTGCCCAGCTTTCTGGTGTGGCTGATCAAGGGGCGGGACTACTGGTTGTGGACGACGGGGGATCTATGGAGTGGGAAACAGTGGGCTAAGGAATCCTGATGAGAATGATTTTCCGAAGGATATCCAAGCTATTCTGCGGTAGGGGATAGACCAGTAGGTCCTGACAGTTTCAACCAGGTCGAGAGTATATACTGTAAATGACTTCAAGTAGAAAACCAATTTTCTCATCGCCTGTTCAGCTCTGCGAGACCCTACCTTCTATCCCAGACACGAGATCGGTTCGACTGCTCGACCTCTCTTATGACGCGAAAACTCCCGACGCTCCTCTAAGCGGCCCTTTCCGGGTTGCAGGTTTGAAGACTTGCCCAAAGTTCGCCGCTGTATCATATGTTCGGGGTGGATACTCCTCTCTCTGAAGAAGACTGTCTCATGCAACGATGGCGATATTGAGATTACAACGAACTGCTACGAGGCGCTCCTCTCCTTGCGGTACCTATCCCCTCCGCGCCCAGATGGCCCAATTTAGGTTTTTAAGCCGCATTATATCCCGGGAGCCGTATGTTCACATAAATTTTCAACCACCAAATATTCTACAATCACGACGAAATATTCAAGTTCCTCTCAGATATAGAGAAAACTCACCTCCGCGATTATATCAAGAGCAACATTAAGAAAAAGGACGAATAAATGACCCTAAAAGCGTCAATCGAAATAATGTCGATCAGGCCTTGGCAGTGATTGCGCCAGCGCCAGGATATACAGCTGAAGCACTCATATTCATTTCGACAGAACTGCCTTAATTCAAGACCAATTACGTTCAAAATCGTGCAGAATCCTCTTCATATACTAATCTATCTAAATTAAGTCTTTTTAAGCTCTTTTTTAGCGATTCTATCGTTTAAATCCTCTCTGAAGAAGTCAATATATACGCCAAAATCCAGCTTCAAGATCCTTCTCTCTCTCTCCAATCAAAATACCACTGAATATCTATTACGCCATCTGAAATACGTATATTTCTAGACATATACCTCCATCTTGACTTATATTCACTGCAAATTCAAAGAGATTAGTAAAAATAGCATAATCTTGATTAATTTATCGGCAAAATTCGATTTGAACTCATCCATCGCTTTTTCAGTATGAATACAGCTTCTCCTCCTTCAAACGCACCCTGGTGTCACGTAATACAGCGTATAGCTGACCTTATTCGAACTGCCTGTCGAAATTCCTATACGCTCTCCTCTCAAATCGCTGTTGACGAAGCAATGATGGCCTTTAACGGCCGTTCAAGACCCTTTGTTGACAACTTTACTCATCCCGCGGAGGATCGACAGCGCTAATTGAGCCATTCTACACCCCTGTCTGGGCGCGGAGGGGATACGGTGCTCTTGCACTGTGGGTCGACAGCGTCTATATCAACCGAGACAATGAGAAGGAGAAGGCTAAGCAGATCCCATTGATGGAGGATATCTATACCTGGGCACAGCCTGCGTATATTTGGTTTGGCTCTGGCAACGAAAGTTCAGATAGGGCCGTGAACGATCTATCACAGGCCTCGACACTACCTCTACGGACTACCTTGGCTTGATGGACTCGGTCTGAAGACTCCAGCCCGAGACATATTAGCATTAGCGGCGAGGATGATCAAATTTTTCTACAATGATTATTTCAGAGATGAGTCGGTATCTCGCTTCGTCGTTCTTGGTCGCAGACATCCTCGATAGGGAAGGGTGCCGGGGTCCTTCATCCCGTTAAGTAATGTATATGGACACCACTAATACTTTTTTTCATCTCAGGGAAGTTGTGGAGAGCGGAAGGACGTTTGTTCCGTCAACTCGATCAGGCCGCTCTCAAGGATTTCCCAAATACAGACTGGCTCCGACGAGCCCGGACGTTTCAAGATATTGTTCTTGCTTGTGACCCTGTCATTGTTTGCGGGGGAAAGGCCATTGAATGGGCAGCCTTTCAGCAAGGCCTGAATTATGACTCCGAGTTGGTCCCTGCATTTGCGATTCCATCTACAACTAGAAAACTACAGGATCGTGAAATAAAAGCAAGATCTTTATACCTGGCCAGCCTTGACGCCTGGCGAACTATGTTCACTTTATGGATGCGCATTCCGCGCCCCACGCATTGGAGCGCCCAAATTTGCTGCCGACATTTCTACCGGCCCATGGGATGGTCTATTTGTGACTTTCGACATACTACCTCACAACGCTCATTTCCGGGACAATAACTGCCGTTTTCGTCACCCTTTGACGCTAGAGTTTCTGTCAGACAGCCTGCGCCTCAGCCTGCGCCTCAGGCTGTCCATCGGCCCAATTGAGCCAATCTCCGGCCTGTCTTGGCCCCATTTCCTTCATACTTAGGCCTCATTTCAGGAGGCATTCTAGATACTTGCTAGACAGTCAATTCTATCACTTTGATTGTACTCAATTCGATTCTACACAGACAAAAAGAGCTATTTCAGTCATTTGTTTGATAATTATGAGCCCGGAGTTGTTTTCTATAAAATAACACTCATTTTCTGATTCGTGCCCGCTTTTTCGGCTTAATTTGCCTTATTTATAGCGCTTAATACTCATTATAATGTTTATCGCTGTCCTCTCTATTCTTAAAATAATAGTTATTCTTGAATCCTTAAGAGATTAGAATAAATAGCTGTTTCTTGTAAGAAGTAGAGCTTGAGAAAATGATATTCTACTTTATATTAATATAGATTTAATTTAAGAATTCTTTATTCTTCTAAAACTTTTAAATTTAAAGTTAAAAGACATTAATATAATAGTATTATCAGTTATTAATCTAAATCAAGATTAGTAAGATATGTATAAGCTTCTTTAGAATAAATATCGAGTTAAATAAATAAAATATAAGAAGAAGTGTGTAATACTTAATAATTTATGGAGATTCATTATTAAAATTATTACTTATATAAATCTAATCTTTATTATAGATCTTAAAATAATATATAAAATTCTTCAAGTTCTTAAAAAGAGACTAATATTAATAGATAAAGCTTATTAATTAAAGTTATCTTGATAATATCAGATGTTAAAAAAGACTTTAAGAGCTTAATAACTTAAGAAATAATTATAATTATAAGAGAAAATATATATAAACGCGAAGAAAGTAAATCTTTTTAATATTTAAAATAAATATTCTTTATATAACTTTATAATAGTTATTAAGAGTGTTGATTTTATCTTCACTAACTTATATAAGATCGCTCTTAAGAAGAAAATTCGCAGTAATATTAATATCTTATTAATCTTTAATCTAATAAAGTTATTTCAGAATTATCTTTAAATTAATAAAATTATCTCTAAAACACTCTCGCATATAACTTTTGCGATCTTATTATTATTATTCAGTCTTACACCTATTAAGCTCTATATCTAGCTCATGAGGAATAATCTATAGAATTTCAAGTAAGAAAATTCTCTGGAAGATAAAAACTCACCGCTCTGTATTAATCTTCAAGATTTTACTGCGTATTAAGTAATCACTATCATTTATAAAGAGATGCGATAAATCACATCTTGTTTCTAATTATTAAGTCTTATTTAAAATTAATGTAGGAGACTCCTTTATTAAAGTTATCTTACTACTGTTTTTGCGCTATATAGAGATGTAAGTATTTATAAGTAGTCGCGTGTGTCTGCTTCTTAAAATAAATTCTCTCAATCTTCCGCGTGAATAGAGTAGAAGCGGATAATGTGCTTTATTATCTATCTTCTCTATTCACACAGACATTATATTATATATCTCGACACTCTCTAATTTATTAGAAACGCGTTTAAATCTATCTTTTCTATTTATATTTAAGTTATTAATAAGTATATTAATTTATTAATCTCTTCATAAATTTATATTTCTTTATAATCAGTTTTTATTATTACTAAGAGTTTTACGCGGGTGTTTAGAAGAGTATTAAGATACATTATTCAGCGCATCTCTTAACTTCTCTCTACTATCTTATATATCTTACTTATAAATAAGAGGGACTTCACGTTTACTATTAATATCTATTATAATATCTTACGATTTTATATTTATACTGAGAGTATAGATTTAAGTTAAAGTAAATAAGACTTATTAAATATTCTTTTATTATTCTTTTTTCTTATTTTAAACTTAACTACTCTTAATCTTATTTATACGCAGGCGTTAATAATAACTTATTCCGTCTTAAAACTAATTCTTCTTCTAACTATATTTATTATGTATCTTTCTATAATAATATTAATTAATAAGATCTAAATCTCTTTTTTAAGAATATAAGAATATACAGTCTAATACACTTCTAAAACTAATCTAAGACTTTTTATCTATATTATATTAAGTAGTTTCTTCATTTCTTTGCGAGCTATTTCAGTTTCTTGCGGGCTATACTATATTATTGCGTTATATATAATAGCGGGCTGAATTATAAAGATATAAACTAATCGCGTTATCTTAAAATAGACTTCTCATGTTAATATAGAGATATAATTTAATACAAAACTTTATAATTTAAACTTACTTATAATTTATTTAAGATAAGCTTCTTATTTTAGCTTAAAGTTAATCTACACTCTTAATATTCGGATGAACCCGCTTATCTTCTTTTATATTCTATTAATATTAATTATAATCTTTATATTAAAGTGTTTTAATTACGTAATAAAGTGAATTAGTTTGTATTTTTCTAACGCGAATTTTGCTTCATATCTCTTTACTTATTTTACGCATTTTTCATGAATTTATTTAAGTACTGTACAATTTCTTTTTATTAAGTGATTGTAAGTAAGTATGTGAGTATTATTTATAAAGTCTATTACAGATATTTATAATAATAGATTATTAATTATATTCAGAAGTTCCGCTATAAAGAAAAGAAAAAGAATTGACAAGATTGAAGATTCTTATAAAATTTCTATCTCAGTTATGAACTGTTATAACTCTCTCTTAAAGATCTTAATAATAATTATCCTTTTAATTAAAAAGTTTTATATTTAGCGGGTGAGTATGATTAAGATTCTGCGATTATAAAAACTTATAATAAGTCTCTTATAAGTAATATAATTAAAGACTCTACTAATATTTATATATAATATAGACGTAACTTATAATCTTTCTAAAAGACTCTATATAATATAAACTTACTCTATTATTAATTAAAGTGCTATCTTAATAGATCTCTTCTTTCTCATTCTTATTTAAGAATTTAAAAGAAGATGATGAGTTTTAGTAAGATATAATAGTTTATAAGTAATTATAAGTTTCAGTAGTTTCTCTATTATATTTAATAGAGCGATTAATTAATATACTTTTAAATTATTATAATTCTTCTTATTTAGTTTTCTTATAGCGAGCGTAACTACTATCTTTCAGACTAACAAATAATATTCTAGCTATATTAATGCGTTAAAGATTATAACTAGCTAAGAAACTAATCATTCTTCTACTATCTTTAGTACTTAATTTAGAATTTTATTTAATTCTAATGCTTTATTATTTAATATTCTGTATATTATCTTTATTATCTCCTTCTTACTAATATTTATAACTACTTAAATTAGATTAGAGAAGTTTATAAGCTAGAGATTCTTAAGATCTACTAATTATAAGAAAGGGAAAAACTTTTTCCTCAGTATCTTTAACTTCTCTGTCAGACTTATTATCATTATTTCTCTATTATTCTTTATTACTATTAATTACGATAGTTATAATAACTCTTTTAATACTTCTCTCTTCTTTTTAGCTTATTTTACGAGTCTTCACATCTCTTCCGCGTTATTTATGATCTTCTTAATTTTTTTATAAAAGCTTACTATCTTATATCTGCGAATAATCTCTATCTTCTTTCTTCTCATCTCTTAATATAGCTTCTCAAACTCTAACATTTACTCTTATTATAAATTATAATATTTCTGGCGTATATTAATTACTATCTCTTTACATTCTTAAGATCAGTATTTCTTTAACTATCTTATCTCTTTATATTAGAAGATGCTTTTCTTAATTACTCTTATAACTACTTATATAAGCGCGTGAATTACTGCATTAAATTACTCTTTTATTATAATCTCTTAAGTTTATATAGAGCTTTTAGCTAGCGATTTTAGTAAGTATATATTATCTAATATCTTTTAATTTCTTTTTTATCTGATTATAAATAATTACGTGTGAAAATATAATTAAGTCTTAATAAGAATATAATTCAAGAATTGCGTTATATCTTATTATAATTCACATCTAATAATCTTAGATATAAGTTATTATAAAGTGAAGAGAAGATTAATTATGCTCTATATATCTCTTATAAATTAGATAATTATTCTATAAGAAATTACGAGCTTAAATAAGAAGTTAATAGTAAGATTAATAAGAATATTCGCGCTAGTATGTTAAGTAAATCTTATTATACCTAATTATATTAGATAATAAAGATTAAAGTTATCTAGAATAATATAATTATTCACGTCTACTTATAAGTTATTATAAAGTTACGCGAGAGTGCTCGTCTCTACTGCTATATATAATATTAGACTTAGATTATAAATATTATAAATTACTAAGCTTCTTTCTCTATTATCTTGACTATAGTATATTATTAGAGATTAGAGATCTTCATATTAATTTATAATAGTTTACTTATTTAAATAAAATCTCTTATATATATAGAAGCATACTTTAATCTTATTCTTTATTAAATACGTGAGATAAAACAAAGCTGAGATTAGATAGTAACTTATTTATAAGAATAAGTTTTGTTAAAACTTCTAAACTATTATAATATTGAATTTATAAACTTTTATATTTTTAAGTAATAGAATAAGAATAGCTTCTTTTCTGTAATTTATATTATATTGTAGAATTCGCAGTTAATCATTTATTATTATAATTTAATATCGTTTATTATATTTATTACTGTAGATTATAGATTCTTATAATCTTTCTCATTCTATAATATTAATAGAGAGCTTAACGCTCTCTTTTATTTATATTAAGATTTTATAAGACGGATTTAAAATAAATTCTAACTTATCTTTTTAAGAAATATTAATCTACTCTTATAAGTTCTTATGATCTTCTATTCTCTATTAAGTCTGAAGTCGGGCGGAAGATAGATAAGTCTTCTATTTTAAGGCTGAGTGCTAAAAAGAGTTATAATTATATAGAGTTAATTGCGGAAGAAAATAAAGTAATTTACCGCGTTATAATTAATTATATTTAATTTCTCCATCTCTATCTATTATAACTTATACTTTATAGATTATACTAAATAGTTTTCTTTATAAACTGCGCACTTATTTCTTTCCGATATTTGATTAGAATAGGAATTAGTTATATGTAATTATATATAAAAGCCGCAGACTTCTAATCTATTATATATCTTTCTAATATATCTATAGTAATAATATTTAAAGTATTATATAAGTTTTCTCTTAATTTTATATCTTTCACACTCTTTAAGTTCTTCTTCTATAATCAGTTCTGAGCGGATAATAATATTTGCGTAAGTTAGACTTATTGTTTTAATAATAAGTGAGTTATAACACTTCTTCTTTAAAATCGCTTTCTTTATTTAATATACGCGTATGATTTTATAATTATTATATAGACATTTATTTTTCTTATAAATACTTGTAATTATTCTTTCTTATTTCTTTACTTTAATAATCTTCATATAAACATTATAAATAAGTATTAAAAAGAAAGTGCGAATAATCTTTACTAAGAGCGTAATTAGTTGTAGTTAGTTAGGATCTCTCTTAAGTGTAAGTCTTATCTCTTTTATAAGCGTAAATAGTAATATATCTTTACTAAGTAATCTTCTTATTACTATTACTTTCTTTATTATTTATTTAGATTTTATTACTTTAATACTCTTTAATATTACTCTTAAATCTATCTTTACACTTCTTTTTCTTTTCTATAAATCTATTATAATAAGTTTTACTTCTTTATACTTGATTTTAATTAGATGCGATTATATAAGAGGCGGTAATTAGAAGAGTAAAGAGTCTATAATTACTTAATTCTATAATCTTAAGACGCTTTCTTTTATAATAAGTTATTTCTTAAGATCTTCTATATTAGCTAGAATTTTTAAGAGAGTCTTTAAACTATTATTTTCTATTCTAACGCGTTTTAATGCGTTATTAAGATTTAAAAGTTATTACACTTAATAATTAATTACTATTTACTCTATCTCTATTCATTTCTTCTCATTTCTAATTATTTCGTTACTTCTTTCTATTATTATCTGAATGTCTTTAATAAGTCTTATAATCGCGTTATCTACTTCTCTTTCTAATATTCTCTCAGTTCAGCGCGACTCTATAAGATGTTCACTTATTTCTTCAGTCATCTTTTTAATCACACTTCTTCTTTAAAATCGCTTTCTTTATTCAGCATATATATATAATTTTATAATTATTATATAGATATCTATTTTTCTCATAAATACTTATCTTTTGCGATCTTATAAGAAGAATCTATTAAATTAATTATAATTACTTAATTCTCTATAAAATCATATCTATCTTCTCGCTCTTATCTTTACTTAAAGCTTTATTTCTACTCTATCTATTTCTATATTATTAAGTAACGCAGATTAGCTGAATGAGTTCTAAATGCGGAAATATAAGAGATAATAAATAAGAAAATTAAATAAAATAAAGAAATTAAGAAGATAATAGAAATTATAAGAAGAAGAGCTTAAAATAAAGATAAGAAAAGCTTAAATTTATTATTTAAATTAAGAAAAGAGAATATATAATCTAGATTATTCACGTTAATAATATTAATATTATTTATAATAAATTAGAAGAATTATATTATTATTATTTAGTCTTATATTTATTAAGCTCTATATCTAACTTATAAGAAATAATCTATAGAATTTTAAGTGAGAAAACTCTTTAGAGAATAAAAACTTACTGTTTTATATTGATCTTTAAGATTTTACTGCGTATCAGATAATCATTATTATTTACAAAGAGATGTGATAAATCATATCTTATTTCTAATTATTAAGTTCTATTTAAAATTAATATAGAAGACTTCTTTATTAGAGTTATCTTATCGCTATTTTTGTGTTATATAAAGATATAAGTATTTGCGAGTAATCACGTATATCTACTTCTTAAAATAAATTCTTCCGATCTTCCGCGTAAATAGAGTAGAAGTGAATAACGTGCTTTATTATCTATCTTCTTTATTCATACAAGCATTATATTATATATTCCGACACTCTTTAATCCGCTAGAAACGCGTTTAAATCTATCTTTTCTATTTATATCTAGATTATTAATAAGTATATTGATTTATTAATCTCTTTATAAATTTACTTTTCTTTATAATCAGTTTTTATTATTATTAGAAGTTTTGCGCGGGTGTTTAAGAGAGTATTAAGATACGCTATTTAGCGCATCTTTTAACTTCTCTCTACTATCTTATACATCTCGCTTATAAATAAAAGGAACTTTATATTTACTATTAATATCTATTATAATATCTTATAATTTCATGTTTATACTAAAAATATAGATTTAAGCTAAAGTAAATAAGACTTATTAAGTATTCTTTTACTATTCTTTTATTTTATTTTAGATCTAACTACTCTTAATCTTATTTATACGCAGATATTAGTAATAATTTATTCTGTCTTAAAATCAATTCTTCTTCTAACTGCATTTATTATATATCTTTTTATAATAGTATTAATTAATAAGATCTAAGTCTCTTTTTTAAAAATATAAGAATATATAATCTAATATACTTCTAAGACTGATCTGAGACTTTTTACTTATATTATATTAAGTAGTTTCTTCGTTTCTTTGCAAGCTATTTCAGTTTCTTACGAACTATATCATATTATTACGCTATATATAATAGCGGGTCAGATTATAAAGATGTAAACTAATCGCGTTATCTTAAAATAGACTTCTTATATTAATATAGAGATATAATTTAATACAAGACTTTATAATTTAAACTTACTTATAATTTCTTTAAAATAAGCTTCTTATTTTAACTTAAAGTTAATCTGCACTCTCAGTATTTAAATAGATCCGCTTATCTTCTTTCATATTCTATTAATATTAACTGTGATCTTTATATTAAAGTATTTTAATTACATAATAAAGTAAATCAGTTCATATTTTTCTGACGCGAATTTTACTTTATATCTCTTTATCTATTTTATATATTTTTCATAAATTTATTTAAGTACTATATAATTTCTTTCTATTAAATAATTATAAATAAGTATGTAAGTATTATTTATGAAGTCTATCGCAGATATTTATAATGATGAGTTATTAATTATATTCAGAAGTTTTATTATAAAGAAAAGAAAAAGAATTAATGAGATTAAAGATTTTTATGAAATCTCTATCTCAGTTATAAACTATTACAACTCTCTCTTAAAAATCTTAATAATAATTATTCTTTTAATTAAAAAGCTTTATATTTAGCGGGTGAGTATGATTAAGATTCTATAATTATAAAGACTTATAATAAGTTTCTTATAAGTAATATAGTTAAAGACTCTATTAATATCTATATATAATATAGACGCAACTTATAATCTTTCTAAAAGACTTTATATAATATGAACTTATTCTATTATTAATTAAAGTATTATCTTAATAAATCTCTTCTTTCTTACTTCTATTTAAGAATTTAAAAGAAGATAATGAGTTTTAATAAGATATAATAGTTTGCGAGTAATTATGAGTTTTAATAATTTCTCTATTATATTTAATAGAACGATTAATTAATATACTTTTAAATCGCTATAATTCTTCTTATTTAATTTTCTTATAATAAGTATAACTACTATCTTTCAGACTGATGAATAATATTTCAGCTGCATTAATGCGTTAAAGATCGTAATTAACTGAGAAACTAGTCATTCTTCTACTATCTTTAATACTTAATTTAGAATTTCATCTGATTTTAGTGCTTTATTATTTAATATTCTATATATTATCTTTATTATCTTCTTCTTACTAATATTTATAATTACTTAAATTAGATCGAAGAAGTTTATAAGTTAAAGATTCTTAAGATCTACTAATTATAAGAGAGGGAAAAACTTTTTTCTCAGCATCTTTAACTTCTTTATTAAACTTATTATCACTATTTCTTTATTATTCTTCATTACTATTAATTATAATAGTTATAATAACTCTCTTAATACTTCTCTCTTCTTTTTAATTTATTTTATAAGTCTTTATATTTCTTCCGCGTTATTTATAATCTTCTTAATTCTTTTATAAAAGCTTGCTATCTTATATCTATAAATAATCTCTATCTTCTTTCTTCTCGCCTTTTAATATAGCTTCTCAGACTCTAGCGTTTACTCTTATTAAAGATTGTAATATTTCTAATATATATTAATTACTGTTTCTTTGCATTCTTAAGATTAATATTTCTTTAACTATTTTATCTCTTTATATTAGAAAGTGCTTTTCTTAATTACTCTCATAACTACTTATATAAGCGCGTGAATTACTATATTAAGTTGCTTTTTTATTATGATCTCTTAAGTTTATATAGAGCTTCTAACTAACGATTTTAATAGATATATATTATTTAATATCTTTTAGTTTCTTTTTTATCTAGTTATAAATAATTGCGTGTGAAGATATAATTAAGTCTTAATGAGAACATGGTCTAAGAATTGCGCTATATCTTATTATAATTCGCATTTAATAATCTTAAATACGAACTATTATAAAGTGAAGAGAAGATTAATTATATTTTATATATCTTTTATAATTTAGATGATTATTCCGCAAGAAATTATAAGCTTAAGTAAGAAGTTAATAGCGAGATTAATAAGAATATTCGCGCTAATATATTAAGTAGATCTTATTATATCTGATTATATTAAATAATAAAGATTGAAGTTATTTAAAATAATATGATTATTTATATCTGCTTATAAGTTATTATAAAGTTACGTGAGAATGCTTGTCTTTATTATTATATATGATATTGAGCTTAAGTTATAAATGTTATAAATTATTAAGCTCCTTTCTCTATTATCTTAACTGTAGTATATTATTAAAGATTAAAGATCTTCGCATTAATTTATAATAATTTACTTATTTAGATAAAGTCTCTTATATATATAGAAGCACACTCTAGTCTTATTCTTTACTAAATACGCGAGATAGAATGAAGTTGAGATTAAGTAGTAACTTATTTATAAGAATGGATTTCGTTAAAGCTTCTAAACTATTATAATATTGAATTTATGAACTCTTATATCTTTAAATAATAGAATAAGAGTAGCTTCTTTTTTGTGATTCATATTATATTATAGAATTCGTAGTTAATCGTTTATTATTACAATTTAATATCATTTATTATACTTATTATTATAAATTATAGATCCTTATAATCTTTCTTATTTTATAATATTAGTAAAGAGCTTAACACTCTCTTTTATTTATATTAAGACTTTATAAGACAGATTTAAGATAAATTCTAACTTATCTTTTTAAGAAATATTGATTTATTCTTATAAATTCTTATGATCTCTTACTCTTTATTAAGTTTAAAGTCGGACGGGAGATAGATAAGTCTTTTATTTTAAGGCTGAATACTGAAAAGAATTGCGATTATGTGAAGCTAATTATAGAAGAAGATAAAGTAATCTGCCGCATTATAATTAACTATATTTAATTTCTTTATCTCTATCTATTATAGCTTATACTTTATAAATCATACTAAATAATTTCCTTTATAAACTGCGCACTTATTTTTCTCTAACACCTAATTAAAATAAGAGTTAGTTATATATGATTACGCACAGAAGCCGCAGACTTTTAATCTATTATATATCTTTTTAATATATCTATAGTAATAATATTTAAAGCATTATATAAGCTTTCTCTTAATTCTATATTTTTCGCATTCTTTAAGTTCTTCTTCTATAATCAGTTCCGAGCGGATAATAATATTTATATAAGTCAGACTTACTATTTTAATAATGAGCGAGTTATAATGCTTCTTCTTTAGAATCACTTTCTTTATCTAACATACGCGTATGATTTTATAGTTGTTGTATAGATGTCTGTTTTTCTTATAAATACTTATAATCATTCTTTCTTATTTCTCTATTTTAATAATTTTTATACAGATATTATAAATAAGTACTGAAAAGAAAGCGCGAATAATTTTTACTAAGAATATAACTAATCGCAGTTAATTAGAATCTCTTTTATAAGCGTAAATAGTAGTATGTCTTTACTAAATAATTTTCTTATTACTATTACTTTCTTTATTATTTATTTAGATTTTATTACTTTAATACTTTTTAATATTATTTTTAAATTTATCTTTATACTTCTCTCTCTTTTCTACAGATCTATTATAATAAGTTTCACTTCTTTATACTTAATTTCAATTAGATATGATTGTATGAGAGATGATAATTAGAAGAATGAAGAGTTTATAATCACTTAGTTCTATAATCTTAAGACACTTTCTTTTATAATAAGTTATTTCTTAAGATCTTTTATATTAGCTAGAATTTTTAAGAGAGTCTTTAAACTATTATTTTCTATTCTAACATGTTTTAACGCGTTATTAAGATTTAAAAGTTATTATATCTAGCGATTAATTATCGTTCGCTCTATCTCTATTCATTTCTTTCCATTTCTGATTATTTCATCACTTCTTTCTATTATTATTCAGATATCTTTGATAAGTCTTATAACCGCGTTATCTACTTCTATTTCTAATATTCTCTCAGTCTAGCGCGACTCTGTAAGATGTTCACTTATTTCTTCAGTCATCTTTTCAAGACTTAATATTATCTAGAATTGAAATTCTTCTATTAAGATATTCTTCAGAAGAATTATAAGTTGTGAGATATATAAATTCTTAATTTAGAGACTAATTCTCATATTTATAATAACTTATCTAGATTCAAATTCAAGTGACTGACGACGAAAAATAATTAGTTAATAGCAGATAAATCTATATATTTAATTAAGACATTTAAGAGTATTAATATCTTTATTCAGACATCTATAAATTTGAAAATAATCTCTTTAATTAATATTACTCTTGCGCCCGATTTTTTCATAAATACAATCTCTCTTCATCGATTTATATTAAAAGAAGTATATTAGAATATAGAAAAATAGCGTTTATATTATCAAGACAAG
>JAABUK010007844.1_pt1 | contig 15230 bp, 21 predicted proteins | sample 5559141 | NCBI WGS metagenome assembly JAABUK01 (sample SAMN10711869, study PRJNA513367) | rock metagenome | isolation source: Antarctica rocks | place: Antarctica: Victoria Land, Pudding Butte nord | collected 2016-01-03
TGCAGGCTGGCTCGTATCTCGTCAGAGAGCTCTAGTCCAAGCCTTCGGCTATATAGCTTGGGATTGGCTCTGTCTTGTGTTTTGAACTCTCGTAGAATCAGCACACCCTCTCTATCTGCATCATACGGCAGCAGGATGCAATTAGGAGTGACGCTAGTCATGAGTGCTTCCCTTGCATCGCCATCTTTACATTTCAACATATGGATAAATGCACAGTGCAAATCGTTACGCACTGGAGGGATGCAGCCTCCATAAAAGCTCAGAAGCAGCCTTTCCTTTGACCCAATCAGAAGCCTTTTTCTGACGTTCTGGAGCTGCTCATGAGTGACCAAGCCTGCTGCTTGGCGCTTGCTTGGTAAGTTTGTCTTGCTGCGTTCCCTGAGTATGCCATCAAGCCTGTCAAACAGTTCCAGATATAAATCATGGCTTGCCTTTGACTTGGCTTTGAGATTCAGAAGTCTATAGACTGCCATAATGCTGACAAGCATAGTCTTTTGGCTTGCCACTTCAGTGTAGCTTCCTTTAATGTATTGCATGACCTTATCAGGGTGCTGGGTCAACACCTTCAGCAGGGGTCGATTGCCTGCAGCTTGTGCAATGATTCCTAGCTTGCTGCTGTATGCACGCCTTGTCTCTTCTCTAGTGGTTTCTCTTCTGTAGTCTATCTTGTGTGTTTGACTTTGCCTAACTTAGCAAGGCACATGCATAGACTTGATAGTCAGCTGATTGATTCACTTTGTCTGCTTTTTATTTGTTGTTGTTGTTGTTGTCGTTGTCGTTGTCGTTGTCGTTGTCGTTGTCGTTGTCGTTGTCGTTGTATGTTGATAACCCGGGGTTGCGGAGAACCTGACCTCTCAAGGCAGGTCTTAGATGGGGTAATCTATGACTGCTGAGGCAGGTATGGCTTCCATCCCGGGCCCATACCCGGGTTTTCCGGGTTGGGGACAGTGTGTAACACATGATTTCACATAGGCGTTATAGCTGCTGTCGCAGGTTCAGCCGCGCCTCTGGAGGACTGGATCCAATGTTTCCAGGTACGTAAGACTCCGCAGACATGCTTCGCTTTATGATGTGTGTCTTCTTTGAGACCGAGGTGACCGTTGACTCAGTTGTCCGCAGATCACCTAGCTCTTGCCGCGACCTGGCGCGATGCGAAGCTTCAAGAATTCGAGCAGCGGCTAGTCGGCCTAAGTCCTGCAGAAACTGCGGTCGGCGCAGCGTTGCTGCAACGGCTTCAAGTTGAGACTTTCGCTGTCGAAACTCTACAAAAGCAGCAAAGCCAGCAGGTGACACTTCGCTACTGCAGTGTGCTGCCTTGACACACCACAAATCGCCACGTATGAATGACACGAGCATGCAGGGTGCTGCACCTTGGTGGGCGGACGGCGAGTACGACGATGACGCGGCCGAAAGGTGACTACTAGGCGTGCTGCTCCTTGTCGTTGTTCAAGACAACCTGCTCGCTACATATTTCGTCACGACAATGTGTATCGACACTTGAAGGCCCTTAACCACCTAGATCACTGCCTTTATGTAAATGGTGCCTGCAGAGGCAGCATCATCGCTACTACAGCTTGCAACCTTATGTTTGCCTGTTGCAGGGCGAATGACACAGGCACCGAGGTGTTCCGCAATAAGGACTACCGTGCAGCTTTCACACATCATACACAGGCCATCAGATTGTGTCCCAGAAAGGCCACATATCATTGCAACAGGGCCGCAGCTGCATTGAAGCTGCAGCGCTTCAGCATTGCTGCAACAGATGCCAGGTACTCTTCACACTCACAACCTGTTTCACAGACTGTTTCTGCAAAACCCCATTTCAGCTGCTACTGGCATTGCTCAAGATTTGCTGTGAGCACAGCCATATCTACACCATGACCTGTTGTGATGCGACGCATGGACATCTGCACTTTGCTATGAAAGTCCTTTGCTCATGCAGAGTCTGAATGACAGCAGTTGGCTGCAATAGCCTCTAAGATGCTATGTACATATGCACAGTCACAAGGTCAATCAGCTGTGGTGAGCAGTAACCTTCAAGGCAATATGGCAAAGCTGAGGGGCAAGCAGATCACAGCCTGTGTTGCTGTGAATATCTAAATCACAGACACATAACCCAACTCAGGAGCAAAATGCCTTGAATACTGAGTGGCTAGTGTACGTTGGTTTCCCAGTACGTTATGTCATCTCCCCTGATGAATGACACTGACAGACATTGTCAAATTCATTGTTGATCGACGATGCTTCACTGCTACAGGCAAGCAATGAAAAGAGACCCACAAAACATCAAGGCTTACCTTCGAGCTGGTCAAGCACATGCTGGCTTACAAAAGCCTGAAGAAGCAGCAAAATGGTTTAGACAGGCTCTCCTATTAGACAAAACTAGTTCTGCAGCTCAGGTAAGCAGCATGGCAGCACATGACTGCCGCAGTCCTACAATTCAACATAGCTACTGCTGGGAAAGTAGTGTCATGCTTGTGGGCCATGTCATGACTTTAGTGTCCTTAGTACCATATCATGACATTGTTGTTGCCATATCATTACCTTACTTGCCACAAGTGTATAGCCACAGCAGCCGTGCAACAGCCATGTCAGATCCTGATCTGCAGCAGGCACAACCATGTTAGGGCAGCAACATGCATTCATGATTCAGTCAACTCCTAGGCAGCTTTTGTATTTTGCCCGCAGAAAGGCAAGCTAGTCTAGAGAGCTGCATCTTCATCACAAGCAAGCATATGTCTCTATGTGCATCCATGTCATGCTCTAGCAACTTGCTATCATGCTTTGTCTCTGTCATAAGGCTTAAATTACGTTGTTGTAAGGCTTGATTTACGCTGTCGTAAGGCTTGGGTTACGCTGATCTGTGCTTGCTCATGACACCAGAGGGGTCTAGATGCCGCCATCAGGGCACAGGGCAGGGCTCACGCAGCTGCCCTGCAAGAGCAAGCAGGGGCAAGCAGGGGGGATAGACCAGGTCTCACCAGGCGACCTGTAGAAGCTCAAGAGGCCGCCCAGATGCTGCACAGCTCAGCAGGCATGCTCAGGGCTCAGCCATCTTCCCATGCGGCCCAGTGCAGCCATGCTGAGGTGTGCTTGCCATTTAGCTCAAATAGCAACTGCCCAATTGACCTAACTTCCGGATTTCGAGGTCACGCTCTTCACTCCAGTTTCTCTTTTTGAGTTCTGCCTTGGGATAAGAGCTGTACCTTGCCATGTGCAATTGCCATTGCTGATCTGCAGCCAGCTTGATGCAATGCCAGCATCAACTTGATTGTGTTTACCACTGGCTATCACATGCACATGCATTGTAGCTGATGCTGCAATACTCTGGAAGATTTGTGGCATAGAAACCCTTCTGAAAAGCTTAAAGAGTCACAAGCTCAATGTATGCAAACAAATTATGTTGACAAGTATACAGAGGCGTCGTGCCAGCAGCTGCTCAATGTGGCGCATATTGTACAGGCGCCAGCCGCACAGGCTGTCCACCACAATCAACAGGCTGTCCACCACAATTAACAGGCTGTCCGCCACAATGAATGCTGCAGCATCATACTACATCAGGTCACATATACCACCTTGCCGTCTCTCAGGCTTTGACATCTGTAGTGTTATAAGACATAAAACTTTTACCCAGATGCCCCCAATGCCAAAAGCATAGTCTTTTCTTTTATCTGCTTTCTGGTGTTGACAGACACACAACCTGCGCAAGGATGATGGCAATTTGACATCCCCTGCTGCTATGACAGGCGCTCATAGCATGTCGGCGCTATCCTGACGCACTCAAAAGCATCAGCCTGTTACAGCCTGGCATGGACAAGCTGTACCTTGAGGCTGAGGGGCTGTGGCGCCAAGCACACCTTGCAGCTGCAACTGCAGCTCTTTCAGATGCCAGGCAGCAAGCTGTCAGCAGCAGCAAGTGTGCAGACTTGCAGCTGTGGGTTCAAGCCTTGCAGCACAGGATGCATGCAGCAGAGATAGCGTGTGAAGATGGTATGGTCTTGCACATATGTGTGCAGCAACAAAGCCACATGTTGCGGCACGACAACACCATCAACTTCCCACTCTTCTGAGGCTTTCAAATTTAGGCCTTACGTGGTAGTATATACCCAATATATCTAAACATCCTCCCACAATGAATATGTATACATAGGATCTGTATACCTCAGATGTAGATCCTGTCTATTGTGTACCATGTGGGATGACTTCCTGAGACACGGTGCAGTCTGCAAGGGCATTCAGACACAGAGGTTCAGACAGACACAGAAAGGCAGGCAGACACACCTGGCTCCCTATGCTCCTAAACTCAGTCTCGTCAATCTGTGTTTCAACACCATCATGACCCACATAAACAGAGAGGCTTCATGTTCCAGAGAAGACAGAGTTCATTGCAGCAGCATTACGTACCCTGCATTGTAGCAATGTTTGTGCAAGTAGACACTGCACCTGCACTCATCACTGAAGCCATTCTTCTACAGGCTGCCCAGCTGCTGTTGTGTGTTCCAACAGCGTGCATAATTCTTCAGCTTTCAGCATCAATATCAGCATCATGCCGGCATGGAAGGCTTCTGTGCTGATGTGCAGGTCATCTTACTCAAGGCATCAGCCTGTACTCTGATCTGCTAGCTGAGCTGCAGCCAGGAGTTTGCAGTGGGTTTTACGCTGAGCTCTTAGTCAAGAGGGCTGATGCACAGCGGCAGCAGGGGCAGTTTGATGCAGCCTTGCAGGGTCTGGACTGTGCAATGGCTTGGGAGCCTGAGAATGTTAACTGCCTGCAGTTGCGAGCTTCGGTATGACACAATACAGGCACCGTAGCTGGTGTTCCTTGCTGCTTGCTGCTTGTTCATTTCCTGTGTGCTAAACAGAAGCTTCCTGTCTTTGAATGACACGGGTGCCATGGTGACAGCGCAAACCTGCGCTGAAGGCTGTGCTCTGTGACAAGGGGTTTGCGTTGCTGTTGTCACAAGCAGCGTATCTTCAGAAGGTTGCTGTCCATTCATGCTTCATGCTTTGTGGTGGTGATCTGCAAGTTTGCTGTCATGCACAAGGCAGCACAACTGCTTCACAACTGATCCGTCAACAATAGCTTATGGAACATGGAAATTCTTGACACCACTGGAAGCTGGGAACTCATGTCAACAACAGGTTGTCAGAGTTTGTGGGTGTGGTCAGACGTTTTCACCTGAGTGCAGGTCCATAGGGAAGCCGGAAATTACACAGAAAGCTTCATGGACTTTCAGAAGCTAGGCAAGCTGATGCCTGACAATGCTGAGGTGTTTGAAGAGCTGCAGCAGGCTGCACGATTTTGTCTTGACAGTCCAGAAGCAGGGTCTAAGGTGTGTGCACGCTGAGTCCTGCTCTCTTGTGGCAGCATGTGCTGGAGCTGCTGCTATCACTTGATCTGAGCAGCATTCATGCTTTTTTAAAAAAAGAATACTGCACAATCTCTCCTGCATTGTGTGGTCATCAGGCCTACAGCATCTTGCCCATGGATGTATAATGATTGTGACTCATGCAAAAATGAGCAACAGCTGTTGTTTCTGATCACAAAAGTGCTCCTGCAGAGCCATGGGCACAGTGCAAGCAGCACTTGGTACACAACATTGGGATTGGGCGCATCAGCTAGCAATGCAGATGTCAGACGTGCATATCGGCAGCTGGCTGGCAAATGGCACCCTGACAAGTGGGTCAACAAGAGCAAGTCAGAACAAGAGCAAGCTTCTCAGCGATTTGCAGACATCTCAGATGCATATGCCGCCCTGAACAATGCATAGACGTACCTAAAGCTGATAATTCCAGCGGTGATTTTTTTGAAGCTCTTTTCAGAAGCGGCATTTTGAGTCTAGCATAGTCACATTACAGATCAAGACAGTTTTGTACAGAAGCTGGGTAAGAGCAGCCTGACCACAAACTCACTTCAAGTCAAAGGTTGGGACGGCACTGCCTATGCCATGATCAGTCTATTGTAAAGACTGCGCATAGCATGCAGTAGCGCCAAGCAATTTGTAAGATGAGTCAAAGTTTACAATAAAAAAGCAATGTTGCAACTATTCAATACCAGTACTGGTGGGTCACTGCTTTGCAGCTACATTGCGGCGCGCAGTGCCAACTTCACAGGCATTGACCTTAGCAGCAAATCTCAGAGAGCACAGAGACTCATTGGCAGCTTCTGGCACAGGTGCTACATTGACAAACATGAGGGTTTTGGCATCACCGCCCAGGCAGGGCTGCAACAGGTATGTGAGCTTTGAGTTGCGGTAAGGGATGTGGGGCTCCTTGTTGGCCAGTGCCATGATGACATCGCCTGCAGCAACATATCGTACCATCAACGTCTTAACGTAGCTACCTTACATCTGCTTTACAGCCAGACAGCGCTGCAGCTGCATGCCTGACGGCAGCTTGACAAGGGGCTTTGTGTGTCAAAACTTGCCGCAAATTCGGAGGGTCAATTTACAGCGCCAGTTCTGCTGTCGGTACAGCACAAATGTTGCATGCATCACAGCAGGATGAAAGGAAGTCGACCACAAAGCATACACAAGCACAAGGAAAGCAAACAATGACGGGGTCATGCAAGCATTGGGGCACGAGTACACACGCAGCCCTTGAAGAGGAAGCACGCACCAAGTGCACTGAGGGACTTGTTGATGGCCTGGGTCTCTTTGAGGCGGTCCCCTTGAGCCAGGCTCTTGCTCAGCCGCTCACTGCCAGCCAAGTCAATCAGATTCAGCACACCTGCATGTCAGCCAGCGTCATTGATCAATCAGCTAGCTGCAACAAGGGCAAAGGGTGTGAATGAATTCATTCCAAGCTCACCATGGACTTCCTGTCCAGAGGCAGCATTGGTGCCAGTGATGGCAAGAGTGAAGACCATGTGGGAGCGGGAGCTGTGCTCATTGGTTGCCGTGGCACCCACGGCGCGCTGCCTCATTGCACGCGCCAGCAGGTCGGCCACTCGGCCCGGCCGCCGCACGTCCACACCTTCTAGGAAGCTCACAGATGTGATGCCCTTGTCATCGTGTGAGACCTGCATACAACAGAGAGCCTATTGCTTGTGGCTGCAAAGGTTCGTTCAAGGGCACGCTGAGCTGAATCACCATGGATTCACGCTTGCAACTGTAAACACAATTTGCAGTTTTCAACAGCAGCAAGCTGTGATTTTGGTTGTATTAGACACGTGTGCACATGCATGCACACAATGCTGAGGCAGAGACTAGCAAGGGGGATGAGGCTGTGTTGGAAGGCACCTGGTGCTTCTTGCCAGCAGGCAGGGCCTTGCCCAACAGATCCTTGTACTCCTCATTGTAGATCTCAAGCATGCTTGCCTGCACACAAACCACTGCTGGGTGAGCGCTTTCCAATCTTGGCTGATCTACAGTGCAGTGAACCTTTGATGTTCAGCGTCATCTGCCAAACGTCACATACAGTGCAATGCGAAAAACCAGTGTACTTCACATGCATGATGATTCAAAGCTCACGCATGCCACCGCAAGCCTTGCACAGCAGGCAGCTTGAGCGCTGTGCAGATGCTCCACCTTGTAGTTGTCAACATAGTCCATGCATGTGTGCATGCCTGCTCGTTCCTGGCTGGCTGGACATATAATTGTGTAGTGCCTACACAAGCTGGGGCATACATTATCACAGAGGAGTGCAGAAACATGTGATATTATTTCACAAGCTGATGGACTGACCCGCATGTCAAAGCTCCAGCCTTGGGCTTCCATGGCAGCTGAGCTGGCAAAGATCTGGTCCATGGCCCTGGGGATCATCCCCCTCTCCTCTGGGGTGCCCAGCATGGTGTGGGTCTTGCCACTGCCTGTCTGTCCGTACGCAAATATGCACACCTTGTAGCCGTCCAAGGCGCTCTGGACAAGCTGGCTGATCTCATCAAACACCTCTTCCTGCAGTAGAGAAGCACACAATGAATGTCTGTGGTGACACTGCACAGCTTGAATCCCATTGTCAGCACACAGCACTTCCCATGGTAAGACAGACAGGTCAATAGAAAAGAAAAGACCACACCTTTCGGCGTCAATTTATTGAGAAGCCCAGTATTATACCGGGCTGCCCAGTGACAGGTCAATATGTACTGTTTGTCCAAAGGCTAGAGCCATAATGTGTATTGTAACAAACAGTGCTGTCCCTGTGAGCAGTGAGCATTGAGCTGGTGGTGCAACTGCAATCAATGCCTACTTAGGCATGGTGTGTGACACATGCTCTGGCCAAATCCTGAGTCTTATCAATCACCATGCGGAAGATAGATTTCGCAAGCATGGCAATCTGTGATGGTAAGCTGCTGGGCAATACAAACAGCACGTTGGTGCCACAGCATGTCAGAAGCACTTGCAAGGCAGGCAGGTGGCTGCAGAACAACTGACCTGACCAGCAGCAGGTGCAAAGACCTTGTCAAAAGCGAAATCGTACTTCTGAGGCGCTTGCTGGGGCTTGTCAGCTGGCACCTGCAGGGCTACAGCCCTTCCCAATAAATCCCCTGCATCACATGGTCAGCCCCATCAGCATACATAAATTAAAAGTCTAAAGGTCCAGGATGAGTGTCCTGCAACTGAAATTTCACGTACATGCAGCCCCTGCTTTGACACGCCATCAGCAATTCTTGACAGCAATGCTGATGGCCTGCAGTCCCTAATCACAGACACCAATGCTCTGCAGCTGCTACACCATCATTGTTGATGCAAGGCTGTTGGCAGCATACACCAAGCTGGTCTATTTCATTCATACAACCCATCCTAGCAGCGACGTATGATCCAGAGAGAGTGAGAGGGCCCAAAACCTGTTGTAAGGTAAAACAGCCCTGAAAGGGTGTGTAGTGCATCACACAGGATGCTCTGCATGACTGTTTGACTGAGACACATGCAGGCACTTGTGCTTGATGTAGAAGAGTGGGTGCCGCCTTGATAGGTTCCCATCATGATTGCTGGAAAACATCAAGTCTTTTTCTTGTCTTTCTGGCAGAGTTGGGTTGTGGACCTGAGGAAGGGAACTGCAGGAGCTGGTCCACAGCAGCTGACTGAGTCAGGGCATCATGCGCTACCAAGGGCCGTACCCGGCAGAAGACCCTGATATTGCCCTTCAGCTCCTGCACAAGCGTAGGCTTAGTCAAACACCATCATTTCGTTTGTCCCCCTCACGCGCTTTCCCTGTCCTGACGGCCTTCTGGTCAGAAGTGTGTCCAGGCTTTGCATTGTCAACAGTGACAGAAGGTGCGCTTGACTTTGCTGAAAATGGCACATGCCACCTTTTTGGTAAAGTCAAGCAGAAAGTGGCAGACGGGTTTGAAGCATGTGTGTGGTTACTGTCCCGCCTGTATGCTGCTGGCTGAGGCCCATGGAAGCTACAAATGCATGTGTCTAGAATCCCAACATTTTGACACAGCACTGCTGTGGCCAGATCCTGTCAATGAGATTATGTTGACACATGCCACAAGTGAGCACATCATAGCAGCCACTCATATGTGAGCCCTTCAGCAGCAGCTCTGCCCTGTAGCTTGCAGTAGCAGTTCAGCATGCTTACAAGGATAGTATTGTGCAGCTTGCGGCGGATGAGCTCTCCCTGCTGCACCCGCTCTTCTGCTTCAGTGAGGCGGCCAGTGAGGTCCTTGACCTGCCCCCTGAGCCCCTGCACCTCCTCCCCCCTGCCCTGGGCCAGGGCCTCAGCAAGGGCCTTCTGCTGCTTCAACACTTCCAGGCCTTCCTGCAGCCCTTGGTTCACCTCTGCCTGCAGCCATGGCAGCAGCAGGAGGTCAGGGGTCTAGGCATTGGTTTAGCACATCAAAAAGCAAGGCACTAGTGAACAGCAGTGAAGCAGATCAGCAGGCTAGGCACTGATTCACTGTGCAAGCAGAACTCATGGCTCACATCACTGGCCTGTGACAGGGCTTGCAAATTGAACACATCTGACTCCAGGATGAAAACTATGTCAGGACCCACAAAGCAAGCAAGAAATGCCTCTTGTGGGCCAAATGCTACAGCGAGTTCCTCAACTTTGCTCACATGTGCAGCAGTGCTACACAGTAGACTGCTGCAGCTGGCTGACCAATTGCCACTTTCTTTGTCATCAGGACAGCAACCAGCGCACGGGTACAAAAGAATGCAGCCCTGGCTATGGGTCTGTGACACATGCAAAGTAAGCAGTGCATGCAGCGAGCTGTACATCACCTGCGCCTTGTTCTGGTTCTCCAGCTGAGCTTTGACAGCCTTCTCCCTCTCCAGGGCCTCCACTGTGCTGCCAGTCACATCCCTGTACCGCTCCAGCTCAGCCTTCAAGGCCAGGTTGGCCTCATTGGACAGATCACGCTCAGATGTCACCTGCGTCACATGCCAGAGTTCGTGGCAACTACCAGAATGTGAGTGATCAAAGCATGAGTCTTGTACCAAGGCGCAAGCTCAGCGAGCTGAATGCGCAACCTGCTATCCATATGAATGATACGCAAACAATAACGCGGTCTGCATCTACAGCAAAAATGTCTGTTGTCTAAAAGCTGTTTGGCTGATCCGGGCCGTAATATGCTCTTGATCAACATGTAACCACACAGCAGTGGACCAGACAGCAGTGTCAACTCCTTTGCATGAAACGCACAATACAGCAGCCTGTGTCTGTGTGAACATAACAGGCTGTCTGCATGGTGACGCAGTTGACCGTATCATCAGCACTTTGCAAACAACATTTGCATGCAGTGCAGTTGTGTATCACATATCCTACAAGCAACACTGTGCATGCATGCAGGGAGAGGCATTCCTGTCTCTGCCACTGTCTGCCTTTGCTGCTTGGATGGAGCTATGCACTGCATATTCCTGAAAGCATCAACACCTTGACACAGAGCTGTGCTTACCTTCTCCAGCTCAACGCGCAGCCTGGCCAGATCTTGAGCAAGGTTGGTGCGAGCCTGATCAGTCTCCCTCATGTTGACCTGCATGAGGTCCAGCTGGGCTTCATGCGCCGTCAGCCGCCCCTTCAGCTCAGCGCCCTCCTCAGCCCACTTGTGCTGCTCCACCTGCAGGAACTAAAATCTCAGCTCTGCTCAGATAAGACTGCAGCACAGGCCGCTTACATGCAGGATAGACCTGCTCGCTTCAGACTGCAGCACAGGCCTCTTACAAACAGAATATAACTGCTCAGATAGGACTGCTGCACAGGCCGCTTACAAACAGAACAGACTGATGTGCACATCACCACTCACAGCACCATCCCTGGGCAGTCAACAGCCAGCAGCTTCATCACTATCCAGGCAGTGTCAGGCAAGTGCAGGCATGCGACTGCAATAGCAAGTGGCTTGGCGCAGCAGCATCAACTCTGCATGTACATCCACATGGGAACGCATGGCTTGAAGTGACGCCAGCCAAGTGCTGCAGATGCCGTTGAGTTTCAACCAAGATCCAAGCAATTGACTGGGTTTTGGAATACTGGCAGCAAGGCTGCGTCCTTGGATGCAGCGTGCCAAAGTGTGAGGTGTACCTGAAGCTTCTGCAGGCTGTCATTGCTAAGAGCCACATCCTGCTGCAGCTTGGTGTTGTACTCCTGCAACTGGGAGTTGTACTTCTGTGCCTGCTGGTGCAACTCTCTAAGGCTGGTCACCTGCATAGTAGTACACGGCTGCCGCAGGTGCATCGAGATGGAACACATAATCGCAGTAAAGGCAGCAGAGTGTGCAGACATAGGACAGCAACCGCTGTTGCACTGGCAAGTCACATGGTACTGCGCATTACAGAACAGCTTGCACTCGTTTATCATTGGATGAGCAAATCTTGCTGCATGTTGGATGCAATATCAGGACAATTGAAAGGACTTGGAACCTGCAGACATGTCGGCATACATAGACAGTCGTGGGCAAGGACATTATGCTTGTTCAGGAACAATGGGGCGGGCTAAATAAACTTAATACCTCCTGATACCTGGGCAGCCTGGTATAATATTTGGCTTTTCATTAAATTGACGCCAAAAGGCATAGTTTTTCCCCCCCTTCCTTATGCTTGTTCATTACCTGTGCAGCATACTCAGTAATCTGCTCCCTGGCCCTGCTCTGCTCATCTTGCAGCTTCTGCATGAAGGCTGCTGACTCTGCCAGCTTGCCTTTGCCTGTTTCTACAGCCTCCTGTAACTGCTGAGCACAAGCAGACTGCTCTGCTGTGGCTGCTTCCTGCTCACACAGTCGTGCCTGCAGATACCGTCCAGTCAGCCAAGACATGGACCATCCAGCGTGCTGGCTTTCAGCCATGTGCATGGGATGAGGTACAGGGCAGTCGGTGGTGATGTCCTGCTTGATGCATCCCAGTGGGTCAGCTGCCTTCTTTTGCAATGCTGCAACTGAAGGTGTAGGAGATGGCTTTTGTGGTGCATACCTGTAAGTCAGCGATGTTCTTTTGCAGTGCTGCAGCAGAGGTTGCATGCTCAGCAGCCTCCTCAGTCCTTGCTTTTTCCTCGCGCTCTAAGCAGCCTGTCAGTGCAGAGATATCCATCTCGTGCCTGCAGCAGATGCAGGTTTGCGTAGTTATGCTGCTGTGGTGTTATGCAGAGATACCAGGCTTTGGGCTTCACAGTTTGGCATACCTTTCCATGACATGAAGCAGGTGCCATCCAGCTGCACGCAAGCGCTTGATGTGCTGGCCCATAGCCTCATGCTTTGCCTTGGGGTCATCTTTCTTCTTGAAGCTAAGCTTGTGATTGAGGCAGTCAGTGACAGTCCACCCAAGTTCTTGAGATATTGACTCCCAGCTATCCTCATTCTGAATACAATAGCGCCATGTGAGCGCTGTAGGGTGTAGGGATGTCAAGGAGCTATTCAGTCATAGCAGAAGCTGTAACACACCTGCGGAGCTTTAGCAGCAGCATCATTTGCTACTTCGACTGGTGCCTGTCGTTTTGCATCTGGGCCATCCTTCACAGGACATGCAGCTTTGCGCTTTCTGGCAACATTTGCTTCCTGCACAGTTGACATCTGATCAATACTTGCTGACACAACAAAACCGCCATCGGCTGACTGAACGTAAATCATGAGAAAGAGGTCTTCTTACACTAGCGCTTAATTGCTTCAGCGCAAGCGGCGGTCCTGGAATCTTTGTGCTCCTCCTGTCAACATCCATGCTGCTTTGCACCAAGCTTCCTGTACTCAGGGCTTGAAGTCTGCACTAAGTAATACGCTTTTCTTCCTCGAAAGCTGTGATCGTGCTGTCGAAAGCGAGACTCTCTCTGCACAGTGCACTTGCGTGTGATGTTGTATCACAGATGCCTTCACAGTGCTGACATTCCTACTCAGGGACCGAAGCAGGTGCAGCGATGCGCTTGACAAGCCAGCCGAGGCCTACAGCTACACTGCTGCAGTCTGTCGTGCCTACTGCCCCTCAAGTCTGACAACTCATTGTGAGGAGCACCTGTCTGTCACAATTGCAAGTCAACGTCCTCGCACTTTTTGAATCTGGATGCATCATGCATGGCACCTTTGGCTCAGGGCAAGCGCGTCTGCGATGACCATCAAATTAATGATGAAGCAAGACTGCATTCGCTTAGACCTTTAGCCTCGAGCCAGCGAGAACGAGTATCCTCAGTCTACCTAACGCGAGCGTCGCCTCAGCTTGTAAACATGGCTTTGCACAGACTGCCTTTTGTCGCTCTTGCTCCTGCAGTACATACTGCAGTCTTGGATGGCAAGCTATTTATGATACAACAGTTTTGAGTGCCATTGCAGTACTTGTATGCACCTGACTGATGAGAGCCCTTAGCATGGCCCAATTTTGTACCACCTACTGAACTCAAGCGGAATGGACCTTGTCGTACAGAAGAGTATGCATTCAGACTATCTCAGACACCCAAAGTCTGCTGCTTGGTGAAATTGATACGAGCAAGGAGACTTCAGCACGGCTTGACCCAAACAGTAATCAACAGGCAAGGCTTGCAGCGCCTCACAGCAAGCAATGCAAAGTGGCTTGTTCATGGGAGCTGCCTTGCTTCACGGTGCTGTGTGCTGCATCATGCAGTCCAGATCAAGGGCAATACAGCAGCGAGCTGCTCACTCATGCCTAAAGTGGTTTATAACACTACTGTCCTCAATTCCAGGGCACAGATCAGCATGAGTTACAACAGGATACAGCAGTGAGTCAGCCCCAGCCTTTCTGTCTCTGTGCAGTATGTATTGCAGTGTCATGAGCAGGAGACACTTGTCACCATGAGCAGAAATTTTGAGAAATATCAAGTCATTGTTCAACATTTACATCATGGTGCCACCTGAGCATGGTGGATTTAATAACATGAAGACGTGGGGCCCCAATGTTGCATTAATGCTTTTCACCTGCTCAGCCATCTGGTACAGTGAAAGATAGAGAGCTGCCAATTTTCATTCAGGAACCCAGGTCAATCTGTGAGATCCATGACCAGCAAGTGGTAATGCAAAGTTGGTGCTGAAGTTATGGTAAGTTGCAACAGTATGTGATATGCCAAGTGCAAAGACTGCTAACGATACCAATGTGTGCATACCCACATGATTCTTGCATTGATGCTGATGCATCTGACTGCTCTTGCGGAAAAGCTGTTAGCAAGACAAACCCATCAAGTGAGGCAGACCCATGGCGCCTATGTCAATCAAGAACCTTGCACTTGCCAACCTGAAGTTGGTACAGCATGTGCTTGTCCGCGCTAGTAAATATAAGGTGCATGCACGGTTGCACTGTGCCAACAAATACATCTTACTCAGACAATTACTGCTCGTTGACTTACACTTGTCTTGACAGATGTACATACAACAAACTTCAAAATCGGATAGCTCAGTATTGCAGCAAACTACAGGCTGATCTCAGCAATTACTCTATACAAAATCAAGCAACAGTCAAATATGTTCCTGAGCTGACATCTGTCAGCACTAATTTACAAAGACAGCTGCATCTTCAGCAACCACCACGCAGACGCAGCACAAGATGCAGGGTTGATTCCTTCTGGATGTTGTAATCAGCCAAGGTGCGTCCATCCTCGAGCTGCTTTCCGGCAAAGATCAGACGCTGCTGGTCAGGGGGGATACCTGCAAAAATTGAATAAGAGTGAGCACAAACAATTTCGAAAGCCAAAGTCTTCAGTTGTCTGTGCAGAATAATATCTCTGTAAATCTTGAGCTTACCCTCCTTGTCTTGAATCTTGGACTTCACGTTGTCAATGGTGTCTGAAGACTCCACCTCCAAGGTGATGGTCTTGCCAGTCAGAGTCTTGACAAAAATTTGCATACCACCACGCAGACG
>JAABUK010007845.1_pt1 | contig 15230 bp, 18 predicted proteins | sample 5559141 | NCBI WGS metagenome assembly JAABUK01 (sample SAMN10711869, study PRJNA513367) | rock metagenome | isolation source: Antarctica rocks | place: Antarctica: Victoria Land, Pudding Butte nord | collected 2016-01-03
AGGGAGTGCTTGGCACCTCAGGGCGGCTTCCGGGGCAAATTTTAGCCCTGGAGACCGCCAGGGGCCGCCGGGTTTGCCCAAACACATATAATATATATTCGTTCAAACGGAGGCGATGCCCGATAGCACTAAAACTGAGCTCGATGAGATTGAAGTTTGAAGAGTATGATGACAGATATCATATCTCACACTCGTGTGAGATAATGAGTTCCTCGATACGAGCGTTACAGTGTATGCTGATGTTATTCATGATGATTACACTCTTCGTCGTCTTCGAAGCCGGAAAGAAACTGCATAGAGATAGCAATTCATCTGCTAGTCATCGAAAGAAAGTCTTGTCGTTGAATCAGTCTTCACGAATATCTGTACAGAATAGATAGTTATCTATTGTGTAAATCGAAAGAACACTTCAGCAATGCTCTCTCTTTCTAAAGACTTGATAGCGAACTGATTCATCAACTGATGCGTAGACTTAATGATGTTATCTCGTAGTCTCATTAAACAAAGTCTCATCAATAAACACAAGCTGCTCAGTCGTCAGCTGCAACAGATCGGCAACTCAGTTTAATCGCAGCTCATCGTTCTGTCTAATGCTCACACGCTGTCTCTTTTTATGGCTTCAGCGTGTGAGAACGCACCTCATCGGCTATGAACGATGCGTGCCTGCGAGGCTAGCCCGCGAGGTTAGGCCGAAAGAAGCTAACGGATGAATAGAGGTAGCGACTTGACAGAAGATGAAAACTCTGCCAGCCCTTGCATTTGTTCCTTAGCAATTAGTTCTACCATCAATAGAGTGCTACCTTATTATCTTTTACTACGCAGTTTCACGCAAAGAGGCCTCGTCGTCTCACACAGCGTCTTCTCTTCAGAATTCTCGATATCGTGAACTGATGCACGTTTAAATCTCACTCTTCTCATAGAAATCAGATCATTTGTTTCTGCATGATTCATGATTGCTGTTTCAGATAAATTATGAGTGAGTCTTCAGCGATCTTGAAGATCTTTCAAGAGACTTCTTTGAGTCGAAATTGAGATCTGAACGAAGAGTCATATTTTGGAGCGAAGGGCAGGGGATAGAGGGTCGGTCATAGCTGAAAAACACGTCAATATAAGCTTAGAAGTCTGAATAGCTTCATATTCACCTACTTGAGCCTGTTGAGTATGATCTGACGCGATAATAGGTGTTGAGGGGTTGAAATGTCGAAAGGTCTATACAAATTTGGGGGGGGAGGCGTGACAATTGCGATGCCAAGGATTCGATAGCTTTCTGCATACGCTAATAGCGCAGCAGCGCACAGCCCCACGTGAAAGAGATGGTTGCCTCAGCCTCTTCACTCGACGGAGGTTTTCCCACAAGCCGTCCAAATGCAAAGTCATATTGACATGTACATTGTCCACGAAATACAGGCCCAGCTCCTTGCGTCGCGCCATTGCTTTTCGCTTGATCGATTTGACGTCACGATTACCTTGTGTCCTACATCTGCCTCTAGCCACGAACGCTTTGACGGGTCAAGAAATACTATACGTCCTTCGCCTAGACCCCACCCCCTTCAGCGTGCCCGTCGCCTACTTGCTGCCACTGAGGGCTAGGAATACTATACAGTGCATGAATAACTTCAATTGCTCTACAGATACCGAAGTCATTACCTGAGACTGGCGGTTCACTAGACAAGGAGTTATATGTGCTTGCTTAGCGCTAAGTATTGCGCCACTATACAGACTTTGTCTAGGGGCTCGAGACAAAGGCATTGTTCCGCGAGCCAGGGGATTGATTCAGTCTTGCACTGCTCATACATGCCAATACTCTGCACGGCCCGCGATGGCTTCAGCATCGGGCGCTCCGCTGCCTGTATCATTTCACATGGGGTTCGAACGGCTCAAAGACTTGATGAGCAAAGACGATGCCCGCGCTATGGCATCAACCACCATGGAAGACGTTTGGACTGCTGCTAAAGACATTGAGCGTCAGCTTGAATTGCGGAGATCGCTTCGAGGCTTTCGTCGCATTCAGCCATTCCTAGCTGGTATTGAACAATACTCGAAAGTTGTCGAGGTTGTATGCAATGGAACTCCATACCTTCCTTATATATGGGCAAGTTTCACCTTGAACGTGTCCCATGGCTTCAGCTGAGACAGTAACTAGGCGCCGATCAAGCTTCTACTACAAGTCAGTGCTACTTCTAATATCTGTACAGTTATGGGTGGCGTTGCAGCTCGAGGCTCTCACGCTTGAAGCGGACCCCTTACTGCTCAACGCTGGTCATAATGCATCCCAGGCCAAATATCTTTGATAAATTAGCCGGAGGCGTCCCCAATGAGGATTATGTGTGCTTATCCTCGATTTCTACTGACCGTCCTACTATAGATTGCTCAAAATCAGATCTCCGCTCTCGAAAAGCTGATTGATGCATACGCTATGATTGGAGAGGCAATGCCACGTTTTGATAAGCTATCTGCCGCATTCAAAGATGACCCTGAGTTTCTGCAGGTCATGGCCCATTTCTACGAAGAAATCCTTGAGTTTCACCGACGAGCATACAAGTTCTTTCGAAAACGAGGTAAGCACCGTATTTCCTGTTCCCCTCATGCATTACTGAAACATCTTTCTTATAACGATGTAGCCTGGAAGATGGTTTTCGATTCTTTATGGAAAACCTTCGATTCTCGTTTCCAAGCAATTCTCCAGAGCTTGAGAAAGCACCGAGACCTCATTGATCAGGAGACTAGCACGATTAGCATTGTGGAAGCGAAAGTATGGAGAGGTCAGCAGCTGGAACAAGTTCGGCAATGGCGTGCAGAGAGAGCAGAGGATCTCGACAAGGCAGAACGTGAACGGCTTGCTGCGCAAATAAGAGAGGCAGTGGAGTGGTTTGGAGCAGGTCAAGAGCAGGAAGACATTCTCGCAAGGCTATTACGAGCATGCGATAGTACGGATGGTCACTGGGCGCTGCGGGAGCCTATGATTTTGTCTTGGCTAGACCAGAGCCGAGATAATCAATTTCTCTGGCTGCACGGAAAGCCTGGAGCTGGTGAGTACTTTACCTACCTACTCTGTTTTCAACTTTACTACTCAACGGAATTACTCTTCAGTAACCACCACTTCTGCTTACTGTTCAAGTTAGCTTGTACTGACGCGCTGAGATGAAGGCAAAAGCGTCATCTGTGCCAAAGTCATTGAGCATGTGCAAGATGCTATGGATGGTGTTATCATCTTCTACTTCTGTAGCCATCACCAAACCTCTCAGAGCCAGGCAAACGTCATCCTGCGGAGTTTCGCAACTCAATTGCTTGCCGCAAACGCTGAACTTGCATCCTACATACTTGACACGTTTGCAAGTCAGGCTCTGAGACCCACAAAGAAGCACCTGGGAGTCATACTTGAAAAATTGATAACATCGCTTTCATCAGTCCGAATAGTGGTCGACGGCTTAGATGAATGTGCTCCAAGTGAACAAGAGGGGATCCTAGAGGATCTACTGAGAATCAAAGGGCCTGTGCCGGGAGCCTGTAAGATCTTGCTATCTAGCAGGAAGCTCCCTTCTATATGCAAATTGTTGCAAGCCAAGCCAACTCTACGGCTGGACGATCATGCAGAAAGTGTAAATTCTACAATCATGTCCTTTGTTCATCAGCGACTTGGACCCCTCCGTCAGAACTTCGATTCCGTTAAAATTGATGAGCTGGAGGGCGAGATAATAGCCAAGGCTAATGGTACATCCGCTGGAGCCTACTTTTGACACCAACCGCTAATCCTCTTTAGGGATGTTCCTTTGGGTGAGACTGATAATGTTTACACTAGAAGATCTTCATTTTGAATCAGACATAAGCGAAGTTATGCAAACACTCCCAGAGGGCTTGGAAGCTGTGTAAGGACTCCTGCTCATGGTTATATGTCATTGCCCAGCTGATACTGTCCAAGCTACGAGAGAATATTATCCCGCATATGTGGTGATTCAAAATCTCCAAATCAACGTACAGCCACACGAATCCTTCAATGGATGTTGGTTGCGCGGCGTCCTCTCAAGCGACTTGAAATAGAAAGCGGAATTATCCTGGATGACCGAGTATCTCAGATCACGGCCGCAACAAGACCTCGGGGTGACGTGCTAAGTTCCTGTTACCCAATCATCGATGTAGAAGATGGTCCTTGCGGATATATTAGCTTTTGTCATTTCACCGCGTTAGAGTCAGTACCAAGGCTTTTTGTGGCTCCTGACTCGTTGCATGGACTGGCTAAATATCGCTCACAGGTATCTATGGACATTCTATAGCTCTCCCGTACTGCAGTACCCACCTGCCCAGCTTACCGTGTCACTGGCCTGTGTACTATACATGATATCCAGTCTTGATCTGGTAGATCCGAAAGTCCCCGAAGACGAGACACGGTCACAGGTTGTACAATGTTTCCACGATCTCCAGCTGTATGCGAACGATCATTGGCTTGATCACCTAACAGCATTAGCGGATTTACCGACAGACTCTATCCCTAGTGGATTCTCGATGCTGAGCCTAAGCCAGGGTCTCGAGCGACTCACCGAAAGGCACAACAAGCTCGCAACCATCAAAGGTTGGAACGCTCAAGACGATGGTGAATCTCTTCCACCAGCGATAGAAGAAGGCTGGCCTCAATTAGGGTTCTCGGCCGCTACCCAAAGCCTTCTCAACAGGGCCTTAGGTTATAGGTCCAAGTCTGCGGAGGGCGACCAGATTGCAAATTGTAGCTGTATGTATACAGTAGTGCTCTTTTCATAGATTCTTTGCAATACTGATTATGCTCTCTATAGCCGAACCCGGTAGGCAAGACGATCCAACGCTATTCTCAAGTATCTGGGCCCGTTATCAAAGCATACTGGAGGAGTTGCTAGAACACAACAATATTAATGATGCAGTCTCAGGTGATTTCGCAGCGCGACATCATTCTGGATCATATCTTTGTCGCTACCGGAGTTGTCCCCGTGCTACACAAGGCTTTAATTCCTCGGATCTTCGCCAAAAGCATGAGAGTAGTCATGCCTCACGTTTCCGCTGTACCGATTCGGCATGTGGGTTTTTTGGAAGGGCGTTGAAAAGCCGTGCCGCGATGAACAAGCATACTATCAAGTATCATGGTGACGACAGTCTGACGTCTATACCAACTTCTCTACGTAAAGCCTCCGCTTGTTCACAACAAGACAGACCTCGCTTCTCGCTCAAAGAATCATCCTCTGCCAGCCGAAAACGCTCATTTCGTGCTGCAGAAGAGGACGAAGTCATGAGTGAGGTTGACGTGGCAATAAATCCTGCATCTAGAATTCAGAATCCGAGGCTTTCGTTAGATGAGTGGGAGAACTACATCATCAAATGCGTCTGCGGGTTTGAAGATGATGATGGTGATACTGTGTTCTGCGATCGATGCGAAACATGGCAGCATGTCCGATGTTACTACCTCGATGAGCATGACAAAGTCCTCGACATAAGTAGCTTGATACACTTCTGCATAGACTGCGAACCCAGGCCACTTAACGCGAGAGGTGCGACTGGTCGACAGATGAAGCGGAAGGAACAAACTTTAAAGTACCCTCGCCCAGTGGTATTAGCAAGGGATGAAGCCAAAGAAAAAGAACGGCGTAAATCACCTTGACTGCACTTATGATCTTGACAAGGCCGAGTGTCTCATCCTCGCTGACACAAATTACACTATAGAACCTCACAGCTGATAGCTCAAATGCCTAACATAATTAACTACCCAACGACTGCATGTCCACCCATTTTGTTACCCCACTTCGACTGCCTTGATCTGATGCCTTAACGGCATCGGTCCGACCCTGGCGGAGCTTGGGCATCGGAGCAAGCATGGATGCGTGAGCAAGACGCAGGCATGCCAATGTCGCCGAAGACTCGCCGACGATTGTATCTTGCGCAGGGCTCGGATCTAGCGAAGCTTTACGAGGTAGAACAATAGGAAGATTATCCTATAATTATATATTACAAGGTCTCTACTCCCTCATCCGAGCTAAATAGACGAGATATTAGCGTGTGCAGAAAGGTATTGAATTCTTGGCATCGCATTTGTCGCGCCCCCCACCAAATTTACTATTGAAATTCAGACATTCTTGATATCTTCGAACCTTCAAGGCCTGTTTTCGCGTTAGAAAAATCAATCAAACAGGTAAATATGAAGCTATTCAGATCTAGTACATTGCTAATATTCTTCAAAATCTATATTACTCGTCTTCAATTTGCGCTTCAACGTTCTAATATTCATCTCAAAGATATAATCATCGACGCTATGCTTGAAATGCTGTCTTGGAAATCGGTCACAGCGATTTCTAGCTAGACTGATCGTGTCGAGTTGAAATTTTTTTGAAAGTGTCGAGTCGAATTGAGAAGTTGAATTCAAGAACTTGAATTGAATTGAGAAGCTTGATTCAACAACTCGACTCGAAAACTTGACTCGACTCGACAAGATATTAGATAGATGTAAATAGCTTGGTTGAACAGTCTACATGATTTTTCTTCATGACTTTCTACCATGTTTTTCCGTCATGACTTTCTATCAAACAATCTTCATATTTCTCTTCATGTTTTTCTTCATGTTTCTCGTCATGACTCTCTATTAAACGATCTTCATGTTTCTCTTTATGACTTTCTATCAAACGATCTTCATGTTTCTCTTCATGTTTTTTCTTCATGTTTCTCTTCATGTTTCTCATCATGACTCTTTATCAAATGATCTTCATGTTTCTCTTCATGACTCTCTATCAAAAGATAATGCAAAAAGATAATGCAAAAGTCAAAAACCGGAAAATTTTCTATATTTAACTTTTTTGATGTCAAGCTCAAGTTCTTGACGAGTCGAGTCAAGTTGACTCAATTTTCAGTTGAGTTGAATCACGTCAAGTTGAAAATATGAGCAACTCAACTTGAGTTGAGTTAAAAATGTGAGCAACTCAACTTAATCTCAATTCAAATTCAAAATGTTAACTTGAAACTTAACTTGATGATCAGTTTATTTCTAGCTACTGCATAGTGCAGAAACTCATCAAAGAAGTTTTTAAAACTGAGTCATATTTCATGAAAGTGTCTTTTGATTCAAATCTTTAAAACACTAAAACTGAGCTCAATGAGATTGAAATTCAATAAATATGAAGACAGATATCATATCTTACACTCATGTGAAATAATGAGTTTCTTGATACAAACATTACAGTGTATGCTGATGTTATTCATGATGATCACACTTCTTGAAGTTGAAAAAAAACTGCATAAAGATAGCAATTCATCTGCTAGTCATTGAAAGAAAATCTTGTCATTGAATTAATCTTCATGAATATTGTTATGAGTCTGCATAGAGCGAATCATATGAGTGTATTCTAACTAGAAGTTCAAAGCTAAAGAAGAAGAAAGATGAAACATGTCATGAGTTTTATTCATAAAGACACGTTAGGTCGCTAGCGTGTCAACATCAGCTCTATACTAGTTTATAATAGTTTAACATGATCTATGTTAGACTAACTCAAAGTGCACGCTTGTAACATTACTCTCTCTCTTCATTTAGCAATGTTTTCATTGCTGCAGTTTGATTGATCTTTCTTTCAATTTCTATCTTGACTTATTTGAATATCATTTATGAAAGTCATTTACAATCTTTCGACATCTCTTGAACTCATTTTCATCGACGTTGTATCAATGTAGATCAACGTCGTATTCTTTTCAATTGACATGATATTGTAATCATCATTTATAATGTTTGAAGTTCAGTATGTTCTTCACTTCTCATTCATCTTTGTCATTCATCATTATAAAATCAGATGATTCATTTTGTTGTTCTTTCAAAGAGTTCTTTGAATTCAGTTGCAGCAGATTCAAGACAAACTTTGAATGAATCTTCATTGTCAATGACAATTTCAATCAATCTGCATGTTTGATCTTGATCAGAATCTTGAAAGATTCTAGCATTTTATCATCTAGTTTCTTTGATGATCTTGCAATCATAATGTTTCTAAAATTTAGAAACATCATGTCATTTATTTTGTAAATCATTTTCTTTCGATGCTTGTCAATCTGTTTCTTCATGATGATTCTGATTCTTGCTAATGCTTGTTTGATCAACGTTAGTGATCATTTCATATGTTTGAATATATTCTTTGCTTTATCTGCTTCGATTTTTGCTTGAGTGATTTCATAGTCAGTTAAATTCAAATCAAAGCTCATGTAAGAGTGAAAGCTCTTATTCAAAAAAAACGTCAACTGTTTGATTGATGACGAAATAGCGTTGTTATCAATGAATTCAGTCATAGATAATCAGATGAATCAATCATCTTGCATATATAAGCAATAGCTTCGTAAATATCATTTCACATTCTGATTCACTCTTTTCATTTGATCATTGATTTGTGAATGATAATCAATAAATAGTTTCATCTTGATGTTGAGTCTCAGACATAAAGACTTTCAGACAATCAATATGAATTGAGAATCGCGATTGAATACTATTGTTCTCAATAGTTCATGAATTTTGAAGACTCATATCAACAGCAGCTTAACTGTTTACTCTGCAAAGATTTCTTTGTCATCTGATTAACATGATATATAGTGTCGTTTCTTAGACAATCGATCTATGACTGTCAGAATCGCGTTGCTTTCATCACTTTCTGATAGATTAATAATGAAATTTAATGATATATTCTGTCATTGCTGCTCAAGTATGAGTAATGACTTCAGCAGTTCATTGATTTGATCTCTTGATGCTTTTGACCTACGACAAACGTAACAGTTTTGAATGTAATGCTTGATTATCATTCTCATCTTCAATCAGCAATATGATCATCTCAGCAAGTTCAACGTTCAATTCATGTCAGAGTGTTCATTGATCGAAAGATCATGTGCTTTTCTTATCAATTAAGTGATCATTGACTGAGAAATTCATAGTCTATTATCTTTTCAGAGTACTTCATCAAGTACTTTGCAATTGTCTAGATTAATATCTTGACAAGTTCTTCTGTTCTGTTTCATGATTATTTGAATATTGAAACACAGTTAATTCGTTCAATCTTCTGCTATAATTTGATTCTGAGTCAGATTTGAGCAAGATCTGAGTCAGATCTTGATCAGCTTTCTGATCATCTTCTTGATCAGCTTTTATTGACTGCAGTTCAAATTTGTTTTCTGACAATAGCATCTGATGCTGATATAGCTTTCAATCATTATTTGCTTCAACTGACTTGACATCTGACATTCTGATCAGCACGTTGACTTTCAGATTTTGTTTTTTCGACTGATATATGATCTTGAAGTTATATTCAGATAACTTCTCAGCTCATTTAGTCTGTTGTCAAGTCAGTTCTTTGATGATCATGAAGTACTTTAAATTCAGATGATCGATGAAGATCTTGATTGAAATATTTGTACATTTCAATTCAAGATATCAATGTTTCAAATAACGAATAATGATCAGCAGTTCTTTGTCATAGATCTCGTAGTTGCATTCTGCAAGAATCATGTTCTTGCTATAAAAGATCATTGAATGTAAGATGTCTTCATCGTCATATTGAGACAATACTTTGTCGTTCACATAGTTTAAGAAGTTTGTTTTCAGAATAGCTTTTCTGATTGAGTTGAAATGCTTCAGAATGAAAGCTGTCATCATCTGTTGTTTTAGTTCTTCAAAAATCATCTGACAAATCTCTGTTTATTCAAAGAGATGATTTTTTCAAGTCAGCTTTATCATGAATCAAATGATCTTTAAGAAGTTCTTTATGAATCATCAATAGAAATTGCAGAAGTCAATGAAGATCTGCACATGAGTCAATGATTGCAGCACTTTTCAGTTTCGAATCACATCTACTTTTCAAGAATTCATTCGTAAATTATTGATGAATATCAGTAATTTAAGAAACGAGATTTTCTGAATCTTGAATTTGCACTTGTCAATGTCTATCTGCAAGTCAACTTCGCGAAGCTTGTTTAATGTTACGAGTGTATCAAGACTGAACAAGACTGAAGCTTTAATCAATTTGCAATGCATGTTAGTGAGTACTTTATGTAATGATTAAAGTTAGTCAATGATCTGATCAAGATCTGACTCAGATTTGACTCAGATATGACTTAACATCTTTTTTCTTTCTCAACATTCTTTTCTTTCATCAACATCTTGTTCATCTACATCTTTTCTTTTCATGTCACAAATACATTTCTTTTGAGTTTAGCGCAGTTTTTAAACATTACATAAATAGAAGCTTTTGTATCAATCTTCTTCTGTATTCTTAATATTCAGTTATAGCTATCTTCAAAGATTAAGCTTTATCAATTCTGATCTTCATTGATTGTATCATTTAAACATGATTCTGACATTATATTAAGAATTCATTAATTACATGATATTGATCTCATTACTCATTCAACATACTCGTTTAAACAGAACAAGTCTAAAGAAATTCATTTATCTGATGATTGATGACAATTGAAAGACAGAACAACACTAGAGAATTGAATAAAATCAACGACAAGATTGTTTGAATTGCTAAACTACTTATTGCTCATTAAGTACACAAAGTTCACTCGATTACGAGAATTTATTACGAAGCATGTCAAAATGAAATAAAGTCTAGTCAATAGACTCTAGAGATTTCAATATGTGAACAAGAAACAACAATGTTTTGAATTGAAATATGCTGAAACATTTCATCTATTCAAGCTCTGACAAATCAACTACTTCGTCTCTTTGTTCGCTTTACTATAGATACAGCTTGAAATCGTCTTCTTTCTTCTGTATTCTTAATTTTCTAGTTAAAGTTATCTCTATTGATCAAACATTCTATTCAGCTACGCATTATCTCGTTGCAGTGTGATTAAATTCTAGACACAATCTCAACAGAATTACAATAAAGAATCTTCGTGAATTGCTCAAGAATCAAATCGATCAATAAATTCAACAATAAAGAATCTTCGTTGTTTGCTAAAGAATCAATCAAATCAACAAACAAAATCTCATCTTTTTTGTTGAAGATTAAACATCATTTTATACGTCTTTCTTCTTCAAATCATCAAGCATCATCATTCGTTCAATCTTCTTTAAAATAAATCTCATCATGTTTAATCATTCATTTACTGAAAAGTGTTTTGAAGAATTTCAAAAACGTTTCTTTCAAATCTCTGATGCTGATTCATCGAAATCATCAAGTGCTGCGTCATTCATTTATGAAGATGACAAATCATTTGCTGAAACAATGATACTTCTCATGTTTTACGAAATTTAAAAGACTTGAAGTCTAGCTCTTGATGAAGAAACAGATTGACTCTACGAGTTAAATAAACAACAAGAAGACGAAATCAAAGAGTTGAAAACAAGACTTCAAGCTAAAGAAAACACTTCTTCTGATTTCATCTACTCTGAGTGTTCTAGATCACAAAAAATACCTGATTCTTCGTTGTTTACTAATAAAAAGAACTCTATTTGAAAGAATTGATACGGAAAAATTCAGAATAAACTAAAGATCAACGTCAATCTCTTTTCTAATGAATGAGTCAAATTGAGCTATATACATTCTAGATTATTCAATAACGCAGCTGAGATTACTCAAGCTAAATGCAAACGTGACTGTGTCAATCTTTATAGAATCGTCGAAGATCTTTTGAAAGAGCTAGCTCAGTTGTTCAATGATTCAAATAAGAAAGTCAACTTTTGTAGAGAATACTACAACTTGATTCAAGAATTCAAGAAATTCAATGAATTTTATACTCAGTTTCAACGTTTATCTTTCTATCTAGACTATCATGAAAAGCAACTGATCATTAATCTGAAAGATAAAATCAACTTTCGTTTTTGATTCATTTGAGTGAGTCAACTAGTTCAATCTGATTCTCTAAAAGAAATTCATTTCTATCTGATTCATTTAAATAATGATCAGTGAGTCATTTGAAAGATCAAGAACAAGCTCAAACATGTTAATGATCTTTCAAAGATTATCTTTCATAAAGCAACTATTATCACTCAATCAGTTGATCATTTGAAGTTTAATCAGTCAAAATTGCATGACGCGATTTTAACTAGCGTCAAAGAAGCAAACATTCTATTCAAAAGTTGTTTCATATGTCATAAATCAAATCATAGTTCTAAAGAGTATCTTGATTGACTCACTAGAATTAATGTTGTGAACAATAAATATGATTGCTTTGATTTCAATTCGAATTTCAATTCAAAAAACTAGTCATCTTTTTGAAAGTCATCAAAGAAGTAAAGATTATATCTTTGTGCAAACTAGATGAAATTCTATTGAAAGAGAATTACTTTGAAAAGTTGTTTTTAATTGATGCTCATCTCATCTTTCAAAAATGATCTTTCAGTCTTCATTTTCTAATAGACAATGATTCAGTCATTTACATGATTTCACATTTCAATCTAGTTGATAAAGTATGCAAGAAACTGAAAATTCAATTTATATCATTGATAAAAGAGAAGTTAATAAGAGATTATGATGAGAAAATATCTAAGAAGATCATCACTTATAAAATTCTATTTAATCTTATCATTGAAAGTCATAAGAAATTGACTGTATCAATGTTGATAGTTGATATCAATCATTATGAAGTCATATTGAGTAAACTCTGAATGAATAAAAACGAAATATTACTGAATATGTGAAACAACGTCATTGTTTTTTCGAATCAATTGAATACTTCTATTTCGATTTTTTCAATTTCTCTCAATTTAAAGCACTCAAGTTAATCGCGATCATCTTTGTTCTCTTCAATCACTCAGACTAAAATCTCTACAATGCTCAAACGACTCATTTCAATCACTGCTCAGAAAGAGTCATTCTTGATTCAAAGTATAAACATCGCTTCATTCAAAACATTGTTGAATCATTTAAAGAAGAACAAGATCAAAGTCTTTGCTTTATTCATGATGAACATCAATAGAAAAATCACGTACAATACTCAGTGCAATTTGAACATTTTAAACGTCTTTTCAATCAATGAAACAACTCAGAATTTGAAAGATATTAAAGCAAAGCTATCATTAAAATATCATGAGTTTTTAAATGTTTTTGATTGAGTTCAATTGAATAAACTATTCTTTCATTGCTTCTATGATCATAAAATTGAGCTCATCAATGATTCAATGTCTTCTCACTGTCAAGTTTATTAAATGTTTTCTATCAAACTTCTGAAAGTAAAAAAGTATCTGAATGAGAATCTGTCAAAGAAATTTATCACTCTCAGTCAGATCTTCTATTTCTTCTCTGTTTTATTCATTCTCAAAGCAAATGAAGATCTTTGATTCTGCATGAACTATTGAAAGCTAAATGTCATTTTCAAAAGAAATAGATATTCTTTATCATTGATAAATGAGATTATTGATAAAATAGTGAATTGCAAGCATCTGACTAGATTAAACATCATATTAACGTTCAACAAACTTCAAATGCATTTTGATAACGAGAATTACATCATTTTTATCACTGCTTTAAAAGCATATAAATATAAGATGCTATCATTCAAACTGACTAATGAATTGATTTTCTTTCAGCAATATATGAATAACATTCTATGAGACTTTCTGAACGACTTTTGTCAAGTCTATTTAAATGACATTCTCATTTATAGCAAAATGAGAAAGAAACATAAAGATCACGTCAAACTAGTATTGAGTCAACTGCATGAAGCTGAATTGCAGATGAATATTTGAAAGTACAAATTCAATATAAAAGAGACTGTCTTTTTAAAAGTCATTGTATCTGAACTAAATCTTCATATGAATTTTAGTAAAGTGACAGTCATAGTCAGCTGAATCACTTTGATCAATTTAAAAGAAATTCAGAGCTTCATGAAATTTGTTAACTTTTATCATCGTTTCATTAAGAACTTCTTAAAGCTAGTTAAATCATTCACTCAGCTGACTAGAAAAAACACGTCTTTTGTTTGAAATGAGATCTGTGTTCAAGTCTTTGACAATCTAAAGAAACAAGTCAGCTCAATCTCAGTACTTCGTCACTTTGATCTTAAACGACAAGCTATTTTGAAGATCAATGCTTCAAACTATGTAAAAGATGAAATACTATCTCAGTACAATAATGAGAAAGTTCTTCATTCGATGATTTTCTACAGCAAAAGCATGATTCTTGCTGAAATCAATTATCACATCTATGACAAGAAATTGCTAATCATTATTCAATGTTTCAAACACTGATGACTTAAGCTGAAATACATTGAACTACTCATTCAGATATTTATCAATCATTAAGCTTTAAAAATCTTCATGAAAAACAAATAGTTGAGTCAATGACAAGTCAACTATCTGAACATTCTATTGAAGTTCAACTTTCAGATCATCTTTAGATCAGGCAAAATAAACACTAAAGTCAATGCTTTAATCAGAATGTCTTTAACAAACGTCTCTGAATTAGCTCAGCATTTTGAAAATCATTTTCAGACTATTCTGATTTCTGATAAAGTCAATGTTTTATCTATTGAATCAAAAGCAAATCTCTATCAATGAGTATATATGATTAATCAAACAAATGAACTCTGCAGCGAATATAAACAAGCTATGAACGACAACAAGCTCAAATTTCATATCACTAAACTGAAGAACTGCAAAATTATTGATGACGTTCTATTTAAAAAAGATCTACTGTGAATTTCTGAGAACATGCACATGAAATTACTACAAGAAGTGCATAATCAATCTTCAATCTCTCACTTCAACAATAAATGAATCATTGATTTAGTTCAGCGTTTCTACTATTGATCAAATCATCAAGCTACTATTCAATAATACATTTGAAACTATCATGCTTATCAGCGAAGCAAAGTCTCTAGAAATAACATCAATGAACTTCATCATTCTTTCTCAATTTCACAGAAACGTTGAAAAGATATAGTTATGAACTTCATCACTGAACTATCTCTGTCAGAAGACTATAACATCATTTGCACAATCATATGTTGTTTTATCAAAAAACGTCACTATGTTCTCTGTCATTAAGAAGACGATGACATCTCAGTTGAAGAAACAGTTTGAATCATGCTATGAAACGTTTATTGACTGCATGATCTATGTCACGATTCTAGCCTTGCCAGGCTCAGCCTTCTAGCCTTGCCAGACCTATCCTCGCTTCGTCACCTTGACTAGTTTCTATTGAGCCTAGCGTCGGCTGAGAAACACACATATGTAGCCAGCTTCTTTCCTGTAGCTATCTTTCTTTCTTAGCATTTATCTTCTAGTTAAATGACACCTCTATCTGACT
>JAABUK010007846.1_pt1 | contig 15228 bp, 15 predicted proteins | sample 5559141 | NCBI WGS metagenome assembly JAABUK01 (sample SAMN10711869, study PRJNA513367) | rock metagenome | isolation source: Antarctica rocks | place: Antarctica: Victoria Land, Pudding Butte nord | collected 2016-01-03
TCTGGGGGGGGCGGTGGGGGGTGGTGGTGGTTGCTTGGGTGGTTGACTGTATGCAGTTGATATGCGTGAACTCTGGATGATTCTTGCCATGACGTTCGTGGTTCGGTGTTGAACTTGGAGAAGGGGGAGTGTTCTTGACTGTGTAAAGAGATTGGATGGTGTAAGGTTTTTGCTCTAGTAGGATCTTGGTTGCAACGGCGAGAGAGAGTGGTGCGGTGAGAGGAAGGCTAACATGGAATGGTGTGTTGATATTTGTAACTGTCCGTTGATAGAGTGGTGATGAATGGAGCAACTACCGTTGTAGGAGTGGGCGAGATCTTGTAGCAGGAAATTGCTCGTGCTCCACGTCTGGAAATGAAATTGTTTCGAGGCAGTTATGAAATTTGTGACTGATGTTGTTTAATAATTAGCAAGTTGAGTTGCAAATGCAGTCGTATATATAGAGGGGCTGTTACGGCCGACATCGATTAGACAGCATCCTATTGGCCGCCCCAAATTCGAAGGAGCGTCAAATACTCATCCCTGTAAACCTAAGATGTAGTGTTATCTCTGCTAAGTGTCAACCGTTCGTGTTAAGCCTCAATGGAGTAGATGATCGAAGGTGACTAGCAACGCACATGGCCACTAACTATATTGAAGGAAGTTTGGGGAACCTCTAACTTTTGAGGCTTGTGTGCTGAGTCCAGGGTGAATAGAGAGAGTATCCGTGCCTTATATATCTGACTGAGTTTTCCTTACAACGACGCAAACGAGAAAGGGTGGGCAAATACAAACGCACACAAAGAACAGAAGTGTCTGGAAGTTTTCTGGTGTCTGATTTCCAAAAGTCTTCCGGCATTTGGCACTCTTTGATCTCAAATTGGCTTTGCATCAAGGTATTTCTCGAGAGTTAGTCGTCCGAGCAATCTGGAGCAAGGACTTGGGACCAAACCATATCCCGAGATGCAAAATGACCTTTGTCGGGATATTGTGGGATGCAGAGACGATGCGCATTTGAGTCCTTCTCTACTAGTGCGATCACATATTGTTCGCTGATCAACAACGATAATACTAGTGGTGCCCCTCTAGCAAATCGTGACGAAACCTATGACCCACCTGCTTGCCATGATTCTGCTGTATCAGCGCCTGCTGCAGGTCCTCAGAACGATTGGGTGATTGATGTACAAGGGCTTGGGAGATGATCAAGGGATGGAGCGAGTATGTAAGGGCGGAAAAGGGGAGGGAAAAGCATTGGCTCGGTATGGAAAGAATATCATCGTTAAAAGAGTGGGCGGTATACTATCTAGATCAGTAGTAAGGGAATTATCTTCGGGACTTACCAACGTACTGCAGGGCGTAGAGTATGTTATTCAGCAGTGTTACTATTCTTGTGAGTCCTAGGGTGGGTATTTGAGCCGATGGGTGTTTACTAAATCTCTCTGAGGGTGTAGGGTGCGAATAAAAAGGGTAAGTTGGTGTTGCATGGCGCATATAAGACGTTCCCATCCAATAGGTCTTTCGATCTGAAATACTATGGAACACTGATGCCGTAATGTTCACCGCTATTTCCAGTTCTTCTGATTACAATCCCAGTAGACACTGACCACCGGTCATTACATGATAGGATCATCACGTAGAGCATGCATCATAGTCTAGAGAAAGTCTTCAGGATACGGAGTGCACGGCGGACTTGGAGATGAATTCGGTAAAGATGTTGTTGCCAGAAAGGATGGTGCTGTTCACTCGGGAGGCGTGGTTTGAATGAGGCATTAGCCTTTCAATGCTGTTCCCTACTGCGGTTGCCACACAAATGAATCGAATGCCCTTTTAATCCTCGCAGAGTTTGTAGCTTGGCCATCCTTAGTCAGAATTAGAAGAACGCTCTCTCCGCCAGTTTGCAAGGATTCATAGAACTTTCGTCTTGCTACCAATGCATTCTATACTGCCATGCCTCTCTGCCACCATCTGGGTCCCGAGTGCAAGTGTATTCCATAATCAGGCCAGAGTTGGTGAGATCTTGCCTCACTACCTAGTCCCAGCGTTTGAATCATGCTGATGGGGAAAGGCTCTGTAAGCCAGAGCCCGCCGCTTGCAAAGTCGTCGGCAAGCAAAGGAAAGGTTTTCAGCAACCATATCGCGGTGAATGCTATGTTGGTAGCCTGACGGGCATGGCGGGGGATCTTGTCCATAGGGATCAAACGATTGAGGATCCGGCTGCCTGTGATCTGCAGTACTATGCCAACTGGCTGCATGACGAAGAAGAGGAATGAGTTGATCGGTTTCGTGTTTCCCCACATTGTATAACTGCCACTTGCATGGATGGCACCGCTGATCAGAAAGGGAATGACCAGCCTCAGAGTTCTTGCGATCATGGCGTCTTTTGGAAAGTGAAGCGTATTGATCATCGCATTTGTGGGCGAAGTCAGCGTGAATCGGAACATCTGATGCCACCAAGTCCCCCACCAGCCTTGCAGGCCTCTCGTACATACCGAATCGAAATTACCATATTGCGGACCGTATGCCCATGCGTTTCCCCAAGTTCCAGCAAGAGATGGCCCCAGGGTATTGACAAATAGGAGAACGGCAACCACGGAGACGAATTCGATTGCGACATACAGCACAGCGAAGGCGACAGACATGCGGTAGGCTTGGATGAAACCTTCAGTGGGCAAGGACGATTTGATGTAGTCTGGAGGCTCATGACCTGTGAAACCCCAAAAGTACGGATCCAGGGCTATGACTTCTTTGAGACAGTCAAGGCACAGGGAGACGAATAGGAGCTTGCCAAGGTTTCTCTGAACTGAAGTGATTTTCTGCGTGCGCTTTCTGTAAACGCCAGTAGAATCGGGATTTCGAGACTGCCCATAGGACCAGTGCAGGGCACGTAGACTTCCCAGAAGATCAAGAACCCAAAATATTCTCTCGTAAGCCGAATTCGGCATGCTTTGCCGCCGTTCCACGTTCTTGACACCGGTCCTAGAATTATCATCATGCTTCAAATTGCTATCGTATGCTATCATTCTGTTGAAATTCTCCCGAGGCCGATGAAGGAACAGGAGGTTCACGGATAGAGTGATACACCAAGAGCTACTGATGCCAATAATAACACCATATGCTAGGCCAAGTGTGCGACTTATTTGCAGGCTCAAGATGGAAAAGGCCACAACAGCTGAGAAAACTAGGGTCCTTAAGGCGAAGGTTAGTCTCCACGGCAACATCAAGTAGGCGATGAGTAGAACGTAACTGAGTATGTACTTGGGTATGACGAACGGTGATATCTGTCTTGTTTCCAGTCGTTGATAGTATTCTACGCGGTATTGGTCGATCGTGCCCGCATATGTCGGAGCCGACATCGTCTAGGTTGACGAACTCTTAGGAAGGCGAGAGAACTCTTTGGATTGGTGAAGACCCTCACCCATGCAGTTGGAACGGGACTCTATACGTAGTCACTGCATCAGACTTCTTGAGCTAGAAGAGATGGACCGTACATTGCCATGCATTGCTTGAACAATCTTGTAGCGAGAGATTTTCTGCGCCAGACTGCGGGAAACTGATGGATGGAAGAAGACTTGGCACTCTAGGCATGATTAAAATCATGTAACGGTCCAGAGGTCAGTAGACGAGTCCTACTATCCCAGAATATATAATATATAAATCGGCATTGACCTAAGTATAAGAAGATCCCAGTGTTTTGAACCTTTTGCGAAAAAGGGTGTTTAGTAAGCAAACCTTGGTGGACTGGTAGAACTAAAGTACTTTAGCTAAAAGCTTTCGGGTTAGCGTATTAGCTACGCAGCCTCTATGCAACTTCTACAACCCATACCGCAACATAGGGGATGGCATCATTCCGAGGCTCATGCATGGTGCAAAGTAAGTAGATTCTACCCTCGCTCTGAAATCTATTTGGGTAATATGTGCGTCAAGATATCGGCCCCTGGAGACTGCAGATCTAAGCGCTGGCATTAACGCCACGCTGCAGTCAACCTGGATCTATTGGCCTAGTAGAATCATTGATGTGCTAAAAAGAGAACTGCGGCTGGGTACCTATTCTTAAGATAGGTCCACCGGTCCTGCGTATTTATTCTGGTGATTTCCTCGAAGTATGTGAAGCAAGATGCTTTCAAAAGCTTACTTTAGTATCAAAACCCATTTCACTTGCCTAAAAATTTGACAAATAGTTTCCGCTGTCGGATTCAGACACCGACAGAATCACCCATTTCGTAGGCGAACCACCCGGCAGAGGCACACTGGGACTTGTCTGGTCATCATTTGTCACAATCTTTCTATGCGCATGGACGGTGCAGCGTTTGAATATATCCCCGCAACCTTCGACGGGTTATCGACTCTTTTGGAGAAAGCTTCTCTGGATGCTTATAACTTTGTTGGCTCCCGAATACACCGCTCTTATCGCCTTCGAACAGTGGCGAAATGCCAGGAAGACCAACGACATGCACAGTCTGAATCTTGGGTGGTGGGAGTCGTTACATGGATTTTACGCGGATATGGGTGGAGTCGCCGTGAGATTGAACTCGACTCCCCGCTTTCAGGCTTCAAGGACAGGCACCACGCTCGAGCTCAAAGAAGGCGTTCAATACATCGTCCGATCGAAAGACTTGCGAACCCTGGTTGCAGAAGGGATCATCCAACTACCAGAGATATCCATAGAAAGCATACAAGAGCGGAGTAAGACCGACGTCTTTGCACGATGTGTTACAGCCCTCCAAGTAGTCTGGTTTGCCACGGAGAAATTCGCGCGGCTAGCGGCACATCTTCCAATTTGTCTGCTTGAACTGTCAACGCTAGCATTCATCGCATGCTCGGCTATGATTGGATTTTTCTGGTGGCGCAAGCCGCTTGACGTCTGTACCTCGACTGTCTTCATAATACCCCCCGAGAAGGAAGTGGAATTCCTCAGGATCTACCCGCAGCTTGACTTTGCACCTAATGAGCAGGATCTTGCAGAAAAGGTGGCACCCAAGGAGTTCTGGACTGATCTGAACAATCAACACAAATACAAGGCTAAACATGCGATTTGGATTGGTTCCATATTCAACGGTATTCATATCGCAGCTTGGAACGCTACGTTCCCCAGTCCAACAGAGCGCATCATGTGGCGCGTGTCCAGCATCGGTGCCTGGGTCTCGCTGCTGCTCTTCTATGCGGCATTGTTCCTGAAGCACGAGGCCTTGAAGCTTGTTGTTGCCATTGGAATCTTGGCTCCTTTGTATACCACTGCGCGTCTATATTTGGTTGTGGAAGCCCTTCTTGAGCTGAGATCCCTGCCGCCCAAGGTTTACAGCAATGTGCCTTGGAGACAATTCATGCCTCACACATGAATGGTGTTTCATTAAGTTTCCGTAACAAACTCAGCCGGTGGAGATGTCTCCACACAAAGATAGAAACGCTGTTCTTTAAGACACAGAAGACTAGGGGCCAAGGGTCAAGAGATAACGACAGTGTCTTGACATCCTCGCATTCTTCGATCCTTGCCAGAGCGACGACAGGTCGGTAGCTGAGCGAGTTCTGACTCGGCTCCACATTGTGGCCAAAATAGCAGACGACTTCAATCTCAGCGAAGGGAACGATCAGCGTCAATAACTGTCCTTCAGGGGCGCTTCAACCAAAAACGCTATAGAAATCTTGGACCGCTCTTCCCCGTGCCGCCACGAGAATTCATACTGCGATCGGTGCGCACTCTTCCTTGTCGTGGACGAATCCTAGCGCCTCATCTATAGCGAAGGATGGCAGTATCATACGATGAAACGTACCAGGCCGGACATAAATGGTGGACTCTCTAAAGACATCCACCTGAATGAATCTTCTGCCTCAGAGGGTGCAAATATGTGGCGTCGCGCTTGAGCCATGCGCTGGGAATCGATTGGGTCTTTCGCTGTTGAGTTTCGGGACATCTTCCGGCGCATGTAATGGACACCCTTTATTGCAGAACCTCCTTCCTTTGTATATCCATCAATCATGTAATCCGCGGATAGTAGAATCTAATGATCCATCAGGCACGGACTGAGACTGATCGTACCCAAGTATAGACTCTGATGACGTTGACTTTGCGAGCGATGTAGTCGGTGTCCGCGACACGGGTTCTTCAACCGGTTCGATTTTGATGGATCGAGAATTGACGCGGGGAATATACGGTGAATGTATGATATCCGAAGCCCCACTTAGGCTGGTAGTAGAGGCAACGGATCGTATCGAGTCGACTGAGCCATGGGCTGCCAATTGCCTACCATTTCCGTCCCCAGCCCATCTCATGCTATCTTGAGTTGGAGCTGGCGACCAATGGTTGGAACAGTAAAGTAGGTCTCCCCGTAGGTCTCCCCGTAGGTCTCCCTAAAGACCTTAGTATACATTCACTAGTCAATTGGATTCCAGAAGCTTTGAGATTATTAACCGTCTCCCGAAACACTGATACGAGGGTACGACCCTTTTCGAGACTCATAGACTTAGTAGGTGGCGCATACCACTGTAGCTCATACTGCGTAACTTCGAGGGGCTGAAGCCCCGTGACACCTTGTTGATCGAGGCTCAAGGTGTGCTCATGTATTCGGATCAAAATTCTGGCTCCTTTTCTCATTAGTAGCATACTGAGCTCTTCGTGGTGTCCCTCAGTAGCCAGGTACAATGGCGTTCTCCCTTGTTTGTTGATGGTACTAAAGTCTGCGCCATGTTCCAAAAGAATCTTGGCCAATTGGACCTTGCTATCATTCAGTGGCCCGGTATCTTGACGCGCCGCTTTGTGCAAAGCAGTGTCGCCATTCTCATCTGGTGCCTCCACGTCAACTCCATATCTAAGTAACAGCTGCAGTGACCGCTCGGCAGCTAGCTTATTACCGGCTCTATCAAGGGCCAGATGAAGGGCCGTGGTCCCGAAATGCTCCTCCCAGGTTGGACTCACTCCGTACTTGAGCAATTCTTCCAAAGCAGCTAAGGAACCGTGTTTTATCGCTGTATACAGAGGACGTGTGTAAGGCCGAGAAGGGCTATTCGTGACAGCGCCAAGGGCGAGAAGAGTACGGACACTTTTAGGAAGGTCTAGACGGCAAGCGATGTTTAGTGCTCGCTCGCCTGGTCTCGCGGCGGTGCAGGCTTCGATATCGGCTCCTCCATTGACGAGTAATGCTATGACCACAGGTTGATCACCAGACTTTACTGCATAATGTAGTGGTTGAAAGCCACTTTTGTTTGGGCAATCAAGCGCAGCTCCTCTATCGATCAGAACACGCAGTACCACTAAATTACCATACCAGGCTGCCAAATGGATGGGTTGCTCTCCCAATTGATTCTCGGCCCCAATCTTGGCGCCTTTGTCGAGTAGGAACTTGACCATCAAGGCGTTCCCCATTTGAGCCGCCAGATGAAGTGGTCGAGAGCCGAACGAGGGCTCCCTATCTTCTATAAAAGCTCCGTGTTGTAGGAGCATTCGCACGACTTCAATTGATCCACGTATGACAGCTATGTTGATATCTGTATTGAGAAGGCTATTCGGGAACGGGCTTAGAGAACGCAGCACCGAGGCGTAGCTACCTTGGTCGCAACCAGACATGCAGTTTCTCCGCGAATTTGCATTTACCGAGTACGTACGCTGCGAGACCTGGTAGCTCAATAAGCCCGTAGATAGAGCGTTGAAGGTCTCTCTCTCTTTTGGCTTCTCAGGGTTGGTCTCAGACGCTATCAAGGGGTTCGTCGAAAACTGTTTCGTATTCTTTCGTTCCCTAACCTCGTCCACACAGTTTGAGTGCTGAGCGAAAGTCATGTCATGTGGCTGCCCTGGCCGCCCCCGGGCATCTCGATCTTGGATGCTTCTGATTTCTTGAATCGGGCCAGTGAAATTATCGGATTTATCATTATGGGCCTGCCCTTTAGTAGTATGTTGCGATGCCTCTATCGGAGTGATGGTACTTGGTGCCACGTAGGGCTCGTTTTTCCGTAGTCGCGGAAGCAGAGGAGTCCTGTAATTGCGTTTGTACGCCCTAGCAGTGAACAGGTCATCTTCAAAGCTCAGTTGTCGGTATTCGATTCCCTCCTCGCTTAAAATACTGTCACGGCCATCTGGGTGACAAGTCGAGATAGACAGCCGTGAAGACGTCTGTGAAGGCACGATCGAGTAGGCACTTTCATCAGACTTCTGGAACTGTTGCTCGGCTCTCCGTATCAACCTTCCTCTGTCTTTTGGCGTATGACTAAGAATATTTAGCAATTACAAGAGTAGTCTCGAATGGCGTCGCAACACCCGGAGGCACTTGCAGTTGAATTGCTTGCAACAGAAGACTCATGGACGTTGCTTGGTCTCTAATCCGGTTCTGATGATCCAGAAACGTATTCTCATTCCATATGAACTTTGCTCGCTGCATGAAGCCTACGCCGGCTTCGCTGAAAGGTACTAGGTCTTCATCGAGAGCGTCCATAACGAGAGTCCCGGTCTCTAATATCCGGGCCATTCTTACGATGAATTCTTCATCGTCCGCGTTTTCATCTGGTGCATATGATTCTGTCCAAGCTCCGATTCGCTCCCAAGCATACTGCATCGTACTTAGGTATTGGGTGATGGACATAAGAGTATACTTGGATTTTCTGTACTTGGATGCGATATCATTCATCCTTTGTACAGCACCCGCGCACTTCAACGCCAAACCAACCGAAGCATCGACCAGTCCGACAATCACGACCGGGTCCATTACGTGCACCGTCTCACTTTCACACCGCTCGGCAACCTCTCAGCAGCAATCTTTCTTGATAGGAAGTACGCGTTTGGATATGCGAGATGAAGAGTGAATATTTTCCTCTAATACTATTAGAAACAGTCAATTTGAGTATATGGATAAGATGCAGGCTTTGTGAATGCAGAGAGCTCATCAGAATGAAAGGCGGAGGACCAGCTTTTGGCGGGATGCAGTGCTGGTGGGGTCGTCCAGACGAGGCTACAAGGCCACAGGGAGCAGCCCATCGTAATTGGTCGTTGCAGACGCTGGAGCCAGAGGCTAAATGGGGATGCGCCTTGCCATTGTACTTGCACCCAATAGGGAGAGCTGCGATTTCCTTCAGCCTCCGATTTGATGGTGGAGCTGGCTGCGTTTTCACGTATTTAGCCTTGAACAGAGGATGTCTGGTCACCGATAAATACGGGATCCTTGTAAGCACCTCAGTCAAGTGGATACTGATGCCGCAATGACAGCGCAAGACAATGCGTATGTTTGCAATGCAAGGCTTGTCTCGGAGGAGGACTAGTGTCAGCGCCTGCCAAGACTTGGCACCTATTGTCTAGTTAGAGCTAGAGACTACTCTCTAGAAATCGTGAGTACTATAGCTTAGCGGTATGAGATAGGCGAACCAAGCGTCAGAAGACGTGTAAATTTGGATATCATCTGTACCTTGAAGATGTTACCATGTCATAATTTCATCAAACGCCGTCCCAAGTTGATGCCCCTATGCTTCCTCAGGGTATAGAGAAAGGGTTTCTCGTAAGAAGACCACAACTCCCTAACGATTTATCATCTATGTCGTCCAGATGCCCTACTGTTCAGGTTTCCCGAATGAAATCTTGATATCCAATAGACATGCAAGGGCCTGTGAATCGCACACCGTCAACAACGTCAGCATGGAAGCCCATTGTTCCATCTTCCCTCGCTCTCACAAGCCTGTCATCCGATAATTCTGCGTCCACAAATCCCTCGCCTTTTGCCTCCTCTTCTCCTCCTCATCCGGATCCACAGCCTCCACCTCTCCCCTCTCTTTCCTCAACCTAAGCACCCTATGCACCTTCCATGCCATAGCCCCATGCAGCGCATACCCCGCAATCGAAAAAAATTGAAACGCGAGCATAACATCCCACACCCCCTTACTGACACCATGCACCGGCCCGCCTGGGGTACCCTGCGGACATTCTGCACGACGTAGTCCACCTGGTACAGAGGAGGCGGAGCCTTCGCAAGCAGCGAGAGAGAGAAGGACGGAGGCAAGGTAGAGGAAGACGGAAATGAAGGAAAACCACATTGCCATGCGCGGAGGATTGTTGCGGAGCAGCATATGTAGGTGGATGGAGGGAATGGTGTTGAAGAAGGAGCAGCCCGGAAGGAGGAGGGTTTGAATAATCATGGGACTGGGCAGAACTAGCGGTCAGTAATGCACGTACTGATAGTTTGAGTTGGATGGAGCTCCATTGACAGTATGGAAGATCGCCTACACGGTCAGATGATTCCCCAGCTGCACGATCCATACCGAACCGCAAACGATCTCAACAACCGCAAATGCGAAATTGACGCATTGCACGATGGGACCATAGACAGTCCAATTCGATGCGTTGGCCCATTTCTTGTCGCCACGCCAAGAGAAGTTGTGGAAGCTGAGGGTCGACATCCTTGAACTAGAGCATTCGTTGCATTTCTACTCCGTTGGAATGATATATGCCCTGCTGTGAGGGATGCGGACGCAAAGAATATTGAAACTCGAAGAGATGATATACAATCAGTATTGGACAAAGGTTAGCGCTGACGATGATTGCTAAGATATCGTAGCCTCGTAAGTCGTATCTGCGGGGTGTCGATCCGGGGTCAGCCCTTCCGGCAGCTAATGTCGGAAGCATTACCGCATGTGGGATTGGTGCATTTCTCGACCCAGCGACATGTTCATCATATTCCTAGAGACAGAAGATGCAATAGCAATTACGGGGTTGTCGCATGTCAGGTTTCCTTCTTAGTGGTGGAAAGAATCCGAGCGGAAAAGCCTACCGCCGCCGCCACCCGCTGCCATGCATGCTTGACCTTTTGGTCATGCAGCCAACCAGACTAGTGGGGCGCCACTAATAAGGTGGTTCTATATCGTGAACGGACGGGAGTGATGATTTGTTTAAGGGCTTTCTCCAATGCTTCGGCGACCCTGTTGATTGCTATACCGTGAACCTCATCCTACTATGAGAAAGGATGGCCTTGATGGAAATATGGTAGCTCGCCTTTGAGGGCAGACACCTGGTCAAACGGAGTCAATTGTCAACGTGACGGCGCCTAGAGTTCCATCCAAAGGCCCGATTCCAACGAAGTAGTGGAGTATCTATCACATTCAGGACTGGACCGGGGGTAGCCTGTGCGGGCAAAACCATCTTTTTCGAATTCACAGTAGTGACAGCGCGCTGTGGTGTTCGTAATTTGTTGAATGGAAATTTGCTCCAAGACTTTCCACAAGCTCATAAACTAATATCAGCCGGATAGGGAGCAGGAAACTGTAGCAAATCGGCCAAAGCACAGAGTCCAAGCCAAAAGCCGGCCACCATATTTTCCTGATGTGGATCCAACACCGTTCTTCTCTACCGCTCTGGACTGCATAGGCCTTCTTCTGTTTCCCGAGCAAACCACCATATAGCAAAATTCAGCGCGTTTTCATCTCCATGTTCTGTGCGTCATTTTATAGCCCTAATCATCAAGAACTCGTTCATTTCTCTTTTTCGTTCTCCTCGACACCGTATGGTAGCACCTTGAGATCGACGTGATATTCCATTCCGATTAACCCCTTCGGACAACAAAGGCGGAGAGGGTAATTTCAGAAGAAAGATGGTGTTCTGCCTAACACCACCATAAAATCGATGAGCTCAACAGGACCTGCAGAGACTGCTACCACTCGGTTCTTTCTTTACTACCCCTCTTCCTCATAATACTATCGCAGATGCTGCAAATTGAAAGTGATTGCTAGAAGTATCGAGGCAAGGAAAAGTCCAGTAGGTAGAGTAGCTCCTGGGGTGAGGAATAGCTGACCAACAACCTAGATTATTTCTCAACGCACGATTTTCTGCCGTACGACAGCTCTGACAACAAAAGACTTTGGCACAAGATATGTAGTACATATTGGTACGAATAAGTTTGCCCGGAAGAATACTCTCGCCTCGTTTCTATGAATGGCTCCGAGTAGGCCACCGGTGCTTGGCCAACTAATTCTTGAGATGAATTCATTACTAATTGAACGCCAGGTTGCACGAGTGAAAGAAAATGTCTTGGCAGACTCGAAACTCCGTCGTGTCCTCGAAGACAGCCTGAGCGACCGTGGAGCCGACTGATGCTTTGTCGCTTCTTTTCTCCCTTCACATAATGGCGCTACAGCTGGCGCGCTTTTTATTGCTTGGTTCCCTACTGTTATTTCCCTTATTAGCCCTCGGAGAGGCCACGCAAGAGGCCCTTACTGAGAGCGCGCGAGTTTCGAATGAATCGCTACTATGGGGACCTTACCGGCCCAATCTATACTTTGGCGTCAGGCCTAGGATACCGAAGAGTCTGTTGACTGGATTGTTGTGGGCAAAGGTGGATAGCTTTCAAGGCGTGCAGAATAGTGAGTACCTCCAATGCAGATCAGCAAGCTCCAAGAGCTCGTCCCTTCATCTACGGGGCCCATTGACTTATGAATTGAGTGGAATAGATTTCCGTCACACTTGCGAACAACATGAGGGAATGGCGGGCTATGGCTGGGATGAATACGACGTTCGACAAGGCGGCCGCCAGACCATTCACGATGCCGGCAACAGCATGGACATTACCACCGAGTTTGTGAAAATACCTGGTGGAACACATGGTGGGAGTTGGGCCGTTCGGGTCAAGGGAACACCGAGAGAAGATGCGCCTGAAAGACTAATGAGCACGGTGCTTTTCTATGCTGGCATGGAGGGCTTTGGGAGTTTGAACGTGAACCACGAGAAGGACGAGCTAGGCATTGAGGGTGTCATCAAGATGGGAGGTTCAAGTAATGAACTTGGAGACTTTACGCTGGAAGTTACAGAGGGTCCCGATACCAATAGGCACCCGCGGGCCATACATCCCAGCGATATGAATAAGCCCTTAGACAGATCGATTGTCACGAGCCTGCAAGTGCCGGAAGGAAATATGTGGCAAGCCAAACGTACGTCGATGCACTGTACACAAGAGGAGCTTTTGGGCTTTGACTGATCTGTTGCTTGGTCGAGTAAAGCACTCATCTTTACCCAGATGAAAGAAGTGGTTGACGCCCTAGCTACTCAGTACGGGCAAGATAACGCGCCACCTCCTTGGTCTATCTTCACTATGCCTAATGACGTTGGTCCTGGAAACATGCACATTGTACAGAAGGTGTTCGAAGGCCCTTTCGAGGCATGTCGTCAAATAGGGCCACTACAGGTCTGTACAGGCTGACGGCGGTTTTAGTTCGATGTTATTTACTCTTCGAGCTCAGCAGGGTCTCCTGTGACTTGTAAGACTGTACATACATGTACCTTCATAGTAGTTTCTCTGACACTTTCCAGCGGACGATCTGAGTGAAGCCATCGAGAAAACAACGAAGAGCTTTTCTGATCGTTTCAAGAAGCTGCTGGCACCGCAAGCTCCGTTCGATAAAGAGAAATACCAAGGGTTCGCAAAGTCGATGTTCTCAAATCTCTTAGGGGGCATTGGCTATTTCTACGGAGATTCGCTAGTCGACAGGCAATATGCTCCAGAATACGAAGAGGAGAATGAGGGTTTCTGGCAGGAGACTGCAGATGCTAGAGCTCGACAAGAAGTAGTCAAGGTTGAAGGACCTGCTGAGCTCTTCACGAGCATTCCCTCGAGGCCTTTCTTCCCTCGAGGATTCTTGTGGGACGAGGGTTTCCATCTGATGCCAATCGCTGATTGGGATATGGACCTTACGTGAGTATTAAGACTACTTTGCGAAAAGAGAATGCTGACACCTCAGCAGTCTCGATATCGTACGTAGCTGGTTCAATCTTATGGACGAAGACGGATGGATTGGTCGTGAGCAGATTCTAGGCGCAGAAGCCCGAAGCAAAGTCCCACAAGAATTCCAAGTCCAGTATCCGCATTACGCCAACCCGCCAACTCTGTTTCTCATCTTTGAATCTTTGATCGATAAACTGCAAGACAAAGCAGGCATCAAGAAAACCGGTGACCCACTAGAGTCCATCCGCAGCGCTCACCTACAGAACCCAGAGGTCGCCATCAACTATCTCCGGGATCTCTACCCACTCTTGAAGCGACACTACTTCTGGTTCCGCAAAACGCAATGGGGCGACATCAAATCCTACGACCGTGACGCATTTTCCACAAAAGAAGGATACCGATGGCGAGGTCGCGACACCCGGCACATCCTAACCTCCGGTCTCGACGATTACCCACGAGCCCAGCCACCACATCCAGGAGAACTACACACAGACCTAATCAGCTGGATGGGCATGATGACCAGATCCATGCGTCGAATCGCCGAAACCATAAGCGAGAACGACGACGCCAAAGAATTCTCCGGCTACGAAACCGCCATCATCAGAAACATCGACGACCTGCACTGGTCCGCAAAGGAAAAAACCTACTGCGACGCCACCATCGACGACTACGAAGAAAGCGTCCACGTCTGCCACAAAGGCTACATCTCCATCTTCCCCTTCCTAACCGGCCTCCTCCCCCCCTCCAGTCCACACTTAAAACCCATCCTAGACCTCCTCTCCGACCCCTCCGAGCTCTGGAGCCCCTACGGCATCCGCAGCTTGAGCCTAAAAGACGCACTCTACGGCACAGAAGAAAACTACTGGCGCAGTCCTATCTGGATGAATATGAATTATCTAGCTGTTAAAGCTCTGTTGGATATCGCAAGACAACCCGGTCCGCATAAGGCTCAAGCTGGGGATATTTATACGAGGCTGAGGACGAATCTTGTGGGTGTGGTTTATGAGGAGTGGGTGCGGACGGGGTTTGCGTGGGAGCAGTATCATCCTGAGACGGGCGCTGGACAGCGGACGCAGCATTTTACGGGGTGGACTAGTTTGGTGGTGAAGATTATGGGGATGCCGGATTTGGGGAGGGGGGGGGTGGAGCATGGTGAGTTGTAGGAGTGGAGAGGGGGGGGGTGGAGGGTGTTTGGGTAGATGGGGTTGTATTTGTATTTGTGTTGGGGATTAGAGTTCTTAGCAATATCGCTCATTCCCATCCATTCCTTCATCAATCATATCATATCACATCCTACCAATCCTCCGCATCCCCATCCCAGTCCCACAGTCCTACTACCTCCTCCCCTGCGCCCCCTGCCACCCACTCAACCCCTGCGTAGCATAACTCCCTCCCCCACCTTGCCCACTCCCCCCCCGATTCAACCTCGCCTTCAACCGCTCCGCCGCTCCTCCCCCACTACTACCTGTCCTCTCTGCTTGCTGCCCACCTATCCTCTCCCCTTGCACCCCACTTATCCTCTCCCCCTGCATTCCACCCCTACCCTCCACTGGCACCCCGCTTATCCGCT
>JAABUK010007847.1_pt1 | contig 15225 bp, 10 predicted proteins | sample 5559141 | NCBI WGS metagenome assembly JAABUK01 (sample SAMN10711869, study PRJNA513367) | rock metagenome | isolation source: Antarctica rocks | place: Antarctica: Victoria Land, Pudding Butte nord | collected 2016-01-03
CCGTCGATCCGGCGCGGCCGCTGGCCGGGCTTCGCGTGCTGGACCTCACGCGGGTTCTGGCCGGCCCGGTAGCGACGCGATTCCTGGCCGGCTTCGGCGCCGACGTGTTGCGGATCGACCCGCCGGGCTGGGACGAGCCGGCCGTCGAGGCGGACATGACCCTGGGCAAACGCTGCGCCAGGCTCGATTTGCGCACGCCGGACGGGCGCGCCGCGCTGTGCGCGCTGCTGTCCCAGGCCGACGTCTTCGTGCACGGCTACCGGCCCGGCGCGCTCGATGCGCTCGGCCTCGGCGCGGCGGAGCGGCAGCGTCTTCGGCCCGGGCTCGTCGATGTCTGCCTGGATGCGTATGGCTGGACCGGGCCGTGGGCCGGCCGGCGCGGCTTCGATAGCCTCGTGCAGATGAGCTCGGGGATTGCCGCATTCGGCATGGCGGCGTTCGGCAGGAACCGGCCGACGCCGCTGCCGGTGCAAGCGCTGGATCATGCGACCGGCTACATCATGGCCGCCGCCGCCCTCCGAGGTCTCACCGAGCGGCGACGAACGGGGGCTGGCTGCCAGGTCCGGGCATCGTTGGCGCGTACCGCATCGCTGCTCGTGTCGGCGCCGGCCGGCCCGGCGTCGCCGGCGCTCGGGCGACCCGAGGAGCAGGATTTCGACCCGGCGCTCGAGGCGACCGCGATCGAGGCGACCGCCTGGGGTCCGGCCCGCCGGCTGCGACCGCCTGTGGCCGTCGAAGGCGCGCCGATGCGCTGGGACCGCCCCGCCGGACCGCTCGGCAGCGCCGAAGCGGCGTGGCGCTCAGGCTGATCCGTTAGGGACGTTGCGGCGCAGTTCGTCGAGCCAGGCCTCGGCATTGCCGTCCGACGGCGCCCGCCAGTCCCCCCGCGGCGAGAGCGATCCGCCGGCGGCCACTTTCGGCCCGTTCGGCATGGCCGAGCGCTTGAACTGGCTGAAGGCGAAGAAGCGGCGCAGGAACACTTCGAGCCAGCGCCGGATCGTCGCCGGGTCGTAGTGCCGGCGCCGCTCCTCGGGAAAGCCCGGCGGCCAGGCGCCCTGCCCCGCATCGCCCCAGGCGCGCCCGGCCAGGAACGCGATCTTGGACGGCCGGAAGCCATAGCGCAGCGTGTAGAACAGGTTGAAATCCTGCAATTCGTACGGGCCGATGGTCTGCTCCGTGCTCTGCAGCACGCCCGCCTCGGCCGGCACCAGCTCGGGCGAGATCTCGGTCGCCAGGATCGCCTGCAGCGTCTCGGCCACGTGCTGGTCGAACAGGCCCTCGCTGATCACCCAGCGCAGCAGGTGCTGGATCAGCGTCTTCGGCACACCGGAATTGACGTTGTAGTGCGACATCTGGTCGCCCACGCCATAGGTGCACCAGCCGAGGCCGAGTTCCGACAAATCCCCGGTGCCGAGCACGAAGCCGCCGCGGTGATTGGCGGCGCGGAACAGGTAGTCGGTGCGCAGACCCGCTTGGACGTTCTCGAAGGCGATGTCGTAGACCGGCTCGCCGCGCGCGAACGGGTGGCCGAGGTCGGCCAGCATCTGACGGGCTGCCGGGCGGATATCGAGTTCCTGCGCATCGACGCCGAGCGCCTGCATCAGCCGGTGCGCGTTGGTCTTGGTGCCGTCGCTGGTGCCGAAGCCGGGCATCGTATAGGCCAGGATGTCACCGCGCGGACTGCCCATCAGATCCATCGCCCGCGCCGCGACGATCAGCGCCTGCGTCGAATCGAGCCCGCCGGAGACGCCGATGACGACCTTGCCGCTGCCGGTGGCCCGACGGCGCTGCACTAGGCCGGACACCTGTATATTGTAGGCCTCGTAGCAATCCAGCGCCAGGCGCGCCGGGTCGCTGGGCACGAAGGGAAAGCGCTCGACCGTGCGCATCAGCCCCAGGTCGCCCCCAGGCGGCGCGATCTCGAAGTCGACCCGCCGCCAAGCCGCCGGATGCGGGTTGGCTCGGCGGTTATCGTCGAACGAACCCTGGCGCGCCCGCTCCTGCCGCAGCAGGTCGAGGTCGACGTCGGCCATCGCGATCTGCTCGCCCAGCGGGAAGCGGTCGCTCTGGGCGAGCACGACGCCGTTCTCGAAGATCGACACTTGCCCATCCCACGCCAGATCGGTGGTCGATTCCCCCGCCCCGGCCGCGGCATAGGCGTATGCCGCGATGCAGCGCGCGGATTGGGACTGCGCCAGCAAGCGCCGGGTCTCGGCCTTGCCGATGGTGATGTTGCTGGCCGACAGGTTGAGCAGCACGGTCGCCCCGGCCAGCGCCCCTTGCGTGCTGGGCGGGAGCGGCACCCAGACGTCCTCGCAGATCTCGACATGCACGACCAGCCCGGGCAGGTCGGCGGCGCAGAACAGCAGATCGGGTCCGAACGGCGCCACCAGGCCGGCCAGCGTGCACTGGCTCCCCTCGGTCCCGGTGCCGGCGGCGAACCAGCGCTTCTCGTAGAACTCGCGGTAGTTCGGCAGGTGCATCTTCGGCACCACCCCGAGCAGTCGGCCACGATGCACGACGATCGCACAATTATAGAGCCGCTCCCCCTGGCGCACCGGCGCGCCGAAGACGAGCAGCGGCATCAGGTCGGCCGATTGCGCGACGATATCGGTGATGGCCGCCTCGACGGCGTCGAGCACCGCATCCTGGAGCAGCAGATCGTCGATCGCGTAGCCAGACAGGCCAAGCTCCGGAAACAGCGCGACGGCCACGCCCTGCGTGTGGCAACGGCCGGCCGCGTCCAGGATGGCGCGCAGGTTCGCTTGCGGATCCGCCAGCGAGACCGGCACGGTGCAGGCGGCCAAGCGGGCGAAGCCGTGGCGGTAGAGCGAGAGGAAATCCATGGCGTCGAGCGGCTGTCTCGGCACTGGCGGCTCAGCGCCCCGGCAAGGCGGCCGGCCCGTCGGCGGACGACGGCGACGGTCGCCGCTTGCCCGGCGGCTCGGCCGGCTCGCGCGGCGTGCCATCGGGGCTCGACGAGTCCCAAAATCCCGTGCCCGTCTCCTGTGCCGCGTCGCGATCTTCGGTTTTGACGACCGGGTGCGGCCCGGCCGGGCTCGGCCCCGCCGGACGCAGCGTCGACCCGGCGGGCACGTCGGCCAGACTGATCATCACCTCGATCGCGCCATAGGACAGCCCGGCCATGAACAGGAAGGCGACGGCGTAGCGCGCGAAGCTGATGCCGCCGGGCCGGGGCGCACGGGGCGGCCGCGGCGGTGGCTCCTCGGCCAGGGTCTGGCGGCGCAAGCGGCTCAGCCGGTCGCCGTCGTAGCGGGCGCGGCTGGCCGGCTGCCCGAGCGTGTCATAGGCCTTCTTGAGACGGATGAAATCGCTCGCGTTGCCGGTCTCGGCATCGGGGTGCAATTCCTTGGCGCGGCGACGGAAGGCGTGACGGATGTCCTCGTCCGAGCACTTCGGATCGACGCCCAAGATCGCATAATAGCGCTTGGCATCGGCGTTCATAGGGTTCTGTCTAGCACATCGGCAGACGCCAGGATGCCCCCTTTGCTTCGAGAACGTGGACGCCCTGCACAAGCCGAAGTCTCGGCCGCGGGATGACGGTGAGGGCCGATGGCGGTATCGGTGTCGGCACTGACCATTTGAGGAGCAGCGACATGAGCGACACCACGGATTATACGCCGCCCGACGTCTGGAGCTGGAATAAGGAGAGCGGCGGGCGCTTCGCCAGCATCAACCGCCCGATCGCCGGACCGACGCACGACAAGGAGCTGCCGGTCGGCGCGCATCCGTTGCAGCTCTACTCGCTGGCTACGCCGAACGGCGTCAAGGTGACGGTGATGCTCGAGGAATTGCTGGCAAAGGGCATCGCCGGGGCGGAATACGACGCCTGGCCGATCAAGATCAGCGACGGCGACCAGTTCGGCAGCGGCTTCGTCGGCATCAACCCGAATTCGAAGATCCCGGCACTGCTGGACCACAGCGGTCCCACCCCGATCCGGGTGTTCGAGTCTGGCGCGATCCTGCTCTATTTGGCCGAGAAGTTCGGCGCTTTCCTGCCCAAGGACCTGCCGACCCGCACGGAATGCCTTTCCTGGCTGTTCTGGCAGATGGGCGCCGGGCCCTATCTCGGCGGCGGCTTCGGCCATTTCTACGCCTACGCTCCCAGCAAGATCGAATACGCGATCGACCGCTTCGCGATGGAGACCAAGCGCCAGCTCGACGTGCTGGACCGCCGCCTCGGCGAGACCGAGTATCTGGCCGGCGCCGACTATACCATCGCCGACATCGCGGTCTGGCCCTGGTACGGCGGCCTGACCAAGGGGCAGCTCTACGGCGAGTCCGCGCGCTTCCTGCAGGTGCAGGACTACAAGAACGTCCAGCGCTGGACCGACGCGATCGGCGCCCGCCCGGCCGTGCAGCGCGGGCGGATGGTCAACCGCATCACCGGCGAGCCCTCGAGCCAATTGCACGAGCGCCACGCGGCCAGCGACTTCGACACCAGTACAGAAGACAAGAAGGCGGGCTGACGGCGGCGGCGGCATGAGCGGCTGGCAGTTCTGGATCGATCGCGGCGGCACCTTCACCGACATCGTCGCGCGCGCCCCCGATGGCGCGCTGTCGACGCATAAGCTGCTGAGCGAGAACCCGGAGCGCTACCGCGACGCCGCCGTCGCCGGCATCAAGCAGGTGCTCGGGCTCGGGCCCGAATCCACCATCCCGGCCGGGCTGGTCGACCAGGTCAAGATGGGCACCACGGTCGCCACCAACGCGCTGCTCGAGCGCCGCGGCGAGCGGACGCTGCTGCTGGTCAATCGCGGCTTCGCGGACCTGCTGCGGATCGGCAACCAGGCCCGGCCGCGCCTGTTCGACTTGAAGGTGACGCTGCCGACGATGCTGTATGAGCGCGTGGCGGAGGTCGGCGGCCGGGTCGGCGTGGACGGGGACGAAATCGAGCCGTTCGACGAGGCCGGCGCCCGCGCGACGCTGGCGGCGGCGCGAGCGGACGGCCTCCAGACCTGCGCCATCGCGCTGATCCACGCCTGGAAGTGGCCGGAGATGGAGCGCCGCCTGGCCGACCTGGCACGCGCGGCCGGGTTCACGCAGGTGTCGGCGAGCCATGCGGTCAGCCCGCTGCTGCGGCTGGTGCCGCGCGGCGACACGACGGTGGTGGACGCCTATCTCTCGCCGATCCTGCGCCGCTATGTCGACCAGATGGCCGCCGAGCTCGATGGCGTGCGGCTGTATTTCATGCAGAGCAACGGCGGGCTGGCGGCGGCGCGGCAGTTCGGCGGCAAGGACGCGATCCTGTCGGGCCCGGCCGGCGGCATCGTCGGCGCGGCGCGGACGGCGGAGATGGCCGGGCTCACGCGCATCATCGGCTTCGACATGGGCGGCACCAGCACCGACGTCGCCCTCTACGACGGCGCCTTCGAGCGCGCGTTCGAGACCGAGATCGCCGGCGTGCGCATGCGGGCGCCGATGATGGCGATCAACACGGTCGCGGCCGGTGGCGGCAGCATCCTGCAGTTCGACGGCGCCCGCGTCCGTGTCGGCCCGGCCAGCGCCGGCGCCAATCCCGGCCCGGCCTGCTATCGCCGCGGCGGGCCGCTGACCGTCACCGACGCCAATGTCTGCGTCGGCAAGATCCAGCCCGCGCATTTTCCGGCGATCTTCGGACCCGGCGGCGACGAGACGCTCGATGCCGCGACCGTGCGCGCGCAATTTGCCGATCTCGCGGCCGCGATGGGCAAGGACGAGCCGCGCGAGGCGGCCGAGGGTTTCCTGCGCGTCGCCGTCGCCAACATGGCCAACGCGATCAAGCAGGTCAGCGTGCAGAAGGGCCATGATGCGCAGCGGTTCGCGCTGCAATGCTTCGGCGGCGCCGGCGGCCAGCACGCCTGCCTCGTCGCCGACGAACTCGGCATGGAGACGGTGTTCATTCACCCCTACGCCGGCGTGCTCTCGGCCTACGGCATGGGCCTGGCCGACCAGGCGGCGCTGCGCGAGCAGGCGGTCGAGCGCGCCTGGTCTCTGGACGCGCTGCCGGAGCTCGATCGCTTGGCCGACGCGCTCGGAGGCGCCGCACGGGACGCCCTGCTCGAACAGGGCGCCGATCCCGCCGAGGTCACGCTCCGGCGCACGCTGCACCTGCGCTACGCCGGCACCGAGGCCGCGCTGCCGGTGCCGCTCGACCCTGGCGCCGAGGCGGCCTTTACCCAGGCCCACCGCGCCCGCTTCGGCTTCGCCACGCCCGAACGCGCGCTGGTCGTCGAACTGATCGCCGTCGAGGCGGTCGCCGCGGGCGAGCGGATCGCCGAACGCGCCCTGCCCCCGCGCGACGGCGGCAGCCCGGCGGCGATCGACACCGTCACTATGTGGAGCGGCGGGCGGGCGCACGAGACACCCGTGTTCGACCGCGCCGCCCTCTGCGCCAGGGACCGCCTGCCCGGCCCGGCGCTGATCCGCGAGGCCATCGCCACCACCGTCGTCGAGCCCGGCTGGACCGCCGAGGTCACCGCGCTCGACCATCTCCTGCTGCGCCGCACCGAAGCCCGGCCCAGCCGGGTCGCCGCCGACAGCGCGCGTCCAGACCCGGTGCTGCTCGAGCTGTTCAACAACCTGTTCATGAACGTCGCCGAACAGACCGGCGCGGTGCTGCAGAACACCTCGATGAGCGTCAACATCAAGGAGCGGCTCGACTTCTCCTGCGCCCTGTTCGACGCTCAGGGCAACCTTGTCGCCAACGCGCCGCACGTGCCGGTGCACCTTGGCGCCATGGGCGAGAGCGTCAAGACCGTGCTGCGGAGCCGCGGCTCCAGCCTGCGGCCCAGCGACGTCGTGGCGCTGAACAACCCGTTCAACGGCGGCACCCACCTGCCCGACATCACCGTCATTACGCCAGTGTTCGCCCCCGACGGACACGAGATCCGCTTCTTCGTCGGCAGCCGCGGCCACCACGCCGATATCGGCGGCACCACGCCCGGCAGCACGCCACCCGGCAGCGCCACGCTTGAGGAGGAAGGCGTGGTGATCGACGATTTCCTGCTCGTCGAGCGCGGCCAGTTCCGCGAGGCGGAGTTCCGCGCCCTGCTGCTCGGGGCGCGCTATCCGGCGCGCAGCCCGGACGTGAACGTGGCCGACATCAAGGCCCAGGTCGCGGCCAACGAGCGCGGCGTCCAGGAGCTTGGCCGGGTCGTCGAGCAGTTCGGCTGGGACACGGTGCGGGCCTATATGGGTCACGTGATGGACAACGCCGAGGAGGGCGTGCGCCGGGTCATCGACCGGATCGGCGACGGCGCGTTCGACTACGTGATGGACGACGGCGCCGCCCTGCGCGTTGCCGTGACCATCGATCGGGCAGCCCGACGCGCGACAGTGGATTTCACCGGGACCGGGCCGCAATCGCCGGCCAATTTCAACGCGCCGCCGGCGGTCACCCGCGCCGTCGTGCTGTATGTGTTCCGCTGCCTGGTCGGCGAGGACATTCCGCTCAACGATGGCTGCCTGAAGCCGATCACGCTGGTGATCCCGCCCGGCACGTTCCTCTCGCCCGCGCCGGGGGCGGCGGTGGTGGCGGGCAACACCGAGGTGAGCCAGGCCGTCTGCAACGCGCTGTTCGGGGCGCTCGGGCGGCTGGCCTGCAGCCAGGCGACGATGAACAACGTGCTGTTCGGCGACGCCACGCGGCAATACTACGAGACCATCTGCGGCGGCATGGGCGCCGGGCCTGACGGCGACGGCGCCTCGGCGATCCAGACGCACATGACCAACACGCGCATGACCGACCCAGAGGTGTTCGAGCTACGCTACCCGGTGGTGCTGACCGAATTTTCTGTCCGGCGCGGATCCGGTGGGGCCGGACGCGGCCGGGGCGGCGACGGCGCCATCCGCCGCATCCGCTTCACCGAGCCGATGACGGTCGTCGTGGTGGCGAGCCGGCGCGAGGTGGCCCCGTTCGGACTGGACGGCGGCCAGGACGGTGCCCGTGGGCGGCAATGGGTCGAGCGGCGCGACGGGAGCCGGACGATGCTGTCGGGCCGGAGCCGGGCCGAGATACAACCCGGCGACACATTCGTTATCGAAACGCCCGGCGGCGGCGGATTCGGGATTGGATCGCGCAACCCTGACGCGCACCGGTCGTTACAAAATCTCGGCCATGAAATGAGCGGCGATGGTGAGTAGTGTTTGGATGTATCTGAAGGAGACCTTCAGCGACTTCTCCGAGGACAACGCGCTCAGCCGCGGGGCGGCGATCTCGTTCTACACCATCCTCTCGCTCGGCCCGCTGCTGGTGCTGTGCATCGCCGTGGCCGGGCTCGCGTTCGGCGAGGACGCGGCGCGCGGCGCCGTCGTCGACCAGTTGGGCGGCATGATGGGCAAAGACTCCGCAGCCCTGATCCAGAGCATGATCGCCAGCGCCGGCAAGCATAGCGGCGGCTTCTGGGCCACCATCATCGGCGTGGTCACGCTGCTGATCACGTCGACCAGCGTGTTCGGCGAGTTGCAGGCGGCGCTCAACTTCATCTGGAAGGCCGAGCCGCAGACCACCAGCGTCAGCACGCTGCTCAGAGCGCGCGCGGCCGGCCTCGGCCTGGTCGCCAGCCTCGCCTTCCTGCTGCTGGTCTCGCTGGTGATCGGCGCGGTGCTGCAGGCCGTCAGCAGCTACGTGATCGGCATCGTCCCGGAAGCCAAGACGATGTTCGAGCTGGCCAACGTGCTCGTCAGCTTCCTGATCGTCTCGGCGCTGTTCGCCGCCATCTACAAGATCCTGCCGGATCGCCAGCTGACCTGGCGCGACGTCGGCGTCGGCGCGATCGTCACCTCGGTGCTGTTCACCATCGGCAAGTCGGCCATTGCCTACTATATCGGCGCCTTCAGCGTCGCCAGCAGCTACGGCGCCGCCGGCACGCTGATCGTGGTCATGCTGTGGATCTACTACTCGTGCGAGATCTTCCTGCTCGGCGCCGAGTTCACCAAGGTCTGGGCCGCGCACCACGGCAGCCGCGAGGCGTTCGAGGCCCGCGCGCTGACTGGCGCCGATCCGGTCAAGACCGTCGTCGTCGCCAAGCCGCGCGCGCCATTCAGCGTACTGGACGTGGCCGCATTCGGCGCGGTTGTGCTGGCGGCCGTCTGGCGCAACCGCCGCTCGCCGTGGACCTGAGCCTCAACCCCGGAACCGCACCAGCCGCCCGGACGGTTCACCCAGCACCTCCCCGTCCCGCATCACGACCCGGCCGCGCACGATCGTCGCGACCGGCCAGCCGGTCACCATCATCCCGTCGAACGGCGTCCAGCCACATGGCGACGCGATCCAGTCGTTCTCGAGCCGCCGCTGCCGCGCCATATCGACCAAGGTGAAATCGGCGTCGTAGCCCGCCGCCAACCGCCCCTTGCCCACCGCGCCGTACACACGCGCCGGGCCCGCGCACATCAGGTCCACCATCCGAGCCAACGACAGCCGGCCGGCGTTGACGTGGTCCAGCATGATCGGCACCAGCGTCTGCACGCCGGTCAACCCGGCCGCCGTCTCCGGCCATGGCCGCTCCTTAGCCGCCCGGCTGTGCGGCGCGTGATCCGAGCCGATCGTGTCCGCCGTCCCGTCCTGCACCGCCATCCAGGCCGCATCGTAGTGCCGGCGGTCGCGGATCGGCGGATTCATCACGCCATAGCCGCCCAATCGTTCGTAAACATCCGGCGCCCATTGGGTCAGGTGGTTGACCAGCAGTTCGGCCGTGGCGACGTCGCGGAACTCCTTCAGGTAAGCGAGCTCCTCCGCCGTCGAGACGTGCAGGATGTGCGCCGGCCGCCCCGTCTTGCGCGCCAACGCCATCAGCCGCCGCGTGCCGAGGAAGGCGCACTCCACGTCGCGCCAGACGGCGTGATCGCTGTAGGGATCGCCGACCTTGAACATCGGCCGCCGCTCCTGCAGCCGGTATTCGTCCTCGCTGTGGAAGCTGATCCGCCGCCGTCCGCTGCGCATCACCGCCTCGAGCGACGCATCGTCCTCGATCATCAAATCCCCGGTCGACGACCCGGCGAACACCTTGACCGCGCACACCCCAGGCTCCTGCTCGAGCCCGGCCAGCGCCTGCGTATTGGCCCGCGTCGCGCCGACATAGATCCCCATGTCGCACCAGGCGACCTGCTCGGCGTAGCCCTGCTTCCACGCCAGCGTCTCCGCGCCGGTGACCGAAGGCGATGTGTTCGGCATGTCGAACACCGCCGCCAAGCCCCCCAGCACGGCCGCGCGCGTGCCGGTCGGGATGCTCTCGACGGAGGCATCGCCCGGGTCGCGCAAATGCACGTGCGGATCGATCAGCCCAGGCAGCACGTGCAACCCGGCCGCCTCGATCACCTCCCCCGCGTCGGCCGCGCCCACCCCGAGTGCGGCGATCCGCCCGTCGCGGACGCCGACATCGGTGGCCGCCTCGCCCCAAGGCAGCACGCAGACGCCCCCACGGATGACGATGTCGTAGCGCTCGGCCATGCCGCTCCTCCTCCTGCAAGTTCCGCCGACCGTGGTGCCGCAAGCCGATCCGGCTGGCAACGTCGCGTCAGGCCTTGACCTTGCCGGGCCTCGGGCGCATCTCCCCTCAATCCGGACCTCATTGGTCCGCTTAGGGTCACGTCATGTTGAGGCTGTCAAAACTCACCGACTATGCCGTTGTGGTGCTCGTCCGGTTGGCGCGGGGTGACGACGTGCAGACCTCTCCCGGCATCGCCGCCAACACCGGCCTGCCGGAGCCGACGGTCGCTAAGGTACTCAAGGCGTTGTCCGGCGGCGGCCTCGTCATCAGCCAGCGCGGCGCGCGCGGCGGCTATCGGTTGGCCAAGCCGCTGGCCTCGATTCAGGTCTCCGACGTGATCGCCGCCATCGACGGCCCCATGCACCTGACTGCTTGCGTCGACGGGTCGCCCTCGAGCTGCGAGGCGCAGCACGTCTGTTCCTGCCGCGGCGGTTGGGACCGGGTCAACGAGGCTGTCATGCAGACACTCGGCACCATATCCCTCGCAGACATCGCATCGGCCGGGTCGCAGCCCGGGCCGTCACACCTCATTCCAGCCCAGTAGGTCCGTATGCCCGCAGTCGCTGAAACGCTCGATACCGTCCAGTCGGTCACCCAATCCGGTTACAAGTGGGGGTTCGAGACCGATATCGAGATGGAGATCGCGCCCAAGGGTCTGTCCGAAGACACGATCCGCATGATCTCCGCCAAGAAGGGCGAGCCGGCCTGGTTGCTGGAGTGGCGCATGCACGCGTTCGCCGCCTGGAAGACGATGACCGAGCCCAGCTGGGCCAAGCTCGGCTACGAGAAGATCGACTACCAGGACATCCATTATTATGCCGCGCCGAAGCGCCCGGCGCCGAAGAGCCTCGACGAGGTCGATCCAGAGTTGCTCGCGATGTACGAGAAGCTCGGCATTCCGTTGAAGGAACGCGCCATCCTCGCCGGCGTGCAGTCCGATGATCAGCTGAACCCACCGATCGGCTCGAACATCGCCATCGATGCCGTGTTCGACAGCGTCTCCGTCGCGACCACCTTCCGCGATACGCTGTCCAAGGCCGGGGTGATCTTCTGCCCAATCAGCGAGGCGGTGCGCGAGCACCCCGAGTTGGTGCGCAAGTATCTGGGTTCGGTCGTACCCTCCGCCGACAACTACTTTAGCGCGCTGAACTCGGCCGTCTTTACCGATGGCAGCTTCGTCTACATCCCCAAGGGCACGCGTTGCCCGATGGAACTGTCGACCTACTTCCGCATCAATGCGCGCAACACCGGGCAGTTCGAGCGCACGCTGATAATCGCCGAGGAGGGCAGCTACGTCAGCTACCTCGAGGGCTGCACCGCGCCGCAGCGCGACGAAAACCAGCTGCATGCGGCGGTGGTCGAACTGGTCGTGTTCGACGACGCCCAGATCAAGTACAGCACGGTGCAGAACTGGTATCCTGGCGACGCCAACGGCCGCGGCGGGATCTATAACTTCGTCACAAAGCGCGGCGCCTGCCGCGGTGCCCGCAGCAAGATCAGCTGGACCCAGGTCGAGACCGGCTCTGCCATCACCTGGAAATACCCGAGCTGCATCCTGCAGGGCGAGGGCAGCGTCGGCGAGTTCTACTCGGTCGCCATCACCAACAACCGCCAGCAGGCCGACACCGGCACTAAGATGATCCATATCGGCAAGAACACCCGCAGCACGATCGTCTCCAAGGGCATCAGCGCCGGCCGCTCGGACAACACCTACCGCGGCCTGGTGCGCATCCTGCCGAAGGCTTCGGGCGCGCGGAACTTCACCCAGTGCGACTCGCTGCTGATCGGCGACCAGTGCGGCGCCCACACCGTGCCCTACATCGAGAGCCGCAATCCCACGGCCAAGATCGAGCACGAGGCGACCACGTCCAAGATCGCCGAGGACCAGTTGTTCTACTGCCGTAGCCGGGGCCTCTCGGAGGAGGACGCGGTGGGGCTCATCGTCAACGGTTTCTGCAAGGACGTCTTGAAGGAACTGCCCATGGAATTCGCGGTCGAGGCGCAGAAGCTGCTCGCCGTCTCGCTGGAAGGGTCTGTCGGCTGATGTTGCGTATCGAAAACCTGGCCGCCTCGGTCGAGGGCACTCCGATCCTGCACGGGATCAACCTCGACCTGCCCGCCGGCCAGGTGCATGCGATCATGGGGCCGAACGGCTCCGGCAAGAGCACGCTGGGATACGTCCTGGCCGGCAATGACGGCTATGAAGTGACCGGCGGGACCGTCGATTTCAGCGGCGCAAACCTGCTGGAGATGGAGCCGGAGCAGCGCGCGGCGGCCGGGCTGTTCCTGGCCTTTCAGTCGCCGATCGAGCTGCCCGGCGTCAACAACGCCAATTTCCTACGGACAGCGCTCAACGCCATCCGCCGCGCCCGCGGGGAGGCCGAGTTGGACGCGCCGGCTTTCTTGCGGCTGGCCCGGGCGGAGAGCAAGAAGCTGCATTTTCCGGACGACATGCTCAAGCGCAACGTCAATGTCGGCTTCAGCGGCGGCGAGAAGAAGCGTAACGAAGTGCTGCAGATGGCGATCCTGCGGCCCAGGCTGGCGATCCTCGACGAGACCGATAGCGGCCTGGACATCGACGCGCTCCGTATCGTCGCCGACGGCGTCAACGCACTCCGCAGCCCCGACTTCTCGGCGCTCGTCATCACCCATCACCAGCGCCTACTGGACCATCTTGTGCCGGACCGCGTGCACGTATTGAGCCAGGGTCGCATCGTGCGCAGCGGCGGCCCGGAACTGGCCCGCGAGCTCGAGGCCAACGGCTATGCCCAGGTGGTGGCGGAGGCGGCATGAGCCACGAGGCAAGCAACGGCGCCGACGCGTTCCTGGCGCGCTACCGCGGCCTTCGCGACCGGCTACCCGGCGAAATTGCCGTGCGCGACCGGGCGGCCGCGTCGTTCGCGGCGACGGGCTTGCCGAGCATGCGCGACGAGGCTTGGAAATATACGTCGCTGCGCGCGCTTGCCCAAAGCAGCTTCGAGGAGCCGCTGACCGCGGTCGCCTTGGCGCCCGACCTGGCGCCGGTGCTGGATGCGCCTCGCCTCGTGCTCATCGACGGCCGCTATCAGCCCGGCCTGTCGACCGCGCCCGACACGATCACGGTGGAGACCTTCGCCGATCGACCCGAATTCGGCCGGCTGCCCGACGCGGCCCTGCCGATGGTCGCGCTCAACACCATGCTCGCCGAAGACGGGCTGCACCTACGCGTGGCCGCCGGCGTCGACGCCGGCACGATCGTGCTGCTCTCGATCGGCCTCGACAACCACCGTCCGGTCGCCTTCCACCCCCGCCACAGCATCCACGTCGAACCCGGCGCCCGCCTCACCCTGGTCGAAGTCGCGCGCGGCGAAGGCACTTACCTGCACAACGCCGTCACCGAGATCGTCGTGGCCGAAGACGCCACCCTGGTCCACATCCGCTTGCAGGAAGAGTCGCCGGACGCGTTCCACGTGCTGTCCGCATTTGCCGAGATCGCCGAGCGCGGCGTCTACGACGCCTTCGTGCTCACCCTCGGCAGCCGGATCGCCCGCACCGAGATCCATGCCCGCCTGCTCGGACCCAACGCCGCGGTCCACCTCAACGGCGCCCAACTCCTCGGCGGCCAGCAGCACGGCGACATCACCACCGTCGTCGCCCACGCGGCCCCCAGCTGCGCCTCGCGCCAGACCATCAAGAACGTTCTGACCGACCGCGCCCGCGGCGTGTTCCAGGGCCGCATCGAGGTCGCCCGCGTGGCGCAGAAGACCGATGGCTACCAGATGAACCAGGCGCTGCTGCTCAGCCCGTATGCCGAGATCGACTGTAAGCCGCAGCTCGAGATCTACGCCGACGACGTCAAATGCAGCCACGGCGCCACCGTCGGCGAGCTGGACGCCGACCAGTTGTTCTATCTCCGCTCCCGCGGCGTTCCCGAAGAGGCCGCGCGCGCGATCTTGGTCCGTGCGTTCCTCGCCGAAGCGCTCGACCCGATCACCCACGAAGGCGCGCGGACCCTGCTCGAGACCGCGATCGAAGCCTGGTGGCAGAGGAAAGCCGCATGAACGTCCTGTCCCGTCCCGTTTTCGACATCGACCGCATTCGCGCCGACTTCCCGATCCTCGGCCAGTTCGTCCACGGCAAGCCGCTCGTGTTCCTGGACAGCGCCGCCTCGGCGCAGAAGCCTCACCAGGTGATCTCGGCCATGGTCGAGACCATGGAAACCCAATACGCCAACGTCCATCGCGGCCTGCATTGGATGAGCGAGCGCACCACGGAGGCCTATGAGGGCGTCCGCACCAAGATCGCCCGCCTGCTGAACGCGCCGGACCCGCGCGACATCGTGCTGGCCAAGAACGCCACCGAACTGTTCAACCTGGTCGCCCACTCCTACGGCCGCGGCGTCCTGCAGCCCGGCCAGGCCGTGGTGATCTCCGAAATGGAGCACCACGCCAACCTCGTCCCCTGGCAGATGCTGCGCGACGACAAGGGCGTCGAACTCCGGATTGCGCCGATCACCGATGGCGGCGAACTCGACATGGGCGCGCTCGAGCGGCTGCTCGAGGATGGCCGGGTCGGCCTGGTCTCGATCACGCACATGAGCAACGTGCTGGGCACGGTCACACCCGCCACACGTATTGCCGCGCTGGCGCACGCCTACGGTGCCCGCGTGCTGTTCGACGGCAGCCAAGCCACGGTGCATCGTGCCGTCGACGTGCAAGCGCTGGACGCCGACTTCTACATCTTCACCGGCCACAAG
>JAABUK010007848.1_pt1 | contig 15220 bp, 15 predicted proteins | sample 5559141 | NCBI WGS metagenome assembly JAABUK01 (sample SAMN10711869, study PRJNA513367) | rock metagenome | isolation source: Antarctica rocks | place: Antarctica: Victoria Land, Pudding Butte nord | collected 2016-01-03
GATATCTTCTGCTAAAGCATAGTGGGAGACGCCTTGGAGGAGGAAGTCCGCAAGGTTCCGCCATTTTCTATCCCTGAGATGTTCCACATGTGCTGCATGCTCTAGGATAGCTCTCAGGATCTTAAGATAATCGTCTGTCAGAGGTTGACAGTAATCCTCCCCAGTAATAGGAAGCGTGTCAACCACATGATCGATCACGGCACTTGCTGTCTTAGAGGTGATCTTACGGACACCAAGCTCTACAGCGAGTCGAAACACGACGGCACAATCCCTCAGTCGATTTGCCGCATTCGACGATTTCGAGGATGTTGAAGAGCTGATATATGCTGTACGTTCAGCACGAATCGATCGAAAAAGAGCCTCATAGATTTGATGAAAGCCCTCATCGCCAAGCGAATCCCTGCAAATCAACGAGATTAAGTCATGGTGACTGCAATCACAGGTGCAGCTTACACGCGTGAGGCGCCTTTGCTCTGCTGCAGAACAAGTTTGAGGTCTATTCAAATGAGATCAGGTCAAGTGTCAGTTTACAGGAGAAAGTGGACACTTACCATCAAGAGCCTCTTTCCGAGCAGTGGATCTATTGTCACCTAGCCTGTCTATAATCGCGTTAGCTGCAAAAGAGAAAGATGGATTTGCCACTCACTGACAACGTCTTCAATATTAGCCTCCACCATCGTTCAGCTGGCGTATCACTGCCTTGGGTCTAGGCATCTCTTGCAAATGGCGCCTGAGCAGGACGAGTTTTTTTTAAGTCGCCACAGCACACAGTGTTGCCTGAGCGCTATCATAAGATCAAGCGTTAATCCGGTGCCAAAACCCGCTCTGTCGAGCCATAATGTTTGTGTTTTGTGTGCTGTGGCCAAAAAAAGGCGTGAATGAAGAGGTATGGCGCTTTTCCACCGCTGGTTGGTCAGAAGCGGCGACTTGGGGATTGGGCCGAGGGCCCGGGTACGGAATTCATGGATCTGCCTCACCGGTCTCCTGCTACATGTAAAGTGTCTAAAGAAGTGGATTCTTCTTTGGAGCACTAGAAGTTCGTCATTTTTACATCTGATAATAGGGATATTTATTACCAAACCACCTCCCCTATAACTCGGACGATCAAGCACGTATTCAACCATCTTTTCACCGGTCGCAGCTCCCAGTCACTACTCAAACCTAGGAAGAGAGTTTTGCATATCTTATTTTCACTTCTCCATTGTTTTAATCATCAATGAAGTCACTTGAGGCAGTTTGAAATGACTCGCTTGTTGGAAATGTATTCGTTCGTCCAAATCCAAACCAGTTTACCACCCATACTGGTTGATGAACGAAGACGAAGACAAGATACGGACTGTACCTACACTCAATCCCCAACGCCGTCTTCTCACTTTACTGCTCTGCAACCAAGACCTACAATCCCAAACCCAGTTTCTGTACTTCACTCTATTACCCCGACCTCCGCAATTCATCTATGACCGTATCGTTGCCCACCTAACCATCTGCTTAGAGTAATCCTACTGCCCTGCGCCGCAGGCGGACCAGGGTAATCAGCATGTGAAGCGAGGGCTGGCTGTGGAAGTGCGTGTCACATGATCATCTGAAGTTACGGGGATTCTGGGAGGATTGCTGTGAGGATGAGGAGTTGGATTTGAGGGAGAGGAACTCTTTTGACAAAAGACGGTCATTGAGGGGCATCAAAAGTGGAGGACGACGAGCTGGGTTTCTAGGGTGGGGTGAAGACTTGCCGTTTATGGTTCGTTGTTTCTTTGCTTGCTCGTCTTTTCTGGGTGGCTATCGTCAATCTGGCGTTCTTCCACTCCGAAACAATCACGTCTAAGCGATATCTCTAGATGGTGCTTTCATTGATCTAAGTACGCGGTCAAGAAAGCTTCTTTTTCTCTTAGTTCCCATGACTCTTGTCAATCTTATTAATGTCGATGTCCTTTGGCTTCGTCTGGATTGGAAAAGTTCTTGGAATGCACCACTTTCAGCTGCTCATTCTCTCCCTCCACCAGCTACACAGCATTGCTACAGGCCTATACCAATGCAACACCTTCGACCTTCTTTTTCCACTGACCCTCCACTACCTTTCCCGCAGCACTTCTCCCTAATCAGCTTCCTCGACCCTCACTATCAACATTCTACCAAAGAACAGCTTAGCATGCAGTCCTAAGCTCGCATCCCCTACGAATCCGATTTCATGCCCTTGGCCACCCTTCCAGGTTTGTGGGAACTGTGGCTCACGATCCGGGCTCTGGCGCCGTGTTTCGTCAGAGCTGCCCGAAGGAACCGGCGAGGCGTGGCTTGAACATCTAGAGATGTTGCCCAGGAGGGTAAAGATGGCGGAAATTTGGTGGAAGGAGTTTGGAAGAAAGAGTTAGGCACGCGGATGGGTGGATGGTTTTCGAAGACCACGAGTTGAGGTGCGGGTTGTGGTGATAATGACGTGGGAGTCAAAGAGAAGATCTTGAAAGTGGAGAAGATGGCGGACCTTACACCGCATTTGACGGATGCTGCGCTTGGAAAGTCACTGGGTATAAGGCCTCAGGCAGACTGCTAGCTTGAGGATTAAGAGGAGTGAGCTAGATGAAATCATGTATATCTCTGCTCTGAAGAGGGGTTTTCAACGGCAGCATGGTCGTCGGGTATTTCTCTTCGACGTCCCCTTTCTGACAATCGACATGATTCTCTTATTCCTTTAGAAGGCGTAGCTATGACACGGAACTCGAACGTAGCTCATGACCTGGCAAGGAGACCTCCCTACCACGTAGTCGCAGGTGGTTTTACGACTGCAAGGCGCAAGAGACTAATCCAAGCCTTTCAATGGGATAATGAGTTGGCGTAAAAGAGTTCTCGAACATCGGATTCAAGTGTGTGAGTGAAGTATCTTCCAGGCTCTGAAACTGTGCAATCTGCTTTGGCGGAGTAGAGCCCGGGGGTGGAAACGCGCCACCAAAATGTGTTCGCTGCCAGTGCCAAGCTGTTTAAAATCTGCCCCGAACTCACCCTCAACTGAGCCTAGGGTGATGCCGCTTTGTGCATGCTCTGCGGCAGCTCCGAACGTCACAACCTCGACCTTTCGGCTATGAAAGGCTTGTGTATTTTACCTTCCATCTATCCTCCCCAACCCATAACACCCCCAACTCTCGACTATGAGGCATGTTTTCCAGCCCTCACTAACGATGGCACAGAGCCAACATAGTTCTTCGGCCTGCGCGAGGCGTCACACTGATCATCCCACATTCCAACCCTATTTTAATGGGCGTTTCTCTTTTCCAACCTGATGGCATTTTCACCGCCGTTGTTCTCAGTTATTTGCTCAAGCCCCTCGATCTCACTGTCTTCGGCACCTTGATCTGCTTGCCGCGACCGATACGCTCAGATAGACCAGGCAGCGCGGTTCTCCCGCTTCACATCGCACCCCTCCACACTATGTAGTGGCTAGATCAAAGGAGGTCATTAGATGTCAAGAATCTGAAGATCTTTATCAAACTTACGTACTAATTATATGTTAGTATAGTATTCCCAGTCCGTGGTATAAAGTGATACTCATACTGTGTTGCCAGCCTTGGTTGTCGAGATTATACTGAAGTTTATGCGACAGTGCTACTGGGAGATCTAAGCCAGGCAGATCTCGATTATGATTAACGAAGTAGAGGACGAAATTGTGTTGCGCGGCGATTAATGTGGCATGGCCCAACGAAGAGACATTCGTGGGCCACTCTCTAAGATAGGCGATATCTACCATCGCTTACGCAACGAAGAGGATTCCAAAGCCACGGCTATTATCTATTATACCTAGAGCGAGAAGATGCCTTTCCGGGGCAGGACCTATAAGGGCGGTCCCTTCGGCCGGTGCGTGACGCTGCGAGATCAGTTCCACAGTGCATGCTCCACCTGCATCTTGATGAGATGCGAGCGATTATGCGTATAGAGGACGCACCACAATCGGGATGTTGATAAAGAGTACGACTATCAGCCATCTGAGACCTCGGATGACGATTCTCCGCCTAAGAATCAAGGGCGACCGAGGGTGCATGCCATCCTTGAAGCGACGCAGGCCCTCAACCATGGAGGAACCAGTTAGCCTCGGTGCAGGAGAAAAGGTATCAAGTGTTGTTGCTGTTGACTTAACTGGGGGAAGACTAGGCTCTCTTGAATTGGAGGAGTATACGTGTATCGGACGCATTGTGCGAATCCATGACAGGGGCCTTGGACTTTGACCGTGCCCTTAAAACCCCTGCTAATAAGACGCCATTTGAAATCCTTCCAGCTTCCCGGCGTTTGCACCCGCTGGTGGTGGCATTGAATTGTCAGGTTTGAGATCCATGTACTTACGGTTCTGTCCGAGTTGAAGGCATGATTTTGCCTCACGTGTTGTGTCATATTCCAATGTTCGAATGGTGTTGGGTCCTTGGGAGCTTCGGGAGATTTTCATCTCTTCTCATTCCAGCAGCAGATGCCTACGGATGCAAACCAGACATTGAAACGGAGTACATGCAGGGAACGATAGCTGACCGTTTTCTGGCTGCTAAGTAGTGGGCCAGCTAGTCGTAAGAGACGCCGAGGAAGATACGGAGGTCGACATGCTACGTAAAATGGATACGAGGTGGAACCACTTGGTACTTTTTGCTCATATTAGAAATAATTCTTTTGGGTGATGTACCGGGTCCTGTGGTGCTTAGAGAGCCTTCTCCTAGGATCTCTTTTGCTATATTTCCTGTGATGCGCGGGTTCCCATGACGCCTGGAGTTCTATAAGCTTTCTCCTGTGTCATTTTTGCTCATACTATAAATCTCATGTAATCTGCGGGGTCCTATAAAGCGTTGGTTCTCATGACTTTTCTCCTAGGAGGATTTTGCTCATACTAGAGATCTCCTATGACGCATGGGGTCCTTAGAACTTTTCTGATAGTCCTAAGAAACTGGTGGCCAAGATTTGATCCCGAAGCTGCTGCGTGCTGGAAATAGGAACATCCTATGCAAAATTTGACGCTGCAAGTGCCAAATCCAACGCATGTCATGAAGGTCATTTCAATGCAGAAGTTGGTTGAATTGATGATGGTCACAAACGCAAGTAAGAATGAGTGAACACTGAGATGTCAGTGATATAGTCCACATGGGATCATGTGACTAACTTCGTAAGGCCGTAGGACTGTGCAAGTGCATGTTCGCCTACTCCCTTGACAGCAAAGAATTTAGCCTCCATTACAGGTTAGCCGATTAATCCCTCCAGGTAGAAGCTATATTTATGGTAACCTGACATTGGTCTACCAAGTCCCCTGTGGCGCAATTGGTTAGGTTAGTTAGGGGAAAAAAGACCTGCGCTTTGCGTAGAGAACGTTTGTCGCTAATGTTTCATAGCGCGTCTGACTGTTAATCAGGAGGTTGGAAGTTCAAACCTTCCCGGGGGAGTATTATATTCATTTTTTATTTCCTTTTCCTCTGATTTACTCCCTCCCTGCATCCCCTTCCATCCATTTCAAATTCTGTGACGTCATCGGAAACTTCGTCGCCCACTGCGCTCCCGCACCTCGCTGCGATATTTCCGGAGAGAAAGATCATTGGAGTGCAGCTTGCGAGCGCATATAGCTATTTGCCCCTGTACCAGAACACCTAGCCGATCATTTTGGCTACGACAATAATTTAGATGAGGATGATCCACGTGGTGACGACGATTCACATTCCTACGATGATGAGGATTATTACATGTACCTTCATGACAGTGAGAACAATGAGAACAATTATCACGATGAGGACGAAGATGAAGACGAAAAAGGGGACGAGGTAGAAGACGAGCCGCTTTTTGATGGGCGCAGAGACGAGGAAGATGTCGCCCTCAAGATCGCACAAAAAGGGAAGAGAGAAGATAGTGTACCAACTTCAGAAACTTCCGGCGGTCCTTTCGCTCTGGGTACTAGAGTCGCAAACACGACGACGAGGAGTTAGAGGCAAGCAAAGACATTGTAAGGATTTCCCATTTCTGCAATATCTTGCTGTTGACAGTTTGCATCGACATGCCATGGATGCGCCCAAGGACGGCTTTTGCTGCTGTTACTCCCTTCGAGTCCACCAAGGGATGGCTCGCGCGAGGCTTTATGTTTTCCGACCTTGAGAGCAATCGATGGGTCCAGACCATTGGCGATTTTGTGGGCTATCTTGAGCGCAGTTTCAACGCAGCCGGGGTGACCCTTCCATCACCTGCCCCCATCGCCTGGAACCATGGCGATCCATCCAGCTTCAATTGGGGGGAGTGCGAAAACGGCGTTCCGTTCCTGTGCGATTTCGGTCGAAGCGCCTACGGTCCGTGGTGGATCGACGGACACGCCATTGCTACGTGCGACACGCCCGATTTCACCGAGCCCATGCGCAAGGCATACATACAAAAAGTATGGAATGGCCATTGAGGAAGACGTGCTTTTGTGCGTAGAGAGCTTCCGGACGTGGCACTCGCGATGCGGCTTTATGTTTGATAAGGAAGACGCGTAAGTTGTACTTATCCGCGCGTAGATATGCTCGTATGCTAACCAGGGGTCGTTTCTTCGGGCAAGCAAACTGTGCGACAATAAAAAGAGTCAGACCGACCGCAGCCGCCACTTAGGCCTCTTCGATTCGTTGCGGGTCGACTGTTTTGGAGGGGGGGTTCTAGAGTAGAAGCTAGAAGGGGCGGGATGCGCTTAATCTACAACGTTGTTGCCCGGCAGACGAACATCTATGCTCGCGTCGGTGGGGTCAGTCTCAATTGCTTAGCGTTACTTGAGCTGGAGCTTCTCTGGCGAGTCCAGTGGAGAATTGTACCTAAGCCGGAGGTGTTGATCGATTATTATCGAAGTCTTATCAAAGCGCTGATAATATCCTATTCACGTTGTTCCAACAGGAGAAATTGTCCCTTGTTCTTTCTCATCCCTTACTCTTCCCCACACGCCAATGGCGTCCTTTTATCAAGCACCAATAATACCCTACTCATGCTCATTATGATCTGTCTTCACTTCTATGTTGGTACGTGAGCCTTTCAAACAATAAATCACGATACCTGCGCTTCCGAAGACTACCTTCGGAACATACTGTAATCTTAGCTTCAAAATAGGTTTAATTTCTATACAATTGCTCATGAGCCCTTTTCATGGCTAAATTCAACTATGCGTATACTAAGATTGCATAAAAAACGCTCCTTTCTAGCTATTTTTAGCTGAAATCATTAAAAGTTCTCTAAAATCGATTCTTCTTGATTTTACGTAGTAATTGCCAGCATTGAACTAATTTTAATAGCTAAATTAAATTTGATTTATATTGTTAGATAGAGAATATTAAGAGCTACGTAGTAATACTATTTATAAACTCTTAGCTATAATGATTAGTCTGATATAGTCAATTAGAGACTAAAAAAGTACAAAAGTGTAAGAAAAATTTTGATGTTCCTTCTGCCAAGGCTGCAGCAAATTATGACGCTAAAACGCGGCAACGCTACTCTCAATAAGGAAGGGTCCCCATCCCTTGACACAAGGGATACTTCTTATCTAAGATCATTTTAGTGGCTATAGCAGAGAGCGCAGACTCTCCCGGAGTGTTTAAAAACATTTGGAGGTTGATAATGGAGGGTGATGCGAAACTTAAGCTGGGTGCTGGAGCACCCTCTGTCACCCGGCTCGGGTGCTAAAGCGGCGTGCTTTGGGCTGAGTGCGATGCGCATTTTTGTTCTCTTTTAATGCCAAGATCTGCCGATCACCTACAGTACTCTCAACACGTCAACAAGGTTTTGGTCCGCGATTGCTATCGTCGCGACCTGCGTGTCTACGCAAGGAATGGAGAGCCTTGAAAGATTACAAGGACTTTATCAAGATCTTGTTGCATTTTCCGAGACCAAACTTGCCAATGTGGAAAGACTCTGGCTCGAACTGGAGGCTTCGATCGAGGACTTCCGAAAACTGCTCGACAAACCACCTAAGAGCAATGCAAGTCGCGAGTCAACAGCTACAGGTATGAAGCAAACTTGCAGGCTTTTGTGAGACAACTAGTTTTGACATCTGTGATAGGAAAGCTCAAGATCGAAGACGAAGAATATGCAATAAACGAACCCTTCCAGCAGAGCGCTCTGCAAGTTGCAGATACGCTTGACATTGATGAGGTAGAAGCGGCAAAACTACTCCTGGAAGTGCAAGTGGAGGGTCGTCTTCCAGGCCAACCACCCCTGTTCGCAGTAATTACGAATTTTCACGACCGGCGAGAGTTACTGGTACAGAGTTTGAGATTAATCCTTCGGGGTTCTCAAGAAAATGACGACGATGATGGGCAGCAGAGTCGAATGCAAGATGTTGTACTGCACATCCTCGACATCAAGGAAGGACCTCCAAGCAATGGATCTGCATACGCACGGAAGTGCATCAATGCGTTGAACGACATTGAGAATTGGCAGATCCGATTGACTGAGCAAGCACAAAAAGCTACAGTCCTGGGCTCTTTCCAAGGCCCTGGAGCCCTACCGATCCTAGAAATCCAAAGGTCCAGTCTGTCTAAGCAGCATGAAGCAGTGGGAAGTTCGTTGTGCTATTTGTTCCGGGGGAATTATACTATTGCGGAGGATCTGCACAAACTCTTGGAAGTCCCCAAACGCTTTGACCGAATAGATATGGCTGTGGTCCATTATCTGCCTGCTTTTTTCGCTGCTTTTGCCCAGTATGGCTTGCCGGAGCATTCCACGTTCGTTGACGAAGCGCTATCTCTCCACAAGGCCATTGTGGCAGGAAGTTTGAGGGATGTTCAGGTGTCTTTGCAACCTTTTCGCGCCGTCCTTTGGCTGTGGTGGGTATGTGAGTCCGGCAGTTGGAACCTGGAAGGCACGAATAGCTCTGTGAAACGAGACTCTGAACGTGAAGCAGAAGAGCGAACTCAACTGGCAAAGACTGCTCTGAACGACGGTGCTCTCAACCTTTTGCTCTCTATTTGCACAAACATGGCCAATGATGAGTGGCACCATCCAGCAAGGCAAGAGCTAGTTGCACTTTTGCTAAGTGATGGTAGTTATTCGGCCCTTGAAGGGGAATCAGCTTCTCCTTTCTTCCAAACCCTTTTCATGGAATGTCTCGAATCATTTTCAGAATCCTGGATTTCAAATATTCCCGACAGCATCCGACAATTGAAGAATGAAGAGGATGATAGGAGATTACAGCACATCACTGCGATGCAGGATGGTCTCGGTGCAAACCTGCAGCGGGATTTTGATGTTCGCTTACATCTTGAATGTTTCCTTGTGTTGATTTCATTTGCATTCGAGAAGCGGCCGGATGCAGCTGAAGCATTTTGGGCGGACCCAGACGGCCATCTGTTCGGTTTTCTGCAATGGGCTTCAAAGAGACAAACTGTACCAAGAGTAAGCGCATTTTGCGAGATGCTCTGTTCTATCGCCGAGGGACAGGAGTGCGCAGCGTTTGGACATCGATTCCTACTCGACGAGTCTTCCTCTTCTTCAAGGATGAGAAAGTCGCCATCCATGAACTACGCGCAAATGTTTGCCGAATTAGAGCTTTATGCATTCAAGGTCAACGAGAGGTCAAGTCCAGCGCAAAACGTACCCAATATTCGCAAGGTCCTTCCGACGGACATGAACGAGCTCGAAAGCCCAGTCATGCTCTCTTGCTATCTGCGCTTGATAGCTCACATGTGTAGGGAATCAACACCAGCGAGACGCTTCATACTTGAACATCCTTCCTTCAACCTCGTCCAAATTGTATTGATTCTGTGCTCTGGACCAGTGCCAAGCTATCTGAGAGCGAGCATTTTCACCACTCTTGAATCGATTTTGGTTCAAAAGTCTACTGCCCAAGGACACTGGTTATGGTCCACCCTTGATCAATGGGCAGCTAATGGGATCACAGCCCTGGCATCGAATCTGGCGATATCTCCCCAGGCAATGAGCTCACCGACGCAATCGCTGCGTCAAACTTTGGACGCTATCGCGATGTCGTTTGACCAATACAGCGCTTTCGCCGTGCTACTGTGTACACTTATAGCACCATCTATTGATCAGAGTCTGGAAAATCCTCTCCCCTTTCTAGACGATCTGGGTGCAACATATCGAATGCCAGGTATCGAACCATACGTCGACTTTGTCTGTGGTACGCTTTTCGCAAAGAAATTGCAAGAGCTACCAGACGAGACGCAGGTCAGGGTGTTTCGTTTTCACTGCCTGAACTTTATGGCGATATCGCTGGAAACTTTCAATGAGAGTCTTGTTGCCATTGCAAACCAGTCCCGTCTCCTGAATGGAGCGGACGCTTTTGTGGCTGATTATGCTCAACGCCATCCCTTTACCCGAGTCATGGAATGGTTGTTTAATGAAGATGTCGTCCGCGGTCTTATAAGTGCTATGGATCTGCAATTTGATGAGATTGAATCATTGCCGCCAGGTGCAATTGAGGTTTTGAGTCTTCAGCGCTGCTTAGACATTTTGAACCTTGCATTCGACCTTCAACCTACCTATCTTGAGATTGTCAGACCTCTAGTTAGGAAGGGTGGTCGTTACACGCCTGTAGCAGCCTCAGCAATCTCTTCACTCGAAGATATCGTTGCAGCCCATCCAAAAATTGTTTCAGAACTTGCGCAATATGCAGGAGCAGGCCACGACCAACTTGTGCTCAAATCACTAGCGCTATTACAGAAGCTCTCATGCTCCACAAGGCTAAATGCTCCTCTTGTCTTAGCAAGCGGTAAATCGAGCAAGGCAAGGAGGATTATCGATATGCTTGGCTACGAAAGCGATTCTGATGCCGTATCACTGGCGCTCGCATCGAGAATGCAAATGGATGTCCGCGAGCTCGAAAATGGGCCTGATTCACCCGGCTACAACATCAAAGATGGTGTACTCGCATTTCTAAACACATGTCTGGCTGCTCAAACCGACCTCCCAAGTGTAGCACATCTGTTCCTCGGGTTCGCTCGTGTTGGCCAGTCTTTGGTTGTCAAGCCAGGTAGTCCCATGGAGACTGGTCGTGCACTGTGCAATGCCATAGTAGACCTTGTGGAGAACTATCCCGACGGTGAAGAAGCCACCTTCGTATCGTGGCTAATCCACATCAAAACATCAGGATTTCAGATCCTTCGTCAGCTATGGGCTTCGCCATTATCTTCTGCCATGCTGATCACAGAGCTTCGCAGTATTCGTTTCTTGTCATCTCAATTTGCCAAGCAGACTTCGATTCTGCCGGACACGCTTTGGGATGGTCGGCCTGTTTCTGATCCAGTCTTCTGGCTCGAGAGCTCAGCAGATGCGCTAGCGGAGTTTCTGGGCTACCGGAACTTTCTATATGACTATGCAGCCATGGAGATGAGATCCGCAATGCACACGAAGTCGACATTCCTAAGGACGCAGATAATTTCAACTCTGCAAGGCAGTTCCGCGAATTCGACCGCGGGACCAAGCATAGCTCATGCTTCGATATTCGATTTGTTTGACTTCGCAAGCATCGATATAGGGCGCAAGTTCGACCTGCCGGGATTGCACGCTCTCTCTTTGCCAGATCTGCAGTCTTGCATATCTGCTTCATCCGATGACTCCAGAGTTATCTACGATCTACAAGCTGTGGAGGAGCTGATTCAGCTTTCACTTACTCAGCCATCACAAAAGGGGAGGCCCAGATCTTCCAACGAAGAGGAGCAGATGAAAGTCGATGCAGATATTCTGCTCGACTTTGTGAAAGCTTCGAATCAGTGGACTCTCGTCCGCATGGCAAGAAGACAAGCATTACGAATGTGGGTTGAAGTATTCATTGTTACCATTCAATGTTGGCCATCAGACCCTGGGGCTCAAGCACAGTTTGCTCTCAATGCGATGCAATTGATCAACCCAAAACTGGATACGTACCTGATTGACGAGCCAGAGGAGGCTACCGAACTTCTTCGCCTAGCAGGTGTATTGGTTACGTCTCTAGCAGATGTTGCACCCTCAAGCATGCACGGACGAACCAGCAAAGTTGTGATTGACAGGCAACTACAACTGTTCCGGACCTGTGTTGGTGGTATTCCTGCACCAACCACAAATCCAACTCTCCGAGAACTCTTTTATGGTATATGCTCGCACTTTCTGGGCCAGGTCAGAAACGCATCAGACATGAACACAAAGGCTCGTCGTCAATGTGTTGATTGCATCAAAACAGCAGGGGTGCCTTTGATCAACATGCTCTCAGACGACGCGGAGAACGGGCAAGAAAATTGCCGTCTGCCCGCCTTTGTATTGCTAGCCTTGTTGACGGATCTCGCCAGACAAGAAAAGTCAGCATTCGTGGTTGAGACCCTTGTGAAGATCAACATGTTGGAGGTTTTATTTGACCCTATCAAAACCATCGCTATTGATCTTCAAGAAGCGGACCCGCGAGGTTTGTCTCTCGTCACCTTATTAGCACAAACATATAAACCTGTTGACCTCCAAACAGATCGCGCGTTCCTGATCAAGATATTGCAGGCCCGATTGGCATTACTCTTAGAGATCTCGAGGAGCCGCAGTGGTGCACAACACCTGCTCGATGCGGGTTTGCTGCAGGCAGTCCGGGACTCCAGGTTGTGCCATGCCGATCCTGATCTCGGCTTCGGTAAGGAATTTTCCGCGGGAGCGACTCCTGCTCGATAAGCTAATGGGCACAGATGTTGACACCTCAGTGGCATTGCACAAATATTATGAATTGCTTGCATCTACGCTTCGTCTGCTAGTCTCTGTCTTTGTAAGCCGAGGACAAGAGAACCAGCAGAGCAAGTATCAGATGCGAAACTTCCTCGCCGAAAATCGACTGAACATGGTCGGGGCGTTCAAAAGAGACCGAGGCGTTGGCGGAGAAATTGCTCCAGAATCCCGCGCCGTCTTGGAGGATGTTGTCAAATCTTACGTCGCCTTGATGACCATGGCCGATTTCATGCAGGTAAGACGCCCTCAACCATGTCAAGCAGTACGTTCTGAAGCAAACGCAGTTCGAAGACTCGAACGATCACAAGAGGTCCATACGACACGGTTTCTCATAGTGGTCTAGACGAGAATCGAGGATGAATCAGGTCAAAAGAGTCCTTTGTTCATGTCAGGCTCTGTACAAGGCTGAGTGGATACTCGATGATCCACTGAGCTGAATAGTTCTTGAACTGTCCGAACCCCCTGTGTCTTTGATTGTCTGTTATCCAATGGGGCCCAGCTCACCACATTCGACTAATAAGACGGCACGATTCCAGACACACATCCACTCGCGGAATGAATAGAAAGTTCTGCCCTAGTACAGTATGCACTTTCTGCGCCGTGCTTTCATGGTCATCGGGGTCACTGAGATGAAGGTGAACAATACATTTGGCTTGTAAGCGAACTTCGCGCTGCCAGCAGAGCAGATAAGCCTACCGACAGCAGTAGTTCATGTAGAGCATGAGAGATGCAATTTACCGTCTCCGTGGTGGACTCTCGCTGTCTTCTGGCGTAGATCACTATGTCCGAGATATGCAAGCGTTATTTCCGGAATCAGAACAATTCATCATAGACTCCCCAACCATCTCTGTTTCACCGAAACCAGCTACTCAGTCGCGTGCATATAAACTTACAGCTTCGCTGACAGTGTGACTCTTTGATGCCGATCAATGCGGTCTTCAGAAAAGCATTTAAGTTATGAGAAAGAAGACGGTCTGGCAACAAACAAGCGGCGAAAGCTTACAGAGAACAGCCATCCCGACGCTCAGCATCAGAGATCACTTTCTGATCTTTTCCGGAATCACAGTAGCAACGCGAAAAGCTCTCAGCATCAACCAAGGTCCTGCGAGGCCAGTTGGAAATCAAATAACCGAACAGATCATCATCAGAAGCTCTCGACGCCTTCAAACAGTTCTCTGGAGATGTACAGCTTTCCCACAACGAAGCCGCACACGAACGGAGTCATTGATTTGACATGCTCTTCTCCACCTTCGCCGTCTCATCAATGGAAAGCGTCCATCAATTCTTCTGCCCGACCAACAGCCTTCGCGCCCCATCGAGGAGCTAAGAAACTAGTGGTGAAGAATTTACGCACAACTCCAAGGGCCGATCCAGAGCAATACTTTAAAAGAGTGTGGGATCAGCTTGATGCAGCACTGAACACGATTTTTGGCCAAGAAAGAACTAAGCACTCCCTAGAAGAACTTTACAAAGGCGCAGAGAATCTTGGTCGGCAGGGAAGATCTGCCGACCTGTACGCACGTCTCTGCGCAAGATGCGAGAGCCATTTGGCTGGACAAGTAAGGGAAAAGCTGGTCGGGGAAGTCTCGCAATTGTCAAATGTCGATCTGCTGTCAAACTATTTGGAGGCCTGGAGGACGTGGAGTGGCAGGCTGGTCACTGTACGGTCGATATTCTATTATATGGATCAGACCTACCTTTTGCGCAACCCCGAAAACCCAGGAATTACAGAAATGGGTCACACTTTGTTTCAGACGCATGTCTTCCAAGACGAAGCTCTCAGACCAAAAATAATGGAGGGTGTGCTGGAATTGATTGATTTGGACAGAATTTCCACCGCAGAGGAGAGAGTATGGCTGCTGCTCAAGAAGTCTTTGGTGATGTTTCACGACCTAGGTACCTATTCCAGCGACTTCGAACCCGGTTTCAGCAAATCTTCAGCAACATTTTTCCGCCGTTGGGGTGCTGAAGAGACTGCTAAGAACGATCTTTCGAGCTACGCCAACAACAGCCATGCACTGCTTGCACGTGAGATGACTCGTTGTGACCTCTATAGCTTTGACCGCAGTACACGAGCAGGGCTGGCGCACCAATTTGATGGGTTTCTGGTGGAAGAACATTTCGACTTCCTGACGAATGAAGATTGTGTCCTAGAACTGCTTGAAGATAATGACTCCAGCGCCCTGGAGCATGTCTACTCTTTGTTGGATCGAATTCGAAAAGGAACTGATTTAAGGCCTATCTTCGACCAATACATCAGGGAAGAAGGTTGCAAGATTGTTTTCGATGAGAAGAGAGAGCCTGAAATGGTGGTGCGACTCCTTGAATTCAAGAAAAGGCTTGACCATTTCCACCGATGGTCGTTTCATCGTAATGAAGACATTGGGAACGGTCTTCACAAAGCATTCGAATATTTTATCAATAAAACGAAGAAGACTCACGCAAATTGGGATACCGATAATGCTAAACCGGGGGAGATGATCGCAAAGCATGTTGATCTGCTCCTAAAAGGGGGTGTGAAGGCGATTCCAAGGTTGGCGCCCACTGCGAAGGATACATCAGGAGC
>JAABUK010007850.1_pt1 | contig 15219 bp, 10 predicted proteins | sample 5559141 | NCBI WGS metagenome assembly JAABUK01 (sample SAMN10711869, study PRJNA513367) | rock metagenome | isolation source: Antarctica rocks | place: Antarctica: Victoria Land, Pudding Butte nord | collected 2016-01-03
CGCCATCTGCGCTGGGGCTGGCTGTGCCGTTTGTGTGAGGGGGGGTTTTTGGTTCAGGGAGGGGATAGAGGAACTCGGCGCGCTGGGTGTGGGAGGCGATGATTGCGACTTTGTTGGCGTTGTTGAAGGCTAGATGAGCGTCTATGAAGACGAGGAGGTTGGCGATGGCGGAGGAGAAGGAGAGGGTGGGCGCGAGGAGTGCCCATGCATGGGGGTTTGTGTCTAGGATTATTGTTAAGAGGGAGGGTGGAGGTTCTGTGGTGGTGCGGATGTTAGTATCTATCTGCGTAGTACGAAGAGGAGAGGATTTGCCTTCAGACGTCTTGCTATAGTGGTCAGAGCCGTCGACGGCGTTCATGACGGCGACGTCGTCTCCTCGTATGACCGGTAGAACTACCCCTTAAGTCCTATTATGTTAGAGGACATCGTGTGCCGAGCTGTGGATTCCTGAAGTAACAACCGGTCCAAACCCGGCCGATCAACCTTCCTCATCACAACGTTGCCTGATGCAGCTCAATTCTGAGTATGGCGGATGCAGAGAGAGAAGAGCGAGCTACGAAGCTGGCAGCCCAAGCTCTGGAGCTTGTTGCAGCGGGCCGAGATGAGGTTCTCCGCATCCTCTCAATACCATTCTCCACTAATTGATCTCAGGATGGGTCCAGAGCTCTGCGAGAGGCAATTTCACTGTCCCCAGACAATTCTGAAGTCAAGGTAGCCTTCGATAAGATACAAAAAGATGATCAAGTCCACACTTTGAAGAAGCTGTGCCGCAAATTTGTTCTGGAGGACGACCAAGATGCGGGCAAGGAAGCTCTTCAATATCTCAGCAGGTCAGCGGAGATCCCAGCAGATGTGGCCAAGGAGTGCATGGAACTGGTCATAAAGCCACGGCATACTAAGCTTCAAGGGTTACAAGATGGCATCCTCGCAGGCCTCCTCAGAGAATCTACCGCAGCCAAGGCTTTCCTGGCGAAGCGGCTACGGGAGTGTGACGATAATGCCGCCTTTGAGGACGTCTACGGACTGGGAGACGGTGCCGCTGCTGGTATCGCCGCGGTGGTCCTCGAGCCGTCTGCGTGGTCTACGGAGGCCGCTCGAGTGGCTTGTGAGCGGAATATGTTTCATCTCTACATGGCAAAATTGTTGGAAATTGGAGATGATCACAATGGCAAGGCCTTGAAAGGGATTGCTAGGCTACTTGCAGCTGATGCCGAGGGTTTACATCATTATGTGGATAAAGAGTGCTTTGACATGTTCCTTTGCTGCTTGGACTATCGAAACTCCATCGAAGTACGAAGTCAGGCGACTCTGGCGATAGCGAAGTATCTGGAGGTCTCTGGAGACGAGGGTCAACAAACATTGGTTCAATTCGTAGCAACCAAGGTTGCACGGCAATACAACCAGGACCTTGTTCTTGCCTTCTCCGCTGCAGCTGGTGTCTTCCCCGTCGCTCCGTCTATAGCTTCAACACTATTTCTCACCAAAGGCTTTGTACCTAGTTTGGTTCCAATGCTAGAGAAGAAAGCAAAATCGGAGAAAGTGGAGCAAGCGGCACTGAACCTGCTTAGTGCTGCGTGCATTGACAGTGGGTGTCGCGAAGCCATCAAAAAACACTGCTCCGCGTGGCTGCAACGTATCCTGGAGACCGGGAATAGCCAAAGGTCGGGGCTTGCTGCTGTCATTCTGGCCAAATTACAGGGTCCATCTGAAAGCAATGGAGGTACGAAGACTCGAGTTGAAGATACAAGCAAAACAGTTGACGACCTTGTCCATAGGCTGAAGCACATGATGGACGCCGACGCCGATGGTAGTAAGCAGAGTTCAATTGAGGGCCTTGCATACGCTTCTGTGCGGCCAAAAGTGAAGGACCAACTTGCAAAAGATACAGTCTTCCTCAAGCATTTTCTACAAACCCTGAAAACCAGCTCGTCGAGCTCACCAGTGGTGTTTGGGGGCCTGACTCTGCTCGATAATTTGACTCGATTTCTACCAAATCTTTCAGAGGAACAGAAGCGCATGTCCCAGCTCAAAGCTTATGCAAATGCTTCGAGGGCTGCATCCAAGGCAGACCCTCTTGACGAAGCCTCTGCAGTCACGGAACGCTGTAAAGCCGTCGTCAATGCGGGTGCAGTTCCTGTCCTTGCTGGTCTCAGCAAGAGTCTCTCTCCCAACTCCATTGTCATTGTGTTCAACATTATGTCATCTATCTCGAGAGTCACGCAGGTTAGAGGAATTATTGCCCAGCAAGGTGGTGTCAGATTGTTGTTACATAACTATACAGTCATCACCGGGACTTCCGCTAACGAAGTGAAATCTCGCCGGACAGCCGCTCACGCTCTTGCGCTTATACTCATTTCTACAGATCCATCTCTATTATTCCCAGCCTCGGGCTCCATGCCACTAACCTCTGCCATTAGACCGCTCCTATCCTTATTGACCGAAGATCCTGCACTACCCACCGAGGGTCCTCGAGATCTCCTACCCACATTCGAAGCTCTACTGGCCCTTACGAATCTTGCATCTGTCCCATCAGGCGGCCCTTCAGAGACCATCATCAACAAGTCTTGGAAGACCATCGAAGATTTGCTACTGAGCAATAATTCAATGATCCAACGCGCCTCAACCCAGCTCGTATGCAACCTGGTCAATTGCGCCAAAGGTATTGAGTTGTTCGCGGCCGAGACTCCGGCTGCGGCTCGAAGGCTTCACATTCTGCTTGCCATGGCTGACGTGGAAGACAAAGATACCAGGAAGGCGGCAGGTGGAGCTCTAGCGTCAGTGACCCAATTTGAAGGGGCTGTGAAATCGATTTTGAACAAAGAGAGAGGTGTGGAGATCCTGTTGGGTCTTTGTGAGGACGAGGACGAAGAAATTGTTCATCGAGGCGTGGTCTGTATTCAGAATGTTGTTTGCGTAGATGATGATATCGGACGTCGAGCTCAGGCGAAGGTCAAAGAGCTAGGAGGTGCTGAGACATTGATGGCTGTTGGTCAGGACGCCAACAACCCGGACATCCGCGAGCTATCAAAACAAATACTAGAAGCCGTCAATTGGCGGCCTTGAAGAGGCTGCCCTATTGGTCTTCTCATTGTGATGGAATCTCAATCATGAACAATGGCTTATGGCATGCAATTCTACAACATAATCTGTTCTACTGATTGCGGTTTCCTTGATAAGTGAAACCTGGCCTCTACATGGTGATGAGTCTCTATTCATTGAACTCACTCTCTTGCAGAAAGGGGTGGCAACGAAGAGCTGACATTGGCGGAAAGCCTTGACGAGTGCAAAGGCTTGCAGGAGTGACGAAAATTTGTTGTTGTCGTCCTTACAATGAGATATTGTGGAAAGCTAGAGAGCTAGCGTGCTGACTGTTCATTAATCTCTTTTCGGGTATGCTTCGAATTGACATATACAATGCACCCCATCGCCGCTGCTAGGATGAAATATCCGGTTCGATGGCTACTGGAGTTCGCCCTGCGGAGTCTGCTTATTGTGTCTCCAAGAGCAATATCGCTGTATCCTCTTACACGGCCGTCTCTAATGATCGATACCAATCAATTATCTATTCGAAAATATCGGCCAATCTTCCACATACGGCCACAGATTGAAGAATACTCGGCATCCCGTCCGCTCTGCCATTGACAAGCTTCAAATCGAACAATTAGTAGTTGGGTCGGTGACGACCAGCGAATTCTGTTTGCTGTATGTTTTTGCTTTTCGGGGACCGGACCACCAACGGAAATCTTCAAACCAATTGGTGCTGACGACGTATAAAATTCATGCTGCTCTATCGCTGAGGCTGGTAGAATCAATGATGAAGGTCTTTAGTCTACGTGCTTTATTTCACGATGTATTCGCCCGACAATACCTGAGAACATCTGCCACGGTTTTTGCAGTACAACATCAAAATACTGTATCTCCGTCATTCTTATTATTGTGCTGGAGACTGTTGAGGTTTCCCGGAAACACGCAGACGCGGTTAAGTGTCCATCTGAGGCGCTGGAAGTGGGATCGTAATCTATCAGATAAGTCTACTGAGATTTTCTTCCTGCTCTTTGATCTGAATTCAAGCAGTATCGCGTCATTGTATCACTTCACACCATTCACGAATCTGGGATGAAGTTTGATGAATCCGTGCGGACTCTTCATACCTGTTTCTCTGTCACAACACTCGGATTTTTTGCGGTTGCCTTTCCTTGACAGCGATTACGCACATTTTCTCTAATGTACTCGATAGACCTGCTATTTGCTTTCGTTTTAGAATTCCGAATCTAGAACGACTGGGCAAGATCGAGAAGGACTTGATGCTATCGTCGGATGTCGACGCGTGATTATCTGGAGTCCGATCTTTATCTTGGTCAATGTTCCCAGTTCTGGCAAACATTGCCCCGACCCACGATGATGGTGGGAAGGTCCTGACCTCTGTTTTCTGATCGCGACTCTAGATCTCAATGCGTCATCTAATGATGCTGATCCCTTAGACCCAACTCACCTTATTGTCGAAAAAGTCCTTCTCGTCATATCATTTGACGCTTTATGACTGGAGTTTGGCGGCCGAGTTAAGGAACATTGAATAAAACCTTTGCTAGATATATTATAGATATGGTTCTGAACTATAGCAGCCCATCTCTGAATAACCGAGTCACGAAGTCTTTCTTGAATCATTCCGACGGCAGCAGAAAGTCATGACACAGACTTCTCATAGACCGTACGACCTGAGTCAAAAGCCAGATTTATCTTGAAAGAAGCATTTCAAAGGTATATGCGGAGTCTCTGATATGGAGTCAGAAAAATTGTACCTAAACGTGTCCTGAGAACTGTTGCCGCCGGGTGGGATAGTCATGAGTTCGCAGTATAATCAAGCTGACCTATTGCAGTTATGCTGCCCACTTCATTCGCCTTGGACGACTGTCCAGCAAAAAGCGAACTACATCATTCGGCTCAGCTTTCTCGGCTTTATGCCGGTTATGAATCATACGAGTCCTCATTTTCCGTCCTAACGCGGTATCTATACAGCCCTTGAGGCACCTAACTACCCTGCAATCAGCTGCTCTGTATCGTCGCGGCAATAAAATTCAAGACAACAAGAAGTGTACCTATAGTCGTCGTACAGCCATAGCTAATGTGAGATAGCCTCAGCATATGAACGTGATAGATCTCGCCAGCCTTTTACGGACCATTTTGCTATGATTTACTTCTGGTCTATGCGATAACAGGTCAATGCTTATTGTCTTCAATTAATCTTTTTTATACCTTTCAAATGGTGTGATTTATGTCATACAGAAGGACTCACTATTCTCAAGTGTTGCTTCACTCAGTCCAAAGAGCAAAGTTTCGACTATGCAAGGAGCATAACCTTCTCGACCACGCTACTGGCATACAATTCGATCGGCTTTGCAAAGGTACGATTGTCTAGCAGCTTTGGATGAGGTGCATGCTACTGATGACGATGCGCAAGAAAAACAGACTCGGGTGCCCTCGAGTTCAGAGGCTGAGCATTCAAGAATGTTAGATCTTTTGTGTCGAGAACTCTCCTGAGAACAGACCGGCAAAACAACGCTCTCTGTCCCCTAATTCCAAGTGGAAGACAGCAATATTCATGATAAAGGAGAGAGTCTTGGTGGGGCATGGGCACGAAAGAAGCCTTGACCATTTCGACCATAGCAGGGAAACTAGATTTCTATATTGCTCCCGCATGAAATGAATAACTTATGTATATCTCACTCTCCAGTGACCCTACCGATCCTGGAAGCCACTGGGTACTCGCCTCACGATGATCTTGCGGACGCCATGACAGTTTGTGACAGTGACAGCAGCGGATACAGCAGCACAATCACCCCCCTCAGGATGGAGAGGTAAGATATCGTAAAGTGACGTCTCTGGAAGGACTGGAGGGCCTATCAAGATTGTGCAGGGACTTCTCAAGACGGTGTTATAGCCTACTTATTATATTTGCATGGAATAGAATCTTGTGATGATGATGATGATGATGATGATAGAGAAAAAGGTTCAGTGAGTCAGCGCTCGACTTGGGAGGCTCAACCAAGACGACCCTCTTGGAAAGAGATGCATTCTGCAAGAAACGAAGCGGTTTCCCGCCCATTGGGTATGCGAACCTACTTGGTATTCATGCAAAGCGCATTACCATTCAGAAGAAGGACTTACGCCTGATCAACCCGCTGGGCCTTGACTTGATGACAAGGCATGGATGCCGATTTCCAAAGACTGAACCAGGTCGTGCTACAATAATAAGATCTCGAAACCGGCAGAAGATTCTCACATCTCAAGGTCTTGAAACCAAATTGTGGCTCACGTCGCATTACTCAAGATTGAACTTGGCTTTTCTTCATGCCTGTCACGCCCCTTAATCGAACAAATTTACCACTATCCCGATCGATTTCTTCGACAGATCCGGGCCCAATACTCTGAGACGAAGGTGCAATTAGAAGTCCTCAGGGATGGTACACAAGTTATTGAGAGCGTAGACACTCTACGCAGCTGGAACCTTGACTGTATGAAGGTGCACTTAACATGTATCCCCAGCCTTTCGCTTGACTGGTCGATTACGGATGTCTTACCTTCTCAAGGGAGAAATACGTGCGCGTTATATGTCTATCTTGTACTGGGGCGCTTGATGCTCGTCGGGTTAGATGTTTCTATATCTTCGCTGTTCATTTCATATTGCAAATCTTCAATTCCGTTGCCCTTGGTATAGCATGAACAAGACCTCCGCTCCATCTGACGGTAAGGGAAGTCCACCCAATGTTGAAACTCGGCTGGATCATGGCGATACGCCAACGGAACCATCACATGGTTCTCTTTCTTCGAGAACTATCAGCGTTTCCGTGGTGAAATTATCGTCCATAACAACAGAAACAGGAACAGCACCAACAGGAACAGATTTTCTTCGATTTTTAAATAATCGCAGCCAACCAAAGTATGGACTAATATTGAGCCGCCACGAAGACACGTGGAAATCGGTAAATTTGGTCTTTTGGCATTACCCATTAAAGTAAGTCATCATGATATCTACAGATCAAAGCTCGTATCTGAAAAGCACACTTTCCGACGCATTGCTCTGACCGATGTACAGCCTAGATGTCCGTGCTCGACCTCACTTCTTTCACGTGGTACCTAGAGGCGCCATTGATCTGGAAGATCTAGGGTCGTGAGATCACTCATGATACTGCAGCTCTGACTGGGGCAATATCGAGTCGAGGCAAAACACAGGGTATGCCGGTTATATCGTGCTTCAACATTGAAGAATTCAGCCTTTGACTGTAGTCGCTTTAGCCAATCCGACTCGTTCGCTTGTCAATGATGCTGGGGACGTCAGAATTCGTGCAGAAAAGGTGAAAGTGAAGGCAATATATCGGACGCCCTTTTCGAAGCAGGAATTAGAACTCCTTTATCTGCATGCGGCGTCCGATAACATCAACAAGAAGATCGTTCCCACCACCCATAGAAATGTCGCTGCCGCGCAGCGGTCCGTCTTCAAAGTTCGCCTATCAATTAGATAAAAGCCAGTTTGTGACCCCGAAGAAGGTGGATCCAAATGACGCAAACCAGGCTACGAAGCTGAGGATGTAGAAGGTCATGAAGGACTTGAATGATAAGGCGAGGTATGATTAATCCAAAAACATGGGCAAGCCAGATTGGAGTCGGGTAGGCGGAAAGGATGAGGCGATAAGTTACTTGAAGGAGGCATGGAAGGCTATTGTCATTCGGCTTCTCCGCTGGCCTTGCTGTGGATTTTGATCGGGTTCCTGGTTGACGCTCTTCACAGACGTCATCACCATTCTTCGTTCTGCACTTTATGGTCCTTTTCGATCGGATTGTCAATTTCTTGGCCCTATCAATTACCTAGCTCACCACCCACGTCGCCACCCTAGAGCAATGGCGCGGCTTGTTGGACCACATCCCCTGCCGCATCGACATCGATCACATTGCTTACTCTTTGTTGTGTAGATCTCCGCTGGGAGTGTGCTCCTTCTCTCTGTTTCTCTACCTCCATAGTCACTACGAGCGACCTTATACGGGGCGCATTCCCTATCATTCACCTTCTTGACTGGCGTAGTTGAGAATGGTTATAAGGATATCTTTTCAACCAATCTGCAGCCCAGTCAAGGAAGATGGTCGAGTTGTAGACATACAGAACATGGCAGCCTAATGTACAACTCTGCAGTCTTTCATCTCTTCCGTCTGAAGACTTCATCTCTCAAAAATTATCGCATCGTTCCCACAGGTCCGTCAGCAAGCACCTCGACGCCCTGCGACATGTTCTTCCCCGAGCAATGAACGATCATGTCTGGCTTCTCAGCAGCTCTGGGAAATATATCGCAGCGTCAGAAGTGAGAATACTCAAGTGGAGGACAACCAAATGCCGTCCAACCTCGCTGTTATGAGTGATCAGTTGTTTCTCCATACCAGCGATAAATTCACGATTGCCTGAACTCGGCTCGAGAGTGTTCCTCGCACACTTCGCCACTGCCAAAGTCGTTTTCCTTCGCAGTAGTTAATCACCAGAAAACAAATACATTCTGCTCACTGCCAGCCATGGGTCGTGTCAGAATTTCACGTCAGCCCTCATGCTGCAAATCTTTTGTCACGTCTGATACGCCAGCACGAAGCTACACCTCACCAGCACCCTACGCTGATATAGAAATGCGATCTATGCGAAGCAGTGACCCAAGATATTGCGACGGTGCTAGAACGTACAAATCTTCCAGCTCCATGCTTGTCAGAGTAGCAGTCTAGCATATATATATATTATATATACACCCCGAACTTAGGATTTGAGATTGCCGTTTTCGTTCGGGGAGCAGGGACGCTTTAGAGGGAGCAAGGGGACGCAGCGAGGGAGCACCGAGGGAGCACGAAGGGAGAAGGGGGAACATCAAGGGGGAGTACCGAGGGAGCGAGGGGAACTACCGAGGGAGCAGCACCTATGGCAGCGCAGAGGCGTAGCAGGTTGGAGCCTGAAATGGCGCTATTGATATCGGCTGGAGCTGCCGTTCTTGTTTTCCAATAGTCCTACATAAGTAGCCACTTCGAGTCACCCAATCAAAAGCCGACATGAGCCATACGTCGACGGGCTCGTCGCTCCCTTCCCCCATTCCTAGACTCTTGCCCGCGCTCTATAAGTTCCGTAAAACGCTTCTGCTCCCCTTCTTGAAAAACGAAGGTCAAAATTCGCACCTCGCCTACTTTACCTTCCTGGCCGTCAGCGCCGCCTGCGTGCTATTCCGTAATAAGGACGACTGGGAGATCATCGTTTGTGTTAATCTATGACCGATAAAGATCTGAGTAGTCTGTTAGCTTGATTGATGCGCTCATTTGTCAATCTAAGCTTACTGCCATGGGTTTTCATCTGCTGGGCGCATTGGCCCAGTGCCACAGCAGTTGCAATACAAGCGGGATTCGCAATTGACGAATGTCGAGTCGAGGTTGCCATAGCATTAAAGCGTCGCGCTGAAGCCCTTGCTCCGTCGGAGACTGATAGATTCTAGGCAGCGGGCCATTAATCCTGTTGGATGTAGCTGTGACATTCTGATGTGAGTGGCTATCATCGACGACATCGCTCTGAATATCAATTTGACTTTGGCCTTCGAATGCGGCCGCTCTGCGTGCATTTCTGCTGAGAGCCTCTTCGCTGCCTATCACATCGTGCAATGGAGTCTCAGGACTCCTCCCCCTCGCATCTGTATATCGATGTTATATTAAAGAAGAGACGTTGAGATAGGGACTCTAAAGAAGAGTTTAACGTACGAACAAGATGTAGATGGCCCTGCCAGAGAGCCAGCGCACCAATTACGACCATTATACTGCCAAAGATAATGTTGCTCACGGCTCCAGGACCCCATTGATTTTGTTGGAGCTGAGGGTGTACTACTGTCTGCGCGGTCGAAGAACTTAGGCTAGCGGCTAATGGAGTGGAAGTAGTTAGTCTGGAAAGATACATGGATACGTGTTGATTCTTATGAATAATTGAAAGACGTACAGTCGGACGATTCTCTTCGTCCACGGATACAAAGGGTCCAAGTGGAAAATACTAAGTTTTTATATTCTCTAACACGCAATGTGGCTTCCGAGAGGTGTAGGGAAGCATCTTTCCGCCTTAACATGACGTGGATATTAGCTCTCCGTGACTGCATTCGCTCCTATGGTACACAGTCTCCTTTAGATGCATTGTGGGCGGTTGTCCCCAACGCGGTAGGCGGATCTTCCAAAAAGGTTGGGCGGTCAATGGAAGTGGAGTCTTCAACTGCAACTAGTTGTCCTGCGCTATGAAAACCGCCTACTGCATCCGGTAGGCGGTCTTCTAAACTGAGCTAGACGCATGCAGTAGGCGGTCTTCCAAACTAAGCCAGCTTGGTTCCAACAGCCTTGTCATCGAGAACTATATATTGAGCTCTTTGGGCTGCTTGATCTCCTCCGTTGCCATCGGAAAATGTCACAAAGCACTCGTCAGCCTTGTTGGAGCTGCCAAAGTCTTGACAACTCGCATGTCTCAATGCCAAGATGCAAACACGGCTTCTGCGCCCAAGCTCGATATAGTGAAGTTGTATTACCACCAAATGAATACAACACTTTCACGGAGGAACCTGGACTTTGGTAATCTGAATCTCCTTTGGAGACTATTCCTCGATTTTGCCAATAACATCATAGCGAGCTAATCAGATAGTAGGCCTCATAATGATCGTGTAGGCTTCACGGACCCTGGTGTCTACAATGAAGACGTCTCATCTGGTCTCGCGTACCGACATGAGCTCAACTTACCCATGTCCTTGGACACAAGGTCTACTATCTCTCAAGGTGAAGAGCACGTAGAGGAAAGCCGAAGTCTATCTCAGCAGCAGCCACTCTTCGAAAAAGAATCGTCTTTCATCATACAGTTTCAAGACGGCAGAAAGAGCAAGAGTGCAGGAGGAAGTGTAGGCCGTCGAGGACCTCTCAAAGAGGGCGGTCGCGAAGGAATGAGGATCCTGAAGAACAAAGGCGGCGCTTGTTGGAGATGTAAGATTCTCAAGAAGCAAGTCGGTGTCTCGAAATTAGCCGTTAGATACAGTGTCACGCTAATAGGAGGCAGTGTGACAGTGGATTCCCATGTAAAGGATGCGCTACTATGAAAGTAAAGCGTTGGCGGCTCGGATGTCAGCGGGGGACATTACGAGATGAAATAATGGGCGCCATCCCAGGTACGTCCAGTATCCACTGTTAACAGCTGAAGGCTGCTAAAATTAGAAGATCTTGCCCTTGGTACCGGCGAATGGTATCTTCAAGGCGCGAACCAAACGTGTTTCCGAATCAGCATGACCTATGATACAACGAGCGCTAGATCGATATTCAGAGACTTTCGATCAGTAGCCGGCAGAGTGTCTGCCCTGTCTCAACCTGCAATCCCTATTTTGGATTTCCTCAAACAGTTTGATGACGTGAATTCTCGTTGGCCGAACGAATATGAACAGCACACTGTGAGTATAATAAAGAGGTGTGCCACATTTCAAGCAGCACTGTTATCGAGGAAGTCGCCGCCGCTGAATACCCCATCTGACGAGTTGGCCCTCATCGCATTGTCCTTACGCTGCCTTTTTCTGACGCATGAGGTGACTCTCGCTGATGGAAGCCTCTCTATTTGGGCTTTCGAGGACGGCGAGACCTCAATTCGTGTGGACCGAGTGCATGACCGCGACCCATTCATTGAGATCTCGAGATCATCGAAGGTATCGCAAGCCAGCTCTATCACACCAAAACGAAAGAATGAGGAGAGCCTTTCATCAATGTTAGAGAACCTCATCCAGACTACACAACGTCTAATGTTCCGCCGAAAGCCGCAAGACTGGCCGTTGTTGCTTTGCACTCTATGTCTACTAAGTATGATCAAGAATAATTTGGACCCTTTCACATTATGGATGAGGTCTCTTCGACCATGCTCTCAAGCCATGAGTAGCGTGTTCTCTACCCTGTGTTCTGTCTTCGAAATCTGCTCGAAGATGCTTCATCCCCTTTCTGATGATTGGAACGAGGACGAGTACAAGTTGCTTGTGAACGATGACGCACTTCTGGTTGGAATATATCAGTGGATGCATGATGAGTGGCTTGAAGGTGCAGCAACCCTCCCTTTCTTTGAGTCTCAATATCTACGGAAGAGGTCTCTGATGCAAATATTAGGGTCAAGCGAACAAGATAAAAGGCCAGATGACTATGGTCTAGAAGAACGAGTCAGAGACTTTACTTTTGGTGTTATGTTTTAGTGGAAATGGTGATGAAAGCTTTATGTGCGTTGAAAAACTTGTCAACCTTTGGCCTTCAACAATGGTCTGAACAGTGCAGATAGGCCTCGGATATAGAACGGAATTAAATAGGAGACATTTCTTTGAACGCCGCCATTTATGTTGATTGGCGGACGTAAGACTCTGGTAGAAGAGGCATGAGTATGGACTGGACGAGACATCTCGACAGGGTTTATTCTGGCAGGTCCGAGGCAGGGAAAAACTGCGGCGAGATGCTGCAATAGTCCCGCCGGAAGAATCCCTAACTGTTTTGAGTCCGAGATCAGTTGACGATCATCAAGTCCGTTGCACTTCGCTCAGCAATTTTCAGATGCCATTGTCGGGTCTCTAAACTCAGCTGAAATTCAAGCGGTCTTCGACTTTCTGAGCCCTCAAAATCTATCAATGGTGAAAGGTGGGGACCTCTCTCCAAAGTATAGGAAGATGCGACAAGGTTTCGAAAAAGAAGAACTCCAGCTATCCGAGAAGGAGCCTCAAAAGCTGGTTCAACATTTTGGACCCCTGGATGCAGGAGTTGGTGTGGTATTGCACGTGCAGCATTACAAGCCTGAAGACGTGGACACCCTCATTGCACGACCGTTCTGGGATCTCCACAACCAATCCGTTCAGGTGCTTGCCCAGAAAGGCTTTTCAGACGCCTTCACCTTCTGTATTGATTGGCATTGGCCCGCGGCAGCAGGGTCCCTAGGCTGTCCTGCTTTATGAACTCATGGGGAAGGAAGTTACGTGCGTGTCATGACTCCTTCTCATCACAGATCTTGGATCTTATTCCGTGTCCACTCCTCATCATCGGTGGAGCATGCGCTTGGGAGTCCTATACCCGAGCGATTCCTCAATCTTCCAAAATTGTTTCATTTTCCAAATGCGAAGATGTCAACGTGCGATTCGCCTTAGAAGTTAATACAGCTGGAACAACGCTTCCAAGAATCGCGGCAAAAATCGACCACCCGTCATTCGGGTACAGAAAGTCGACGTCTGGACACTCAGCCGCAATCCGCCTCGAGGCACAATGTGATTTCATTCTCTGGTTAAGTGTTGGGAATTTCACCGCCAGATCACATGAGACGACTATGCACAAACATCGTCCCGGCAAACGCTGAGGATCAGCGCCTCTCCCAGCACTCTACATGTATCGGGATCAGCAAAAGCGGTCCGGGATAGTTCTTAAGCGTTCAGACTTCGACCGGGACTTTCTATGCTGGGCGAGTCGTTATCTAGAGACATCATTTGATTCCATAGTTGAGTCTGGTCAGCCTTTGGTCCACGTTATCGATGATGAGTATCGTCGGCGACGGAGTGAACAAGAGATTCGTCTTCAAGGAGATGCATTGTCTGAAGCCTTGCTTCAAGGGTGCGAGCGAACAATCAATACTTACGTATACTACGTCTAATTACTCTCATTATAAGATTAATTATATATATATATTATATACACCCCGAACTTAGGATTGGAAATTGCCGTTTTCGATCGGGAAAGGGAGCAGGGCCGCTTTAGAGGGAGCAGCGAGGGAGCAAGGGGGAGCAGCGAGGGAGCAAGGGAGAGCAGCGAGGGAGCAAGGGGGAGCAGCGAGGGAGCAAGGGAGAGCAGCGAGGGAGCAAGGGGGAGCAGCGAGGGAGTACTATGGGGTAGTGCAGGGGCGCAGTAGATGGGAGCCTGAACTGGCTGCGTTGAGTCGGCTTCAGTTGCCTACGTTGTTTTTAAACAAATAACAGACTGCCTGCTACCTAGCCTGCTGCCTAGACTCAACTCTGCTGAACTCCTACTGCCTAGGCTCATTCTAGCTTATACCGTATTTACAGAGCTTCCTTTCGCCTCCTATATGAAAAGTAAGACGGAATTATTTTGTCCTAGCTAGGTATTCCCAGCAAGTGTATATGCTCTTTCCTCGCTAGTCTTCTATCTTTCCTTTATATCTCTCTTAGTTACCTCTCCTGCATCGGCTTTATTCCAGCACCGCTGATCTAGTTTAAGAATTTCGCATGACTTTATGCTGCATCTGTGCTCGACGGATAATGAATTAGGTACGTACTTAGTAGTACGGCGACGAATAAGAGATCATTTAAGCTCCAGGTAGTCGCCATGATTTCTAGGGTAAATAAAGATTACCCCTAGCGAACTCTTTTACGTATAATAAGAGTGAAGTTTGGTACTTATAACTAAAGACGCCGGAAGCTAGCGAAAGGTACTCTCTTTACCTTCGACTTAGTAGGTCTTCTAATAAATTAAACGGGGTTACTTAAGGTATAACTTTAAAGGTACGGTGATATATTACCCTTACTAATACTTAACGATAAGTAATACTCTATGAAAATAACTAGGAGGTAACTTATACTATTAGACGGAGTTCTTATTAATTACTTAGCCTTAAGAATCTATATAGCCTCTTTTACTACTACTATCTCTACCTTTATTATATTCTACTCTTAAATACTATAGATCTCTCTTTCGCTAATAAAAAGCTTATACTAGTACCTCCCTTTTCCTAAGATAAGGTTCTCTTTACCTGCGTTTACTAGCTCTCTAATTAGGATAGTAATATAATTATCTATCTTTTTAATCTATACCTAATACTTTACCTTTTTATTTCTAGTAAGAACCCCTAGCTCTTCCTTTAAATACTAGATTTAAGCTTCCCTCTTTAACGCCGTTTTTATCTAACCTAAGGTTTTAAACCTTTATAAGAGTACTTTATAAATTTTTTAATTACTACTTATATCTATATATACTACGCCTAGTACCGCCTTAATTATATCGCTAAAAACCTTTTCCGGCGCGAATACTACGAAAGCTTACTATAGGTAAATAAGGCTATAATTAAACGTAGTATTAATAACCGGTTTTAAGGTTATAAAATAATCGCGTATAATATTAAGGGCGGAAGCGAGGGCGGGAATAAGCGTATATTAAAGGAATTTAAATAGAGAT
>JAABUK010007853.1_pt1 | contig 15216 bp, 9 predicted proteins | sample 5559141 | NCBI WGS metagenome assembly JAABUK01 (sample SAMN10711869, study PRJNA513367) | rock metagenome | isolation source: Antarctica rocks | place: Antarctica: Victoria Land, Pudding Butte nord | collected 2016-01-03
CAGCGCCGGCAACAGGGTGAGCACGACAGCCACGCTGACCAGCGGGATCAGCATCCCGCCGAGCCCCATGCTGCGCAGGAACGGGACGGGCACGACTAGCAACGCGAGCAGGCTGATCGCGACTGTGACACCGGAGGCGAGCACCGCATGCCCGGCCGTCTTCACCGCGACTACGACGGCCTCGTCGTTGGTCCGCCCGTGCGCCCGCTCCTCCCGCCAGCGAGACACCAGCAGCAACGAGTAGTCGATCGCCACACCCAGCCCGACCAATGCGATCAGGAACTGCACGACGAAGCTCACGTCCGTCAGATAGGTCAGCCCGAGTACCAGCAGGAATGTGGTCAGGATCGATACGGCGGCGATCACCAGCGGTACGAGCGCGAGGAATGATGCGAACACGAAGGCCAGCACTGCCAGCGCGCCGAGCGCTCCGAACAGGGTCTCGGCCAGCACGCCGGGCCCGCTCGTGTTGCCACCCGCTGCGAGGAGCGCGTATGACGTCAGCCCGGATTGCAGTCCTGCTGAAGTGGCGGCGGCCTGCAGGACCGGGGCGAGAGCCGCCTGCAATCCCGGGCCGAAGCCCTGCGGCTCCGGGCCCTGGATGAGGGCGAAGGTGCGCCGCCCGTCGTCGGTGACGAAACGCGCGTCACCGGTGCTCGCGAAGTCCACCACGCGGGCCTGTGGAAGCCGGCTGCGTACGGCGCCGAACACCTTGGCGACATCGGCTTTGTGGTCGGCCACCGTGCTGCCCGCAGGAACTGTTATCACCGGCACCAGGGTGTCGGCGGTGCTCGTGCCGAAGGTCGAGATAAGTTGCCGCTCGGCCTGATAGCCGGGCTGGCCCGGCAAGGAGAAATCGAAGCTCAGCCGGCCGGCCGCCGGACCGGCCGCAATACCCCCCGCTACAAAGAGGGCAAGCCAGAAGAGCCCGACCAATAGGCGGTGGCGTAAGACGAAGCGAGCGAGAGTCTCCACCGACAAACGGTAGACCACCTTTGCTGGGCAGCCGCACCGCGCACCAGCTCAACCGCCTGTGCTGCACGCGTTGCTGCTGGCCCGGATCAGGCTGTCTGGACGACAAGCACGCCTGCGGCCCTGGCGGTCGCTGCCAGCTCATCGTCTTACGTCACCAGCGGGTCGGCACCCACGCGAAGGGCGATTGCGAGGTGGGTCGCGTCGTTCGACTGCAACTGGCCGGGAAGGGTGCCAGCGGTCAACAGATCCCCGTGGGTCAGGTCGATCAGCGCGACAGTGTCCAAGACGATCCCGACGGAGCCGACGTCGATGTCGTCCGGGTGCCGACCTGAGGCGCAGTGCAACTCGGTGGGCAGCTGAGGCGACGGTTAGAGCAGCTTCGCATCGCGGACGTACGGCGAATCGCAGGAGCGGCCCTGGAACGCCAAGATCTTCGGATTCTGCACGATCCCGTCCCGGATCTCGATCGCCCGGCTGATCGTCGGGGCCTCGTCCCACGCCGACGGACCGGCCATCACCGTCGGCAGGAAAGGTAGCAAAGCCTCGCTGATCCCCCAGGTCGCGCTGTTCCAGAGGTAGCTGGGGCTGTGGTCGACACCGTAATAGGCAATGCCGTCCCCCACCGTGAACATCGGCTCGGAAAAGGTGGTGGGACGCGCCCACTCGAAGCCCATTCCATTATCGCAGGACACATCAACAAACAGGCGGCCAGCCGGGACTGCCGACAGCTCTGCTTCGGATACGAACATCACCGGCGCGTCGGTGTCCTGCAGCACGCAGTTGACCACGATGTCGTGTTCGGCGAGGAACTCCGCCGTCGCCACCTGGCCTGCTTCCGTTTGGACTGTCGTGCGACTCGGGTCGCCCTCGGTGCGGTCCAGGTGCTGCAGGACGACGGACGGGACCGGTGCCGCAATCGCTGTCACGTCGCGCATGGTGAGCGCGGTGACGTCATGTACGCCAAGCGCGTGCAGCGCGGTGACCGCACCGCGCGCGGTGTTGCCGAAACCCAGGACCGCGGCGGTCAGCGGACGGCCATAGTGACCGGTCGACCCGATCAGGGTCATGGCGTGCAGCACGGAGCAATAGCCGGCGAGCTCGTTGTTCTGATGGAACACATGGACGTCGAAGGTCCCCGACGACGTCCAGTGATTCATCGCTTCCCAGGCGATCAGCGTCAGCTTCTTGTCGATCGCTAGCTGGGTCAGGCCAGCGTCCTGGACGGCGTGCGGCCACCCCCACAGCACCTGTCGCTCACGAAGTGCGGCCACGTCGTCGAGGGTGGGCTTCGGCAGCAGCACCACATCGCTGGTCGCGATGATCTCCTCACGAGAACGGATGGCGCCGACCTGGACGGCGAGGGTGTCGTCGGAGACGCCGTAGCGGTCGCCATAGCCATGCTCGACACTGATCCGGGCCCGGAGTTGGGCGTCGATCCGGTCGACATGCTGCGGATGGATCGGCAGCCGGTACTCGTGCTCCTTGCTGGAACTGGTCAGCACCCCCAGCTCAAGCCGGTCCATGCGCGCATCCCCTTGGCTACCTCAAACTGGCCGACCGCGACTCTACGCGACAGCAGACACGTCCCACGCGGGAGCTAGGGATCGCTCCTTCATGCTGCCAGAACGGGACCGGGCCGATCGCCGGAACTTGCACACACCGACCTCGACAGGGCCGGATAGTCAACGAATCGAGTTTCGGGACAAACCAGGGCGATCCAGCCGCGAATTGGCAATTATCATTCGTGCTGACTCGATCTAACTATTGCTGTTGTCCCCTTGAGTTGCTAATTTGCCCCAGGTGGCTCAGGTGACAGCGTGCGCCAACGGGGAGGAGCGATGTCCGTCCGGCCGGCGGCAACGCGTTGAGCGGCCCGGCTGGACTCATCCTCGGCAGCGCCGCGCAGCGCGGCTCAGTTCTACAGCACCGACGCGGCGGCTAAAAGCACGAGTGAACGATGGTCTTCGACAATAGAGTAGCCAGTCGGGTGCAAGCCCCGCCGAAGACGCAATCGACCGACCACGAGGGCGGCGAAAGCAGAAAGCAGGCACAAAGCATGAAGTTCCGACCGTTCCTGGCCACGATCGGGGTCGCCGCCCTGGCGGCCCTGGCGTTGCCGGCTGCAGCCGCCTCAGCGCACGTAGCACCGGCCGTCCAGCCCACCGCCGCGCACTACACCAGTCGCGTTCACGTCATGAAGCCGTTCAAGAAGGGACTGGTGTCTCCCTTCGCCGACACTCGGAAGGGCAGTCCGCCCCTGCTGTTCCGTGGCGGGCCGGTGATGAAGGTCGACAAGAACTACGCCATTTACTGGAAGCCGGCCCGGCTCCAGGACGGATCGGCGGTCACCGGACTCGCTTCTACCTACCAGGCGTTGATGAACCGCTGGTTCAAAGATGCCAACTTCACGGGGGTCTACGCCACCACCAAGCAGTACGGCGGCTCGGGTGGGGTTCACCCCCAGTCGACCAGTTTCGGTGCTGCCTACATCGACACCACGCCGTTCCCGACCGGCCACTGCACCACTCGATACACCGGCGCCAACTGCCTCACCGACGCCGACATTCAGGCTGAGGCCCGCAAGATCGCGGCGGCCCACGGGTTCGGCAACAGCAACGCCCGGATCTGGTTCGTGTTCACTCCCAAGAATGAGGGTTCCTGCTCGGGCTCGTCTTGCTCATACACCGAATACTGCGCCTACCACGGACCCTCGGTGGACAGCGCCGGTGGAGTGCTGCTCTACGCCAACATGCCCTACCCGGTCGCCAGCAGCGTCTCCGCGTGCACCGGCACGACCGTCAGCCCGAACCACAACCCCGAGGCTGACGCGGGCATCTCCATCGTCAGCCATGAGCAGATGGAATCGGTGACTGACCCTCAGGTGAACTACAGGAGCGCTTGGTATGACGCTGCTGGCTACGAGAACGGCGACGAGTGCGCCTACCAGTACGGACCTGGCGTCTATGCCGGTGGCGGCGATGTCAGCGGCAATGGTCACAGCTACCTGGTCCAGAGCGAGGGCGACAACGCTCAGCGAGACTGCTCGGTGACCGCCCCGTAGCAGAAGTACTCACCGCAGGCCGTCTTCGACCACAGAGAGCCCGTCGGGTGCAAGCCCCGCCGAAGACGCGCATAGCTGTCGCGCAGCGATGTCAGATATCCAGACGGCATTTGAGCCGGCCCCTGGTCGAGGCGGCGGCCGGCCGACCGCAGCGAGCCACGGGTGCTCCGTCCGGTGGGCCAACGTGCGGCGGCTCGAGCTAGCGCCGCGCCAGGTCCGAGACGTACGTTGACGCGGCGATGGCTCCGCCGCGGCGCGGGACCGGCCGTGCTTGATATCAGCCGAATCCGGCCGTCGCAGTCCCGGAACCTGGGCCCTTCAGCTCCCCCGACTGGACTTGAACCAGTAACCCTTCGATTAACAGTCGAATGCTCTGCCAATTGAGCTACGGGGGACCGTACGCGCGAGCGCCGCCGCCAGACTACAACACCCACGGCCGCTGCGGCCGGGCTGAGCGGGTCGGCTAGCGTCGGCGAAACCGGTTGACTGCTCAGGGAGCCCAACATGCGCAAGATCACGTTCGCCACCTACCTCGGCGCGGGCTACCTGCTGGGCGCCAGGGACGGCCGGGCGCGCTACGAGCAGATCGTGCGGGCCAGGCAGGGCGTCAAGGCCAGCCCTGCGGTCCAGGAAGCGGTCGGCGTGGTCCAGGCGCAGGCGGTGCAGCTGTTCAGCGCGGCAAAGAGCAAGGTCAGCAGTCAGCTGTCGCCCGGCCCCGGCGGCGCGACCCACGAAGCGCCGGCCGCGGAAGAGCTGCCGGACTACTCCGCCGGCTCCAACGGACTTATGCGCTAGCAGCAGTTGCGGCATACGCACTGCGGCGTGGGGTAGTCCGCCGCCGTGCCCTCTCGTCTGCGCCGCGTCAACTGCAGCGGACCCGGCCTGACCCGTCAGCGCAGCGGGCGCGGTTTCCGCTACACCGACGGGGGTGGCGTGGCGGTGACCGACCCCGACACGGTGGCGCGGATCAAGGCGCTGGTCATTCCGCCGGCGTGGCGCGACGTCTGGATCTGCCCCATCAGCAACGGGCACATCCAGGCGACCGGGGTGGACGCGGCCGGCCGCCGGCAGTATGTCTACCACCCGATTTGGCGGGAGAAGCGCGACCTAGCGAAGTTCGACCACATGCTCGACTTCGCCGAGCACCTGCCGGCGATGCGCGAGCACGTCATGGCCACCCTAGAGACGCCCGGCCTCACCCGCGAGCGGGTCCTCGCCACGGCGATCCGGCTGCTCGATCTCGGCTTTTTCCGGATCGGCAGCGAGGAGTACGCCGAGGCCAACAACACCTACGGGCTGGCGACCATGCGCCGCGAGCACGTCTCCATGACGGCCGGCGTGGTCACCTTCGACTACATCGCCAAGAGCGGAAAGCAGCGCGTCCAACACGTCGCCGACGAGCCCGTCCTGAAGGTGATCCGATCCTTGAAAGCCCGGCGTGGCGGCGGGGAGGAGCTGCTGGCGTACCGCAGCGGCCGCACCTGGGTCGACATCAAGAGCGTCGACATCAACCGCCACTTGTGTGAGGTGACCGGCGGCGAGGTCAGCGCGAAGGACTTCCGAACCTGGAACGCGACCGTGCTCGCGGCTGTCGGGCTGGCCGTGTCCGGACACGTCCCCCCCTCGGACAGCGCTCGCACGCGGGCCGTGACCCGGGTGGTCAAGGAAGTGTCGGACTACCTCGGCAACACCCCGGCGGTCTGCCGCGCGTCCTACATCGATCCGCGGGTCATCGACCGCTATCTGCAGGGCCGCACCATCGAGCCGGTCCTCGAGTCTCTCGGCGCCGACGTGGAGTACGGCACGCTAGCCACCCAGGGCCACACCGAGCAGGCCGTCCTGGAACTGCTGCGCGGGCCGAAGAAGGCCGTCGCCGCACAGGTGCGCGCCGATGCCACCCGCAAGCGCCTGCGCAAGGCCGGTTAGCGCATCAGCCCAGCAGGCGCTCGCTGGCAGCGAGCCGGACCTGCGCGTACGCCTCCCGGATGGGCGCGCTGTCACCGGCGGCCGCTTCAAGCCGGATCGACGTGACCGGCCAGGGCGGCGGCTCGGCACCCTGGCTCAGCACCCACGCCGCCTGGCGGGCCGCTCCGAGAGCGACATACTCAGCCGGCTCAGGCAGCTCGACCGGAGCACCTAGCAGCCCCGAGGCCACCGCCTGCACGGCCGGGGACCGGGCGGCGCCGCCGATCAGCAGGATCCTGCGTACGTCCACGCCTTGCGCGCGTAGGGCGTCGACCCCGTCGGCCAGCCCGCACAGCATCCCCTCGACCGCGGCCCGGGCCAGGTGCCGGGGCGTGGTGTTGGCCCGGGTCAGGCCGTGCAGCAGCCCGGTCGCCCGGGGGAGGTCGGGGGTGCGCTCGCCGTCGAGGTAGGGCAACAACACCAGGCCGCCGGCGCCGGGATCTGCGGCGAGGGCCAGCGAGTCGAGGGTGGCCAGGTCGAGCCCCAGCAGGCTCGCCGCAGCGACGAGCACCCGGGCGGCGTTGAGCGTGCACACCAGCGGCAGGAACCGCCCCGTGCCGTCGGCGAAGCCGGCCACCGCCCCGGATGCGTCGGCGGTCGCGGCGTCGGAGACCCCGAAGGCGGTGCCGCTGGTGCCCAGCGACACCACCACGTCGCCGGGGCCAGCGCCCAAGCCCAGCGCGGCGGCCATGTTGTCGCCGGTGCCCGGGCCGATCACCGCACCGGAGTCGGTCTCCCCCACGGCCTCGGCCGGCCCCGCCACCCTCGGCATATCCAGCTCGCGGCCGAAAGCCAGGGCCACCAGGTCCGGCCGGTATTCGCCTACCCGCGGCGACCAGTAGCCGGTGCCGGAGGCGTCGCCGCGATCTGTGGTTGGCACCCGGCGGGCGCCGGTGCCGGTGCTGCCGGCCAGCTGACCGGTCAGCCAGTCGTGAGGCAGCATGACTCGCTCCACATGGGCCGCCAGCTCCGGCTCATGCTGAGCCAGCCAGCGCAGCTTGGTGACCGTGAAGCTCGCCCCGGGCACCGATCCGACCGCGTCGGCCCACGCCCCCGGGCCGCCGAGCTCGCGCACCAGGTCGACGGCGGCGGGGGCCGAGCGGGTGTCGTTCCAGAGCAGCGCGTCGCGGACCACCTCGCCGGCCTTGTCGATGGTGACCATGCCGTGCTGCTGGCCGCCGACCGCCACGGCCGCCACGCCGTCGAGAATCCCGGCCGATGCGGTGGCCAGCGCGTCGGCCCACACCTGCGGATGGACCTCGGTGGCGTCGGGGTGCGACGCCGACCCGGTCCGTACGATCGCTCCGCTGTCCGCGTCGCACACCACCACCTTGGTGGACTGAGTCGAGCAGTCGATGCCGGCGACGAGAGTCATGCCGACATCATTCCGCCAGCGTCATACTCGCCCGGGCAGCGGCCAGCATCTGCTCGGCCGCTGCTTGCGATCCGGCGTCGAGCCGTTGGCCCGGATCGTCGTAGCGCACCGACCAGGCCAACCCGTCCTGCCCGGCCACCCGTCGGCCCACCACGCGGACCCCGCTCCCGCCGGGCAGCCGATTGTGAGCGGTGAAGGCGACGCTGTGGGTGACCCGCTCGCGTACCGCTGCCGGCAGGTCACGCGGGTCGGCGAGCGTCAGCGTCACCGGCGGCAGGTCCTCGGCGATGCCGGGAGCCACCTCGACCGCTTCGGTCAGGGCCAGTGACAGTGCCTGCCAGACAGCCTTGTCGATGTGGTCCCAGCCGAGCAGCCGCCCGTCCGGCAGCCGCAATCCGGTGCGCGAGGCCACGACGAATGCCCCGTCCGGCGTCGTCGCCCAGGCGACCAGCCGGTCGTCCGCCAACAGTCCGCGCCGAACTTCCGGTGGCGTGAGCTCGCCCCGCACCCGCGTCCGCAGCCGGGAAAAGTTGCTCATAATCGGCCGATCCCCTTCTCCCGCAGAGCAATGCGCGCCTGCTCCAGCCCCACCAGCTCACCGAAGAGGCGGAAGTAGCGGTCCGGCTCGTCGACCGGATTGACCCGCTGCAGCTTGGACTTCAAATCGACGATCTCCCTGGTCACGGCCATCTCCTGCAGCCGGGACAGGATGGTCGACGCGTAGGCCTCGTCCGGCTCGCCGTCGGTGCGCAATCCCTCGACAGCGAGCTCGGCCGACAGGCCGCGGGCCACCTCGTCGGTGCAGGCGGCAGCTACCTTATCGACCCAGACCGGCCCGGCTACCCCGATCGCCGCGCCGCCGGCCGCAGCCACGGCCACCCGCAACGCACGGTAGGCGGGATGGGTGTACGCGGACTCCTCGACCGCGTCGAAGACCGGCCCGGCATGTACGGGTGCCTGCAGGGCAAGCTTGAGCGCCTCCCGCTCGACCGCAAGCACCGGGTCGGCCCGGTCCGGCGGCCGCGGCCGGTCGGGTGCATCCGGCACCGCAGGGCCTGCTGCGCCGGGCCGTCCGCGTTCCGGCGGGCGCCGGGAAGCCGGCGCGTTGGCCTCCGCGACGCGTCGCAGTACCGTCTCCACCTCCATGCCGAGGTTGCCGGCCAGCCGCCTGGCGTACTCCGGCCGCAACGACCGGTCGCGGATCCGCGCGACCAGCGGCGCCGCCTTGTCCAGGGCCGCCACGCGCCCTTCGGCGGTCTCCAAGTCGTAGCGCGCGAGGACCGTACGCAGCGCAAAAACGAACAGTGGCTCCCGGCGCGCCACCAGATCCTTCACCGCCGCATCGCCGCGGGCCTGACGCAGCTCGCACGGATCCAGCCCGGCCGGCTCGACGGCGACGAAGGTCTGGCTGACAAAGCGCTGGTCGGTGTCGAAGGCCCGCATCGCCGCCTTCTGACCGGCCTCGTCGCCGTCGAAGGTGAAGATGACCTCTCCCCGGAATTCCTCCTGGTCCATCAGCAGGCGGCGGATCACCGCGATGTGGTCAGGGCCGAAAGCGGTGCCACAAGTCGCCACAGCAGTCGGTACGCCCGCCAGGTGGCAGGCCATTACGTCGGTGTAGCCCTCCACGATCACCGCCTGGTGGCGCCGGGCGATCTCCCGCTTGGCCAGGTCGACGCCGTACAGCAGGTGGCTTTTCTTGAACAGCGGCGTCTCCGGGGTATTGAGGTATTTCGGCCCATCGTCGTCGTCGAAGAGCTTGCGGGCGCCGAAGCCGACGACGTCACCGGTGATGTCCCTGATCGGCCAGAGCAGTCGCCGGTGGAAGCGGTCGATCACCCCGCCGCGCGCCTCCCGCGACACTCCCGCGGTGACCAGCTCGACACTCGAAAACCCTTTGCCCAGCAGGTTTTTGGTCAGGACGTCCCACCCGGCCGGGGCGAATCCGCAGCCGTACGTCGTCGCCGCGGCATCGTCGAAGCCGCGCACCGCAAGGAAGTCCCGCGCCGCCCCGGCATCGGCACCGGCGAGCTGCTCGGCGTAAAAAGCTGCGGCCGCGGCGGAGGCAGCGACGAGCCGGCTGCGCTGGCCAGCCGGGCGCGCGGTGCTGGGGCCGCCCTCGGCGTAGCGCAGGGTGATGCCGGAGCGTTCGGCAAGCCGCTCGACCGATTCGGCGAAGGTGAGGTGTTCGACGTCCATGACGAATTTGATGACGTCGCCACCGACGCCGCAGCCGAAGCAATGGAAGACGTTGCGGGACGGGCTGACGTTGAACGACGGGCTCTTCTCGTCGTGGAACGGGCACAGCCCCTTCAGGCTGCCGCCGCCGGCGTTGCGCAGGGCGACATGCTCGGACACGACCTCGGCGATGGAGGCCCGCTCGCGGACCAGCGCGACGTCTTCGTCCTTGATGCGCCCGGCCACGGCCGCGAGTCTATGTCGGCCCCGGGGTCGGCCCCGCCCTCGTCCCGGGACGGCCGCGGACCAGCCGGGCATGCCACGCCACCACCGACCGGTCGGTCAGCCGGGCGATCTGGTCCACCACGACCCGCGTCCGGGCCGCGTCACCCGCGCCGGCCTCCCAGGCCGGCCGCAGGGCCGCGTCGAGCACGTCGGGCGCGCGGTCGGTCAGTGCGCCGGCCAGCTCGACAATGAGCGTCCGCTGGCCGTCCTGCCGCTCGCGGGCCCCGGTCCGGCCCATCACATACAACGCCGCAACGCCTTTCAGCAGAGCGCATTCCGCGCGCGCTCGGGGCGGGACGACGAGATCGGCGTCGTAGCGACTCAGCGGCCCCGGGCCGTACCGGTCTCGGGTCGCCTCGATCGCGGCGGCGACGAAGCGGCCGGTCAGCTCACTGGTCAGCGCCTTGAGCGCCGCCTGAGCGGCGAGGTTGCCGTCGTAGGCCGGCAGCGCCTCGATCACCGGCAGGGCGAGCAGGTCGCCGAGCACGCCGGCCAGATCGGCGGCGCTGTCGGTGGAATATCCCTGCTCACGGGTAGCCGCACAGACCGCGGCGCGCTGCTCGGCCCGGGTCAGGGCCGTGGGCCGGATGTGGCCGGCGTGCACGCCGTCCTCCACGTCGTGCACCGAGTACGCCACGTCGTCGGCCCAGTCCATCACCTGGGCCTCGAGGCAGCGGAGCCCCTCGGGCGCGCCCTCGCGCAGCCAGCCGAAGGCCGGCAGGTCGTCGTCGTACACGCCGAACTTGGGGTTGCCCGGTTGGCGCCGCCACGGGTATTTCGTGGCGGCGTCCAGGGTGGCCCGAGTCAAGTTGAGGCCCGCGCCGGCCCCGGTCTCGTCGAGCACCTTGGCCTCGAGCCGGGTCAGGATGCGCAGCGTCTGTGCGTTTCCCTCGAAGCCGCCGCATTCTTGAGCGACGTCGTCGAGAGCGGTCTCGCCGTTGTGCCCGAAGGGCGGGTGGCCGATGTCGTGGGCCAGGCACGCCGCGTCGACCAGGTCCGGATCGCAGCCCAGTGACTCCCCCAGCTCCCGGCCGATTTGCGCGCACTCCAGCGAATGCGTGAGGCGGGTACGCGGGAAGTCGTCCTCGCCGGCCACCACCACCTGCGTCTTGCCGGCCAGGCGGCGCAGCGCCGCTGAGTGCAGCACCCGGGCCCGGTCACGCTGAAATTCCGTCCGCGCCACCCGGGCCGCCTTGACCGGCTCCGCGATCCACCGGGCCCGGGCCCACTCGTCGTAGCCGGCCATCTCAGCTGGCACCGCCTGGTCGCACTGCCACCGCTGACCGGCGCAGCCTCACCGCGAGTCCGAGCCGCCCTCCGCCACCGTCGCCCGGCCAGCCTCCAGCCGAGCCACCGGCACCCGGAACGGTGAGCAGCTGACGTAGTCCAGGCCGACGTCGTGGAAGAAGTGCACGGAATCGGGGTCGCCGCCGTGTTCGCCGCAGACACCGATATGCAGGTCGGGACGAGCCGCCCGGCCCTCCTCGACCGCGATCCGCACCAGCCGGCCCACGCCGTCGCGGTCGAGGGACTCGAACGGTGACACGCCGAAGATGCCGAGGTCCAGATAGCGCGAGAAGAAGGCCGCCTCCACGTCGTCGCGGGAGAAGCCCCAGCCCATCTGGGTCAGGTCATTGGTCCCGAAGGAGAAGAATTCGGCGGCTTCGGCGATCTGCCCGGCCGTGAGCGCCGCCCGCGGCACCTCGATCATCGTGCCGATCAGGGCCGGGACGTCGACGCCGGAGTCCTGCGCGACCGTACGCAGCACCCCCAGCGCCTCGTCGCGGATGATCTCCAGCTCCTGGACGGCGCCGACCAGCGGGATCATGATCTCGGGACGGGGGTCGCCGCCTTCCTTCTTCACCGCGGCGGCCGCCTGCGCGATCGCCTTGACCTGCATGGCGAAAAGCCCGGGGATCACCAGGCCCAGACGTACGCCGCGCAGGCCCAGCATCGGATTCTGCTCGTGCAGCCGGCGCACCGCATCGAGGAGCGTCCGTCGCTCCGGCACCGCCTGGCCGGTGGCCTCGGCCACCGCGACCTCGACCGACAGCTCCTCGAGCGACGGAAGGAATTCGTGCAGGGGCGGGTCGATCAGCCGGACGGTGACCGGCAGGCCGTCCATCGCGCGGAAGATGCCGATGAAGTCCTCCCGCTGGAGCGGCTCCAGCGCGTCCAGGGCCGCCTGCCGCTCCTCGTCGGTGTCGGCCAGGATCAGCGTCTCGACGAGCTGGCGGCGGTCGCCGAGGAACATGTGCTCGGTGCGGCAGAGCCCGATGCCCTGGGCGCCGAAACGGCGCGCCCGCTCGGAATCCTCGGGCGTGTCGGAGTTGGCCCGCACCTGCAGGCGGCGTACGTCGTCGGCGTGGGTCACGATCCGGTGGACCGCGGCGACCAGCTCGTCGGCGTCGGGGGAGATGGCGCCTTCGAAATACTGCACGACCGGCGACGGCTGCACCGGCACCTGGCCGAGATAGACCAGTCCCGACGTGCCGTCGATGGACAGCACATCACCCTCATTGACCACGATGCCGCCCGGTGCGGTGAAGGAATTGCCCCGCAGGTCGACCTCGAGCTCCTCCGCACCACAGACGCAGGTCTTGCCCATCCCGCGCGCCACCACGGCGGCGTGCGACGTCTTGCCGCCGCGGCTGGTGAGAATGCCCTGCGCGGCAATCATCCCGCCGAGGTCGTCGGGATTGGTCTCCCGGCGTACGAGGATCACCTGCTCCCCGCGGGCGGCCGCCTCGACGGCCCGTTCAGAATTGAAGACCGCCTTGCCGACGGCCGCGCCCGGCGAGGCGCTCATGCCTTTGGCGATCTGCCGCTTCTCCGCCGTTTCGTCGAATGCCGGGAACATCAGCATCGCCAGCTGCGTCCCGGTGACGCGGGTCAGCGCCTCGTCCATGTCGATGACGCCCTCGTCGACGAGCTGGGCGGCGATGACGAATGCCGCCGCGGCCGTACGCTTGCCGACCCGGGTCTGCAGCATCCACAGCTTGCCGCGCTCGATGGTGAATTCGATGTCGCAGAGGTCTTTGTAGTGGCCCTCGAGTGTCGCCATGTTGGCCATCAGCTGGGCGTAGGCCGTCTTGTCGATGCCCTCGAGATCCTGCAGCGCCAGAGTGTTGCGGATGCCGGCCACCACGTCCTCGCCCTGCGCGTTCTCCAGGTAGTCGCCGTAGACGCCCTGATGACCGGTGGCCGGGTCCCTGGTGAAGGCGACCCCGGTGCCCGAATCCATCCCGATGTTGCCGAAGACCATGGACTGCACGTTGACCGCGGTGCCGAGATCGGTGGGAATGCGCTCCTGCCGGCGGTAGAGGATCGCCCGCGGTGCGTTCCAGGAGTTGAAGACCGCCTTGACGGCCAGGTCCATCTGCTCGCGCGGGTCCATCGGGAAGTCGCGGCCGGACTGCTCTTTCACGGTGACCTTGAACTGCTCCACGATGGTGCGCAGGTCGCTCTCGTCGAGATCCAGGTCGTTCTTGGTGCCCTTGGCCTCCTTGGCGCGGTGGATCGCGTCCTCGAAGTGCTCGCCGTCGATGCCCAGCACCGTCTTACCGAACATCTGGACCAGCCGGCGATAGGAGTCCCAGGCGAATCGCTCGCTGCCGGCCTGCTTGGCCAACCCCCGCACCGATTCGTCGTTGAGCCCGATGTTGAGGACGGTCTCCATCATCCCGGGCATCGAGAACTTCGCCCCCGAGCGCACCGACACCAGCAGCGGATCATCTGCCTGACCGAGGCGCTTGCCCATCGCCTGCTCGAGAGTCGCGAGGTGCTCACTGACCTCGTCGCGCAGCTCGGCCGGCTCGTCGCCGGAAGCGAGGTAGACCTTGCAGGCCTCGGTGGTGATCACGAAGCCGGGGGGCACGGGCAGGCCGAGATTGGCCATCTCCGACAGGTTGGCCCCCTTGCCGCCGAGCGCGTCCTTGAGGTCCTTGTTGCCTTCTGCGAAGTCGTAGACGTATTTGGTCACGGGAACTCCCTGATGCTGCGACTGGTGTGGGGCCGAATCTATCGGGCCGCGTCCCCTTCTCGGGCGCGGGCGGGGTCAGCAGCCGACCAGCTTGGCGGCGAGGTAGGCCTCGACGCCGCCGAGACTGATCCGCTCCTGGGACATCGAGTCCCGCTCGCGCACCGTCACCGCGTTGTCCTCGAGCGTGTCGAAGTCGACAGTGACGCAGTACGGCGTACCGATCTCATCCTGACGGCGGTAGCGCCGGCCGATCGCGCTGGCGTCGTCGAAGTCGACGTTCCAGTGCTGACGCAGCGCCGCGGCGAGATCGCGGGCCTTGGGCGAAAGATCGGTGTTGCGCGACAGCGGCAGCACGGCCACCTTGACCGGCGCCAGCCGGGCGTCGAGGCGCAGCACGGTGCGGGTCTCCATTTTTCCCTTGGCATTGGGCGCCTCGTCTTCGGAGTAGGCATCCATCAGGAAGGCCAGCGTCGACCGGCCGAGGCCGAGCGCCGGCTCGACCACGTACGGCGTCCAGCGCTCGCCGGAGTCCTGGTCGAAGTACGACAGGTCCGCCCCCGAGGCCTTGGAATGTGTGGTGAGGTCGAAGTCGGTGCGGTTGGCGATGCCCTCCAGCTCGTCGAAGCCGTCGGCACTGATCCCGAAGCGGTATTCGATGTCGACTGTGCGCTTGGAATAGTGCGACAGCTTCTCCTGCGGGTGCTCGAAGAGGCGCAGGTTATCTGCCGAGATGCCCAGGCCGGTGTGCCAGGCCAGCCGGGTGTCGATCCAGTACTGGTGCCAATCCTCGTCGGTCCCCGGCTTGACGAAGAATTCCATTTCCATCTGCTCGAGCTCGCGGGTGCGAAAGATGAAATTGCCGGGCGTGATCTCGTTGCGGAAGGATTTGCCGGTCTGCGCGATGCCGAAGGGTGGCTTGCGCCGGGCCGACGACTGCACGTTGAGGTAGTTGACGAAGATCCCCTGGGCTGTCTCCGGCCGCAGGTAGGCGAGGCCCGACTCGTCCTCGACCGGACCGAGATAGGTGCGCAGCATGCCGTTGAACATCCGCGGCTCGGTGAAAGCGCCTTTGGTGCCGCAATTCGGACAGTTGATGTCGGCGAGCCCGTGCTCCGGTGCGCGGCCGCGCTTCGCCTCGTAGGCCTCGGTCAGCTGGTCGGCCCGGAAGCGCTTGTGGCAGGCCCGGCATTCGGTCAGCGGGTCGGCGAAGACCTCGACGTGGCCGCTGGCTTCCCACACCTCGCGAGCCAGGATCACCGACGAATCCAGTCCCACCACGTCTTCGCGGCCCTGGACCATGGATTTCCACCATTGCCGCCGGACGTTTTCCTTCAGCTCCACCCCGAGCGGGCCGTAGTCCCAGGCGGCCCGCAATCCGCCGTAGATCTCGCAACT
>JAABUK010007854.1_pt1 | contig 15214 bp, 23 predicted proteins | sample 5559141 | NCBI WGS metagenome assembly JAABUK01 (sample SAMN10711869, study PRJNA513367) | rock metagenome | isolation source: Antarctica rocks | place: Antarctica: Victoria Land, Pudding Butte nord | collected 2016-01-03
GCCCGGGTCCAAAGGTCCACTTGTACTGCAACCCTTCACCCCAGAAGAAGAAAGCAAGAGCGGGCTTCTCTTTCTGCTGCAGCTTATAGGTCCAGACTGCCACTCAGACCAGCAGGAGCTGCCTAAGCACCTAACTCAGGCCTTAACAGAGTTGTTAGACACAGTCAAGCCAGAATCCATTGGACTCTTGAATTTTTCATCCCCAAATGGTCAGCTGTCTGAGCCAGGACGAACATTGCTGCAAGGAAAGGGCACTCCTGAAGAGGAGGAGCCCCTCATTTCAGCTTCATGGTCTCAGCCAAGGTCACGCATTCTTGCTGACGAGCAGCCCCATCACGGGCGACACTCAGCCCTCAGAAAGCTGCTTCAAGGCATGAATAGTCAGGAGCCGGCCCTGTTCCTCTATGCAGCTGAACCCCAGCATGACCACGAAGCTGTCCATCTGCAACTGAGTGACATGGTGGCGTCAGGCAGACTTGGAGATGCAATCAGGGCAGCGGGATTTAAGCTCAGCGACATCCACCTGGTAGCTTTTGAGCCTGTGTTTGGAGACCACATGCCTCATGACGGTCTTTCAGGTATGTCTGCAAGATATGTACATGCGTTGGTCAGCAGCAAGTAGTGCTGTTTATATGCTGTGTGGGCACCTGATTGTCTGTGCTGAGGTTTCCTCTGGCAGATCCTGTCAGCAGAACATATCAAAACCAATGGTACCTGCTGTTCACAGAACCAGAGTTGTGTTTTGACCTACTTGTAGGAACAGCTCTACCCACCATGCAGTCTCACCCAGTCATGTGGTGTAGGCAGACATGATGGACATCGGTGAACATGGCCCTGGGCCTCTGTCTCGCTCCATGACTCACAGTCATCATGGACCCCCACGCCACAAGAACCACTTAGGAATGCTTGCTGGAGTCGTCACCTTTGTAGCAGTCTATCATGTTGTCAAGCGCTGCTGCAAGCGGCGCAGAAAGCAGAACCCGTCAGTCCTATCCCAGCTGAGTCAGCTGTCAGCCCAGTCTGACACCATGCCCAACCCCCTTCTTCAGGGGCGCTACAATCTGGCAGCTGGGCCCATGCAGGCAGCTGGGGTGATCCCCACTTCTGACCCAGAGTGGATGGCCAACGTTCCCTGGTCAGACTGGCAGATTAACCAGCAGGACATCACGCTGTGTCAACGCCCAGATGGTCGATTGTGGGAGCTGGGAGCAGGAGCATCTGCCAAGGTGGGATAGTCAAATGGCCTAGCTGGCCCCAATGACTGTAAAGTCACTGACTGACTGACTGACTGACCGACTGATTGACCGACTAACTGACTGACTGACAAGCCTGTTTTGCACAGTCTGAGCTCTTGCGGCACGTCTTCTTGCCTGCATCATGCTTTCAGCTTCGCCCCTCTCATGTGTATCAGCCATGCAAGCAGAGGGAGTGGCTGTTGCAGAACAACCTTGTATACACCTCCACAATTCTCAATGACAAAAACTTCAAGCTATCAGCGGTTGGAGGAAACCGTGTTTCAGGCTTTTTAAGGCTGTTGTGGTCTGATTGGGCTTTTGTGGGCTGTACAGGTGTATAGGGCGCTCAAGTCTGGTGTCCAGGTAGTTGCTGCCAAGGTCTTCCAAGACCGCGACCCCAACTCCAGTGGCAGCCTGCTGTCATCCAGCAAAGCCAGCACTGCCAGATTGGATATCTTCAAGCAAGAAATCGCCATCCTGAAGAGCTGCCATGACCGGAACATTGTCCAGTTCATAGGGGCATGCTTGCAACCTGACTGCACCATCATGGTGATGGAGTACCTTGAGGGAGGGGATTTGTATCATGCCATTGCCAACGACAGCACTGGCAGATTTAGCTGGTACAGAAGGTAGGCTTAGTGACTTCTACCAGCGTGTCATGTGCGATGGCTATCACAGCGTCAGTCAATGCTGGCAACGCAGCAGTGCACCTGATGTTGCATGCATCACAGCAAGTTCAAGCTTTGGGTTGCTTGTGCAGTCTAAGCTGTTTGCTGCGATGAGCTATGCAAAGCATTACAATACTGTCACCCAGCTTCTCTTGTGCAATTGTGGTGTAGTCACAGGCTGTTGACTTGATGCAGAGATCCTGCGACTGGTGCCAAAAGCCCAGGGCTGGGCCGGCGAATAGCCCTGGATACAGCGCGAGGCCTGCACTTTCTGCACTCTAGGAAGATTGTGCACTTCGATCTCAAGTCAGCCAACATCCTGTTGTCCAGAGACTTCACAGCTAAGATTGCAGATGTGGGCTTGGCTAAGATCATGCAGCAGCAGTTCCTGTCTACGCTGTACTGCATTGGAACTTTCGCCTGGGCTGCACCTGAGGTGAGGCAAAGTGCTGTCATGTATATGCGGTATTGCATCAGAATGAGGTGTGTTGTATTGCAGAAATGTGTCTTGCTCTGGGAATGTTGTCTATCTTTGTCTGTCTCGACATTTACTGCTTTGAGCTGCTGTAAGTACGTTTCGCCACGCATCTGGTGTATAGCATCATGCATGCAGCTTTTCCTCACCGCATTTTGCCATCATCTGCAGCAGCAATGTCAGGGTGCACTATGCTGCTGCACTTCACTTGGCAAAAATTGTAAAACGTATTTGCTGTAGAGATATGTTGACCATGACCAAGGGTTCATTTTGCAGGTGCTTTTGGGCAAGTCTGGTTGCACTGAAAAGGTGGACATGTACAGCTATGGTGTGGTGCTGTGGGAAATCTGTGCTGGAGAAGCACCCGATGGCAGACAGCTCAGACCTCTTAGGTACACCCTCCTTGTACATGTGCTGTCTGTAAGTATGGGCGCAGCTAATTGGAGACTCTCCTTGACATTTACAGCTTGACCTGTTGTGCATGCCAGCTTGCATACAGAGATGTTTGAAAAGTTGCATCGGATATTGAGCAGTGCCAGATAAATTTGATTCATATGTAGCGCACTGTATATGCATGGGTGCATCATGTGCTGCTTGGCTTTTCAGTCGTTGCACTTTACCGGCCCATGTTTGACAAGGTTTGTCTGACACAGCATAAGCATTGGTACAGTCTAGGGTTGCTTGTGTTGCGTTGTGCAGCAGAAAGCAATGTTGGTGGTGATAACAGTGTCTGACTTTGCATGCTGTCGGATGACAGGGTCCCAGAGGAATGCCCGCAAGCCACAGCAGATGTGGTCGAGCAATGCCTGCATGAAGACTCAAATGTGCGGCCGTCAGCTCGTGAGATCGTAGAAAGATTGTCACAGATTAGAGAACCCACTCAGTAGTCAGCTGCACCAATGCCCTGCAGTCTGTGAATGAATATTTTTGTCAGGACTACTCTGCTGTGAACATTATGTGGCCCTTGAGCCCATGCAGAGTAGTCCTGCCTTAGCTGTCTGTGATAGTCAGCTCATCTAGCCCCACATTTTTGGCCCAAGAATGTTCCTTTAGCCAGTAGCTTGTGTCTTGCAGCAAGTCACCAGGATGAAGTATTTGCTTGTGTTTTGCTGCATTTCCTGCTGCTGACAGGAGGTGTTGCTTGCTTTGAGGGAAACCGACAAGATGTCTGCTACCGTCGTGCTGTTGTTTTGGGGATACTGTTGTTTTAGAGAGTCCTTGTTTATGACAGCAGCACATGTTGCCAGCTTGAGAGGCGTCCAACAAGGGCATGGTGGTGTTGTAGGTCAGTGCATTGTCAGATAGATGCTCACAGACATTCTACATTGGGTGGGCTTGCAAATATAGCCTCATATCGTGTGGTATATGTCTTGGGACCTTGTAGATGCAGTGGAATTTCATTGCTGCTAAGCATGTAAGCAAACTTTACCATGGACAGCACGTGCACTGACATCTCTCTGCTGCATGCCTGCCAGACGTGGCATATGTTGCACTGACATCTCTCTGCTGCATGCCTGCCAGACGTGGCATATGTTGCCTAGGGACCACAAAGAGTGCAGAATGCTACTTGTTGCTGTGATCACTCTGCTGGCTCATTGGTCTTCTCATACCGTAGTTTGAGCGTAAGATTGTAACCCCGTATGCATTATTGCTTGCAATGATCGTCATCCAACTGCCCTTTGTGTTGCAACACCGCAGGCGATACAGTCGGTCTGTCGCGACGCATCACCATGGCGTTGCGAGCGTTGACCGCAGGCTATCGCACTGGCCGCAGCCAAGCTGTAGGCAGTTTGACGCACAGGTACCTTTTGGGTGTCAGAGGTTTCGCGTCCGGAGAACAGCAGGTCTGCGCAGCTTCACTCGAAAGCAGCAGTATCGTTTCGCGGATCGTGAACATCTATGCTTGTGCTTGCAGGACCTTGTCGTCATTGGAGGTGGACCGGGAGGGTATGTCGCAGCGATCAAGGCTGCACAGATGGGAATGAAAGTCACCTGTATAGAGGGCCGTGGAAAGCTGGGAGGAACATGCCTCAACATCGGCTGCATACCTTCCAAGGTGTTTGCATTGCTACTTACTCTCGGGCCCCAGAGGAGCACGCAACAAGCATTTAAGCTCACATGCATATCACATGCAGGCACTCTTGAACTCAAGTCAGAAGTATCATGACGCCATGGACAACTTCAAGGAATACGGTGTAGAGGTGAGCGATGTCAAGATGGTACTGCCCCAGATGATGAAGCAAAAGGACAAGGCAGTAGCCGGACTCACAAGCGGAATTGAGGGTCTGTTCAAGAAGAACAAGGTAAACTGTCTTTTGCTTGGTGCCAATAGCATGCAGGTTGGTGCTAGATAGAGTCCTCCAACACAGCTGCAACTCTGCGCTGTCATGTTCGTGACATCAGTCAGCATGCCATGCAATAGCTATATTTATAAAATGAAGAAGAAGAAAAAAGCCAGCGCTTATGCAGGTTTCGTATGTAAAAGGGTGGGGCTCTTTCACCAGCGCCAATGACATTGATGTAGCCTTGTTAGATGGGGGCAATCAAACTGTCAGCGGCAAAAACATCATTATCTCCACAGGCTCTGAGGTCACTCCTCTGCCTGGCATTCCCATTGATGAGGAGAGGTAAGCTCTCATCAACACAAGCCTTTTCTTCATGAAATGATGCAACAAATGTGTCATCAGCGTTCAGTGGTCAAACACTGCTGGCATGCTGCACCATGAAGTCAGATCTGATCAGGCTGATCACTGTGTTGATGGAGTCTAAACTCGATGCGGGTTGCAGTAGTGGTTGCACAAGCTGAGTTGCAAAGACAACCCACCATCATGATGTGTGAGCAAGTGTCTTCTCCATACACAGTAGTGGCTAGGCAGCATCTTACAGCCTTCAGCGTATGTCTTTTATGATCATTTCACAGAGGACACCCTTGTGTACTTGACCTGCGTGCCATGGGCAGCAACTCACCCCTTTGGCGTAAGAGTTCCTCATGTCTTGCAGTCGGCTGGCTTACTTTGCTAACTCAACAGCTCTATCAAGCTGCCTCTGTCTCAAATGACTTTTGTGCTGCAGAATCATCTCCTCAACAGGTGCCCTGCTTCTTAAGGAGGTACCCCAGCACATGGCCGTCATCGGGGGAGGGTACATAGGGCTAGAGATGGGCTCCGTCTGGGGTCGCCTTGGCGCCAAAATCACTGTCATTGAATTCATGGACACAATTGTGCCCACAATGGTGAGTTCATGTTGTGAGTTTCAGGATCTGGGTTGTGAGTATGATGCATAGAGTATGATGCATACAGTCAGCATGACTTAGTCATGCAATGGAGCAAGTTGGTATTACACCTAGCTTTGCAGCAGTGATTGTACATGAAAGAAAGTCAGACTGTTATGTACACATGCATTTGTTACAAAGATTGACAGAAGTAATGATGCAGTATATGTGAGTACAGGCTCTTTCGTTTGTGCTGGCTTTATCCGACATGTTCATCTGGCCATGGGTATTTGCATGCCTTGCTGCATATGTTCTACTTGCCATGTGCAGTTTGACGGCGTTTCAAAGAGCTGTGTTGCTCTGTCAGGAATGCATAGCAACCTTTGCTGTAGCAGCAACAATGCTTGGACAGCTCCTGCACCTTTTCAATCACTCAATCAAATCACATTTTGTGTCTTTAGGACTCATCAGGGGAGTCAACAGACAATAAATGGGGAAAAGACATACACTAAGCACTAAATGTTCCAGGCGTTTGACAACAGAGCACCATTGCTTTCATGAGAGGTCACATGCGTGGGCATCATTACGCAAGCAAGCATGCTGCCTGTCTGGGGGTCCGTCTGGACTGCCAAGTTCTTTGCTGACTTGTCCTGTGCAACATGTAGGACAGCGAAGTACGGAAAGCCTTTCAGCGGTCTCTGACCAAGCAAGGGTTCAAGTTCAAGTTGAACACCAAAGTGAATGGGGCAGAGATCAAGGGAGACAGGGTGACACTGGATCTGGAGACAAAGAAGGGCGACAAGGAAACCTTGGACGCTGATGTGGTCCTTGTCTGTGCAGGTAATAACAGTAGTAAAAGTAATCATGATAAATTTGCTTTCCAGCTCATGATGAGCTAGGTATGTGTGGGACATATCTTGTCTCTCCAAAGCAGTCAGTGCAGGCCCTGTTCTGTGCAGGGCTTATGCACCACCTTCATACCAGCCATGCCTTGCTTAGACCAGCCTTGCTTACATCAGCAGCGTACAGTGATTGCTGACGTGCATGATAAATCCATGTGTGCTGCATTCGAGTTGTCAGCAGACTGCCTGCTGAGGGGCTTGCTCTGCTGTTGTACTGCATCTTATGCTGCATCTCTGATATTCATGGATCTTAGCAGTGTGGGATCGATTCATGAGGAAAGCCTGCTTCATCAGTCATTCTGAGGCTACCTTGCGCTACCGTGCTACAGTGGGCAAATGCTCACTGGCTGCGACAGGCAAACCTTGATAGGCTATAGTAGGCAACTCGGTCGTGTGTTGAGTAGGCAGGAGACCCTACCTGAAGGGCTTGAACCTTGAGAAGGCAGGCAAGCTTCAGACTGACAACAGGGGCAGGCTGGAAGTGAACCACATGTTCCAGACCAGTGTGTCTCACATATATGCCATTGGGGATTGCATACCGGGACCCATGCTTGCACACAAGGTGGGCGCTGTTCCAACACTTCTGAGATCGTGTAGAGGTGGATGACGTGGTAGATGCTACGCTGTTACAGTGGTGTAGCTGTGGTTTTGGAGCATTGCTTTTGTTTGCAAGCATGAGTGAAGCCAATGCGGAAAGGCTGGAAGGGGTAAGAAAACCAGAACTAGTTGTATCATGCACACATAAGTACAATGTTGCACATTTGTAAACATAGGACAGCTTGAGCAGCGCAAGGCAAGCCAGGGCTTTGTGAGATTTATTGTCCTTGCCCATGCTGATGGGACCAGCGTTCATGTAATGCAATCATTCTTTTGCAGAATTTGTTTTGAGAATCATGTTCCGATTGCCACCTGCAAGGTAGCTGAAATGCCTTGACTGTACCACAATCTGCATGCCATACAAGTCATTGAGTTTCCTGTCCAGTTTGTTGAGCCTAACAGGGCATTTCACAAGCTGTGCACAAAGCTGGGTGACTTGTATGGGGTGCTGGATATGGCATAGTCACATGGGATTGCAGCAACCTGGTTGGAGCAACTCTAAGGGTCTGTTCTGAACTTTAGTGCACGGTACCAATAATTGCTGGACTTGCAACATCATCCTGGCGAGCCTTCCATGTTGACTTTTTATCTCTGGGTGGCATCATCAGCTGACTGTATCTATGGCTTCATTGTACGAGAGTTTCTGTCACGCCAATCATGCATGCACTTGAAGGTTGAGTATTCACAGCTGTGTGTGTTTGACAGGCAGAGGAGGACGGAGTGGCAGCTGTAGAGTACATTGCTGGTAAGAAGGGCCACGTTGACTACAACACTGTTCCAGGCATTGTGTACACCCACCCAGAGGTGGCTTCAGTGGGCAAGACTGAAGACCAATGCAAGGCAGAGGGCATTGCAGTCAAGGTACATGTCAAAGCGTCGTGTCACTTTGTGAACTATCTTGTGCAAGCTTGAGTATGTGAGATGATGTTGGCACAGATGTCTGTCCGACTGTTTGTGATGCACAGTACGATGCTGGGGGCAACAGCAACAATGTTGAGAGTTCTGCATGGTCACACTGACTGATTGATGCAAGCAGCTGGACAAGCACATGCAAGGTGTCAACAGTGCAGTAACATTATGGTAATGATGCCGTAATGGTGCAGTGACCATGCAGCAATCTCTCGGTGCAAGCAGAGACCAGAGTCATGCTCATGTCTACTTTTTTGTTGCATACCTTGGCTTGCTTACTACAGATCCTGTGCAAAAGACAAATGTGCGGTTGGTCATTACATCGGCAATCATGTGCTGAAGAAGTGTGCCCCTGCATGCAGTGCGGCAAATTTGGCTTCATGGCCAACAGCAGAGCAAGGACGGTTGGTGACTTTGAGGGAGTTGTAAAATTCGTGTCAGATGCCAAGACTGACAAGATCTTGGGAGCTCACATCATGGGCCCAAGCGCTGGCGAACTCATATCAGAATGTGTACTGGCCATGAACTACGGTGCATCCACAGAGGACATTGCCAGAACGTGCCATGGTCATCCCACACTGAGTGAAGCCATCAAGGAAGCTGCCATGGCCACATATGACCAACCCATCCACTCCTGATTTGCTTCATTTAACTGCAAGTCTTCCATCATGCTGTGCTTGTTGCAAGCCCTTCAGTGTTGAGCTGTAGCATTTAATCTCAGCGCATGGGCTGTGCTATGTGTAGCAATTGCAGTTTGTAAGATGACTACAAGCAGAGAGATTTTGCGGGTAATGCTGAATATCGTGCAGCTTGTGACTCTGATCAATGTGCGCTGCTCTGAGTGTGCAAAAGCGTGATTTCTGTTGCAACGTGAAACTTGATCCAGGACTTGGCATGAGCTGCATTTCTCACAATTACCACTCTGTTATTGCCAAAAGTAAAGTTTACCATTCTGCCTTGCAATGGCACACCAGCAATGATTGCATCTTGTGACACTCAATGGTGCTGCCACATGATGGTCAGCCAGAGTCTGAAGACTTTGATATGAGACATCTGTGACGCAGACTCACCCTACAACGCTGGTGTCTGCAAAAACTCGCCAAACTTCTGCTTCGCACATAAGCATGTAAATGTCTACCACAGCAAGGTGCGGGCTGAGTCCAGGCGCAGCTGCATGTGTGTGTGTTTACTTCTTGCTGTCTTCCGATCTTTTGGCATCCTGCTCATCACGTTTCAAGCCAAGCTTGTCATCTTGTCGTTGCTGAATGTCCTTCTTGTCCTCATCAGTCTTCTTGTCTCCTGTGGCTCCCAAGTCCTCTTTGAATTCCTGCAAATTGGGCAAAAGAAGCTTGTGAGTGAACATGAGCATGTCTGGCCAAAGATTGCCAGCTTGCAGCTAGCCAAAGGCAATAGCAAAGTGAGACCATACCTTGACAAAGGCGTTGGCGTTCTTGTCGATCTCTGCCTCGTGCAGTTGGTCCTCAACGGTTGACTTCTGGCCGCCGCCGGCCTGTCATTTCAAGAAAACACTGCATCGGTGCTAGACGGCAAGAGGTAATACCCAAAATGCAGAAAGCGCAGAACTTCTGTGATCACTGCGCACCTTGTAACCTGTGTCAATTTTGGCATAGACTCCAAACTTGCGGGGCGTCTGGCGCACATTCTGCGCCCTGACTTGAGTCTGCGGCTTGTGCGTTTGGAGTAAGCTGGGTCGGCCTGTAAAGATCGACTTTGACTGTGCATGTACGGCAATAGCTTGCATGTCTGGTGCGTTGCGATATGCCGCCTGAAAGTGTCGAACGATGCTATGCAGGCACAATAAAAGATGTGCTCAGGCTTATCTTGTCGTCGCTAATAGCGTGCTTTCCGGAAGCGACACTGCATTGCAGACCTCAAGATTAGCGTAAGCGTTACATTTTATATTCTGCGTGAACTGTTCAACTTCTCGACCCTGACGTGCAGTGAAAAGTTTGGCGGTCTTAGGTCAGACAGTCTCGTCCGTTTGTTGTTCTGACACAAGTCGTCAGGCTTTGCCATGGCTTTTGTGGGAGATGGCCCTGACATATCAGGAGGTGGCCCTTTCCAGGCGAACACCAGAATTGTAGCAATAATAGCGTTGACGGTGGCTGGAGTCTTTGTATTTCTCGGCTTAGGTTTGAGCTTGCTTCGAGCGCTTCAGCAGAAGGCTGTAGAAAGGGTAAGCTGGGCGTTTAGCTTTGTGCAACGTCGTGTATTGTCTCACACTTGCTGCCACTAGTTCAGATCTTTTTCGATTCAGAGCAGGGTTCAACTGTGCCTTCACCAGCAGAGGCTTTTTGCCTGACATTGCTGCTTGCTTGTTCGCTGAAAGATGCTGAAGAACCTGCTCATACAAGCTTTTGTTTGTGCAGCAACTAGCACTAGCTGCGCAGCTACAACTGGCCCAAGACAATCATGCAAATGGCCGAGGAGCAACTGAGGTGGAGCGCACAAACAGCAGCAAGGTGCCCTGGCTTGTCGTTGGCCCTGACGGCATAGAGCTTGCCATAGCGCACAAAGTGCGTGTGGCTCCACCCACCAACTTATCAGACCAAGACACATCAAAAGCCCCTCTGGTACGTCGTGCCTGTATCTACGTCTGTGCAGCTCCCCCTATGTGGCTGCCTGTATGTCTGACCGTGAGCACATGCTACTGTTACACGTCAAGGCCTTAGCTCACTCACACCTGCTTTTGCTTTTTGATCTGACTTGCACCCGCCGTAGGACCTTCTGCATGCTGCCATACAGCCTCTGGATACATGTACTGATCACGTGAAACTCTTGTCAAAGTCATTACCAACTGCTGATTGCCTCTTATGCATGCAACAGGCTGCCAGCAACAGAGAAGCTGCGACTCTAAGCATGACAACATCAACAGCAGGTTTGCTGGCAAACATGCATCAAAACCTGCTTACCCAGCCTAGCAATGGAGACCCAACAAATGAGACCATTCAAGCCGTGCATTGGGACCCCAACAGCAGCCCTGCCTTTGATCAGCCCCTTCACGTGTCACAACAGCGGCCAAATGCTCCGTTTGTTATTTCTTCAGCACCGTTCTCAGGCAGATCAGCAGCACACAGTAACAATGTAGATTATACCCACCGTGCAGGCTCGCCAGGCTCACCACGGCCTTTGTTTACAGTCATGGTTGAGACAGGTTGTTCATGACATGTTCAGTCCAAGCTGTTGCAATGGGTCATATTTCAGTATGGGATTGGTTGGTATTGCCTATCACAACCAAACATGCCAATGCTGGTTTGTACAATTCCTTTAAATCTCCACCTGCTGGTTTGGTCTGTACGTCGAGTGCTTTGTGTTTTGTCCTGCTGGGTGTGCTGCACTTTCTTTGTAGAAGCCTGCTGTGTAAAGTACTGCTTGCATATGTAAGATGTGACGCATATGGTGTCCACCTGATGAATCTTTGAGACCGTGGCAGGTAGAATTGACTCAGATCTGTTTTATGTGGGTCCCAGCGCTGTTTGAAATAGCAACTCTCGCTTGTTACCTACCAGTAACAAGTTGAAAATGCAGCATTTTTCAGACTGCATAGCTACGCATGCATGCTCTGTGCGTACAGCATTCATCAAAGATCACGCAGGGCCTCAGCTCAGCCCCTCCTGCAAGCTTTGGGGGGGGGGGCGTGCAACCCCTCGTATGCACTGACACACGGGCAGCGTGCTGATAGCAAGGCTGAAGCTCCGTGCCCAGCTGTGCATGCAGCTGTGCTTTGCCCGCTGGTCTGCTGGGGACACACGCGCTATCAAGGACCGCAAGTAAATGAGTGTGCTTTTTTGCAACAGACAGAGATAGACTGGACGTCACGCGAAGCACTTACGCGGTGGCTGCACCTCTGTTAGGTCAAACACAGCTTTGAGCACAACCTTCAGCACTCGCAGCTTGAAGGCAATACGCCACAGATTTCACCACAATTGGATCACTAAACCGTGCTAAACTGCTGTTACTGTTCGCAGAGCTCCTGGTTGTCACGACGTTTGTCAGCGTTGACTTCGCAATAGGTGAGTGATCAACACAACCTGACCCCTTCTCGTACAAAGCTCACGCTAGAGCTATCTTGCCTCACAAGCTTCACATGTCACTGTCAACGAAGTAGTCACAGCTGTAACGGTCTGTGCAGGCTGACCAAGCAATGCTGTGGGCGTATTTGGCTCTGCCAGTGTTGCTGGCCCTACACCAGCCAGGTGCCCAAGCCTTACCACTGGCAGCTTCAGCACTATCCGAGCCTGCACAGGGCGCCACAAACTCCTCAGAAATAGAAGCCCTGATGGTCCTTGCCAACACACTCTTCCAGTCACAGGCCCAGCAGATTGCCTATGGCTGGTTGCTCAACATTGACCCCTGTGGCTTTGAAACGTGTAGACCGCGAGTGCAGCCATCTTGCAGCTGGACTGGCCTCTCCTGTACCAATTGGCATGTGACCGGCATCCTGCTTGACCCTACTAGGGTCACACAGCCCGGTGTTCCTGCGCAACTGAAAGGCACCATTTCCCCCTACATTGTCTATCTGCAACAACTGCAAAGCCTCCAGCTTGGCAATCAAGGGTATGCTTCACTGCTGCAAGCCATCCTGTGATTTGCAAGCCCACTTGTGCCTGCAGTATGACAGCAGGTGCATGGATGATCTCAGGCATTTTCTTGCAATGTACTGAGGGTTCTTGCGTACACAAGAATGTATTCTACTCGCAGCACAGGCAATCAATTGACTGTGAGTCCTGATGACACAGTCACATGATATATCAGTTTGAGGAGATGCGTTTGCCAGTGTGCAAATCATTGAGCATTTGATGGCTGATGCCCCGTGTGCAAACATGCGCAACTTCTGCACTGCTTATGGTGCTGTTTTGATTGTGCAGGATTACTGGGACTCTGCCTCGTGTGCTGGGAGTGCTGAGCAACCTGACAACCCTAGACCTGTCCAGCAATCAGATGACAGGCTTCCTGCCAACCACCTGGGGCTTGCTGTCAAACCTAACCTCACTGTAAGCCTTGCATCCAGAGACTGGCTGTCTCTCACTCCCATCTGCATGCTGTCACACAAGTGCCAAGGCTCACAGATGCACCAAGTGATTGTCATGCTTGCCAATGTTGATGTCAATGTTACATGCTTGTTGGGCTCCAATCTCTTGTCGTGGTGATTGGCCACTTGTACATGGCATATCCCGACGGTTGCTGGCATAGATTACATTCCTGCCAAGGCTCAAGCCTTACCCTTTGAAGGGGGCATTGGCTGTACGTGTTGCATTCACGTACTGGCTGTCACCAACTCCCATGTTCATGCTGTCACACAATATCAAGGCTTGCAGATACACTAGGTTACTGTCATGCTTGCCACTGTCAGTGTCACTCATGCTCATGTGGGCTCAAGTCTCTGACAGGCCAAAAGCGACACACGTTGTGCGTACACGTGTGCCAGGCATACATGTCATGGTGCTGTTAGTGTCTGCACACACTCCTCGGTAACCATCTTTTGCATAGTCAAGCATCAGCTCAGCACTCAAGCGAGTGCCAAGATGTGTAACAGACAGCCTGTCACACCATCAGCACATCAGATTGAAGATTGCAATATTGTGAGGACTCTCATGGGCTGGAAAGCGTGTTTGTTTATTATAATATTATATTATTATTATTATTATTATTGGTATTACTACTATTATTATCATTATTATTATTATTATTGTTATGCAGGACCCTATTCAACAATTCCCTGGAAGGCTCTGTGCCCAGCTCCTGGAGTGGCATGACCAGCCTCAATACGCTGTAAGTCAATCCCACACATTCTGGATACTTTTGACAGCATCTGTGTTGCTTTCTTCAGCCTTTGTCAGGCAGCTTGGGTTGCAGCATGTGTATCCCATATCGCACATGTGTGCACCGCACCGCACATGTGTGCACCGCCAGGGAAAAGCTCCTGAGATGACGCAGCATGCATAATATCTGTTTGCTCTTCCAGGCTGGTACATGCTTACCAGTGTGTCAGTCTCAGAACTGTACAAGCTCAGTTGTGAGTCATGCTTTGAGGTGCAAAGCTCTGTTGTTCCAACTGCTGCAGGAACCTGACAGGCAATCCCGGCCTCTGCAATGCAATCCCCAATATCACTGCCCTCAGCCCATCATCTTTTGCCAACTCATCCCTAGATTTTCCCGCCTGCAATGCATCCACCCTGGCTGCTCAAGCAGCTTCCAACACCTCCCCGGCATCACCCTCGTCACCTTCTGCGTCACCTTCTGCATCCCCTTCTCCGGAAGCTAGCAGTACACCTGGTGCTGGCAGCTACCACACCAGCCCTGGCATCAATGTGTCTGTCAGTGTGCTGGTGGGTCTGTGCTTCCTGCTGGGCATCTTGGCAGGCGTTTTCCGTATACGTCAGCAGCAACGGCGACACAGGGTGAGTCAACACCTTTATCACTCTTGCCTCTTCTCTGTGTTCAGCTGAGTTTATATCCTGAGGGTATATCCTTATATTTTCATTTTATAAGTTACAGTCTGGGGCGTGGAACCAGTTGTGACTCATCAGACATCCTGGCTTGAAAGCACAGGTGTATATCCTTATGTGATCTGAAGTGTATGTAGTATCTCAAGCTGACTCAAGTTGAGTTCACTTTTTTGAGCAGACAGCTGGACGTGACATTGCTGGTTTGCATACATTTGATGCGTTCATGAAGGCTGTGCACGTGGCGGTACCATAACTGTTCAGACTTGCATCTGTTATAGACAGTGTTATGTCACTGATGGCTTCCTGCACTTTTTTCGTCTCTCATAGCAGAAGAGAAAATTAAAAGTCACACCTTTTGGCGTCAACTTAATGAGAAGCCAAGTCGTATATTGAGCTGCTCTCATAGCAGAGTGACTTTCCCCAAACCAGGGCTTCCGGCTATGACTTTGGAGAAATGACTCTGCTGCTGCTTGTGCGTGCTGCAGCAACTACTCATCGGGCTGAACCAACAGCGGCGAGACATAGCACAGCTGAGAGCTGATGCTCCTGCCTTTGGCACACCCCAGTTTGACACCTTTGCTGCAGCCACTACCCCCTTCTGCAGCACCCCCCGCCTGGTCTTGGGCCCTGATGGGAACCACCTGGCCCTGGCTAGGAAGCTAAAGCAGCAGAATGCTGACGTCAGATCAGGAGTTAATGGCAGCAGTGCTGAGGTGCCCCTTCCCCTTCCCCTTCCCCTTCCCCTTC